>Ga0210408_10000156_pt1 | contig 107139 bp, 89 predicted proteins | sample IncBWH4MmetaG_FD_155471 | JGI IMG/M metagenome (GOLD analysis project Ga0210408, IMG submission 155471) | Forest soil microbial communities from Barre Woods Harvard Forest LTER site, Petersham, Massachusetts, United States - Inc-BW-H-4-M | ecosystem: Environmental > Terrestrial > Soil >...
GCTGCTTGGGCTACTTGGCCGCGGGAAACAACAACTCATTTCCATCGGGATCGACGATCTTGATCACGTCGTAACCCCACCAGGACTTCTCGGTCGGAACCGAGCGCTCGACGATTTCACGGCGAAGCGCGGTGAGTCCAGCGACGGTCAGCTCCACGAACAAGCGCGCCTTGCCGCTTCGCGTGGCATCCTCGCAAAGGATGATCTCGCATCCGGCGCGATTGACTTGGCAGACCCCGCCCGCGCCATCGCCCTCATGCCAAGTCTTCTCGAAGCCGAGCATGTCGATGTAGAAGCGAAGTGCACGGTGCACGTCAGCAACGAAGAGCACGGGACGCGTGTACCAGCGGTGAGTGATTTGCTCGCTGACGGCTGTCTTGGTCATGCCGGTTCCTGATTGGCCCAACTAGTGGTAGGCCGACCAGCATATCACGGGCGGGGCGGGTGGCCCACACGTCGGGTTTACGTGTGGGGATTTTTCTGTTTAGTTTTATCGACAGCCTTTCCTTGGCATGTAGCCAGGCGCAAAAGCCGGGCAATCGGGGGCAGTCCCCCTGCGCCCCGCTGCTTGGACTACTTGGCCGCGGGAAACAACAACCCATTTCCGTCGGGATCGACGATCTTGATCACGTCGTAACGAAAAAGCAGATCCCTCGCCGCCATTTGCGAAAAACCGCAACTGGGCTCGGGATGACACGTGGAGGAAGTGGCCCCTCGCGAAAACCGCTCGGGGTAAACGAGTGGCGATCGTTGCGGAGTGTACGTTGGCCAGCGTGGCCTTGACAGCAGCGCGGTGTAAATCAAGCCTAAGAAAATATGGAAGTGCATCTTTGTCTCGAGCTGCAAGCGAAAGTGGAGCGGGCCGCTGCCGAGAACAAGAGCGGCGCCGAGGAGTATGTCAAACAGCTGGTGGAGCACTACGTCGATCACGACGCGTGGTTCCGCCAGCAGGTGGCGAAAGGCTTGGAACAGCTCGACCGGGGAGAGTTCCTGACTCACGAAGAGGTCGGCGCTCGCATCGATGAAATGTTTCGCAAGTAAATGCAGCTTCGCTGGTCACCCGCAGCCGTTGAAGACCTTTTCCGAATTATCGAATACATCCGGCAAGAAAATCCGCGGGTGGCCGCCCCTTAATTCCCACGACGCCTTTGGGTGGCCCATCCTTGCGGGTTTGTTTCATGCAAGGGTGGGGTCTTTTCTACTGTCCTTTTTCCAATTTCTATTTTCCATTTTCCGGCAACGCAGCATCCTTCCCTTGGCTCTCTTATAGAGCCTGCTTCGCTCGGAATGACAATGGTGGGCGGAGTGGGACAAGCAACCAAGCGAGCTGCACGGTTAGCGAAGCTGGTCTTCAGGTTCCGGGGCGACGCGAGGGGCGTTGCGAAGGAATTTCATGAGGCCGTCGCCCTTGGCTTTCCCCGCACGCTTCTTGAAAAAGTCAGCAGCCGTTTCAATGACACCAACCTTTTCCGCGACGGCGGCAGCAATCCACTGGTTCAGGGAGACACCGTCCTCTTTGGCGAGGCGCTGGGCGGCCTTCTTGACGGAGTTCGGAAGCTTCAATGGATAAGTAGCCCTACTCATGGTTTCATCCTCTTCAAAACATCGATTGGCCGAAGCACCGAAACGCCAAAGCGTTCAGCCGCGATGGCGAAGTCCGAAACGTTGTACGTCACCAGGGCGTCGGCGTCACCGTTGATGGCAGCCTCGAGCACCATCTCGTCACCAGGATCGGCAACCTGCGGCCTCCATCGGAAGTGCAACTCGACGGGTTCTATCAAAGCGGCGAGTTCCGCAAGCAAATCATCGATTCGCTCTGGAGCAAGCCCATGAACCAGCCGATGCTCCGGCCTTTTCAGGACATCCTCATACTCCAAAAACAGGGGCGGAGTTGCAAGAAGTATGAGGCGACGCTGAGCCACCAAGCGGAGCACTGCGTTTGCAGCGCCCAGACTCGAGCGAAGCCCCGCGACAACGACCGAAGTGTCAAGGACGACCCGGCGCATTGTGACATCCCATAGGATTTCATATACCATAGGATATTTCAATTGGCGCATCGAGTCTTACCGGACGGGAGTTGAGGGCGGAGCTTGCCTGCGGCGAGGTCTTTCAGAATGCGGAACGCGTACGTCGAGTTCGGCGGGGGTCAAGCGTACGAGAATCGCGGAAACGCCAAGGAAGAAAACGAGGAGAGAAAAAGCACGGGCCTAGGGACCCGCCACTACAAAGCCGGAGTTCCCCAGGCTTAACTCGCTGCTATGAGCTCGACTTTTCGAGACACTCCGCGCAGTAACCACCGACTTCCGTCCGCGAAACGGTGACCTTCATATTCATGTCCCGCGCGATTTGCTGCTTCAGCTGCTCGTACAGCCGGCTCTCAAACTCGCGCACTTTCCCGCAGCCCAAGCACGCCACATGAATATGGTCGCGCGGACCATGCGTCTCGTAGTAATGCCGGTCGCCGCGCAAATGCAGCAAGTCCAACTCATCGATCAAGCCGTGTTTTTTGAGGAGGTCAATCGTGCGGTAAACGGTAACGAGAGCAACGCCAGAATCTATCTTCTGCGCCCGCTCCAGGATTTGGTCGACATCCAGGTGCTGCTCGGCGTCGTCCATCACCTGCAAAATCACGCGCCGCTGCCGCGTCAAGCGGATGCGCCGCTTCCCCAGCGCCTGCTGCAATCTTCCCGTGGTTTCCGCGGTATTTAGGCGCTCGCCAGTGGACGCCCGGTGCTGCGGCGATACAGACATTCGTTCTCCGGGTGCGACTTAGGTGGCTAGGCTAGGTGAAAAAGCTCAGGAATGAATCGGCAGCAGCCGCACCACGTCATTGTACATAACGATGGCGAACACCACCAACAGGAACACCAGCCCGACCTGCACAAAGCGCTCCTTGAACGCCATGCTCATGTCGCGCCGCAGGATTCCTTCGATGCCCAGCAGCAGGATGTGTCCGCCGTCCAGAATCGGAATCGGCAGCAGGTTCAGAATTCCCAGGTTTACGCTGATCAGCACCATCAAGGAAATAATCGCCAGCGAACCCTTCTTCGCCGCCTGCCCCGCCGCGCGCGTGATCCCCACCGGCCCTTGCAATTGCTTCAGCGAGACGCGCCCGCTAAATAATCTTCCGACGACGCTGGCCGTCTCCCTGATCTTTTCGACGGTTACCTGGCCCGCATATTTCGCGCCTTCCGGAAACGCCACGCGCTTGTACGCGGTATCTTCGTGCACCTGCACGCCAATCTGATAAATGGTTTCCCCGCGCTCATTCGTCGCGGCTTGCGGAGTCACCACCAGGTGCAGTTGCTGTCCCTTGCGGTCCACATCCAAAGCCACAGGCTTGCCGTTCGAACCGCGAACGCGCTCGGTGAACTCGCCCCACCACTGAATCTTCTTCCCATCCACCGCCGCGACCAAATCATTTTCTTTCAATCCTGCGCGCTGCGCTGGATATCCCGGCGCGATATCTTCCAGAATCGGCCGAATCGGCACATAACCCAGCACCCGGTCTAGTAACCGCTCTGGTTGATCGAGATCTTTTTGCTCGACGTGTACGATCAGCGATTTCTTCGATCCGGCATCGTCCACTTCCAGCGAGAGTTTGCTGTCCGGCGTCAGCTTCGAGAGAACTTTCTCTGCTTGCTCCCAAGTCGGATTCTGCTCCCCATCGAGCGCGATGACTTTGTCGCCGGAGCGCAGACCGGCGGCAGCAGCCGGAGAATTCGCCGGAACCTCCGTAATTTGCACCGGCTTGTCCTGATACTCCGGATACGGAATTCCAATGGTGGTGAAATATACGGTCAGCAAAAGCACCGGAAAAATCAGGTTCACGAACGGCCCGGCAAACGAAATAATCGCGCGCTGCCAGCGCGGCTTGTTCATCAACTCATCCGGCGCGCCCGTGCCGCGTCGCAGCAACTGGTCCACTCCGCGCATCTCCGCGGTCTTGAACGTAATTTCGGAAACCCCCGCGGTTTCCGCGCCCACGTAAAGTCCCTGCTTATCTTTGTCTGTTCCTGGAATCGACGTGCTGCGCGCGGAATCAATCTCCGAAGGATCCTGTCCCGCCATGCGCACATAGCCGCCCAGCGGCAGCGCACTCACGCGATAATCCGTCGCTCCCCGCTTCCAGCCAAATAGCCGCGGCCCGAATCCGATGGAAAACACGTCCACGCGCACGCCAAATAGCCGCGCGGCGATAAAATGCCCGAGCTCGTGCACCAGGATCATCACTCCCAGAACGAGCGCTACGCCCCATAACAAATCCATGTGATTGCTTTTCCCTTCTCTGAACTACGATGCCGCCGCGGCCGTCACCGCTAGCCGGTCTACTTCTTCCTTGGCCATTCGACGCGCTTCCCTATCCGCGGTAAGCACATCGTCCATCTTCTCAAATCGTGTCTTCGGCGTCCGCGCGAGTACTCTCTCGATTACCTCGGGTATTCCCAGAAACGGCAGTTTTCGTTCCAGAAAAGCCGCCACGGCGATTTCATCCGCGGCATTCAGCGCGCACGGCAGCGCCCCGCCCTTCTTCAGCGCTTCCTTCGCCAAACGCAGGCACGGGAAGCGCCGCGTGGAAGCCTTCGCAAAATCCAGACGCCGGAGTCTCGACCAATCCAGGGCTACTACCTGATTTGATGCCACTCGCTCCGGATAGGTTAACGCATATTGGAGTGGCATGCGCATGTCGGTTGGGCCGAGTTGTGCGAGAACAGAACCATCGACGAATTCCACCATGGAGTGAATGGTCGACTGCGGATGAATCACCACGTCAATCTGGTTCGGTTGGACGCCGAACAGCCAGCGGGCCTCGATGATTTCGAAACCTTTGTTCATCATGGTCGCGGAATCGATGGTAATGCGATTGCCCATACGCCAATTCGGGTGGGCTAGCGCCTGCTCCGGCGTCACGCTTTCGAACGCTGCCAATGGCGTTTTGCGGAAGGGTCCGCCGGACGCGGTCAGCACCAGCCGCCGCACCTCTCCGCGCTGCCCGCCGCGCAAACATTGGTGCACGGCATTGTGCTCGCTGTCCACCGGAAGCAATTCGCGCCCGGACTTCTTCACTGCGGCCATAACCAGTTCGCCAGCGGCGACCAGCACCTCTTTGTTCGAAAGCGCGACGGTCTTCCCGAGCTTGATTGCTTCGTAGGTCGCTGCAAGCCCGACCACGCCAACCGCCGCGGATACCACCATCTCCGCTGCGCCGTGCGTTCCGACGGCCAGCATTCCTTCGGGTCCATGATGAATCGCTGGCAGCGGAGATATGCCTTTAGCTCTAAGCCTCTGCGCAAGCTCGTCCGCTTTGCCGGCGTCCCGGACCGACACCACTTCCGGTCGATACTTTTCGATTTGGGCGACCAATTCTTCAAGATTCGAACCGGCCGCGAGGGCCACCACGCCAAATCGCCCCGGCAGCGACTCCACCACGTCCAGGCACTGCCGCCCGATCGAGCCGGTGGAACCCAGAATGGCTAGTTTCGTGAAGGATTGCGTCACTAACGCCGCTTTCTATGTTTCTGGCTGATATCTCGAGCCCATGTTTCGAGACGGAGTTCCCGAATCACATTCCAGGCGAGTAAATCAACGTCCAATAATACCAGACAACCGGAATGGCCAGAATCAGCGCGTCGATGCGGTCCAGAATGCCGCCGTGTCCGGGAAGCATACCGCCGGAATCCTTCGCGCCGGCGCTGCGCTTGTACGCGGATTCGAGCAGGTCGCCCACTTGGCCCGCGATATTTCCCGCGCCCGCCATGGCCAGCAGGTGTACCGGCGGCGCATTCAGCCAACGTGTAAAAGCCAAAGCCACCAGCAGCGACCCGGCAAAACTGGCCACGGAACCTTCCCAAGTTTTTTTCGGACTCAAATGTGGCGCCAGGGGATGCTTGCCCGCGGCCCGGCCGACAAAATACGCAACGGTGTCACCCACCCAGGTGATCACCAGGGCAAACAGCAGCAGCCGCGGACCCTGTTCGCCCAAGCCATGCAAACGCACCGCAAAGGTCAGCGGAAACGCCACCAACAGCAATCCGCTGGAGCTGATGCCGGCTGCCGGCAAACCTTCCACTAGAGGACGCTTGGTCCAAAGCGTCAGCACCGCAACGCCCAGGACAAAAACAAAAAATGCCTCCGGCACACCCAGCAATCCGGCCGCGAATCGCCCTATCTCGCGGTGCAGCGTCAAGCCACCCGCAAGCTGGTAGCTGGGCTCTACCGCCGTAATCCACTGCACATACACAAGCAGGAACGCGCAAGTCGCCGTCCAAAACCGATACGCGCGATGGCCAATCGCATCACCGAGCGTGAAATATTCGAAGAGCGCCAGCACGATAATCAGCGCCAGCACCAGCGCCATCCACGCCGTGGAGGCCCACAAAACGATCCCCACTACAAACGGAATCAGAACGGCCGCTGTCACCACGCGCTTCCAAGTCATGAACGAGAAATCTCCGCCGAACTGCGCGAAGAAGGTTAACAGCCACCGCCGGAAAGTTGAAAGAAAAAGACGAAATAAGGTGAGATATTACCCGTGCCCGGCCGTGCCGAGGCGACAGTTTCGCTGTATCCCGTGAGGAGTTTGATATGATGCGCAAGGCGAACGTCCAAGTCGAAAATTCCGATCTCTTGCGGACCTACGCAATCAATGACGCGATGAACCAGCTGGTCCTTTCGCGCCTCGATCCGCGCGCGTGGCGGGCGAAGCTGGCGGACTCCAAGCAAGGCGGGCGAACGATCGCCTCGATCTTCGCGCATCTGCACAACTGTCGGCTCGTGTGGCTCAAGAATTCGGCTCCGCATTTGAAGTGCCCAGCCCCACTCGATCCGGACCGCTGCACCATCAAGCAAGCCGCCGCTGCGCACAAGAAGAGCGGAGCGCAGTGTCTGCGTATGCTGACCGACGCGTTATCCGGCGACCCGCAACGGCGCGTCACCACGTTTTCGCGCGGCAGTTGGGTGCAGACATGGCCCGCCGACGCGACCATGTTCGCTTACATGTTCTCGCACGAAGCGCATCATCGCGGACAAATCCTGATGCTGGCGCACCAGCTTGGCTACCGCGTGCCGGAGTACCCCGGCGTCTGGCATTGGGAGAAATTGTGGAAGCAGGCCGGCATTGTGCGCCGCAGACGTTAGCCACCTCAGCCGAGACGCCACGCCCGACCCGGCTTCGCTGCTCCTGCTCGGCAGCGGCCTGACGTCTGAAGGAAGCCGCACGCCTCGATCACTCCTCGTCGTCGCCATCATCGTGATCGTCATGATCGTCGGCGTCGACCGAGCGCAGGTAATGCGAGAAGACCCACTGGGCCACGTGGCGGCCCTGCTTGCGGGCCTGCACGTCGGCAAAGCGGAAGTGGATGCCTTCCCAGATGCGGACGTTGACCACGTCATGGGCCGCATCCGAGAAGCGGTGATACGTGATTGTAGGCATTTGTGGGTTGGCGAGTCCGTAATTCGTCGCCACCGTGAAAGTCATCTCGTCGGTGCCGAAGAAGAGGGCGAGCATGCGGGTTATGGCGCCGGTGACGTTGTTGGCGCCGGAGGTGTAGTCGGGATAGTTCGGAATGTTGACCAGGGGCAGCCAATTCGGGTCGCTGATCGTCTCCGGGTTACCGTCATTGTCGGCTTCGTGAATGGCCGTGTATGGCCGCCAAAAATGGTAGTGGAGTTTGGTGTCCCAGGCGGTGATGACCGCATCGCCCATCGCCAGGTTGGCCAGGGCGAAGAGGCGCGCAGTATCATCGATGCTAAGGTGATTTGCGGGCGCGGTCGCGATGTCACGCAGAACCTTTTCCCACAGCACGAGATAATTGGAGTACCAGAATAAAGCGAGGTCAGTTTGCTCAGCGTTGCGGTCGCTGTTGGTCCTGGCCCCCATCCGCTTGACCTCGTTGAAGGCTGTGGCATAGCGCTTGCTGGTCAGAGACGGCGGCTCCGGCGCGCGAAACTGTGACGGGCTGGTCAAGGTGAACGGTGTGACCATGGCGAGCCACGGTGCCAGCATGTGCGCAAACGGCGGGGGCGAGGGCCCGGAAGCTCCGGGGACCACAATGTCCGATGGAGTGGGGCGCCACTCACCAAGAGCGTTGCTTCCGGCGAAATCGCAGTTTGGAGGCTGCGGTGTTGCGCTGCAATTCGGAAAGCTGTGGTCATTGGCGCGCAGAGCGATGATAGCTGCGGCGGCTGCCGCGCCCACGGCGACGCCCGGATCGCTTGTGGAAATGCCGTGCGAGGTCAGATAGTCGTTATAGGAGGTGTCGAGAGTCCCGGTCAGAGAGGGAAATTGACTTGGAGGAAAACGGTGAATCAGCACGTCACGCGTGGCCTTGGCAACGGCCGCGGCGGTCGAGCCCGAAGCTCCCGGTACGCGTATGGCGTAGGGCCGGAAGGTCTTGGTGATCGATTCGACGGCATCGTACACAGCGGCTTGTACGATCGCGCCGTCGAGGAAGCTGGTTGCGCCGGGATGAGTGGTTGCTCTCGCGATGATTTGTATGGCGATAGCATTCCAATCCGTTACGGCGTCGGCCCGTACGATTGACGACATCACGAGGGACATCACTAAACTCAGTATTGGTACAGAAAATCTTTTCAGTAATCGCATTTCTTAGTCTCCGTTCTCAATTCTCAACAAGGTTGCAGGGTAGGGCCTCAGGGAAAGTGGCCGTATTCCGTTTGGCAGATCACACGATCTATCCGGCTCGGAACAGTTGTAACCGCATGTGATTGAGGTCTTATATAGCGAACTACGTCAATTAAGGGGAGCTTCTATTTCCGGTGCATCGAGAGCAAGAGCAGGAGCTCTGGCCCGGACAGAGGCAAAGGTTCAGGAGAGGAATGATCGGAGCCTCTGCACATATTTAATTCGCGAGGAAGCAGGCATGAAGAACAATTGGGTTCTTGTCGAACGATTTGCGTTCCGGCGATAGCGCGGGCTGCGGCGACGGTTTCCACAAAATCGTTTGAGTTGTCGTCACAGAAGCTGAGCAATTCAGGGATTTCAGCGCACCCCACACTCAGGACCATCAAGAAGGTAAGTAGGATGGAGGCTCTTCTCACTAATTGCCTCTCTCTGGGTTTTTTTCGCAGTCAGTTTGTGTAGGGCCGCTTAAATCGAATCCGGTACGTTTACCACCCGCAATTTACCTTGTCAACATAAAGAACACCATGGAAGGGCCCTGTCACATCGTATCCCCCTGGTGAATTTGCAGTGCGTGAGTGAGAAGAGGCGGAAGCCGCCGCTGATGTATTCAGAATTAAGTGGCAAGGACACGCTGTAAATTGTACGACGCCCTTTTTCCAGATGCCATGCAACACCTGTCCCGCCTTCCAACGACGTGCCTCCACCTACTGCCGCCCAGGAACTCCTCTCCACCTTGAACAGCAAGACGCCCAAAGGTAAAACCGCCGACGGAACCTCGGAGAAGGTCTACTGCCTGACTACTTTCCGGCGACGCGAGCGGGCACTTCGGAGTCGGAGCCGCCTTCGCGAATTCCGCCATAGCGGCGCTCGCGTTTTTGAAACTCCACAAAAGCTTCCAGCAGCCGCGCGCGATTGAAATCCGGCCAAAGGGTTTCGGTCACCAGAATTTCGGCATAGGCAATCTGCCACAGCAGAAAATTGCTGACACGCATTTCCCCGCTCGAGCGGATCAGCAGATCCGGGTCCGGCAGCCCAGCCGTGTACAAGTGACGCGCTACTTCTTCCTCGGTCACCGGCGCGTTGCGGTTGTCGGAGCCGCGCCGCGAGACGATTTCGTTTACGGCGTCCACGATCTCCGCGCGCCCACCGTAGTTCAGCGCCAGGCACAACACCATGCCGGTATTCTTCGCGGTCTTCTCCACCGCCTCGCGCATGTCTTGCTGCACCCCAGCGGGCAATTCCCGCGAACGCCCCAGAAAACGCATGCGGATATTATTTCGCTGGATCAAGGGCATCTCCTGGCGCAAATATTCGCGCAGGAGTTGCATCAGAAAGTCTGTTTCCGTTTTCGGCCGCCGCCAGTTTTCCACGGAGAACGCATACAGCGTCAGTGCTTCAATGTTCAGACGCGCGCAGGTTTCAATCGTGGTGCGCGCCGTTTGCGTTCCAGAGCGATGCCCGGCGGGACGTGGCAAATGCTTGCGCTGCGCCCAGCGGCCATTGCCGTCCATAATGACCGCCACGTGCCGCGGGAGGCGAGCCAAATCTAGCTTGGCCAACAACTGCGCCTCTTCCGGAGTCACGGGACCCAGCGCGCTGGGGTTGGCTACGGCAATTGTGGAGTGAGATTTCATTGCGAACACGGTTTTCGGGAGAATATCCTTTACGCCGCAAAGTTAACACACGGATTGACGCTCGCGCAATGGCGCAGTGCCCTTTGTTGCACAATCCGGCGATGCAGCGTCACCCGGAAGGAGTGCCCTGGAAAAGCGCGGTATAGGCCAGGACTAGACTTAAAATAATCATGGCGATGGCCGTCGTCCAGGCTACGACATTGAACGTTGTCGAATTCACGTACTCGCCCATCAAGTCGCGGCGATTCACCAGCAGCAATATGAAGATCACCACCACCGGCAACCAGAAACCGTTGCCCACCTGCGAGAAAATCAAGATCTTCCACAGCGGGGCGTGCGGGAGGAGCACGATTCCCGCGCCCACCACGATCAAAATGGTATACAGCCAGTAAAAAATCGGCGCCTCTTTGAATTTGTGGTCGATGCCCGCTTCAAAACCAAGACCTTCGCAAATGACGTGCGCGGTGGACAACGGCAGAATGGACGCCGCGAACAACGACGCATTCAGCAGACCGAACGCGAAAAGAATCCCTGCGCCGCGTCCCGCCAAGGGAATCAGCGCTTGCGCGGCCTGCCCGGCATCGGTGATGTCGCGATGGCCGGAGACGTACAAAGTCGCCGCCGTGCACACAATGATGAAGAACACGATGATCATGCAGCTCACGCTGCCGATGAGCACGTCCGCGCGCGCTTGCGGATACTGCCGCGGACTTACTTTTTTCTCGACGAAGCCTGCTTGCAGATAAAAAAATTGCCAGGGCGCGATGGTTGTGCCGATAAGCCCCATCAGCATCACCAGGTATCCCGATTCAAAACGAAGGTTGGGAATGATGGTGTGCCGCGCCGCCTCCAGCCAGTCTGGCTTGGCCAGGACGGCGGAAAACACATAGGACAAGTACAAAACGCAGGCGAACAGAAAAATTACTTCGACCTGCCGGTACGTGCCCTTGAGCACCAGGCCCCAAACCAAAGCCGCCGCGACGGGCACGGCTATGTATTTGCTGACCCCGAAAATCTGCATGGCCGCGGCCACCCCGGCGAATTCCGCCACTACGTTGGCCAGGTCCACAAAGAATCCGGCGATCATCACAAAGAACGTCGAGCGGAACCCGAACTCCTCGCGAATCAAGTCCGACAATCCTTTGCCGGTGATCACTCCCATGCGCGCGCACATCTCTTCCGTGATGTACAACGCAATGGTCATGGGAATCAGCGACCACAGCAGCGCGTAACCGTATTGCGCGCCGGCCTGCGTGTAGACCGAGATTCCTCCAGCGTCGTTGTCCACGTTGGAGGTAATCAGCCCGGGCCCAATGACCGCGAGCAACATGGTCAGCCGGTGCCGCAGCCCGCGCAGACGCTTCTGCAAATCGCTACCGCGCGATTTGACGGCGTCCACACGCGTCGTGATGGCTTCCCAATTCATGGCTTTCCCGACTCTTCTAACTCGGTTTTCTTCAGTTCGTTACTTCATTGCTTCGCGTTTTTTCACTGCTTCTTTTTTTTGACTACTTCTTGACGAGGCGCGAAACCACGTCATCCACGGTGATGGTTCCGATCGGCCGGCTCTCGCTGTTGACCACCGTCAGCATGCGCAGGTTGTACTTATCGAACAGCTCAAACACATCGCGTTCATCGGCGTCCCCAGGAACGCTTAGCAGCGGCTCGGTTTTCAGCCCGGACATGCGCTGCTCCGGGTCCGCGAGAAGGAGCCGTGCCACCGGAGCGGTACCCGAGAATTTCGCGTCGCCGTCCAGGAGCACGATGGTATCAAGCTGGTCGACGTTCAGATCCTGCAAGCGCATCCATTGCAGAACTTCATCGCGCGTCGAAGTCTCACCGACAAAGACAAACTCCGGATTCATCATGCCGCCGGCTGTAGCCTCGTCAAACTGCATCAACCCGCGGACTTCACTGGCCTCGTGCCCCGGCATTTCTTCCAGCAATTCCTCGGAGGTCTCCTTGGGCAGGTCGGCGAGCAGATCGGCGGCGGCGTCTGGCGCCATCTCCTCGAGGATATCGGCGGCCTTTTCCGGGTCCAATTTCTCCACGATCTGCGTAGTCAGGCGTTCATCGAGCTCGGCCAGCACTGCCGCGGCGGTTTCTTCGTCAAGGGAGGCGATGATGCCCTGGCGCTCGGCCGCCGAAAGTTCTTCCATCATTTCGGCGAGGTCGGCGGGATGCAGATCTTCCAGCTTTTCGTGGGTAATGCGCAGCTTCACGCGCCGCAAGGGGTCCGGCTCGATCAGGTTCACGAATTCCCAGCGGATGGTCCGCTGCGGCAAGGGGTTCTGCAGTTTGCGAATGAAGCCCGGCGCCACCACGCCTTGCAGCAGGCGGCGCACCGCTCCGGGCAATCCTACGTCCACCTGGGTCAGGCGGAGCTCCACGTTGCCATTGGATTTCTGTTCCGCCAAATCCACATCATTCACGCGAACGACCTTGCGGCCCTGGGTATCGATAATCTGCTGGTCGAGCAGATCCTTGCGGACCGCGAGCCACGCTTCGTTGGGCGTGTACAGGGTCAGTTCCTGTTCGCTGCAGTTCAGGCGTATGGTTCCGGGGATGACCGCCGCCACTTGGTTGTAGCGGGCCAGCAACGGCTGGAATCGCCCGCGCGAAAGCAAGAAATGGGAGATGCGGTTGGGCTGATCCGCGGGTTCGACAAAAAATTCGCGCACGCGCCCGACGAAATGCCCTTGCGCGTCGTACGCTTCAGCGCCCATCAACTCCGTGGCATAGATTTGCATGGCACTACCTCAATCTCACACCAGCAAACAGCTCTTCCCTCGAAACGATCAATAAAAAACCCGCGCACCGTAAAGGGTCGGCCGCGGGGTAAGCACCTGATACAAATGGACTTACCTCTAGCCTGGCGCGAACCCTCCCCACCCGACAGCGTTCGGCACGGCTCTTGTCCAGCGCCGCTCCCTGCGTGTTGCTGTGGTCCGCACCATCCTCTGGCTGCGCCTCAATCGACTCGGCCCAGGTTCGACTTCACTCTCGAGCATGCACATCGCCAAAACTTTTACTCCGAATGCAGTGATAAGCCTTCGCGCAACGTATTGTCAAGAAAAGAATGAGGTTTCACGAAAAATTTTTGCTTTTTGCGGAGCGGACTGCGCGCGTTTTCTTCGCGAAGAGCATATCGGCTGGCTGTTCTCCCCGCCTCGCCGAAAATTCCCGGTAGAGGACCAGGTAGTTTGCGAGGATGTAGTCTTTTTTCTCGAAGCCGAGGGCTTGCGCGGCCCGATCGATGGCTTTCGCGGGCCCCTCCAACTCCAGAAACACGCCGATGGGGGTCTCGTCCAGCTCGAGCAGGAGGCGCTTCGCCCAGGCATTCGATGCTCGCAACTGAAACGTTGTTCTAAACTTTTCGTAGTGAAACCAGCCGCGCAGCCCCAATCCTTCGAGAATTAGCGCCAACGCGTTTGCGTCCGAGATTTTGAGCTCGATCTCTTCCCGGACCTTGTGCCGCTCGCTTTTGCCGGCCGATCTTGCCGCGGGAATGGGTCTTTTGAAGGTCACCACAGAACGTGGGCTGGATTTTCGGGTTTTCGCTGCGAGCGTTTCGGTGCGAATGCGCAGCAGCTGCTCGCGCTTGGCCAGGGTGAATTCCGGAGTGTCAAAGAGGATGTTGCGCTCGTGTACGCGCGGCTTCGCGATCCTCGCGCCAAGCTTCGCCAACGCGTGCTGCAACGCCGGCAAATCCTCAATCCGCAACTTGATTTCTCGTTCTTCGGCCATTTCGCCCCGCAGTTACTTCGCCACAGCTAGCCAGAGCCCTGTGGCCGCTTTCCGCCGCCGCGAACTTCCGTTACTATAACCAACGACGTAATTCATTTCGCCCGGCCACCCTGACCTCGCCGCGCGCACCGAACCAACCGACGCATGAATCCCGACGCCAACGTCGCCACCTCTAGCTTTACATCCGATGCGCAACACGCGGATGGGTCACAGCCGCCGGTGGCGCGGCGACAGCCTGTCGAGCACGTTTTGCACGGTGACCGCCGCGTCGACGCTTACGCCTGGCTGCGCGACAAGAATAATCCCGAAGTGATCGCGTATCTCAACGCTGAAAATGCTTACACCGATTCCCTTCTGCGTGGCACCGAGCCATTTCAGGAAACGTTGTATCAGGAAATGCTCGGCCGCATCCTGCAAACCGATCTTTCCGTGCCGTACCGGTTGCGGGGCTACCTCTATTTCACTCGCACCGAAGAGGGCAAGCAGTATCCGCTGCATTGCCGCAGGCGTGATGCCGAGAATGCTCCCGAAGAGTTGCTGCTCGACTTGAACGCGCTTGCTACGGGGCACTCGTTCCTGAGCCTCGGCAGCTTTGCGGTGAGCGACGACAATTCCCTGCTGGCTTATTCGCTCGATACCACCGGATTCCGTCAGTACACGCTGCAAATCAAGAATCTGCGGAGCGGCGAAACGCTTCCGCTTCAAATCGAGCGTGTCACCAGCGCGGCCTGGGCCGCCGACAATCGCACGCTCTTTTACACCGTAGAAGACGAAACCACGAAGCGCTCGTACCGCCTGTATCGTCATGCGCTCGGCAGCGCTCCGCCGGACGAGCTGCTCTATGAAGAGCGCGACGAGCGCTTTCGCATCGACATCGAACGCACGCGCAGCGGCGCGTTTGTTCTGCTGAACATCGCCAGCCACACGACGAGCGAGGTTCGTTTTCTTCCGGCCGAACAGCCCGACGCGGATTTCCGGCTGATCGCCGCGCGCGAAGACGACCACGAATATTACGTCGACCATCATCCCGACGCGCCCACCTGGAATGCGGCGGACTTGCCGCCGCTTTCGCAGCCGCGCGCTAGCTCCGGCGCTTCCGCGGGAGTATTCTTCGTGCGCACAAACTCCGGCGGCCGCACGTTTCGCTTGATGGCGGTCGCGGTCGAGAACCCGCGCCGCGATGCCTGGCGCGAATTCATCCCCAATCGTCCGGAAGTCATGCTCGACTCGGCGCAAGCGTTCGCGTCGCACCTCGTCCTACACGAACGCGAGGGCGGCCTTCCCCATTTGCGCATCGTGGCGCTTGGCGGCGCTCCCGATAGGGCCGCAGACGATCCGCTCGCTTCTTCGCGACGAATTGAATTTTCTGAGCCGGCCTACAACGCCTCGCTTGGCGCGAACCCCGAATTCGTCACTGACTATCTGCGCTTTCAATACGAATCGTTCATCACGCCGCGCTCCGTTTTCGATTACGACCTGCGCAGCGGTGAGCAAATCCTGCGCAAGCAGCAGCCGGTTCTTGGCGGCTACGATCCGACGCAATACGTCAGCGAACGCCTGCACGCGGTCGCGCCCGATGGCACGCGCGTTCCCATGTCCGTGGTGTATCGCCGCGACACGCCGCGCGACGGCAGCGCTCCGCTCCTGCTGTACGGCTACGGCAGCTACGGCATTTCGGTCCCGGTGAACTTCAGCTCCAATCGCCTCAGCCTGCTCGATCGCGGCGTGATTTACGCCATCGGACACGTGCGCGGCGGCGGTGAGCTCGGCAAGCCCTGGCACGACGCCGGCCGCATGCACAAAAAAATCACCACGTTCACCGACTTCATCGCGTGCGCCGAACGCCTGGTCGATTTGCGCTACACTACGCCCGGCCGGCTGGTCATTGAAGGCGGCAGCGCGGGCGGCTTGCTGATGGGCGCGGTGGCGAATCTGCGCCCCGAGCTTTTTCGCATGGTGATCAGCCACGTGCCATTTGTTGACGTGCTCAACACCATGCTGGATGCGTCTCTTCCGCTTACCGTCGGCGAGTACGAAGAGTGGGGCAACCCGCAGATTGCGAACGACTATTTTTATATGAAGAGCTACTGCCCGTACACGAATCTCGAGCGCAAGGCCTATCCCACGATGCTCGTGAAAACTTCGTTGAACGACAGCCAGGTCATGTATTGGGAGCCCGCGAAATACGTCGCGAAGCTGCGCACTCTAAAAACGGATGCGAATCCGCTGCTCCTCAAGGTCAACATGGGAGCAGGCCACGGCGGAGCCTCCGGCCGCTACGACTACCTCCGTGAAATCGCGCTGGACTATGCTTTTCTCCTGACGCAACTGGGAATTCGAGATTGAGAGCGCGCCGTTAACGTGAGCGATCCCTCCACACCGCTGATGCAGCAATATCACGCGATAAAATCGCGCTACCCTCACGCGCTGCTGCTCTTCCGTCTCGGCGACTTCTACGAACTCTTCTACGAAGACGCCATGCTCGCCTCGCGCGAGCTGCAAATCACACTGACCTCGCGCAATCGTGAAAAGGGCCAGCCCATTCCGATGTGCGGCGTTCCCTATCACGCGGCGGACGGCTACGTCGCCAAGCTCATCCGCGCCGGATTCAAGATCGCCATCTGCGACCAGATGGAGCAGCCCGGCCCCGGCAAAAAAATCGTGCGCCGCGAAGTCGTGCGCGTCATTACGCCGGGCACCGCCACCGACGTCGCGGTTCTGGACGCGCGCGAGAATAACTTTCTCGCTGCCGTGGCCAAGCATGCCTCGGGCTCCCCGGTCGGCCTCGCTTACGTCGATCTTTCCACCGGCGAATTCCAAGCCACGGAATTTTCCGGGGGGCGCGCGGACGAGGATATGCGCGACGAACTTCAGCTCTTGCATCCCCGCGAAACGCTGCTGCCGCGCCCCCAGCAGCTCTTCGAGACGGCGAAAACTTCGCTGCTCGATGGCACCGGCGGCGTCGAATCGCGCCTGGAAGACTGGGTCTTTCAGTACGACTATGCCGAGCGCATCCTGCGCGAACAATTCGGCGTGGCCGAACTGACCGGCTTCGGCCTCGACGCGCACCCGCAAGCCATTGCCGCCGCGGGCGCCATCGTGCACTACCTGCGCGAAAACGCGACGCATCGCAGCGCGGCAAGCGATGGCTCGAACGGCAACGCGGCCTCCGCCCTCGAAGCACTCGGCCATCTCGACCGCGTGCGCTACTACCAGCAGCACGACGCGCTAGTGCTCGATCCCGTCTCGGTGCGCAATCTCGAACTGGTCAATCCGATTTTCACCGAGGAATCCACACGCAGCGGTCCCACCACGCTGCTCGCCGCGCTGGACGCCACGGTCACCGGCATGGCCGCGCGCTTGCTGCGTTCTTGGATTCTCCGCCCGCTGCTCGACCAGGACGCTATCGAAGCGCGCCTCGGCGCCGTCGCGCATCTTCTGCAACAAACCGTGGTGCGCGGAGAAATTCGCAAAGAGCTGCGCGGCATTGTCGATCTCGAGCGACTCACCAGCCGCATTACCTTGGGCCTCGCTACGCCGCGTGAGCTTCTCGCCTTGCGCAAATCTCTGGTGCAAGTCCCGGTGCTGAAAAATTTTGTGATGCCGCCGCCCGCAGGTGGCAGCGGGTTACTTCGCCGGCTCCACGACGAGATCGATGAGCTCGCTGACGTGCGCGAAATCCTCGAAGCCGCGCTAGCCGACGAACCGCCCGCTATGGCCACCGATCCCGGCATCATCCGCAGCGGTTTTCATGCCGAGCTCGACGAGCTGCGCAATCTGAGCCAGCACAGCAAGCAGATCATCGCCTCCATGGAAGAGCGCGAGCGCAAGCGCACGAATATTGCTTCGCTGAAAATCCGCTTCAATCACGTTTTCGGCTATTACATCGAAATTTCCAAGCCCAACCTGCACCTCGCGCCCAACGACTACGAACGCAAGCAAACCCTTGTCAACGCCGAGCGCTTCACTTCGCCGGAGCTGAAAGAATACGAGCGCAAGATCCTCGCCGCCGACGAACGCATCCTCGAAATCGAGCGCCAGCTTTTCCTCGACCTGCGCTCCAGCATCGCCGCCAAAGCCGCGCGCCTGCGCAAGACCGCCTCCGCCATCGCCCAACTTGACGTCCTCGCCGCGTTCGCAAAACTTTCCGCCGATCGCGGCTACACTCGCCCCGAATTCGTCTCTACCGGCGAACTCCTCATCGTCGCCGGCCGCCATCCCGTCATCGAAGAGCTTCTCCGCCAGCGCGGCGAACGCTTCGTCCCCAACGATCTATTCTTTGAGCCCGCCCGCCAGCAGCTACTGCTGATCACCGGCCCCAACATGGGCGGCAAGTCCACGTACTTGCGCCAGGCCGCGCTCATCGTGCTGATGGCGCAGATCGGCTGCTTCGTTCCCGCGCGCCAGGCGAAGCTGCCCATCATCGACCGCATCTTCACGCGCATCGGCGCCAGCGACAACCTCGCCCGCGGCCGCTCCACCTTCCTCGTCGAAATGAGCGAAGTTGCCGCCATCCTCAATCACGCCACGCCCGCCAGCCTCGTCCTGCTCGACGAAGTCGGCCGCGGCACCGCCACCTTCGACGGCCTCTCCATCGCCTGGGCCGTCGTGGAACATTTGCAGCGGCACACGCGCGCGCGCACCCTTTTCGCCACGCACTATCACGAACTGACCGAGCTAGCCGATCTCCTTCCCGGCGTGAAAAACGTTCACGTCTCCGTACGGGAAACGCCCAACGAAATCATCTTCCTGCGGCGCGTCGAACCCGGCAGCGCCGACAAAAGCTACGGCATCGAGGTCGCCCGCCTCGCCGGCCTCCCGCGCAGCGTAATCGAACGCGCCCGCGAAGTCCTAAAGCGCCACGAACAATCCGAGCACCAACTAAGCGAAACGCTGACCCCGGGCGCCACCGACCCCGCCCACCCCAACGGCAGCCAAGAAGTCCTGTTCACGCCATTGGACCGCGCCGTCCTGGAAAAACTCCGCGCAGCGGACCTAGACCAACTAAAGCCCCTAGACGCCCTAAATCTCCTAGCCGACTTAAAGAAACAAATCTCCTGACGCCTTCCTCTGCGAATCTCGGCTACCTCTGCGTCTCTGCGTTATCTTTTGCCGTTGTCTTTTTCCCCTCTCGTGCCGTTTCTTCTCTGTGCTCTCTGTGCCCTCTGTGGTGAAATCTTTCTTCTAGCGCTCACATGCCCAAACCCTCTCTCGTCCTTGGCCTAATGTCCGGCACCTCCGCCGACGGTATCGAAGTCGCCCTTGCCCGCATCTCCGGCGCGCCGCCGCACCTAAACGCCACGCTCCTGAATCACACCTCCATCGACTTCCCGGCCAAGCTCCGCAAAGAAATCCTCCGCGTAGCCGAGCAACAGCCGATCTCCGCAGGAGATCTCAGCCAACTAAATTTTCGTCTAGGAGAAGTCTTCGCCGAAGCCGCGCTGACCGCCTGCCGCCGCTTTCGCATCGCCCCAAAAGAAATCGCGCTCATTGGCTCGCACGGCCAGACCATCTTCCACCAAGGCCAGCCCGTTCCTTATTTCGGCCGCAAAACCGCATCGACGCTGCAAATCGGCGAGCCCGCCATCATCGCCGCGCGCACTGGCATCACTACCGTCGCCGACTTCCGCCCCGCGGACATGGCCCAAGGCGGCCAAGGCGCTCCTCTAGTCCCCTACGCCGACTACATCCTCTACCGCCACAAAACCCTCGGCCGCGTCTCCCTAAATCTGGGCGGCATCGCCAATGTCACGGTCATCCCCGCAAACGCCAAGCCATCACAAGTTTTCGCCTTCGACACCGGCCCCGCCAACATGCTAATCGACGCCCTGGTCGCGCATTTCACAAAGGGTCGCCGGAGCTACGATAAGAATGCAACCCTGGCCCAGCAAGGACGCAGCATTCCTGCCCTGGTCGACACACTAATGCGCGACCCGTATTTGAAGCTCGCGCCGCCAAAATCCACCGGCCGCGAATATTACGGCCGCGCCTATCTCCAGAAGTTCCTGGCATTAGGTAAACGCCACCACGCCAAGCCCAACGATCTGATTCGCGCCGCCACCATCTTCACCGCGCTATCCATAGTCGACGCGCTAAGCCGCTTCGTACTCCCCAAAACGAAAATCGATCAACTAATCGTCTCTGGCGGCGGCTCCCACAACCCCTTGATCCTGGGGCAAATCTCTGCAGCGCTGCCAGGAATCCAAATCGTTCCGTCGTCACAACTAAACGTTCCTGAGGACGCTAAAGAAGCGTTCGCCTTCGCCCTCCTGGCCTACGAAACGTTCCACCAGCGTCCCGGCAACGTCCCTTCCGCAACCGGCGCTCGCGGCCCCGCCATCCTTGGTAAAATCTCCTATGCCTATTTCTCTCTTTGGCCCGCGTCCCCGTCCACCGCGCCGGCTTAGGTGGCCCCCTCCCCCCGGGTGTTTTTCGTAAGTGCGGATTCTAAAGGGGTTACGGGTATATTTTGTCGTAACTGCACATTCTGAAGGATTTAGGTTCTATTGCCGGGAGCGTTGCCGGAGCGAAAGCTCGCAAGCTGTGCAGACTTCGAGCGTTACAGGATTCAGGTGGACAGTCAAAAATGGCTGTGCCACAAATGAAAAAAGCCTCCGAGTGGAGGCTTTGGGCGCAACTTTCTATGGGTGGGAGTATACCACTTCGTACCGATTTGTCAAGCAGTTTATATGTGCTGGGGAATCAGTGGGTTGCGGCGAGTGCGGGGGATGCGGGCAGCGTCGCTAAGAAATCGCAGTCGGCGGTGGGGGAAAGAAGAAGTGGCGAGTGGCGAGCTAGGATCGGCTGCTCACTGCAACGCCTTTTCAATCTCCGTCACGGGAATCGCGCCTTCGCGCAACACTTTCCACTCTTCCCCGCGCAGCTCAATGATCGTGGAAGGCAGCGCCGCGCCGGTGTCGCCACCGTCGAGCACTAGCGGCAGGCGATTGCCCAGTTGCTTCATTACCTGATCCGCGCCGGAGCAAGACGGAAATCCCGAAACATTCGCGCTCGTACCCGTAATCGGTCCTTCAAACTCGTCGATCAACTGCTCCACGACCGCGCTCTTCGGCCAGCGCAGCGCTACCTTGCCAGTATTGGCGGTAACCTTAAGCGGAACTCGGTTGGACGCCTCCATAACCAGCGTCAGCCCGCCGGGCCAGAAGGCTTTCGCCAGCCGCGAAAACGTATCCGGGTCACCGCTGAGTTCGGAGGCTTCCTCCTCACGGTCGCGCATCAGCATCAGCGCCTGTTCCAGGCAATTCACCAAAATGGGCAGCGCCCGCGTCTCCGGCCTGCCCTTCACGCGATAAATTTCGTCAACCGCCGCTAAATTAAAGGGGTCCGCGGCCAGTCCGTAGAATGTGTCGGTGGGAATTCCGACCACGCAACCGCGCGTCAGGAAATGCGCTGCATAGCGCAGCACTTCGCTTTGTGGAGATTGCGCATCCACGCGCAACAATTCTGCGGGCAATGTTGGCCTCTAGGTGAAGCCGCAAGGTGACTGCGCAGCGCGCAACGGACGCGCCGCCTATTCCGCTGGACGCTACCACACCCCCGCAAGCCCACGCAATAAACACTTGCGCTGCATAGAGGTGCGCGCCACGCTTCCCGCCCGGGTTGCCGACCCTCGCCTACAGCCGAAATTAGCGCCAACGCCGCCAAATTTGCTACGCTGCCCTTACTATGGCCACGCCGAGCAAAGCCGCTCGCACCGCGCGAACGTCCGGCTCTGCGGCTGCGATCACCAGCCGCGACAATCGCTGGCTGAAGGAATTTCGTCTCGCCCTGCGTGGTGGGTTGCCGACCGAGTCTGGATTCGTCGGCGTGGAAGGCGTGCGCCTCGTCGAAGAGGCTTTGCGCTCCGCCTGTCCTATCGAAGCCGTGCTCTTCAGCGAAACCGGCGAGCGCCATCACGAACGCCTCGCGCCGCTGATAGACCGACCGGAAATCGCCATCCCGATTTTGCGCACTACCGACCGCCTGTTCGAGGGCGTCGCGGACACCGAGCATCCACAGGGAGTAGCCGCGCTGGTGAAGCCGCACGCCGCTACCTTCGACGATCTTCTCCGCGTGAGCGAGGGCGTTTGCTCGCCGCTGCTGGTGGTGCTCGCCGGAGTGCAAGATCCCGGCAACGTCGGCACTATTCTGCGCACCGCATCCGCCTTCGGCGCTACCGGCGCAGTCACAGCCGCCTCGGGCCAAAGCGGCACCGCGAGTCCGTTTTCGCCGAAAGCGCTACGAGCCTCCGCAGGAGCCGCGCTGCATCTCCCGATTCTGGCGGGCATGTCGCTGCCGATCCTGCTAACGCAACTGCGCGTCGCCAACGTGCGCACTTTAGCCGCGAGCGTCCACGATCCTTCCCTTGTAGCGGCGCAGCATGCTGCGCCGCTACAAGGGGACACTGCTTCGCGCGTCAGCGCGTTCCAATCTGGGGCGAGCGCGCCGCTCGCTCCATGGGAAGTCGATTGGTGCGAACCGGTCGCGCTCCTCGTCGGCAACGAAGGCGCGGGCCTGCCCGAAGAAGTCGAACGCAGCGCCGACGCGCGCATTCGAATCCCCATGGCGAGCGGCGTCGAGTCGCTCAACGCTGCCGCCGCCGCCGCCGTTCTCTTCTACGAAGCGGCGCGCCAGCGCTCCAAGCAACAGAAGGACGGCAATTCATGATTGCGCGCAGCCGTAAGTGGCGCGGCCTTCTAGGCTACGCGCCGAAAGGAGCGTTTGCGAAATCATTTGTCATCTCTATCGCGAGTATCGCCATGGTTTATCACTCGGTCCCGGCCCGCGCCGGGCAGGCTCAACCGAAATCGAGCGCGACTCACAGAAACAGCCCTAGCCGGGAACTTCGCAAAATCGGTGAAGTAGTCTCAAAGGCGGTTCTGGAGAAGGACATTCAGACTTTACTTACGTACGACCGCGCCGATTTGCGATCTGCCAATGAGGTGTCGCTGAAGAATCCCAAGAGCGATCTCTATTGTTACCTATTTGATTCCGAATGTATCACCTGGGGCAACGGCGACTGGCGCTCGGTTTACGACAAGCTTTCCGATGCACATCCGCTCGCCATCAAGGTTAGCCTGTCGAATTCTCGATACGATCGCCAGTTGTATGGAACGTTATTTTTCTACGACTCCTCTGCGGTTTCTGAAAAGGATTTGCACTCGCCAGATTTTCTATGCAAGGAAGGGCCAGCGAAGCTCGCTTCGTGGAGGTTTCGGTACGAGAATGGAAAATGGAAGCCGGTGACACCATTCTTCGACAGCGAGACGGATTCGTTTTGCGCCGGTGCTGTTCATGTGACCCAGTAATACTCATGACGACCGATAGAAGCTATTTTAGAACGCCACAAAGATGAGTCTCTTTTCCAAATTGCCGCAGCCGATCGAGCCGGATGTCCCGCTTGCGCATCAACCGCTTGCGGAGCGTATGCGTCCTCGCACGCTCGACGAATTTATCGGCCAGGAAAAGCTGCTGGGACCGGGCAAGTCGTTGCGTACGCAAATAGAAAACGACGACCTTGGCTCGATGCTCTTCTGGGGACCGCCCGGTTGCGGCAAGACGACGTTGGCGCGGCTTATTGCGCGGCTCACGCGCTCCGAATTCATTCCGTTCAGCGCCGTGCTTACCGGCATCAAGGAAATCAAGGAAGTGATGGCCGACGCGGAGCGCAAAGCGCGTTCCGGCGCGCGCACCATCGTCTTTGTCGACGAAGTGCATCGCTTTAACAAGGCGCAGCAGGATGCGTTCCTCCCGCACGTCGAAGCCGGTCACATCACCTTTATCGGCGCGACCACGGAGAATCCCTCCTTCGAGGTTATCTCTCCGCTGCTCTCGCGCACCAAGGTCTACATTCTCGATCCGCTCACTACGCCGCAAATCGTCGACCTGTTGCGACGCGCGCTCGCCGATAAAGAACGCGGCCTTGGCAACGAAACCGTCGAGGTTAGTGACGAAATTCTTTTCCGCATCGCGTCCTACGCCAATGGCGACGCCCGCTCCGCATACAACACGCTCGAGCTTGCCGCGCGCAGTGCCATTCGGCGGCCCGACGGCGCGCTCGCCATCACTCCGGAATTGCTGGAAGACGTGTTGCAGCGCAAGATGCTGCGCTACGACAAAGCTGGCGAAGAGCACTACAACTTAATTTCGGCGCTGCACAAATCGGTGCGCAACTCCGATCCCGATGCCGCGCTATACTGGCTCGCGCGCATGCTCGAGTCCGGAGAAGATCCGCTGTATCTCGCGCGCCGCATGGTGCGTATGGCCAGCGAAGATATCGGCCTCGCCGAACCCGGCGCGCTCGCCGTCACGCTCGCGGCCAAGGACGCGTTCGATTTTCTCGGCGCGCCCGAAGGCCACCTGGCGCTGGCGCAAGCCGCCGTGTATCTTTCTCTCGCGCCAAAATCCAACGCGCTCTACACCGGATACGGCGAGGTCCTCGAAGACGTGCACAAAACCGAAGCCGACCCCGTCCCGCTGCACCTGCGCAACGCCCCCACCGGCCTAATGAAAAATGTCGGCTACGGCAAAGGCTACCAATACGCCCACGACCACGAGGACAAGGTCACGGATATGCAGTGCCTCCCCGACAATCTCGCCGGCCGCAATTATTATCAGCCGACCGACCAAGGCTTCGAGCAACGCCTACGCCAGCGCCTCGACGAAATCCGTAAGATCAAATCTCGCGCTACTTCGCAGAGATGAGGTTCCCGATGAGATTCAAGCTCACTCTGTTGCCGTTGATTTCTCTCGTGCTGGTGGTCCACGCGTTAAACGCACAACAGCCGCCTAGCCGGCCGAAAATATTCGGTATCGCAGTGGTCCAAATCGCCGTATCGGATATGAACTCTGCCCACGATTTTTACTCGAAGGCCCTGAACCAGTCACACCCACTAGCACCGGACAAAGCGGTAACCGGGAGCGGCCTTCCTGTAAACGACACTCAAATGGTTGTACTAACAACCGCGGATTCTCCTTCACCTATCAATTTGCTCCGAGGGATCACTTTCGCTGCAAGCGACGTTCGAGCTCTTCGTCGGTACCTTGAGTTCCACAAAGTCGACGTGACTGCCCCAGAGGGTCCGGAGGATAAATCATTGACTGTCGTGGATCCGGAGGGGCACCGTATCTCGTTCGCCGAGTGGAGCACAGACTTGATCAAGAAGCTTAATGCGAAGCCTATGACTGCCCGCTTGATCCACGCTGGATTTGTGGTGCATGACCGCGCTGCGGAAGATAAATTCTACAAAGACATTCTTGGCTTTCATGTGTACTGGCATGGCGGAATGAAGGATGGCGAGGACAATTGGGTGGACATGCAAGTGCCCGACGGCACCGACTGGATCGAGTACATGCTCAAAGTCCCCGACAACGCCACGCATAAACAGCTTGGCGTGATGAATCACATTGCGCTCGGCGTTCCCGACATTCACGCCGCGCAGCAGCAGCTCGTCAAGAACGGCTGGAAGGGGACGGAAGAACCGAAGATCGGCCGCGACGGCAAATGGCAGCTCAATTTGTACGATCCCGACGAAACGCGCGTCGAGATGATGGAATTCAAGCCGACCAAGGAGCCATGCTGCTCACCCTACACCGGCCCGCATCCGGGGCCGTAGCCGGACAGCCCTGCGGATGTTCGGAGACGCCGGTTGGTGTCTTCTCTGTGCTGAGGAATGCTCAGCCGTCCCTCCGGGACTTATCCTGTTTACCTTGATACCCAGCACAGTTCGGCAAAGGCAGCCGAACTGTGCTGGGCTACTTTCGGACGTCCCATTCGGGACTCAAAAGCGGTTGCTCGCGCGGTTAGGTGGGGATTGCAACCTGAGCTAGAATCTGCATTCATGCACGGATTCATCGGAGTCATACGCATCTACGCGAAGCACGCCGCAATTCTTCTCGCCGTGGGGGCGCTGCTGCAATTCGCGGCGGCACGTACGCCCCGGCAAGCAGGGGCGCAGCGTCCCCTCGGCTCCGTTCGGGATAAAGCTGCGCCCCTACGCGTCGCGCAAGACGCCCCCAAGCGCCCGCGTATCACCGGCATCGACCACGTCCGCCTCTACGTTGCCGACCGGAATAAAGCCACGGATTTTTACGCGAAGCTTCTTGGGCCGCCGACAAAAACGGCGTACGGTTGCAGGGCTGCGTCGCATCCGTGTTTTCCCGTCTGGATCGATCAGCAGATCGAACTCGAGCAGGCGCCGTCACCGGCTCCCAAGAACTGGCTAACACAGATCGCCTACCGAACTGACGATATAGACGGGATGCGCCGCTTTCTGCTAGCGCACCGTATCGGCGTGGCGCCGATCGCCGAGGATCATAATGGCGCGCGCCACTTCGAGCTTCGCGATCCCGAAGGCAATGCCCTCGCCTTCATCCAGCGCTCTGAATTGGATTCGGATTTTGTGACGAGCAACAATCGGGTCGGCACTCGTCTGATTCACGCTGGGTTCGTGGTCAAAGACACGGCGGCGGAGAATCGCTTTTACCTCGATCTGCTCGGCTTCAAACTTTACTGGTACGGCGGGTTCAAGGACGACGGCGTCGACTGGTACGAAATCCAGGTTCCGGACGGTCCGGACTGGATCGAATACATGCTCAACATTCCTGCGAATGCCGACCACAAAGAACGTGGCGTGCAAAATCATTTCTCGCTGGGCGTCAAGGACATACACGCCGCTGCTGACCAGCTGCACAAGAACGGCCTGGCCAAATTCGACGGTCCGGAAATTGGCCGCGACGGAAAATGGGGACTCGACGCCTACGACCCGGATGGCACGCGCGTCGAAGTGATGGAGTTCACACCCGCGAAAACTCCTTGCTGCCATCCGTACACCGCGCCGCACCCGACTCCATGACTTGCCCCTCCTCCGCGAGCCGTCATCGTTGGATCAGAAATTTGTGCTCGCTCGCTTGCGTCATCATCGGGTGCTGTTCCCTTCCCGCCGCTCGCGCGCAAAGCCCCGACCTTGAAAAGCCGCTGCTCAATATTGACGACGACATCTCCGCTTTCGCATTCGCGCCCGATGGCCGCATCGTGTACTCCGCGCGCCGCCACTTTCACACCAAGCAATATGATTTCGAGCATGACGATATCTGGCTCCAGGACACTGGCGGCAAGCGACGCCGCCTGCTGGAAGGGCAAAAGTTCGAGCGTGGCAGCACGCCCTTCAGCTACACCATCGATTCCTTTCGCTGGTCGCCCAATGGCCACCTGATTCTCGCGCAACTCTTTACCACCTCGGTGGTCGACGAGCGCGGCGCCACGCAAGACTCCATGATGACCCTCGCCATGGAAGACAACGGCAAGGAAATTCGCCTCGGCGCTACCGATAGCCTGCTCAAAGACGCCTCCGACGCTTCCTGGCTGGTGGATAACTCCACCATCGTCTTTCTTACTGAAATCGTGAAACCGAGGGTGCTCTTTTCTTTCAAGTACGTGAACATCACGGCCGGCCCCACCGGTCCGGTTTTCGAGGGGCGCACGTTTCTCGATTCATTTCCGATCGCGCGCAGCAATGTGGCCATCGCCGTCGAGCGCGACCGAAACTTAACCGGCCCGCCCCGCTTGCAGAGACTGGAGTTGCTCGCGCAAGACGATCGCGAGCTCGCGACGCTCGACGGCTACGAAGGCGGCCTCTCCGTCTCGCCCAGCGCGAAGAAAGTGGCGTATTACATCGACAAAGAAGTGCTCGAGGTTCGCGACCTTAGCGATCCCCGCAAGATCGCCCGGCTGCGCGTGGGCTTCGGCACATTTCAGTGGTCGCCGGACGAAACGCGCATTCTGCTGAAGCGCGCGCCGGAGAAGAAGTCCGGCGACCTGGTATGGATCGAGATACCGGCGCTAGCGACGCACACCGCAAAGGATAGCGATCCGCCGGTGATCCAGCCGGCGTTCACTCCCATCCTCCACGATTTGATGTTTCGCGATTTCGCCATCACGCCCGACGGCAAGCTCGCCGTAATCGCCATCGGCAAGCGCAATTTGTTGGTCTTTCCGTTGCCGCGGTAAACCAAAGAGAAGAATTAACACAGAGTTCGCAGAGGCCGGACACAAAGGTCACAGAGGCGTCTACGCCAATTTTTGGCGGCGCCTTTTGTGCTCTACCAGGATGCAGGCGTCCATTACTACTGTTATGCCGGCGGCTCGGGCTTTTTCGGCGGCGGCTTCGTTGGCGATGCCTAGCTGCATCCAGATTACTTTGGCCCCGGCGCTGATGGCAGCGTCGACTACGGGCGGAACTTCTTCCGCGCGGCGGAAGACGTTGACGATTTCGATTTTCTGCGGAACCTCCGCAAGGGTCGCGTAACTTGGCTCGCCGAGCACATCCGGCTCGTTGGGATTCACGGGAATGATTTGATAGCCGCACGATTGCATGTACTCGGTTACGCCATAACTCGGCCGCGTGGGATTCGAAGAAAGTCCTACCACCGCAATCGTCTTGCACTTGGTGAGAATGTCGAAAATCGGATCGCCGCTGGGCGCGGCACCATCCGGGAGCAGAATCTTCATCGCGCGGTCAGCTCACTTTTTCCGTGCCGTTTGGCCAGCAAGCCGGGCAGGACCGCCAGTAGTTTATCGTTTTCGCTGGCAACGCCGACGGAGACGCGCATCGCTTCCGGGAAGCCCATCCAGCCGAGCGGCCTCACGATGACGCCTGCGTGCAACAGTTCGTCGCAAAGCTCCTGCGCTTCCGGGCCGATATCGATAAAGATAAAATTGCTGTGACTGCGCACCGGACGCAATCCAAGCTCACCCAGAGCTTTCGTAAGTCGCGCCCGCTCGCCGGCGTTCTCTTTAATCGAGCGATTCACGTGGTCGGTATCGTCGAGCGCCGCCAGGGCCGCGGCCTGGCTGACGCCAGCGAGATTGAACGGCGTGCGCAAGCGGTTCATCGCTTCGAGCACGGGCGCGTCGCCGATGCCGTAGCCGACGCGCAAGCCAGCGAGTCCGTACACTTTGGAAAATGTGCGCAGGACCAGCAGATTCTTGTGCTCGCCGAAAAGCTGCACGGAATCGGGCATATCCGCGCGATCCGCGTAGTGAATGTATGCTTCATCGAGCACGACCAGAACGTCGGCAGGCACGCGGTCCAAGAATTCCTGCAGCTCGGCCATGCCGAAGGCGGTTCCCGTAGGATTGTTGGGGTTGGCGAGATACACGATGCGCGTTTCCGGATGCGCCAGCACCGTATCCGCAATCGCGCGTAAATCAAACGCGAAATCGCGCTGCGGCACACGCACCAAGTTCGCGCCGCTGGCACGAATGGCCAGCGAAAATGGCGCGTAGCTTCCGTGCGAGGTCACGCCGGTTTTCCCGTGCCCGAGCAAAATACGCCCCGCCAGATCGATGATTTCGCTGGAGCCCAGCCCCATGAAAATTTGATCCATGGCCACTTCGTGCAGCCGCGCCAGCTTCGCGCGCAACAAGTGCGTTCCACCATCCGGATAACGATTGGAATCCGCGACCGCGTTCTTTACCGCTTCCACCGCCTTCGGCGACGGCCCGATGGGATTTTCGTTGGAGGCCAGCTTGATAGAGTGAATCTTCAGCTCGCGCTCGACTTCCTCGATAGGCCGGCCCGGAATGTAGGCGGGGAGCCCGCGAATATATTCCGGAATCAGCTCTGCAATGGTGTGCGCCATATTTTAGGGCAAGCGAAAATCGAAACGCGACATTCGAGGGACGAGTAGCGAAATCCTCTTGCCGCTAGCGTATTTCGAGTTTCGTATTTCGAGTTTCGTCATTTTCTTTCTGTGCCCGCTCGCTGCGGTGAATTCTTATTCTTCGCTTTCGCCGGTTTCGCGAGCGCGCGCCGCAGTTGCGTTACCTCCGGCTCCCGCAGCATCCGGTAATGCCCCGGCGGCAGCCCCTCTAATGTTAACGGGCCGATGGCGATGCGCTTCAATTTCTCGACGGGGTGTTGCGCGCCAAACAGCACCCGGCGCAGCTCATCGCGCTTGGAGTCTTTCAGCGCGACTTCGTACCAAAAATTCGCCACGTGCCCGCGCGCCGCATCCGGCTGCCGCACCGGACGCATGCGTGCTCCGGCTTCTTTGCCAAATTCGTCGAGCTGCTCCGGCGTGAGGCGGCCCTTAACTTTGACGTGATAAGACTGCGGAAGGTTCTGCCAATGCTTCAGCATCTGGGCGGCGAGGTCGCCGTCGTTGGTGAGAAACACCAAACCAGAGGCGTTGTAATCCAGACGTCCCACCGGATAGACGCGCTCGGGCAGGCCGCGGAGCAGATTGCGCAACGTTTTGCGGCCTTCGGGATCGGCCATGGTGGCCACCACTTCCGGAGGCTTGTTCAGCAAAATATGCACACGGCGCTCTTCCGAGGTGATCACTTTGCCGGCGGCTTCGATGCGATCGGCGGTGAGGTCGGCTTTGCTGCCGAGCTCGGTGATCACATGGCCGTTCACGCGCACCTGACCGCTCACGATCAGTTGCTCAGCGTGGCGGCGCGATGCGATTCCCGCGCGCGCGATTATCTTTTGCAAGCGTTCTTGCATAGTTCCGTCGAATCGGTGGGACAGGGATTTCTGCCTGTCCTCCTACAGTTTACAGGGTTCGACGGGATTCGTCGCTTTGGTGAAATCGACAGCCAAAATGGCTGTCCCACTTGAAGCTACTCGCCGGCGGCCGCAGTCTTATGCGTCTGTTCGTCGCTGGTGGGAGCCTCGTCGGAGCCTGAGTGTGATTCCGCGACGACTTCTTGTGATGTACCGTCGACAACCGGTGCGGCCGCATTGCCGTTCACGGATGCGGTGGCCTCGGGACGCGCATCCAACACGCTTTCGTCGCTCGGTTCGCTGGAGGCGACGCCTTCGTCGCTGCCCAGGGCTTCGCGCGCGAGGGCCTCGAACTCTTTCAGGCTGGGCAATTCTTCGAGATCGCTTAGGCCGAAGCGCATTAGAAACTCTTTCGAGGTCTTATACAGGATGGGGCGGCCGATCACTTCTTTGCGGCCCGCTGTCGTGATGAGCCGCTTGTCGAGCAGCGTTTTCAAAACGCCGGAGGTATTAACACTCCGAATCTCGCCGATCTCCGGGGCGGTGACTGGCTGCTTGTAAGCGATGACCGCGAGCGTTTCGAGCGCGGGCATGGTCAGGCGCAGCGGTGGGCGCAGGCTCTTGATGAAGCGCCGCACCACGTCGTGATGCTGCGGCTTGGTGTACACCTTGTAGCCTCCGGCGACGCCGCGCACTTCGATGCCGCGCTCCTCAGCCGCGTAGCTGGCCACCAATTCGTCGAGCGAGGCTTGCACGACGAGTTTCTCCTCGTCGATGGCGGCGGCGAGTTGCTCGATGGTAGCCGGCTCATCGGCCGCGTAGATGATCGCTTCCAGCGCTGCTTTGCGTTCTTCGTTGGTCATTACTTGTATTCCTGATCGATTTGGCGCACCGCGCCGTTCTCGTCAAAGACGGTATCGAACATTTTATGCTTGCGGAGCACGATTTCGCCGAACTGTTTTTCCTGGACCATGGCGATGGCTTGCATCTTCACCATTTCGAGCACGGCGAGAAAGGCGACGATCATAGCGTGGCGCGACGGGCATGCCTCGAAAAAGCGGATTAGGTTCACGGTGTTGTCGTCACTGGCGAGGATTTGCGCGCGGAGCTGGGCCATCATTTGCGCCACGGTGAATTGCTCGTGCTGCAGCTCGATGCGCGAGACTTCTTTGCGGCGCTCCAGCACTTGCTGAAAGACGCGCACCAGGTCGACCATGGAGACGATCAGCTCGCCTTCCGTGCCTTCGTCGTGGTACAGCGATTTGTCCGGCTTGGACCAGACGTTTTCTTCGATCTGCTGTTTCTGGTAGAGAAGCTGCGCGGCGTTCTTGAATTTCTCGTGCTCGACCAGGCGCTGCACCAAATCAGCGCGCGGGTCCGCTGCTTGCTCTTCGGCTGAAGCCAGCGGATCAGGCGGTAGCAGCATTTTCGATTTGATGTAAATCAGCGTCGCGGCCATGTAGATAAAATCGGCGGAAACGTCGACGTTCAGCTCTTCCAACTTGTGTAGGTAGTCCAGATATTGCGATGTGATTTTCGAGATCTGGATATCGTGAATGTTCATCTCCTGCTTCTTGATGAGATCAAGGAGCAGGTCCAGCGGCCCTTCATAGAGCGGGATATTTATCTTATAAGGCGTAGCCATTCAACCTCAACTCCACTTGTCATCCTGAGGCTATCCGATGAGGATAGCCGAAGGACCTCAACGTTAGCTTCAACCGAAACGTCACGTCAGCTGAGATCCTTCTCTCCACAAAAGGCGCTCCGCTCAGGATGACACGCGCCCGATGGCGCTGTCAGGCTTTCGCGGCGCTGCCTCCGGTGGAAATCTCTTTGCGCTTCTTCTCCCAGCCGAAGACGGCTTCGCGGACTCGCGTCATTGTCTTCATCGCTTCAACGCGGGCGCGCTTGGAGCCGGCGTCGATCAGCTCTAGCACGCGCTTCGGATTCTTCTCGTACTCCACGCGGCGCTCGCGGATCGGCGCGATCCACTTGATCAAATTGTCCGCCATCGCGGCTTTGCACTCGATGCAACCGATGCCTGCGGTGCGGCAGCCCTCCGCCGACCACTTCAACGTCTCCGGAGGCGAGAATAGTTTATGCCAGTCGTACACCGGACACACGTCCGGATTTCCAGGATCGCTACGCCGCTTCCGCGCCGGGTCGGTGACCATCACCTTGGTCTTGGCGCGAATGGCCGCGTCGCTCTCGCTCAGCGTGATGGTGTTGCCATAACTCTTCGACATCTTGCGCCCATCAAGTCCCGGAATCCGCGGCGTCTGCGTCAGCATCGCCTCAGGTTCCTGCAAACCGCCGACGTTAAAGTATTGCCGCACCGAAACCGGTAAGGAAGACAGGAAATTGTTGATTCCTATCTTCCGAACGTGCTCGCGGATATAAGTCTCCAGCTCTGTCCGACCAGGCTCTTGACTGATCGCGTCCCAGTTTGCACCGCTTTTGACGCCAACAATTCCTTCTATTTCAACAAGCACCCTCACAATAGGCGCCTCTCGGCCACCCTGAAACACGCCGGGTGAAATCTGCAAGCCAAAATGAAAATTAAATTTTCGGACGATTTCGCGGCTTAGTTCGACGTGGGAGACTTGGTCTTCGCCGACTGGCACGACGAGCGATTTGCCCTCGGTGCTGTAGATGACGATGTCGGCGCATTGCAGGACTGGATAGCCAAGGAAGCCATAGGTGTGCAGGTCTTTATCCTTCACGTTTTCGAGGGCTTCTTTGTAGGTAGGGACGCGCTCGAGCCAACCTAGCGGCGTGACCATGGAGAGCAGCAGGTGCAGCTCGGCGTGTTCGGGCACTTGCGATTGCTGGAAGATTACGCTCTTCTGCGGATCGAGACCGGCGGCGAGATAGTCGATCATGATCTCGATCGTGTTCTGGGCGACGGCGCTGGTGTCGGCGTAATCGCTGGTCAGCGCGTGCCAATCGGCTATGAAGTAGAAGCATTCGTAGGACGGATCGTTTTGCAGGCGGGCCCAATTTTGCAGCGCGCCGAAGTAGTGCCCGATGTGGAGCCGGCCCGTGGGGCGCATGCCGCTGATTACGCGTTTTGTTTTTGATGCGGAGCCGGTTGTCAAACGCTATGTCCCCTTTGTGTGCGCCTTGCTCGTGCTTGCGAAAGCCCTCAGGTCCATACACCGGACCTGAGCTACAGGCCTTGCGCGCGACCTCGGTCGTCGTTACGATCGCCGCGACCTTTACATTGGCACAGGCAAGAGTGCCTGTGCTACTGGGACGCGCTGAAGCGCAGCCCCTACAACGTCGGCTCAGTACGCAGCGACCGTGCCTGCCTGGGGCGGAGCTTGCTGCGCCCCTGCGGTTACAGACCTAAGTCGCGGGCTATTATCATGCGCTGAATCTCGCTGGTGCCTTCGTAAATCGAGACCACGCGGGCGTCGCGATACATGCGCTCGACATCGGTCTCGCGCGAATAGCCGACGCTGCCGTGGATTTGCACGGCTTTATAGACTACGCGATTCACCATTTCGCTGGCGTACAACTTTGCCTTTGATGCTGACGCGCCCATTTTCGCAGGATGCGCGTCTTTCAGCCATGCGGCTTGATGCACCAAGCCGCGCGACGCTTCGATTTCCGTCTGCATGTCCGCAAGCATCCACTGAATGGCTTGGAATTCAGCGATGTTTTTGCCGAAGGCGCGGCGCTGCTTCGCGTACTTCACGGATTCCTCGAGCGCGCCTTGCGCCAGTCCCACGGCCAGCGCGCCAATGCCGATGCGCCCGCCGTCGAGCGCGCTGAGAGCAATCTTCAGCCCTTGCCCTTCTTCGCCGAGGCGATTCTCCAATAGCACTTCGCAATCATTCAGAATAATTTCCACGGAAGGCGACGAGAGCTGCCCCATTTTCTCTTCATGCCGCCCGACGCAAAAGCCCTTGAAGCCCGGCTCGACGAGAAACGCGGTGATTCCCTTCCCGCCGGCTTCCGGATTCGTCTTCGCGAAAACGATGAAGACGCCGGCGACGCTGCCGTTGGTCACCCACGTCTTGGTGCCGTTCAGGCGATAGCCGCAGTCGCACTTCTCCGCGCGGGTTTGTATTCCCGCGGCGTCAGAGCCGGCTTGCGGCTCCGTGAGGCAAAACGCTCCGAGCGTTTCGCCGGTAGCCATGCGCCGCAAATATTTCTTCTTCTGCGCGTCATTGCCGAACTGTAACAGCGGCGGCTGCACGGCGGAATTCGTGACGCTGAGCGAAGTGGCCATGGCCGCATCGACGCGCGCCACTTCTTCCAGCATGAGCACATACGAAATTGCGTCGAGAGCAGCGCCGCCCCACTCCTCCGGCATCATCATGCCGCAGCAGCCCAGCTCCGCGATTTTCTTGATCTCTTCGCTGGGAAAGCGCGCTTCGCGATCGCGCTGGCGCACTCCGGGGCGCACCTCGTTCTCCATGAACTGGCGAACGGTATCGCGAATCAGTTTTTGGTGGTCGCTAAGCGAAAAGTCCATCGTGTCCGATGTACGTTGACCGCTGTGCGGTCAGCAGCAAAGAAGCGTACACGCGATGCTAACATATATATAACGCACGAACAGCCACGCCCCACGGCGACCTAGCTCGGAAGAACCTCGCATGTTTTGAGAACGCGGCGTCCAGGTGTACACTCCATCTCACTTTCCCTGTCCCCACCGCTCCCATATTGTTCTTCAGGAGAGAAATTCAATGAAGCCAAAGCATATGTTGAAGCCCGCAGGGGCGATCGCTCTATTTGCAGCGATCGTTTTTGCAGCGCTACTGAGCAGTTCCCGGCCCGTGAGAGCAGGCGACGATGACGATAACGACCGCAACGAATCGAAAGTGCGCAAGGGATTCGCGATCGCACCCGTGCATCTGAATCTGGAAGGTAAAGACCGCGAATTAGTCGGACTGGGAAGTTACATCGTCAACGCCCAGGCCGATTGCAATGGCTGCCATTCGGCGGGCCCGCAAACCGAATTCGCTCCCGGCGGCAATCCGTATTTTGGCCAACCGGAAAAGATCAACACCGCGACGTATCTGGGCGGAGGAAGAAATTTCGGTAAGGTCTCGGGACCGCCATCTCCGGACATCATTTCCCGCAACTTGACGCCGGACAGAACCGGACGGCCGGAAGGCGGCCATACCTTCGCTGAGTTCCTTCAGATTATGAGAACCGGAAAAGACTTCGACCACCTTCACCCCAACTGTTCCGCGACAATAACCACGAACTGCTTTCCGCCTGTGCCTCCGGTCAACGGAGATCTTCTCCAGATAATGCCTTGGCCCATTCACAAAAATATGACGGAGCGCGATCTCCGGGCCATCTACGAGTATCTCGGCGCCATTCCCTGCATCGCGGGGCCCCCGGCCCCAAGTCCGCTGCACAACGATTGCAATTAATCGAGAAGCCTGCGGGACTGGAAGTGAATGGGAGATCGAACCGGGTCTCCCATGTCACTTTGTTTGAGCTCAAGATTAGAGGGGCTTAAATAGAAGGGGTTGCAGCTGTACAACTTCGTCATTGCAACTCGCCAGCCATGGGTACGTTCCCTCGCGGTCTGGCCAAAAGCACTGCCATAGCGGAAAATCCGTCGTTTCGTAGAACCACATCGAGAAGCACACATATTGCGCATATTGACTTCGATGAACTGGTTTAAATTGGCAAGAAACGCCGTCGGCAAAAATATCGTCGTAATCGACTCCGAGCTCAAATGTCCGGCCGTTCCTCATTTGCTCGCCAATCTCATTCACGATCCCGATACCAGTGTCCGAATCGAGGCCGAATACAACAATCTCTGGTTGGGCAAAGCGGAGATATAGACCGGTTGAATACGAAAACCATTCCTCTTTATCCGTAGAGCCTGTTCGTGGGGCAACACTCATCACGTGCCATCCGCATTTCTCGACGATCTCGAGAAATTTAGCGTCACCGCGGGAAAGCCCGTCTCGTTTGGTCGGGTCTAACATCCTAGACTTTGAAGAGTTCGCGTAGGCGCTTGGTTTGCGAGCGGCTTACGGGGACTTGCGTCTGCTTCTTGTCGTCCATTTTTAGCATGAAGGTGGACTTGAACCAGGGAATAACTTCCTTGATGTGGTGAATGTTCACCAGGAAAGAGCGGTGCGGCCGCCAGAAAACGTCGGAGGCCAAGGACTCCTCCATTTCTTCGAGCGTGCGATAGTTGGAGCTGCCCTCCAATTCGCGAGCCACCACGGTGATCATTCCGCCGTCGATGGAAGCAAAAATCATGTCCTCGGCGTTTACCAGCAAAAGCTTTTGCTGCGCGGTGATCAGGACCTTCACCGCCGGCGATGCCGGATTTTGCTTTGCGGTGGCAAGCTGAGTGACGAGTTGCTCCAGCCGGTCGGTGGCGTTGGTCTGCGTGTCCATCATTTTGCGGGCGCGCTGAATGGCTTTGGCGATGCGCGACTTGTCAAACGGCTTCAGGACATAATCGACCGCATTCACCTCGAAGGCTTGTACCGCATACTGATCGAAGGCCGTCGCAAAAACGACGTGCGGCATTTTCATTTTTCGTTCGACTAATTTTTTGAGGACACCGAAGCCGTCGAGGCCGGGCATTTGCACGTCCAGGAAGACGAGATCGGGTGAATGTTCCTTGATCAATGCGAGCGCCTCGACGCCGTTTTTTCCCTGGCCGATGAGACTGATTTCTTGAAAGCCTTTCAATAAGTAGGCAAGCTCGTCGCGTGCAGGCTTCTCGTCGTCGACAATGATCACGTTCATGGGCATTTTTGTGGCACAACGAGTATAGGGAAGGCCGCAAACACAGGCAATTGCGGCCCGGCTGGAGTCCACATATGATGCGAACGGAGACTTACCTTGATGGCACCACGCAAGGCCGCGCGTCCAGTGGCAAAGGTTCTGCGCAGCGAAATAATTTATAAGGGGCCGGTTTTTGGCGTACGGCGCGACGAGGTGCTGGAGCCGGGTGGCGTGCGCGCGACTCGCGAGGTGATTACGCATCCGGGATCGGTCGTTGTGCTTCCGGTGCTGCCGGACGGGCGCATTCTGCTGATCCGGCAATATCGCCACGCGACGCGGCAGTATCTGTGGGAGTTGGTGGCGGGGCGTATTGACTCCGGCGAAAGCGTGCGGAAGGCAGCGGCGCGCGAGCTGATGGAAGAGACCGGCTATCGCGCGCAGCGTTTCCGCGAGTTCCTGGATGTGTTCCCCACTCCGGGATTTCTTGAAGAGCGCATGCACCTATTGCTGGCGGAGAAGCTGACTGCCGGCCAAGCGCAACCGGAGGAAGACGAAAGGATTACGGCACGAGCTTTTCGGCCCGCCGAGCTTGAGCGCATGATCCGAGATAATGTGTTGCGCGATGCGAAGTCCATCGCTGGTTTGCTTTACTATTCCCGCTTTTTGATCAGGAAAAGGAAAAAGAATTAACACAGAGGGCACAGAGGCCGGAGCACAGAGTCCACGGAGACGAGTTGAAGTATCTCTTGCTCCCGTAACTACGCCCGATTTAGCGGCGGGCTACGCTTTGCTTTTAGCGACGACCGTTTTTCTCGGGGCTTTTCTTCTTTTTCTGATCGAGCCGCTTTTTGCGAAGCTGATTCTTCCGCGCTTCGGCGGGGCGGCTGCGGTGTGGGCCGCTTGCCTGGTGTTTTACCAATGCGCGCTGCTGTTGGGTTACTGGTATGCGGATTTGTCGTCGCGGCGGCTTGCGCCGGTGCGGCAGTCGCAATTGCACATAGCGCTGCTGCTGGTGAGCGTCCTGTTTCTTCCCATCGCGCCCCGGTTTTTGCATTGGCATCGCGCGGGCGGTGATCCGGCCACGGCGATACTTTTCCTGCTGAGTGCGTCCATCGGATTGCCATTCGTGCTGCTCAGCGCCACCAGTCCTCTGGCGCAAACGTGGTTTGCGCGCTCGCACCGCGAGCGCGAACCTTATCACCTTTTCGGGCTGTCGAACCTTGCTTCCCTGCTCGCGCTGTTGAGTTATCCATCGCTCATCGAGCCGCATATCACGGCACACAAGCAAGCGGCCTTGTGGTCGGTTCTCTTTGTGGTGTTCGTGATGCTTTGCATAGCGGCGGCATGGCACGCGCGGCGCGGAATTAAGCCGGACATAAGCGCACAAACAGAGCAGAACGAAAGCGCGGCGCCCACGGCAGCCGAAAAACTGCTGTGGCTCGAGCTTTCCGCCTGCAGCTCGATGCTGCTGCTTTCCATTACCAACAAATTACTGGAGGACGTCGCGCCGGTTCCGCTGCTGTGGGTGTTGCCGCTGGCGCTATACCTGCTGACGTTCGCGCTGGCGTTCCACAGGCGAATTTTGTATTGGCGTGGGCCGCTGATCCGCTTTCTTGCGATCGCGCTCGGCGGCCTGGGTTATGCCATCTATGACCCGGCGTATACCGAATCGATGCAGATCAGCGCGCCGATATTTTGCGCCGGACTCTTTGTGTGTTGCTGGTTTTGCCACGGCGAACTGGCTTTGCGGCGCCCCCCGCCTCGCTATGCGACCTCCTTTTACTTGATGATCTCTCTCGGCGGAGCGTTGGGGGCCATTTTTGTTGGGCTGCTCGCGCCTCATTTGCTCAACGCCATCAATGAGCTTCCGCTGGCGTTGATATTCACTTCCTTGCTGGCGGTTGCAGTGCTGTGGCCGCAGGGCTGGCTGGTGCGCTTGTTCTGGCTCGGCGCAGGGGCTGCGATGGTTTTTGTTCTCGTACACAGTGTGCGCGTCTACCAGACGAATACACTGGTCAGTGTGCGCAGTTTTTACGGCGCTCTGCGCGTAGGCCAGTTTACCAATTGGCTTAAGGAACCGTACCGCACGCTTTATCACGGCAGGGTCGAGCACGGCGCGCAGTACGTAAATCCGCCCGCGAGCTTGTTGCCGACTACCTATTACGGGCCGAATTCGGGCGTCGGTCTCGCGCTTACTTATTGCTGCACTAACGCCAAACGCGTGGGAGCCATTGGATTGGGCGCGGGCACACTGGCGGCGTACGCCAAGACCAGCGACTACTTCCGCTTCTACGAAATCAATTCGCAAATGATCGGTATCGCTAGAAGGTATTTCAGCTATCTGCGCGATTCCCCGGCGCGCATCGATGTTGTTCTGGGTGACGCGCGGCTTTCGTTGGAACAGGAAGCGCCGCAAAACTTCGACTTACTGGCGGTCGACGCGTTTTCCGGCGACGCCATTCCTGTGCACCTGCTGACGCGGGAGGCCTTTGCGGTTTACCTGCGGCATCTGAAGCCGGACGGCATACTGGCGGTGCATACATCAAATACATACCTGAACCTTCCCCCGGTGGTGAAGTTGCTGGCCGCGGATGCGGGATGCGACGCACAAATGATCATCAACGAGGATGAGCATCGAAAGTTGATCGACTCTTCCGACTGGGTGCTGGTGACGCGTAACCGGCATTTTCTCGATTCCATCGAGACGACCGTCTTGACGGAGGAAATCTTCGTGCCGCCTAATCTGCGCGTGTGGAGCGACGATTTCAACAATCTTTTCCAGATTTTGCGGCCGGTAACATTCAAACAGAGCAGCCCGCGCTGAGACCCGGTAACGAGAATGGCCCTAATTAAATCGATTTATATCCCACTAATTAGGTGCTTGCGCTACGGCAATATGCCCATTTTCATTGACTGCAATTTTTGTTCTGCTAGACTCCGCGCAATTTCTCGTCGCGACTTGCTGGAGGTGCATCCAGCTCGACCGGAAATTCGCCGCTACGGCACGTTTGTCTTGGGGAGGCTAGGAATTGCGTGGCAATGTGAAATGGTTCAATAACACGAAGGGCTATGGTTTCATCGGGCGCGACGACGGTCCGGACGTTTTCGTGCATTATTCCGCGATCGTTGGTGATGGCTACCGTACATTGCAGGAAGGAGAAGCGGTCGAGTTTGAAATTGTGCAAGGGCCGAAAGGTCCGCAAGCCGCCAACGTGCAAAAACCTCCGAGTTAGACCATTCGGGTTGCCACTTGTCTTCGCCGGCAAAGCGCCCTGCTTTGCCGGCTTTTTTTGTTTTGCTAACGGAAGATCTTGGACCTTCACTGGTGCCGCAGCGCGTTCCCTCGCCTTTCCTCTCCGGAGCGCTCCCGCCGTATAATCTGCGCATGGACAACAAATCGATTGCACGCATTCTCCGTGACACCGCGCAACTCCTCGAAATCGATGGCGCCATTATCGGCCGCTACCGCAGTTACGAAAAAGCCGCCGAGCTGATTTCCGGAATGCACGAGTCCATCGAGGAGATGGCCAAGGATCCGGACAAGCTGGAGGAGCTGCCGGGAATCGGCGAGCGTATGGCCGAACATCTCCAAGAAATCTTGAAGACCGGCGACTACAGCCTGCGGCAAAAGCTGCTGAAGAAGTATCCCGCTACGTTGCTGGACATTTTGCATTTGCAATCCCTGGGGCCGAAGAAAGTGGCGTTCTTGTGGTCGAACTTTCAGGCGGCGACGGTGGCGGACGTCGAAAAGCTCGCGCTCGAGGGGAAGCTGCGCGATGTTCCGGGTTTTGGCGAAAAAAGCGAACAGAACATTTTGAAAGCCGTCGAGGCGTTTAAGCGATCGACCGGGCGCTTCCGGCTGGATGTCGCGGAAGCCGCGGCGGCGGAGTTGATTGAATACATCCAGAAATACGGCAAGGGAGTGGAATCGATCACGCCGGCCGGTTCGCTGCGCCGAGGCAAGGAGACCGTCGGGGACCTGGACCTGCTGCTGACGCTTGCCGACGGCTTCACGGCGCGGAAACATATCGATGCCATGGCCGAACACATATTGAAGTATCCGCGAATCAACCAAGTCTTGGCACACGGCGAAAACAAGGTGAGCTTCACCCTGGATCGAGGGATTCAAGTGGACGTGCGCTTGCTTGAGAAGGAGTCCTTCGGCGCGGCGCTGCTTTACTTCACCGGCTCGCGCGAGCACAACGTCACCTTGCGCGGACGTGCCAACGATATGGGCTATACGCTGAACGAATACGCGCTGGCCACGCTAAAGGGCGAGCGCCGCGTGGCCGGACGCACGGAAGAGGAAATTTACGCCAAGCTTAAGCTGGATTTCATTCCGCCGGAAATTCGGGAGAACACGGGCGAAATCGAAGCCGCGGAGCAGCACCGGCTGCCGAACCTGCTGCGCCGCGAAGATATCAAAGGCGATCTCCACATGCACACAACCGCGAGCGACGGCAAATGCTCAATTGAGGAGATGGCCCAGGCCGCGCGGAAATTGGGCCACGAATACATCGCGATCTCGGACCACTCGAAGTCCGTTACCATCGCCAACGGCCTTGATGAAAAACGCATGGCCGCACACATCAAGAAATTGCGGGCAGCGAATGCCAGCGATCTGGGGATTCGCGTCTTGGTGGGCGCGGAGGTCGATATTCTGAAGGATGGTTCGCTGGATTACTCCGACGGGCTCCTGGCGCAGTTCGAGGTCGTAGTGTGCTCGGTGCACTCGTATATGAACTTGGATCGCGCGGCGATGACGGAACGAATGTTGGCGGCGATTGAAAACCCGTATACGCAAATCATCGGTCACCCAACGGGGCGCCTTCTGCTGCGTCGCGAGCCGTTCGATTACGACATGGCGAAAGTGCTGGACGCGGCGGCAAAACATGGCGTAGCCATGGAGTGCAACTCGTATCCTGACCGATTGGACCTTACCGACGTCCATTTGAGGATGTGCAAGGAGCGCGGGGTCAAGGTGGTCATCGACACCGACTCGCACAATACGCCGCACCTTTCGTTTATACGGCACGGCGTAACCATGGCGCGCCGCGGCTGGCTGGAGAAGGCCAACGTAATCAATACGTTGCCGGTGGACAAATTCCTTGCTGCGCTCCGGCCCAAGCCCGGCAGCACAAGTAACAAGCAGGCAGCCGGCAAGCGTTAACGGGCGAAGGCCGCGCCAGCAAGTCGCAAGTAGGAGTGGAACTTTTCGTTGCAAGGTGTCGTATCTTGTGTCAGCAGCACGCCTTACGGAGGGTTTATCGATGAACGCGGCCTCAAAGCACATAGCGACGCGGCTCGGGATCGTTGCGGTCGGCCTGCTGGCGATGTCGGCTCTTGCCAATAGCGCTCGCGCGGAAGAGTGGACCAAGTCTTACCCGATTTCTGGCCGGGCGCAGGTCCGTGTGGACACCAATGACGGCTCGGTACGCATTGCCACCGGGGACGCTAAACAAGTTGAGTTTCGCGTGATTTACGAGGGCTACGAACTTAACAAGACCCTGCACGTCGATTCGCGCCAGGATGGCGACAGCGTGCAATTGAACGCCCGCGTCACGGGCCACTTCGGATTCTCCTGGGGACATGGACGCCGGGGACCTCGTATTGAAGTGCGCATGCCGAAAGACGCTGACCTGCAGATCGACACCGGGGACGGTTCGGTGGAAACACAACCACTCAGTGGTCGCGTGAAGATTCATACCGGGGACGGCTCGGTGCGGGTGCAAGCGGTTGATGGCAATGTGGATATCGATACGGGAGACGGCAGCATCACGGTGGAAGGCGCAAAAGGCGACATCCGCCTGCACACTGGCGACGGACACATCGATGCGCGCAACCTTGATGGACGGGTGGATGCCAACTCCGGGGACGGCCATATCAAGATTGATGGCCGGCTGGATGCGCTTAATGTGAAAACCGGCGACGGGAGCATCGACGCACGGGTCGAGCCGGGTTCGAAACTAACGGGCGGCTGGAGCATCCACACGGGCGATGGCAGTGTGGACCTTGTGCTGCCGGCTGATTTGCAGGCCAACATTGATGCCAGCACGAATGACGGTCACATCAGCCTGGGGATTCCCGTGACGGTGGAAGGCACCTTTAGCAATTCGCAGATTCACGGAAAAATGAATGGCGGCGGGCAGTCGCTGACGATTCACACGGGCGACGGGTCCATACGGCTGAGCAAATCGTCTTAGAGCGTGGGATGAGATGCAGCACCGTTTAGTATTACCAGTACTTAGATACTGTAGCGTGAAAAATTGTCTCCCAATTGTGACATTCGTCTATTTTCTGCACACCAAGGGTCTTCTACCGTGGCGCTAATCGACTGAAAACAAACGGCGGGGTTTGGCCGCTCGCTTGCCAAAGCAATGGGCGGGAGCCAGGTCATGATCATCTTCGTTCTTACTTTTGCTATTGTTTCAGTGTTCGCGCTTAGTCTTACGGGTTCTATCGCCTCGTCCGAACGCCGCAAGTCATAGCTCCCGCGGTCGGGCTCTCACCGAAGAGTATTCGTCCCTCTTGAGCGAGTTCCAGAAGGCAGGCGGGTTTGCCTTATTCGTAGCGCAGAGCGGTTAGTGGGCTCACGCGGGTGGCGCGGCGGGCGGGAATCCAGCAGGCCACGAGCGCGATCGTCGATAGCAGGACGATTACGCTCACAAAGGTGACCGGGTCGGTGGGCTTGATGCCCACGATCAGATCGGCAATGACGCGGGTACCGGCAAATGCAACCGCCAAGCCGATGCCTAGACCGATGGCCACGATCAGGACACTTTGGCGCAGGACCATTTTCAAAATGTCGCGAGGCTCGGCTCCCAGAGCCATGCGGATACCGATTTCGTGGGTGCGCTGCGCCGCGGCGTAGGACACCACGCTATAAACACCGACCACGGCCAGCACGAGGCCGAGAAGTCCCATGGTACTCGTTAACTGGGCGCCGAAGCGAAAGAAGAAAAAGCCGTTCACACCTTGCAGCGCCTGCGTCATGGTTTGCACTTGAGAGATCGGGATCCCAGGGGCCAATTCGTGCACTTGTGCTTCGATCTGTCGCTGTAACGATTCTGGCGGAACGGACGTCCGCACGTGAATGGTGCGATAGGCCACGTAGTTCTGGGCCATCGGTACGTAGAAGAACGGCACCGGAGGGTCTTCAATTACGTTTTTGTACCTGGCGGTTTGCACGACTCCGATCACTTCCGTGAAGGGGCCCTTCGGACCCTTGGTACTGAAGCGCTTTCCCATCGGATTGTCATCGGGCCAAAACTTGGCGGCCATGGCTTGGTTGATTATCGCCACGCTGGGCGCTTTCTCGTTGTCGGCATCGGTAAACCTGCGGCCGCTTTGAAACTGGATGCGCAGAGTGTCGAAATAGCCAGAGGTCACAGGGTTGTACATTACCTGCGGCGGTTGTTTGCCCGGCTCAATGGGACGACCTTCCACGATTATGGGATCATCGGCGCTGACGACGCCCATCGGGACAATGAAGGCCTGCGCCACGGATGCCACTCCCGGGAGCGCGCTGATTCTTTCATTGAGCTGGCGGTAAAATTCACGGGTCTGAGTTTCGGTAAAGCTGATCTGTTCGGGGTCGATGGTCAAATCGAGCACATGGTCCGGGTCGTAGCCCAGGTACATGCGCTCCGCTTTGCCAAGGCTGCGGACAAAGAGTCCGGCAACTACGAGCAAGAGTAGCGAACCGGCCAATTGCGCTACCACCAGCGTGTTTCGGACGAGATGACGCCGTGGACCTTCGGAGGAGCCGCGGCCACCTTCGCGCAGCACCACATTGACATCGCTTCGCGCCGCACGCAACGCTGGGATGATGCCAACAATCACACCGGTGACCAGCACGGCCAAGAGCGCGAACAAATAAACGCGAAAATCGGGCTGAAAATCAAAAGCAATGGGCAGATCGGTGCCCAACGAAAGAGCACCCAGGAATCCCGCCGCCCAGACGGCCAGCAAGATGCCAGCACCACCTCCCAAAAAAGCAAGCAGCAAACTTTCTGTTAGGTGCTGGCGCAGCAAGCGGCCGCGGCCCGCTCCGAGAGCGGCGCGAATGCCCATTTCCCTCTGACGCACCGCGGCCCTGACTAACAAAACATTCGCGATATTGAAGCAGGCTACCAGCAACACCAGAGCGGCGAGAACGGTAAAAGCGCCTGCCACGGCGGGCAAAGTGTTATCGGGGTCGGGGTCCGGACGCGCCAGCTTTTCCGGATAGGCCTGAATGGAAATGCCCTTATCTGTTTCCGGATGTTGCTCGGCAAGGCGTTGAGCGACCACATTGAGGGGTGCCTGCGCCTCCTTCAGCGAGACGCCGGGCTTCAACCTTCCAAGCAAGTTAATCGAGCGGTCACCGCGATGAGTCCATGATGATTGAACCGAGTCTTCGTTTTCGTCGAAGCCCTTTGAGGAGATTGACGCGCTGAAGGGAACATATCCATCCATATCGACGATAGCGTACAAGCCGCGAAAGCCTTTGGGCGTGACGCCGACGATGGTTACCGAGTGCCCGTTGAGGGCTACTTGCTTTCCGATTACGCCGCGGTCGCCGCCAAAACGTTTTTGCCAAAACGAATAGCCAAGAACCAAAACGGGGTCCGCTCCTGGCGCCTGTCCTTCGGTCGGCAAAATCAGCCGCCCGGCCGCTGGCTGGATCCCTAACGCTGAAAAATAATTGCTAGTGACCCGACTGAGCACGCAATGGTCGCCCTTGCCGTCGACGGTGAGTCCGGCTAGGGTAGCGCGATAGCCGAAAATCTCGCTGAACCCTTCGGTCTGTTGGCGGATGTCCTGATAGTCCGGATAGGAAAATCTTTGGACGCCTGGCGTTCCCGCCTGTTGCAGCGCGAGGACGGCAATCTGGTCCGGATGGGGGACAGGGAGCGGACGCAGCAGCAAGCCATTGATCACGCTGAAAACGGTGGTATTGACGGCCATGCCCAAGCCGAGCGTGACAATGGCGATGATGGTGAAGCCCGGGGAGTTGCGGAGTGTTCTTGCCGCGTAGCGCAAATCCTGCCAAAAGCTATGCATCGACTGACCTCGCAAAGACATCGGAGTCTGTGACTCGGTGGAGATGCAAGCGGGTGCCCTGGCTGCGTGCCGCATAGGCATCCTGTTATGAACATGTTACGCGCGGTCGAAGCGAAAAGTCTCGCGGTACGGTGCCCGATTTCGGGATGCATGTCGCGGAAACGGACAGAGTGACGCGACGGCGCTGTTGCGACCCGGGCAATTCAGGAGTGATATACTTCCGGCTCGATTTAAAGATTCGCTATGGAAAAGTACGACCTAATTGTTATCGGTTCGGGGCCTGCCGGCCAGCGCGCAGCGATTCAGGCGGCCAAATTCGGCAAGCACGTCGCGCTCGTCGAAATGCTCGAAGTGGTCGGCGGCGCCGCCATCAACACCGGCACCATTCCCAGCAAAACCATTCGCGAAGCGGTACTGCACCTCTCCGGCTTCTACTACCAAAACATTTACGGCGTGAACTATCGCGTGAAAGATCAGATCACCATGGCCGATCTTTCCTTCCGCGCGCAGCACGTCATCAAAACGGAAATCGATGTAATTCGCGCCCAGCTCTCGCGAAACGGCATTGAAGTACTCACCGGCACGGCAAGCTTCACGGACCCAAACCATATTCACGTGGTGTGCTCCAAGAATCAATCGGACTACGAAGCGGCCAACATCATCATAGCGACGGGCACGAAGCCGGCTGAGTCTCCGCTGGTTCCGTTTAACAATCGCAATATCATCAACAGCGACCAGATCCTGCGTATGCCGGAAGTTCCCAAGACGCTCATTGTGGTGGGCGGCGGTGTTATCGGTGTCGAGTACACCTGCATGTTCGCCACGCTCGGCGTGCGCGTCACGCTGATCGAAAAGCGCCCGCGACTGCTGGAATTCGCCGATTCCGAGATGGTAGAAGCGCTCTGTTACCACCTGCGCGACCGCCGTGTGACCATGCGTCTCAATGAAGAGGTGGAAAGCGTCGAAGAAACGCCGGACAACGGAGTGGCGGCAGTACTGAAGAGCAAGAAGAAGGTGTCTGGCGACGCACTGCTATATGCCGTGGGGCGGCAGGGTAACGTCGATGAATTGAATCTTGCTGCCGCAGGGCTCGAAGCGGATTCGCGCGGGCGCATTGCGGTGGACAACGATTACCGCACCAAGCAGCCGCACATTTTCGCGGTCGGCGACGTGATCGGGTTTCCCAGCCTCGGCTCCGTCTCGATGGAGCAAGGGCGCATCGCCGCCGCGAATGCTTTTGGCATTCCCATTCATTCCAATCGCGCGAACTATCCCTACGGTATTTACACCATTCCGGAAATTTCATTCATTGGGAAAACCGAAGAACAGCTCACCGAAGAGGGCGTTCCTTACGAAGTGGGCATCGCATTTTTTCGGGAGATCGCGCGCGGACAGATTCGCGGAGACACTACCGGGCGCCTGAAGTTAATCTTCGATCCCGATTCCAAAGAACTGCTCGGCGTGCATATCGTCGGGGAAGGCGCGTCAGAATTGCTGCACATCGGGCAAGCTGTATTTGCGTTTAAAGGCACCGTCGAGTATTTCGCAGACGCGGTCTTCAACTATCCGACGCTGGCGGAATGTTACAAAGCCGCGGCGTTCAACGGCCTGAACAAACTGAGGTAACCACCAACAATGCCCAAATGCGTTGGCGTACTCGTAATGGAACATATTGCGGTCGGCTTGGTCGAGAACAACAAACTGGCCGGTCCGCTTAATCTCTATCCGGAAAAAGGCTCCTCGCTGGACGCTCTGCAATCCATGCCTGCGGAAAACATAGGGGACTGCATTCAGCAGCAAATCAACGACGTGGCGAAGGGCCAGAAGATTCATGCCATCGGCCTGGGATTTCCCGGAGTGATTCGCGCGGGAATCATAGAAGATTCTCCGAACCTGCATCAGGTGAAGGGTTTCAATTTGCAGGCGGCGCTTTCGGCGCGAGGTTTGTCGGCTCCGGTGCGCGTTTTCAATGATGCCGACGCCATGGCGGCGGGAGTTGCCGCGACGCGCGACAAACTCGAAAAGCTGATTCGCGTGTGGACGCTCGGTAACGGCGTGGGCTTCGGGCGTTATCCGTGGAGCGAGGGAGTATGGGAAGGCGGCCACTCGGTGGTGACACTTGATCCGAAAGAGAATCTCTGCGGCTGCGGCGGACGCGGGCATCTGGAAGGAATCCTGGGTCACCGCTCGATGCGCCTGCGTTTTCTGGATCTCGAGCCGGAAGAGATTTTTGCCAACGCCCGCGGTGGTGACGCGCGGTGCTCGGAATTTGTGAATCTGTGTCATCGCGCGTTGGCCGCAGCAACGGCTACCAGCATTCACATGGACGGCCCCGGCCAGTTCTATATCACCGGGCACAATGCGAAATTCATCGACATTGCGTGGCTCGACCGTTTGGTGCACGAGATGGTGAAGATGAGCCCGCTGCAAGGCAGCCGTTTTGAGGTGGTGGCCACCAGCGACGAGGTGGGTATCATCGGCGCGGCGCTAAACGCCGAGCGCGCGGCATCCGCACCATAAATAAGTTGGTCGGTAAACGCGTAGCGATGCACTTTCGTGCACGGCTATACCCATGTTTCTACGTTAGTTTTTTCAACAGGTGACCGAGCCGAGCGCGGTCCTCATAGCCCATTTCGATGAATGCGACGGCCATACCTTCTCTCGCCTTCACGCTTTTTACGATGGCTCGCGCCCGTACTTCCCCGCCAGGCACGTCAAAGACAATCTTGAGCACTGCGCCAAGGAGCGGCGGACTGGGTGTGGCGATGAACAATCCGCCTAGACCGAGGGTCGCCACACGTGAGACCCCGCGTCCGCCGCTGTGCTGCCAAGCGACCAGCATGCCGTTCGGCAGCGTAACGCGCGGAAATCTTCGCTTCGCCGTCTTGGTTTGCTGGGGCAACGCCTTCCTCCCCCTTCGCTCGCACCGCTGATTTATTGTGCGGCTACGGCGGCGACCCACGGAACTGCCCAATGGGCCAAGGTTCTATGCGTGCAACACCAGGGCAAACGTCGATTGAACGGGCGCTTCCGAACGATTTGGTTTAGAATTCGCCGCGATATCGGGAGGCTTCGCGACATGGCATCTCGCGGTTGGTCGGGCTCGATTGCGCTGGGAGTATTTCTCCTGGCGGGCACGCCAGCGGCGGCCCAATTCCCGGACAAATTCACGAACCTAAAGGTGTTGCCGAAGGACATCTCCAAACGCGAGTTGGAGTCAACCATGCGCGGATTTGCCTTCGCGCTGGGCGTGCGCTGCGAGCATTGCCACGTTGAGAAGAAGGCGCCCGAGCACGGCTTGGACTTTGCGGCCGACGATAAGGATGCCAAGAAAACTGCGCGCGTCATGTTGCAAATGGTCGCGGCCGTCAACCACGATTACATCAGCAAAGTGCCGAAGACGCCGCCAAGCGCCGCGGCGATTCAAGTGCAATGCGTCACCTGCCATCATGGACTGACGCAGCCGCAACCCCTCAATGCCGTTCTTGCCGAGAGTTTCGAAAAGGATGGCCTGGAAAAAACAATGGCGCTCTACCACGATCTTCGCAGCAAGTATTATGGGGGCGCGCAATACGATTTCGGCGAGACATCTTTAAACCAGCTTACGGAATCGCTGCTCGCTAAGAAAAATAATGCGGATGCGCTGGCGATCATGGAATTGAACTTCTCGGAGAACCATCCGGATTCGGTGTGGTCCTATCACATGCTGGCCATGACCCACGAAGCCAACGGCCAGATCGACAAAGCCATCGCCGACTATCGTAAGGTCCTGGAGTTGCACCCTGACGACAGGTGGGCGAAGGAGCAGATTGATTCCCTTTCAAAACCGAAATAGTTCGAGCGAGTCTGAAACAATGCCACGTGGTTTGCCGCGCGTTGCGGGCTATTCGTTGCGCAGGGCGATGACCGGATCAACCTTTGTAGCGCGCAGGGCTGGTACATAACTGGCTATGAAGGCGACGGTCAAGAGCAACGCGGAGACGGCTGCCAAGGTAACAAGGTCGGTGGACTGGACACCGTAGAGCACGGTGTGCAGGCCGCGGAAAAGCAGAAACGCCAGCGCAATACCAACTACTGTGCCGACCAGCGCCATACTCATTCCCTGCCTCAGCACCATGGCCAAGACATTAAAGCGTTGAGCGCCGAGAGCCGTGCGAATGCCAATTTCTTGGGTGCGCTGGCTGACGGAGTAGGAAACCACGCCGTACACGCCAACTGACGCGAGAACACAGCCCGAGCAGGCCAAACGCTCCAACGAGCATGGCTCCAAGACGCGCGGGCAGCAGCGGCTTTCCGAAGCGCACATGATCGTCCATGGTGATGATGCCGAAGACCGGCAAGCTTCCGTCCAGCTGGCTGATCTGTTCGCGCACCGCAGACACAAGCTGGCCCGGATCATTCACGGAATGCACGAATAAGGTGGCTCCCGAGGCATAGCGCTGGGCCATGGGGAAATAGACGTAAAGTTGGGGAGATTCGTAGAGGAACATATATTTTCCCGTATGCGTTAGGCCGACAACTTGAATTAGCTGACCGGTCTTGTCGGTGCGGAAGGTCTTGCCGACGGGATCCTGGCCGGGCCAGATCTTCTTAGCGAAGGTCTCGTTGACGATGGCGACTTTGGGCGAGGTTCCGGTATCGGCTTCGGTAAATTCACGACCTTGAATCACAGGAACGCCCGCGGTGCGGAAGTATTGAGAGTCCACGAGATCGTAAAAGGCTGTTTCGGTGTTGGATTTTTCGTTGACGACTTGGCCCTCGGGAAAGAGATTGACCAGCGAAGCGTCATAGCCCATCGGGATATAGGAGGAAATAGCGGCGTCGCGCACGCCGGGGAGCGTTTTCACGCGCTCGCGGAGTTGTTTGTAGAACTGCTGGCCACGCTCTTCGGTGTAGGCCTGCAAACCGAGGTCAACATTCAGCATCAGGGTGTGGTCAACACGAAAGCCCATATCCACGTGCGCGGAGTTCTGCAGGCTGCGAATGAAGAATCCGGCGCAGGCGAGAAGCAGAAGTGAAACCGCCACTTGGGCGACGACCAATCCGTTGCGGAAGCGATGATGCCCTTCGGAAGCCCCGGAGCGCCCGCCGGCCTTGAGGGTTTCGGCGAGATCGGTGCGCGAGGCCTGGATTGCAGGTACCAAGCCGGCGACAACGCCGGTCAGAGTGGCGGCAAGAAAGCTGAAGCCAAAGATGCGCCAGTCCATGCGGAGGTCGAAAAGGCGCAAAGGGAGATCGGTGGGGATGCGAATGGCCATAAGAGCCATGGCGGCCCAACGAGCAAAAACCAGTCCGAGGATTCCGCCGGAGAGTGCGAGCAGGATGCTTTCGGTGAGGAGCTGACGCATCATGCGCCACCGGGTGGCGCCAAGCGCAGTCCGTGTGGCGATTTCTTTGCGGCGCCCGTTAGCACGCGCGAGGATCAAATTGGCAACGTTGGCGCAGGCGATCAGCAGGACGAGTCCGACCAGCAGCATAAATACGATCATTGAGGTGGACATGAATCCGCCCAAGCCAGGCTCGGGGCGGGCGCTGAGTTCAGGCAAGACGAGGAGCGAAGCGCCCTTGTGACTGTCGGGAAATTCCTGGGCGAGACGGCGGTCGGCTCGGCGGCAGCCATGGCTTGCGCGGGACTTATTCCGGGCTGCAAGCGGGCCAGAACGCGAAGACCTGAGTCGTCGCGCTTGGTCAAAAAATCGGCTGCGCCGGGATCAAGAAGGTTGATCGTGGTGATCGGGAGGTAGAAGTCCGGCTCGAGGAAATAATAGGCGCCGCGATAACGCTCCGGAGCAATACCGATGACGCTGAATTGATGGCTGTTGACGCGAACAGCGCGACCTACGACGGCGGGATCGCCGGCAAAGCGGCGCTGCCAATATTTGTAGCCGAGAACGATCAGCGGATCTTTGCCGAGTACCCAGCCTTCGTCGGGCGCGAAGGTGCGGCCGTGCACGGCTTCAAGGCCGAGCACGGAAAAATAATTACCGCTGACGAGCTCAACCCAAGCGCGCTCCGGACGGCCTTCGGCCTCGAGATTGACAGGACTGGGAGCATAGACAATCAGGTCCGAGAAAACGGTCTTAAGCTGGCGATAGTCGAGGAAATCAGGGTAGGAGAGGTTCAAAGGAAAATCGACGGTGCGCGATTTTTTAGCCAGAACGACGAGTTGATGCGGATCTTTAACGGGCAATGGACGCCACAGCATGCCATTGAAAACGCTGAAAATAGCGGTGTTGGCTCCTATGCCGAGGCCGAGCGCCAGCACGGCAATAAGGGTGAAACCCGGACTCTTGATGAGCATACGGAAGGCATAGCGGAGATCTTTCGCGAGCGTTTCCATGGGACCACCCTCTCACTAGACAAGAATATTCTGATTGATATACGAAGGCGTTGCGAAAATTGTTTCGTCCCGGGGATCGGGGTCATCCGTGGCCAAGCTTCCCTTTAGGCAGCTCATGCGATACTCGAAAGGATCGTAGGCACGTTCCATCGGGAGACGCGGCGGAAACATGTATATCCACACTTTCCTGTTTCAGTGGCAGCCGAACGTTACAGCGGAAATGAAGGAGCGAGCGGCGCGAGAAATACGCGCCTTGCAGGGACAAATTCCTGGTTTGCTGGAGACGAGTTACGGCACGAACGTGTCACCGCGCTCGCAGGGATTCACACACGGCGGCGTCATGAAATTTCGCGATAAAGCAGCCTTGGACGCTTACTCGCCGCATCCGGTGCATCAAAAGCTTGTGGATTGGCTGATGCCCTTGCTAAAACTTGCTGCCGAACTCGATTATGAGATGTAGCAGTTAGACGTCGCAGAGGTCGACAGCCTCACGCAGCGACGTTAGCGGGTCGCGAGTGGGCACGAATTCATGAGCTATGTACCCGCGATAATTTGTCGCGGCGATGCCGCGCATCACGCCGTCCCACCGCACCTCTTGCGTGCCGTCCAGTTCGTGGCGATGCGGAACTCCCCCGGTGTGAAAATGACCGAGCCAGTCGATGTTTTTCTGAATGGTCGCGACCAGGTCGCCCTCCATGATTTGCATGTGATAGATGTCGTAGAGCAGCTTGACGCGCGGTGAATTTACGGCTTGCACCACTTGCAAGCCCCAAGCGGTGTGATCGCACATGTAATCTTTGTGATCGACCTTGCTGTTCAGCAGCTCGATACAGATCGTTACACCATGGTCTTCGCCGATTTTCTTCAGGCGATTCAGCCCCGCGATAGTATTCTTCGCGCCTTCCTCGTCGGACATGCCTGCGCGATTTCCGGAAAAGGTGATCACGTTGGGGACACCAAGCTTCGCCGCGATGGGTATATTCTTGCGAAACGCCTCTTCAATCTTGGAGTGATTTTCGACGCGGTTGAGGGCGCTCTTGATGTCCCCGCCGCCGGCATAACCCATGCTGCAAATCAGGCCGTATCGTCCCGGTACTTCCCACTCCTCGACGTTCAGCAGGTCAATTCCCTTCAAGCCCATCTCCGCGCCGCTGGCGCAGAGTTTCTCCAGGGGAATGCTTTGATAGCACCAGCGCGACGCCGACTGTCGGATGTGCCCCTTGCGGGGAACGGGCGTGGCTTGTTGTGAGGAGGAAAAGGACGGAAGAGCAGCCATTGTGGCTCCCGAAATGGCAGTTTTGAGCATGTTGCGACGCGATAGTTGAGGCATAAGTGGAGAGAGTGTACCGAAGAACTGGGCGTGGTGACAGGGATTTTGAACATGGATCGTGGCGCGTCGACCCGCACCGGTAGCGGCAAGGCTTGTGGCTATGCCCGGCCGCCCGAGGCGAATACTCTACGCCGCAGCCGGCGTATGAAACCGGCGCTGACACTGCGCGCAGTGTGCGCGGTGACCGTGCCAGATTATTTTTAACGGCTGCGTACAGAACGGGCAGGTAGCCGACCATTCCGATCCGCATTCCGGACACTCTGTGAGGAACTGCTCTGTGCGGCGCAGAGGCTTGCGAACTTCCTGCAAATCGAGAAGGAAACGGCAATAGGCATTACTACAGATTAAGAATTGTTCCATAAGGGGGAGGGCTCCTTAGGGTGCGGATAGTGCATCTCGCTAGGTACCGCGTCAATCCGGGTAACTACGGCAGTAGCACTACGTAAGGGGGGCAGAGTCGCGGGGACGGACTAAGGACGAATAATGTCGGTGCGGAGCGCGTAGCGGACCAACTCGCTGAGAGAATGTAAGTCAAGCTTAAGCATGATTCGGGCACGGTGACTTTCCACCGTTCTGGTGCTGATTGCCAACAAGGTCGCTATTTGCTTGTTGCTCTTGCCGCTTGCTAAAAGTGCAATCACCTCACGCTCGCGCACAGAGAGAGGGCTGATGCCTTCGAGTTCCGCTTCAATCGTGTGAACGGACGCAAAATTTAGCCCGCGGCCCTCTTTGAGGGCCCGGGCGAGAACCACTGACGAAGGCGGCGGTTGCACGGCGGTCAAGGAGGGACTGGAATTTAGGAGGCGCGAAATAGCGCGAGTCTCCAACACACAACGTTCTAATAGCGCCAGAGAATGAACGAAAACGTCACCCACGCCGGCACGCGCAGTAGCGAGGGTGAACGGCTCCAGACCAGCAGAATCTTTGTGCAGGGAAGAGCTTATGCTGGTCAAGTTCTCAGTAAGATGAAGCAGCGCGGCGTCGATTTCCTTTCGCCTTGTCAGCTCCAGAACGATGACGCCGACCTGCCGGACCTCGCCGGTTGGATTCTTTATCGGAAAATAGCTCTCATTCCAGTGGCCCAGGCCGCCGCGCTTAGGTAGCTGGGCGGTGACTTCAAAATTAGACAGCGGCTGACCTGTCGCAAAGACGTGCTCGAAGGCGGGTTGAATTTTTGCCGCGGCGCTTCCGAGGACAGCGTGTATGGTCTTCCCTAGATGTGCCGAGGCCGGAAGACCGTTCATGGAAGCGAGGGCATCATTGACCGCCTGGTAGCGGAGTTGCCGATCGCAAATGGCCACACCTACAGTGGAGCTGCTAAAAAGAGCCGACAAGAGATGATCGGGCTTACCGAGAGCGTGGGGCAGGGTAAGCAGCTTGCTGCGGCTCGACTCTTTGAGAGATTGCTTGACGCCCATGTGGACCGCCTGACGATCTGAATTACCCGACCCACTTCAGGTTTGAGGACGTGGTGACAACTTTATGTCTAAGTAATGTAACTGTCAACTGTTATTAACTACAATGTACCGTACGGTACGGATGGAAGCCCCAAGGCCTGCGGCTGTAGCGCCGCGCTTCCGCGCAGGCCGTGACTTCCGCAACGCGCAAAGCCCGTAGTGGGCGAGGTTTGCAAATCGCGCTGGGTTCGCGCATGATTACTGGCTTGTTTGGACGCGGCGTCCCGGATTGGGGAGCGGGGCGCCGACGACTCCCTCCAAGCTCGACGCAATTTTCGTTCCCAACAGAAGACTTGCATCACAGGTTGCGGTCAAGTTTGGGCCTCAAATAAGGAGTGGCATGGAGAAGCCAGGGAAAATAGTGCCGGCAAGAGGAAAGTTGGGAGTGCTGTTGCCGGGAATGGGTGCCGTAAGTACGACGTTTATGGCCGGAGTCGAGCTAGTACGAAAAGGGAAAGCGCAACCAGTGGGGTCCCTTACGCAGCTCAGCACCATTCGTTTAGGAAAGCGCACGGACGGCCGCTCGCCGCTAATCAAGAAACTGGTCCCGCTGAGCGATCTCAAGGACCTGGTGTTCGGCGGATGGGACATTTTCAAGGACAACGCGTACCAAGCGGCTAGCAACGCTGGCGTGCTGAGCGCACAAGACCTGGATAAAGTGAAGCCGTTCCTTTCCGGGATTACCCCCATGAAAGCGGCGTTCGACCGCGAATACGTTAAGAAACTCGATGGAACGCACGTTAAAAAGGGTAAGAGCAAGTACGACCTGGCGCTGCAAATCAAGGAAGATATTGAGAATTTCCGCAAGGCCAAGCGCGTATCGCGTTTGGTGACCTGCTGGTGCGGTTCCACCGAAGTGTTCATCAAGCCGGAGGAAGTGCACTCGACCCCGGTGAAATTTGTGGAGGCTATGAAGGCCAATCACGCCGCCATTGCGCCGTCGATGTTGTACGCATGGGCGTCGGTGACAAGCGGGGTGCCTTTTGCCAATGGCGCGCCGAACTTGACCGTGGATATTCCCGCCATCCAGCAGCTCGCTTTGGAACACGAGGTCGCCATTTGCGGCAAGGATTTCAAGACCGGGCAAACGATGATGAAAACCGTGCTGGCGCCGGCTTTCAAAGCGCGCATGCTTGGGCTCGAGGGATGGTATTCGACAAATATTTTGGGGAATCGCGACGGCGAAGTCCTCGAGGATCCCGGGTCGTTCAAAACGAAGGAAGAGTCGAAGCTGGGTGCGCTCGAATATATTTTGCAGCCGCAGCTCTATCCCATGCTGTACGGGAAGGTCTTCCACAAGGTGCGCATCAACTATTACCCGCCGCGCGGAGACAACAAAGAGGGTTGGGACAATATCGACATTTTCGGGTGGCTCGGCTATCCCATGCAGATCAAGGTGGACTTTCTGTGCCGCGATTCCATCCTTGCCGCGCCCATCGTGCTCGATCTTGTGTTGTTTTTGGACTTAGCGCAGCGCGCCGGGATGCGCGGCATTCAGGAGTGGCTTAGCTTTTACTTCAAATCCCCCATGACGGCCCCGGATTTGTATCCCGAGCATGATTTGTTTATCCAATTGATGAAGCTGAAGAACACGTTGCGCTGGATGATGGGCGAGGAGTTGATCACGCACTTGGGGCAGGAATATTACGATTAAGCGCTCGCGGAACACTATCGGAAAAGATGATGTGCGCAATTCATTTTTCTGCTGAATGCGGCGGGTTTTTCGATTTGACGCTCCGAAACGCAGCGCGATACGCTAACCGCTCAATGGCCAGCCATTTTGTGCCTTTAACTTGCCCACCCAATTCCCTTACAACGCAAATTGAGGAGAGACATGTCGACCGAACTGCGTAATTTTCTTGCTCTGCCCTACGACGAGCTGGAAGAACTGAACTTGAAGGCCAAGAAGCAGCGCCTGGAGCGCGTTGCGCCGCACAAAGTACAAGAGGAGCGCATCAAGTATTTGAGCGACGAGAAGCGCATCAAGGCTGTCACGGTGCTCTTCAGCGATCTCGAAGGCCGCTTGCACATGCTTGACTACGACAAGAAGTTCCTGATCAAGAGCTGGGACAACTTGACGTTTGATGGCTCGTCGATTCGCGGGTTTACGGCGCAGCGCGAAAGTGATTTGCGATTGGCCATGGACTGGGGCGCGTTTTATTGGGCGCCTGCGGATGTGTTTGGCTCCGGAAAGATTCTTGTCTTTGGACAGGTGATCGACAAGGATGGCTCACCTTATTCGGCGGATATCCGCGGACTGCTAAAAGGCTATGCCGACGATCTGCACGAAAAGAAAGGCTACACGCTCAACGCTGCTAACGAGATCGAAGGCTTTCTGTTCAAGGGCTCCGACGCCGAACGGCGGTATCACGAAACGCTGAAATTCGAATACGTGAATACGGGCGGCTACTACCATTCTTTGCCGGGCGATCCGCTGCGTACTTTCATCGATACGAGCGCGGAAGTGCAACGAGCCATGGGCTTCCAAAACGAAAAAGATCATCCAGAAGTGGCGCCATCGCAATTTGAAATCAACTACAGCTACGGTGAAGTTGTCGCCGCCGCCGATCAGATTCAACTCTACAAGCTGATCTGCCGGCAGGTAGCCACGAACATGGGCTTGACCGCATGCTTTCTCCCCAAGCCGGTCGTGGGCGTGAACGGCAGTGGCATGCACACCAACGTTTCGGTCAGCAAGAGTGGCAAGAACCTCTTCTGGGATCCCAAGGGCGAGGAGAAGCTCAGCAAGACCGGCTGGGAATTCGTGGATCGAATCCTGACGCACGGGAATGATATCTGCCTGCTCTTTAATTCGAGTGTGAACGCTTATCGGCGGCTCGATCCGCACTTCGAGGCCCCAAACCAACTTAAGGCGTCGGCGGTGGACCGCGGGTCCATGGTGCGCATCCCGATCGGAAACGAACGAAGCATGCGTACCGAAGTCCGCGCTGTGGCTCCGGATGCGAATCCTTATATGGTGATGTACTCAATTTTCAAAACGGGACTTGACGGCGAAACCGCGAAGATCAAGAACCTCCGGCAGGCGCAGCGCTATCTGCCCGACAATATCTACACTGCGATCGAGGACTTTGAGAAAGCGGAGTGGACCACTAAGCTGTTCGGCGCGGACGTGAAGGGGCGCTACGCGGAGCTTAAACGTGCTTCGGCAGACCGCTGTCCGCGACAATTGGGTACGGTCGTCAAAGCGCCCGAAGTGCAGTTCCACCATGAGGTCTATAACCAATTTTTGTGGAACTTGTTTTAGAACGCCAGCGTAGTAGCGCAGCGCGCCACTACAGTGAAGTTTACGCGGTGCGAACTTGGGCGCTCTTGGCGTTGACGGCGTCGAGCACGCGCGTGGAATAAATGAGCGCGGCTCCGGCATTCATGGCCACCGCGACACCCAGCGCCTCGGCAATTTCTTCTTTTGTGGCTCCGGCCTTCAGCGCCGCTTCGCTGTGCACCACAATGCAGCCGTCGCATTTTGTGGTGACTGCGACCGCCAACGAGATCAACTGCCGTGTTTTCTCGTCGAGCTTGCCGCCTTTGGAGTTCGCCGCACTGAGCGTTTGGTAGCCGCGCACGGTGTCCGGGCTCAGTTTCATCAGCTCGCCAAGTCTTGCGCCGATCTCCTTGTGGTACTCATTCCAATCGATCATCATTTGCGTCTCTCCTTCTGGTGGTATCTTGCTGTGCCGCGAGTATACCTCCGGGCCCGTCCAGCGGCGCGTAGGATTTATTGCGGTTATGGTATCTTCTTAAATTCGCGCTGGACAGTTTTCAGTCCTGTCAAAGCGTGACTGCAAACCGGGTTTGCAAAGGGTCGTGAACATGAAGAATTCGTACAACGGGCAAGCCATTCCGGCCGGCGGAAAAGGCATCGACTATAGCGGCGGCGAATTGCGAGTTCCCGACGTGCCTATTATTCCGTTTATCGAAGGCGACGGTACAGGACGCGATATCTGGAAGGCTTCGCGGCGCGTGTTTGATGCCGCGGTGGAGCACGCCTACGGCAGCAAGCGGCGCGTGGCGTGGTTTGAGGTTTTCGCGGGCGAAAAGGCTTTCAACGCATTTAAGGAGTGGCTTCCGAACGACACGGTCGACGCCATTCGCGATTTTCGCGTAGCCATCAAAGGTCCGCTGACCACTCCGGTGGGCGGAGGCATACGCTCCCTGAACGTGGCGCTGCGCCAGATTTTGGATTTGTATTCCTGCGAGCGGCCGGTGCGCTATTACGCGGGAGTTCCCTCCCCTGTCAAACAGCCCGAGAAAATGGACATCGTGATCTTTCGCGAGAATACCGAAGACGTATATATCGGCATTGAGTGGAAATCCGGCTCGCCCGAAGCAAAAAAGCTCCTGGAATTTCTGAATAACGAAATGCTGAAGGACGGAAAGAAACAGATTCGCTGGGACTCCGGCGTCGGAATCAAGCCGATCTCGCCGACCGGAACCAAGCGGCTGGTGCGAAGGGCGATCAAATACGCGCTGGTGCACGGGCGCAAGAGCGTCACGCTGGTACACAAGGGAAACATCCAGAAATTCACGGAAGGCGCCTTTCGCGATTGGGGATACGAGCTGGCGCGCGAAGAGTTCCGCGCGCAGACGATCACGGAGCGCGAGAGTTGGATCGTGGATAATCTGGACAAGAACTCGGCGCTGACTGTCGAACAAAACGGCGCCATGATCGAACCGGGACTAGAGCAGGCCACGGATGCATTCAAGAAGAGTGTCTATGCTGAAGTGAAGGAAACGCTTGACGCGATCTACGCGACGCACGGCAAAGGTCAGTGGAAAAAGAAATTGATGATCAATGACCGCATCGCGGACTCCGTGTTTCAGCAGGTGCTCTTGCGCGCGGATGAGTACAGCGTGCTGGCCACGTCAAATTTGAATGGCGATTACCTATCCGATGCCTGCGCGGCGCAGGTTGGGGGCCTGGGCATGGCGCCAGGCTCGAATATTGGGGATGGCTATGGCGTTTTTGAGGCTACGCACGGAACGGCACCCAAATATGCAGATAAGGATGTGATTAATCCAAGCTCCGTGATGTTGTCGGGCGCAATGATGTTTGAGTTTTTGGGTTGGGGAGAAGCGGCCCAACTTATTGAGGACGGCATCGCGCGAACGATTCAGCAGAAGCGTGTGACGTATGACCTCGAGCGGCTGATGAGCGGCGCAACCAAAGTAGGCACGTCGGCATTCGCGTCGGCGATTATTGAGAATATGGCGGCGCACGCGGTCGCGCGTTAATTCGATAGTATCGAGGAGACAGACTGGATGCGGAAGAAAGTGACAGTAGTGGGCGGCGGATTTGTGGGGTCGACGACGGCCCAACGCATTGTCGATAAGGAGCTGGCCGATGTCGTGCTGACCGACATTTTGGATGGTCCGCCGGGCGGCAAAGCACTGGACATGATAGAGTCCGGACCAATCACGCGATCCGATTCCCGGGCCATAGGTATTTCCACCGCAAATGGGGACTACAGCGCGACGGCCGGGAGCGACGTTGTCGTGATCACCGCAGGATTTCCGCGTAAGCCGGGAATGAGCCGGGACGATCTGTTGAAGGCGAATTATGACGTTGTGAAAGCAGTCGTCGAGCAAATCGTGCGGCACTCGCCGAACTGCATCATCATCGTGGTGACGAATCCGCTGGATGCTATGGCGCAAGCGGCATGGAAGGTCAGCGGATTTCCGAAAGGCCGGGTGCTCGGGATGGCCGGAGTACTCGACTCCGCACGCATGAGCATGTTTGTGGCGATGGAATGCAAGGTCAGCGTGGAAAACGTGCACTCGTTTGTGCTCGGCGGCCATGGCGACGACATGGTGCCCTTGCCGCGCTATTCCACCGTTGCCGGGATTCCGCTTCCGGACTTGCTGCCTAAAGAACGCATCGATGCAATTGTCGAGCGCACGCGTAAGGGCGGCGCAGAAATTGTGAATCTTCTGAAGACGGGTTCGGCGTATTACGCGCCTTCCGCGGCAGCCGTGGAGATGGTGGAAGCAATTCTGAAAGACAAGAGGAAAATTTTGCCCTGCGCGGTTTATCTCGAAGGAGAATACGGAATCAAGGGGCTCTTCGTCGGCGTGCCTGTAAAGCTCGGAAGTAAGGGCGTCGAGGAAATTATTCAGATCAAACTAACAGCAGACGAGAACGCGGCCTTGCAGAAATCCGCAGGCTCAGTAAGAGAATTGGTCGGTGTGCTGGGGCTTTCGTAAGCGATCTTGTCCTCAGCTCACCGCGTTGAATCGCGCGCGGCGATCATTTGCATCGTCACGCCAGAATGCTTTGCGGATCTCTTCGATATTCTGCGATGCCACGCGGCCGACGATCATCAGCGCCGGCGCCGGCAACTTTTCTTCGCGTGCCAGCCCGGCAATATTGGTCCATCGAATTTGCTGCGCCGCACCCGTTGCATTGGACACGATCACGCACGGGAGATCATCGGGCAGACCACCCTCGCGCAAACGATGCGCCACTTCGGCATAGTCCGGACCGGGCATGTACAGCGCGAGCGTAGTCGTGCTGGTGATCGCGCCCCAATCCATCTGTGCGCCTTCGGTGCCGCGCGAAAACGTGCTAAACACCACTTGCGAGGCCGCGCGGCGATCGGTCAGTGAAATGCCTGCCGCGGCCGCGGCGCCGAGCGCTGCGGTGATGCCCGGCACAATCTCGAAACTCACTTCGGCATGACGGAGAGCCTCAATTTCCTCTCCAGCGCGGCCAAAGATGAGCGGGTCCCCGCCCTTCAATCGAATGACGATGTCATGCTTCAGCGCCGACGAGACCAGCAAAGAATTGATTTCGTCTTGGGTCAGCAGCTTTTGCCCACAACGTTTGCCGACGTCGATGACTTCCGCGTCGCGACCGATGAGCCGCAGCACTTCGCGGCTGACCAGAGAATCGTGCAGGACGATGCTAGCTCGCGCGAGCAGCCGCGCCGCTTTCACGGTGAGTAGCTCCGGATCGCCTGGTCCCGCCCCCACTAAGTAAACTCTCCCCATCAGGCTGCTCCCTGCCCCGCGCGCCGCCGCCGCGCCTCGTCAAGAAAGCGCTCGAACATCGACGGGCTGGCAAGATGGTGCAGCAAAGCTTTCTTCGAGTCCGCGCTGCCGTCGCCCGCGCGTAAGAGCTCGCGTGCCGCGCCCAGCCACTCCAGCCAAAGTTCGTATTCAGGACCAAACTGCTTCTCAAGGTGAAGCCGCAACCGCTGCGCCAACGCCGGGCTCTTTCCATTGGTCGAAATGGCGATTTGCAGATCGCCACGCTGCACGACCGAGCCGTAATAGAAATGACAGTGCTCGATATCGTCGACGGCATTGCACAAAAGTCCGCGTGCGTCTGTTTCGACGAAAACAGCTTCGTTGACGCCGGGCGCGGACGTAGCAGCAATCACCAGATATGCGCCGTCGAGATCCGCAGGAGCAAACGTCTTGGCGCGCCACTCGATTTTTCCCTGGCCGATCCATTGCGCGATCGCCGGCGTCACCTGCGGTGCGACGAGACGAACGCGAGCCTCGGCGGCAAAAAGCCCCTTAATCTTCCCTTCTGCGACGGCTCCTCCGCCGACCACCACAACCAGCCGATGCTGCAGCTTCACAAAAATAGGCAGCAAACTCATAGTTATCCTTCAACTCCCATCGGCACTGGGCCAGCCGCCGCGTCGCGCTCGACCGGAGCCACTAGCTCTCCCCCAAGCCATGCACGAATCTGCTCGTTCGAGTGCCGCGCAAAGAAGCGGCGCAGGTTTTCACTAGAATCGCGCCGCTCGTTGAATTCACTCAGTACCCGCTCGATGGCATCCGGCACTTCGGATGCCGCGCAGCGATACCCGACCGGTCGCGCAATCGAAGCGAACTCGCCAACGCTGCCGCCGACGCAGAAATAGTAGGCATCGACCATGCGCCCATCCTGCTTGATCTTCTTGCCTTCGATGCCAATGTCCGCGATCCAGTGCTGGCCGCAGCTATTCGGGCATCCCGTGATGTGCAGCTTGAGCTGCTCCTGAAAGCCCGGAAGTCGCTGATCGAGCTCTTCCGTAAGCCAACGCGCAAATCCTTTCGTCTCCGTCAAGGCCAGTTTGCAAAATTCCGAGCCGGTGCAAGCTACCGTGCCGCGGGCAAAAGCCGAAGCGCGCACCGGCAAACCAACAGCGGTCAGCTCGCCAGCAACTCGCGCCGCGTGCTCATTCGGAACATTCACGATCAGCAGGTTCTGCATGATGGTGTTGCGTAGATGCCCATCGGCATAGCGGTCGGAGAGATTCGCCGCCGTGCGCAATTGCTCGGGCGTAATACGCCCGCGCAGCACGTTCGCGCCGATATACGAGAATCCCTGCTGCTTCTGCGCATGAATCCCAACGTGATCGCGATGAATATCCGAGGGCAACTCTTCGGGCTCGGCGGGATCGAGCGCAAATCCAAGCCGCTCTTGCAACGCAGCCAAGAACGATTCCGCGGTCCAGCCATGCTGCAAAAACAAAAACTTCAAGCGCGCCCGCTCGCGATTCTGGCGCAGCACCTCCGATTCCCGGAAAAGCTCGGCCACGCCGCGCACAACCGGGACCGCCTGCTCCCAGCGAACGAAAGCATTCAAGCGCACGCCGAGATGCGGATCGGTAGAGAGTCCGCCTGCCACGCGCAGCGAGAACCCGATCTCCTCGCCGTGCAAGCGCTTTCGTGTCACAGCAGTCAAGCCAACATCATTGATTTCAGGATAGGTGCACCACGAGCGGCAGCCGGTAATAGAAGTCTTGAACTTGCGCGGCAAATTATAAAATTCCGCATTGCCGCCGAGCTGGCCGTTCAGCTCCAGCGCCAGCGGCGAAGCGTCGCAGTACTCATGGGCGTCAAAACCGGCCAGCGGGCATCCGGTAATATTCCGCGCAACATCCCCGCAGGCGCCGGTCGTGCTGAGCCCCACGCGCCAGAGCGTCTCCAGCACTTCCGGCAGCGCTTCAATCGTCACCCAATGCAACTGCACGTTCTGCCGGACGGTAATGTCCGCCACGCCACGAGCGTGGCGCTCGGCGAGGTCGGCGATGGTGCGCGCCTGATGACTGCTCAGGAGGCCGTTGGGAATTCGGATGCGCACCATAAAAAATGGCGTGGCTTTCCCCTCGCCGTTTTTACCGCCGACCACGCCGGCGCCGTCACCCTGCGTGTAAACGCCCCAGGATCGAAAATACGTGCCAAGCCATTCCGACGGGATCGAAGCGTGACCTTGCCGAGCGAACGCCCGGATTTCATCGAAATGCTCCCAGGCATTCTTCTCGCGCTTGAGCCGCTCGACGCGTTGTGCTTTCGTTTCCTTGACTTCACTCATTTTCTGCCCCGAAAAATGCCCCGTAAAAACAAAAAACCCACGTTCGCCTGAACTCTGGCAACGTGGGCTTCGGAACTCTCGCTTACTGTACGTCTAAGTCCGGAAACTCCTCTGGCCAGAGATGATCGTCTTGCGACACGCAGCGTTGCACGCGCAAGAGCAACAAATCGTCTGGCAACAGATGTTCATACAGGTTAAAGGATACGTTTGGCGACCTACGAAAGTCAAATTATCGCCCATGCAAAAAACAAATTTATCGCAGCGAAAAAACCGATTCCCAGCCTACTGCGGTTTCTTCGCCGGGCTCGCAGGTTTGGACGCAGCCGCAGGCGCGGTGGTGAGCAGTGTTGCCGACTTGATGGTATCGAGCTTCGGCCAACCTTTATCCACGTAGGGTTTCCCCTGCGTTTCGATCTTCTCCTGGTCCGGGCCGGCATTGTCACCGTACTGGTCATAGAACATATCGACGACCTTCATTCCGTCGCCCTCTACGACGCCGAAGGGCGCGAAACCCATGCCATCTAAACGCGCGTTGTCCTTAAAATTGATGAACACCTGGGTGGTACGCGTATTCGGCCCCGAGGTTGCAAACGTCAGGTAGCCCCTCTTGTTGCTCTGCGTCACGGGATCATCCTTTATATCCGTCCCCTTCCACGCCTTAGTGACCGCCGGATAGGCGCTGATCCCAAATTGCGCGACAAAATTCGGCACCACGCGGAAGATGCTGGCGTTATCGTAAAAGTGATGCTTCACGAGACTGTAGAAGCGATCCGCGCCGAGCGGTGCCCACGTGCGCGTCACCGCCAGCGTGAACTCGCCGCGCGTGGTCGCAAACTTTACTTTGTACTGCTCCGGGGCCTTGTCCTTCAGCAGGGCCGGCCGCAGCAGCGCGCGGTCGTACGCGCGGGCAACAGTCGAAGGAGTTTTCTTCGTTGTAGTACTCGGCGCGGCGCCTCCACTCTTTGGCGCGGCCTTCTGCGCCGGAGCTTGCGCCGACACTCCCGCCGCCAAAAGCGCCACGGCGGACGATCCCAAAAGTAGCACCTTCAACCTCTTCATCTGACTCACGCTCATTGCCACTTTCTCTCCTTGTTCGTATCTATGTTCTTACTTCGCGGAATTCAGTTCCCTGCTCACGCGTTCCACTTCTCCCATCACGCGCAACGTGTTTTCGCCGAGAATCTTGCGAATATCATCTTCCGAATAGCCCTTCCGCAGCAGCGCTTCCGTGATTTGCGGCAGCTTCGTGGCATCCTCCATCCCAAATGGCATATTGGCGCCGTCGAAATCGGAGCCGAGCCCGACATGGTCCGCGCCGACCAGCTTCACCGCGTGATCAATGTGTTCGATGATTTTCATATAATCCACGCGCGGCAACTTGCCTTGCTGCACGTACTCTCGCGTGATGCGATCGCCTTCAATCAGTTGACACCCTTCTTTGCTGCCGCATCGCCTCTCGACTTCGGCAGCAATAGCCTTGGTAATCTCCGGATTCTTGTCGGCGTTCATGAACTCCTCGCTAAGAAAGCCGACGTGGTAATTGATCTGAATGACTCCGCCCTTTGCCGCCAAGTCCTTGATCATCTGATCGGTCATGTTGCGCCTGGCATCGCAAATGGCGCGGCAAGAGGAATGCGAGGCAATCAGCGGCGCTTTGCTGACCGCCAGCGCGTCGTAAAAGGTTTTGTCGCTAACGTGGGAAATGTCCACCATCATTCCAAGACGATTCATCTCGCGAACAACGTCCTTGCCAAAATCAGTTAGCCCGTTGTGCACCGCCGTGTCGGTCGACGAATCTGCCCACTCATCGTTGCCGCTATGCGTCAGCGTCATGTAGCGTACGCCCAGCGCCGCATACGAGCGCAGCGCCCCCAAATCGCTCGCAATCATATGTCCGCCTTCGACACCCATCAGCGCCGCTATTTTGCCTTCCTTATGCGCCTCGCGTACCTCCGCTTCCGCTGTGGCGAGGACGATTTCCTTGGGGTGCCGGCGCACTTGCTCCCGTACCGCGTCGATTTGATCAAGCGCGCGCTTGATGGCCTCCGGCCCGGTGATTTTGCTCGGAATCCAGATGGAAAAGAAAATCGCTCCGAGGCCACCTTCTTTCATACGCGGAATGTCGATGCTGCCCACGGAGCTGCGCACCCCGAGGTCAAAGTCTCCATCCAGAAATCGCTGCGTGGTATCGTCGTGCGTATCCACCACAATTGACGCGAAATGCAGTTTGCGAGCGCGCGCGGAAAGGTCGTCGACTTTCGGCGTCGCGGTCATAGCAACTCCCGTGACAACACACAATGCCGCGCAGAAGACAATAATGTTTCGAAGCATCTCACCTCGCCGACTTCCCCCGGAAATTACGTTTATGAGAAAGTTTACCCTACCAGCCAACCGAAAAGCGCCTGCTTCCACGCTTGGCGATTAATCTCCGCCAGCGATTCGGTCAAAGGAATTTCCTTGGGGCATGCCTTGACGCAATTTTGCGCGTTCGCGCAATCCTCAATGCCGCCGTGTCCCATCACCGCTTCAATGCGCTCTTTCGCGTGCATTGCGCCTGTAGGATGCATGTTAAACAATCGCACCTGGCTGAAAATCGCGGCCCCGATGAAATTATTGTGCTCGTTCACCTGCGGGCAGACCTCCAGGCAGTTGCCGCAGGTGATGCAGCGCGAAAGCGGGTAAGCCTTTTCTTGCACTTCCGGCGCGATACGCGGGCCTTCCCCCAGATTGTACGTGCCATCAATCGGGATCCACGCCTTCACGCGTTTCAGGCTCTCAAACATGAACTGGCGATCGACAGTAAGGTCTCGCACCACCGGAAACTTCGACAGCGGCTCAACACGAATCGGCTGCTCAAGCTGGTCTACGAGCGCGGAGCAGGCCATACGAGCCTTGCCGTTGATCACCATCGCGCACGACCCACACACCTCTTCCAAACAGTTGGAGTCGTACGACACCGGAGTGGACGGCTAGCCCTCGCGCGTTACCGGATTCTCCGCGATATCGCGCAAACAGATAATCACGTTCATCGAAGGCCGCCAAGGCAGCGCAAACTCTTCCCAACGCGAAGCCTCCTTTGGGTTCGCCTGACGCTTCACCTTGACGATAATCTGTTTGCCTTCTGCCATCTCAAACCTCGTCTTGACGTGACTCGCCCCTTAGTTGCCGCGCATCACTTCACCGCATCATATCGCCGCGGCCGCGGCGGAATCTGCGAAATATCCACCGGCTCATATGTAAGCTTAATGTCATTGTTCACCCATTTGGCGCGCGTGGTCTTCAACCAGTTGCTGTCGTCCCGTTCCGGAAAGTCTGGCTTGTAATGCGCCCCGCGCGATTCATTGCGGCATAGCGCGCCAACCGTAATCACTCGCGCGAGCACCAGCATATTGCCCAGCTCCCGGGCAAAGTTCAGGGTCTGGTTCGACCATTGCGTGCGATCACTAAGATTGATTTTCCTATGTCGCACCTGCAAGTCCTTGATCCGAGCGTGCGCGCCTTCCAGGTTCTTGTTGATACGCGTCACGGTCACATGCTCCGTCATGATTTCGCCTAGTTCCTTCCAAATCGTGATCGGATTCTCCGAGCCTTGCTGCGAGATCAACGCCTGGTTCATCTCCTCCTGCCGCTTTTGCTCGCGCGCAAAAACGCTGGCGTCCACGGCCTCCGCGCCTTTTTCCAGATTGCGCGAATACTTCACTGCCGCAGGTCCCGCGAGGCCACCTCCAAAGATGCACGACACCAAGGAATTCGCTCCCAAACGGTTCGCTCCGTGATACTGATACTCGCATTCGCCCGCCGCATAAATTCCCGGCACATTCGTTGCCTGGTCCAGATCATTCACCCATAAGCCGCCCATCGTGTAATGCATCGCGGGAAAAACTTTCATCGGCTCTTCACGCGGATCGACACCCAGAAACTTTTCGTAAATCTCCAGAATGCCTTCGAGCTTGCGATCCAACGTCTCGCGCGGGATATGCGTCACGTCCAGATACACCGCCGCTTGCCCGCCAATCCCCAGCTTCTCCTGATAAACAATGCGATGAATCGCTCGCGTAGCGATATCCCGCGGCACCAGATTCCCGTACTTCGGATACCACTCCTCGAGAAAATAAAATCGTTCAGCCTCAGGAATGCTCTTGGCCGCGCGCTTCTCCGCGGGATTTCGCGGCACCCACACGCGTCCGCCCTCGCCGCGGGCGGATTCGCTCATCAGCCGCAGCTTGTCTTCCCCGGGAATCGCCGTCGGGTGCACCTGGATGAATTCGCCATTTGCATAGTCGACGCCTTGTTGAAACAGCGCCGATTGCGCCGAGCCAGTGCAAACCACGGAATTCGTCGAGCGCCCAAAAATCGCGCCGATTCCCCCGGTGCAAAAAATCACCGCGTCCGCAGGAAACGTCTTCACTTCCATCGAGCGCAAATCCATCGCGCAAATGCCGCGTCCCACGCCGGCATCGTCAATCACCGCCGACAAAAACGTCCATCCTTCGCGCTTGCTCACCCGGCCTTCTGATTCGTGCCGCCGCACCTGCTCGTCAAGCGCATAAAGCAGTTGTTGCCCCGTCGTCGCCCCGGCAAAAGCCGTGCGGTGGTAAAGCGTGCCGCCAAAGCGCCGGTAATCCAGCAAACCCTCCGGCGTGCGATTGAACATCACGCCCATGCGGTCCAGCAGATCGATAATTCCCGGCGCTGCCTCGCACATGCGTTTCACCAGCGGCTGATTTGCCAGGAAATCGCCGCCGTAAATGGTGTCGTCAAAATGCTTCTGCGTCGTATCCCCTTCGCCCTTCTGATTTTTCGCCGCGTTGATCCCGCCCTGCGCGCACACCGAATGCGAGCGCTTCACCGGAACAATCGAAAACAACTCCACCGGCACTCCCGCCTCGGCCACACGAATCGTGGCCATTAGGCCGGCCAGTCCTCCGCCGACTACGATGATCTTGGCCTGTCTCATTTCTGCGTTAGATACGAAGCAAAGGGATGCCAGTTATATCGGAAGCTTAGGACAATCAAAATCCCGACCAAGCTAAACACAACGCCGATCGCGGCTCCCAACTGCCCTGCCGCGCGCTGCGCACGCACCGTCGCCGCCAGTCCCCACTTGCATAGAAAATTCCAGATGCCTACCCCGAGGTGAAACGACGTAGCCACAACTCCTACCAGCATGAAACCAAAAGCCCATGGGCTGCGCAACTGCTGCGCTACTTCGTTATAAGTCGACATTCCATGCGTCAGCCATCGTTGCGTGTACACATGCCAGCCAATGTACACAAACGCGATCAGCCCGGTGTAGCGCTGAAACATGTACAACCAATTTTTTACCCAAGGATAGTGCGAAACGTTCGACTCGCCGCGCAGCCAAATATAAATTCCATATCCACCGTGATACAAAAGCGGCAGGAAAATAAAAGCCCACTCCACGAAAACACGGAACGGAATCGTCTGCAACTCTTGCGAGGTCTCGTTGTATTTCGGCGCGCTGACCAGCGCCGCGCTGTTCGACCAAAAATGCTCCGCCAAAAAAGCGCCGATGGGAATAACACCGCTTAACGAATGGAGTTTGCGAAGGAGATAACTGGTTTCAGGCCGGGTTGCCGTTGCAGACATGCCCTCTCCGCCGCGTCACTTCCTGCAGCAAATCCCTGCAGCGAACCCGTGAATCGCGGCAAATTCAGTATAGGGAGTTGCCAAATCCCGCGCAAGTTCGTCTACTTCTCCGCATCATGTAAACATTTCGCAATTTTTGGCGTTTACGGATTGAGTCTATCCCTCTTCAGTTTTACAGTGACCACCAAGGGGGGAGTGCTATCCTTGCGTTCCTATCTCCGCCCGGGCCCTCTCCCCTGGCCACAAAGTCGCACAAGCGCGTTTTCTGGACAAAACATGAGTCTCGTAACAGAGCTGGAGCGCCTTGCGGAAACGCTGGAAGCGGAAACAAATGCGCCGCCGCAAATTTCGTTCACCACCGTCGCGGAAGGCATCGCGAAGAGTCTTTCCGTCCGCGCCGACGAAGTCGCCATCCTCGCCATTTCCAATCGCTGGCGCCACTTGTACTTCATCGTCCCCGAAGCGCTCAAAAACGTCGGCTTCATTCCACTCTCCAGCAAGTCCGCGCTCGCGGCGCGTACCATCCGGGAGAACCGGCCGGAAATTATCAACGATTTCACCGCCGTGAAACACGCCAGCGTTTTTGAAAGCGTAAGGTTTGCCGCCGAGACCGCCGAGGCCATCCAAAAAATCATCAGCGCCCCGATTGTCTCCGGCGATCGCGTTGTAGGCGTGATACAAATCAGCCGCAAAGGCGATAACGCAAAGCTAGCCGGCCCAGATTTCACCTCCGACGACCTCAACAGGGTCGTCGCGCTCTGCAAACCACTCGGCAAACTTCTGCAACGCGCCATCGCCGACTGAATCCTCTTGGCGCTCTGCGGTAATCGGTCGAGACCTTCTCGTCGTTGCATATGTAATCTCGCCAAAATCGTCAGCGAACGCTCTAAATTGCGTTGACACTGCAAAACCTTCTTGTTACTTTTCCACAGCACAAAATTTTCCGACGTCACACTCCCACGGAGGCACCGCACACCGGCACCATGGCGTTCGTCGCTAAGAAAATATTTCTCACCAAAGGCGTCGGTAAACATCGCGAAAGGCTCTCCAGCTTCGAACTCGCGCTTCGCAACGCGGGTATTGCCGCGTGCAACATCGTTCGCGTCTCCTCCATCTTCCCGCCCAACTGCAAATTGATTTCTCGCAGCGAAGGCTTGAAGCACATTCGCCCCGGCCAGGTGGCCTTCACCGTCATCAGCGAAAATTCCACCAAGGAACCGCATCGCCTGATCGCCGCCAGCATCGGTCTCGCCCTTCCCAGCGATAAATCGATGTACGGTTATCTATCCGAGCACCATTCCTTCGGTGAAACCGAGGAAGTCGCCGGCGAATACGCGGAAGAACTCGCCGCGGAAATGCTCGCCACGACTCTGAACGTGGAATTTGATCCCGATCTTTCTTGGGATGAAAAAAAAGAGGTCTACCGCATCTCCAACAAAATCGTCCGCACGCTAAACGTCACGCAGTCCGCGGTAGGCGACAAGCGCGGATTGTGGACCACCGTCCTCGGCGCCGCTATCCTCATCGGCGAAGACGACTGAACTCGCGACTTTTCCCTATTTGCAATTCGCGCGCTTGAAATAGCCAATGCGTTCCAGCACCGCGCCGGCGATCAGCGGCAGCGCTACGGTCGCGTCGTCGAAAACTTCCGCGAAGCGCCCGCCTTCCTCCGACGGCACAAATTTGCCCCACGAAACCGCTTCCGTATACGTGCTCCCGCTCAGCCCGCCCCAATGCACCGGCTCCGGACAAATCCGCACGCCGTAGTTGTAACGCTTCAGTGGCAGCTTGCGATATCCACGCCGCGCGAGCAGCTCCGCATAAACTCCAAATTGCTGCGACCAGTTTCGCGGCACGCCGCCGCCAATAGTAAACAGGCCCATTTTCTTCGTCGCCAGCATCGTCCCGGCGAATTTCTCAAAATCCTCAAAAGGATCGAACCGCAGTACCGGCCGATTCGCATCCTGACGCGCAATCTTGTGCAGTGCGAAATCAATCCCCAATTCCGAATCGCTGAACGCCGGCACAAACACCGGCACATTGTGTTCATACGCCGACTTCAGAATTCCTCGCCCCGGAAAACCCTTGTGCAAGTATTCGCCAATCTTGCGATGCAGCTTCCAGCTGCAAACCACTTCTTCCGCGTCCCAATTATTCAAAATCTCATCCATCACATCTTCAACATGATCCAGATTCGTTTCCGGCTCCAGCGAATCGTAAACGCGGTTGTACCCCGCCTCGAAGAGCTCCTTGTCGTCCATGGCCGGGTTGTAGCGAAAGTGAGAAAGTCCCGTCGCTTCCACCAACCCGTGCGCCATCAGCGCACCCGTGGAAACAATCGCATTCACCACTCCTGACTCGATCAGGTCGCAAAAAACGAGGCCCATCTTGGCCACGGTCAGCGCCCCGGAAAGCGTCATCACCACAAAGCAATCCTTGTCTCGCGCCATCAGCTCAACAATGTCCGCAGCGTCGCCGACTTGCCGCCCGGTAAACGCCGTGTTACCCATGGCGCGCACCAGTTCGTCCACTGTGCGGCACTTCGACAAATCCAGCGGATACATTGGCCGCAGCTTGTCCTTCATCGGGTCGTGCAGTACACGACCTGTGACGGTTTTCTTTTGCTGCTTCGGCATTTTCTCTCCCGGAAAAAAATTGCAACTGATTTTTATCACGATTTCGCAAGATTCATGCGCATTTTTTCTTCACTTGCGCGCACCGGTCGTCGTTTGCCGAGATTGATGCGGCACTCGCCGCAATTCGCCCTCGATGTTAAACTGAAATTATGGCAAATAAGTTTACGGTCGGCCTCGTCCAGATGCGTTGCACCACCAACGCCGAGGAAAATCTTTCCCGCGCGATCGATAAAATCCGTGAAGCCTCCGCGCGCGGCGCACAAATCATCTCATTACATGAACTTTTTCGGAGCGAATATTTCTGCCGCAAAGAAGATCCTGACCTCTTCAACCTCGCCGAGCCCGTGCCCGGCCCCGCAACCGACGCGCTGGCGAAAATAGCGAAAGAAAAGAAAGTCGTCTTGGTCGTCTCGCTTTTCGAGCGCCGCGCCGCCGGCATCTACCACAATACCTGCGCCGTCCTCGATGCCGACGGCAGCTTCCTAGGCAAATATCGCAAGATGCACATCCCGGACGATCCCCTCTACTACGAAAAGTTTTATTTCACGCCCGGCGACCTCGGCTTCCCCAACTTCCAAACGCAATACGGCAAAATTGGCGTGCAGATTTGTTGGGACCAGTGGTATCCGGAAGGTTCGCGAGTGACCGCGCTCAGCGGCGCCCAGGTAATCTTCTATCCCACCAGCATCGGCTGGCATCCCCACGAAAAGGCCGCGTTCGGCGCCGCGCAACTCGACGCCTGGAAAACGATTCAACGCGCGCACGCCATCGCCAACGGCGTTTACGTCGCCGTCGTCAATCGTGTCGGCTTTGAAGGTAAACCCGCCAACGGCGACCCCGGCCTCGAATTCTGGGGCAACTCCTTCGTCGCCGACCCCTTCGGCCAAATCATCTCCGAAGCTTCCAACGACAAAGAAGAAATTCTCGTCGTCGAATGCGATCCCGCGAAAAGCGAAGACACCCGCCGCAATTGGCCCTTCCTTCGCGATCGCCGCATCGACGCTTACGGCCCCATCCTGAATCGCTGGCTGGGCGAATAATCCGCATGCCCACCGCTCAGCCGACCTCTACTCCTTTTGAACGTGGTCTCTGGATGCCCGCCGAGTGGGAACACCACGAAGCCACCTGGCTCGGCTGGCCCCACGAGAAATCCGACTGGCCCGGAAAATTTCCCGCCATCCCCTGGGCGTACGCCGAAATCGTTCGCCACCTTGCGCGTATCGAGCGCGTCTATCTCCTCGTTCAAAATCGTGCCGCCGAATCGCACGCCCGCGATATTCTGAAAAAGTCCGGCGTACATCTCGCCGCCGTCGAGTTCTTCCGCGTTCCCACCGATCGCGGCTGGATGCGCGACTCCGGTCCTATCTGCGTAAAAAGCAGCGCGGGCGAAGTCGCCTACACACATTGGCTCTTCAACGGCTGGGCCAAGTACAGGAATCACAAAAAAGACGCTCTCGCAGTTACCAACGTAAACAAAAAGCTCAAACGCCTGGTCTGGCAGCCCACCTACAAAGGCCGTCGCGTGGTCCTCGAGGGTGGCAGCATCGAAGTCAACGGTCGCGGTTCTCTCCTCACCACGGAAGAGTGCCTGCTCAGCAAGCGCCAGCAGCGCAATCATGGTTTCACCCGCGAAGATTACGCCCACGTCTTTCGCAGCTATCTCGGCGTCACGCAAGTTCTCTGGCTAAAAAATGGAATCGCCGGCGACGACACCCACGGCCACGTCGACGATCTCGCCCGCTTCGTCAGCCCCACCACCATCGTCACCGTCGTCGAGCAGGATCCGCACGATGCCAACTATGTCCCTCTGCAAGAAAACTACGCCCTGCTCAAATCCATGAAAGACTTAAACAGCCGCCCCTTCCGCATCGAGACTCTGCCCATGCCCGCGCCAATTTATTTCGACAATCAGCGTTTGCCCGCCAGCTACGCCAACTTCTACATCGCCAACAAACTCGTAATCGTCCCGACCTTCAACGATCCCAACGATCGCGTAGCCCTGAACACGCTCGCCGGCTTATTTCCCGGTCGCGAAGTCGTCGGCATCGCCTGTCGCGACCTGGTCCTCGGCCTGGGCACCCTCCACTGCATGACCCAGCAACAACCCGCCGGCGCCTGACACTGTTTTTGCTTCCTCTGCACTTCTCCGTGTTCTCTGCGCCTCTTTACCCTGAGCCTCGAAGGGTGCGTTATTCTTTGCTTTTCTTCCTTCTTGTAGTTTCATTTGCGCTAGAATGCACTGCTCGGAAGCTCATCCCGTCTCTACCCTTTCCTAAGGAGACTTCATGCTCGCTCTGCTCCTGCAAACGCACGTACGCGTAGTTCAAATCGAGACGCGCTCGCTAATCGGCTGGTTGGTCCTCGGCCTTCTAGCCGGCTGGCTCGCTGGAAAAATCTCCCGCGGCCGCGGTTTCGGCTGCATTACCGACATCGTTCTCGGCTTGATCGGCGGCGTGCTCGGCGGTTGGCTCTTCACCCGGCTCGGCATAGTGAGCCACGCCGACAGCTTCCTTTACAGCCTCGCAGCCGCCACCGTCGGCGCCATCATAATCGTGGCCATAGCCCACCTCTTCAGCCCCGGCACATAACCGTAGGGCCCGCTTTCCGAAGCGGGCTCCGTTGCACCGAGCGCGGCGCGGAATCCGCATTTTCCGCTCTGCGCTCCTCTGCGTTCTCGGCCTCTCCGCGTTAGATTTTTCCAATCCTTTTCGCCATCCCTGCTCTCGCTTCCGAACCTCGACCTCCCGCCCCGCTGTGATACGATTCCCTATTACACCGTGGAGACACTTCCTACTTGAGCAAACCCGCGCACTCCCTCACCGCCATCCCGCTCGGCGGCCTCGGCGAATTCGGCATGAACATGATGGCCCTCCGCTTCGGCGACGACATCATCGTCATCGACGCCGGCATGATGTTCCCCGAATCCGAACTCCTCGGCGTCGACCTCGTCATTCCCGATATCACCTATCTGAAACAAAATCGCACACTCGTCCGCGCCATCGTCCTGACTCACGGCCACGAAGACCACATCGGCGCGCTCCCCTACATCCTTCGCGATCTCAACGTCCCCGTATACGGCACCCGCTTCACCTTAGCGCTGGTAAAAAAGCGTCTCGATGAAGCTGGCCTCCTGCAATCCACGACTCTGCGCGAAGTCATCCCCGGCGGCCGCCTCGTCGAAATCGGCCCCTTCGAAATCGAATTCATTCCCGTAACGCACAGCACCATCGACTGTGTCGCGCTGGCAGTGCGCACCCCGCTCGGCGTCATCATTCACACCGGCGACTTCAAGATCGACCAAACTCCCGTCGGCGGCGCTCCCTTCGATCTCCACGCTTTCGCACGCTACGGCCACGAAGGCGTCCTCGCCCTTTTCTCCGACTCCACCAACGTCGAGCGCCCCGGCTTCACCGGCTCTGAGCGCAACGTCGTTCCGCGCATCGAAGAACTTTGCCGCGCCGCCCCCCGCCGCGTCATCCTTTCCTGCTTCGCCTCCTCCATTCACCGCATCCAGCAAGTGATCGACATCGCCGCGCGCGTCGGCCGCAAAGTCGCCTTCGTCGGCCGCAGCATGGTCGACAACGTCGAGATCGCCCACTCCCTCGAATATCTTCGCATCCCCGACGGCATGGTCGTTCGCCCGCAAGACATTCGCGGCTTCGACCCCAAGCGCCTCGTCATCCTCGCCAGCGGCAGCCAGGCCGAGCCCATGTCTTCGCTCTCCCGCATCGCGGTCGACAATCATCGCTTCGTCTCCGTCGACGAAAACGACAGCGTCATCCTCTCCGCACGCATCATCCCCGGAAACGAAAAAGCCATCTTCCGTATGCTGGATCACATGTTCCGCCGCCGCGCCCTCGTCTATTACGACAATTCCGCCGGCACCATCCACGTCTCCGGCCACGCCAGCCAGGAAGAACAAAAGCTGGTTTTGCAGCTCGTTAAGCCAAAATATTTCATTCCCGTTCACGGCGAATATCGCCATCTCTTCCGTCACGCCGCCCTCGCCTATCAACTCGGCTGCGTTTCCGGCGAGATCCTGATCCTCGAAGACGGCCACACCCTCGAGTTCACCGAAGACGGCGCTTACCGCCGCGATCCCGTAACCGCCGGCCGCGTCTGCGTCGATTCCGGCTCCCTCGAGGAAATCGAAGAAGTCGTAATCCGCGACCGCAAACATCTCTCCGAAGACGGCGTAGTCGTTCCCATCATCGCGATCGACAAACACACCGGGCGCATGGAGTCCCAACCGGAAATCGTCACCCGCGGCATGTTCAGCGACAACGGCACCGAATTCATCGCCGGCGCCCGCGACGTAGTCCTGAAAACCGTCGAGCAATCCAACGCCGAAGAAAAATCCGACTGGTCCGTAATAAAAGAAAAAATCCGCGTAGACCTAAAGCGCTACATCAACAAACAAACCTCCAAGCGCCCGTTAATCCTCCCAGTAATCCTGGAGGTGTAGGCCGCCCCCAGCCGTTGTAGGGGCTGCGCTTTAGCGCGACCCAGCGAGCGCAGGCGCCCCGCCAAGCGAGGTTCTCCGCGAAAAAGTCTTCCGGCGAGACTCCAAGATTACAGAGGCAACCTGCAGATTCGATTCGACCACTCGGCGGCATCGGACGCAGCCCAAATCATCAGGAGACTTTCAATAGCAGCAAGGAACTCCATACTTTGTGGGACGATGAAAACCCCGGGGCTGTTTCTTTGTTGTAGAAATTGAGCAAATGCGTCCGGCATTGTCTTAAAATCCTGGGACACAAGGATTCGGTTGTCGCGCGCTGCGATTTCCAGCACCTCGAAGTCCGTAAGCCCTCGCAGGTCCACTTCATTCGCCGTCTGAAAATCGATTCCCGGCTCTCGCCGTTGGACGCCTAAAATTATTACCTCATTCAAATCGGCGTCAGCCTGAAAACGAATTTTCACGGTTTCGAAGTTTGTTTGTGGAGAATCTGATCGAGTCTCGCGTACAACTGCGGGTCTTTGACGCGGGCTTCTTGCACTTGCTTCGCGTATTCTTTTTCGCTGACCTTCAAGTACTCATCAATTTCCCGTTGATTGGCGAGATAAAATGTAATGCCACCATAAACTTCTTCCAGCCGTAGGGCACGAAAGGACTGCGCAATGGATTCCGGAGAAGATCCTGTCCGAAACTCATACACAATCGAGTCCAGCGACACTCGCGACCCCGCGATGTAGTACCCGCCATTCCGCTTTTCTACGTATTCTTTGCCCATCGTCCCTTACCTTGCCCAATTCTACCAAGAAACCCCTGCGGAGCTATCAGAAAGGCGTTCGCGTTGTGGTTCGAGACTCGTCGCGATGAAGACCGTGAAATCCCTATAGACCCAAAAATGGTGAGGTCCATTATACTTCGAGCAAGGCAGCAAGTATGTCCAAGCCTGCACCAGTCACGATACCCACCGAGCCAATCGGCAGTATCCCAACGCCCGTCGATCTCATCGGAAGAATCGCAAAGGGCGACAGCGAGGGTCCTAGCGTCGACCTTCTCTATGATGATGCGATTCGAGACACGGTTGAACCCTTTGAAGCGGCAGGCCCTCCAGTTGTTAGCGACGCCGAACCGAATGGAGTCACATGGCTGCCGTGAACTTGATTGGGTCCTACAACTACGCGCTCGTGGCACTTTCCGTGTTGATCGCCGTCTTTGCGTCGTACGCTGCTCTGGATCTTGCAGGTCGCGTAACGGCCGCAGGCGGTTGGACTCGCGCGGTTTGGCTGTTGGGCGGGGCCGGTGCGATGGGCACTGGCATTTGGTCCATGCACTACATTGGGATGCTGGCGTTCATCCTACCGATTCCCGTGGCCTACCATTGGCCGACCGTTCTGCTGTCACTGCTCGCGGCCATTCTCGCTTCGGTCGTTGCCCTGGGCGTGGTCAGCCAGCAGAAAATGGGCTGGTTCCGAGCGCTCGCCGGAAGTGTCCTGATGGGTGCGGGTATTGCGAGTATGCATTACATCGGCATGGCCGCCATGCGTTTACCAGCCGTATGCCAGTTTAATTCCTTTCTCGTCGTCCTGTCCGTCGCGTTCGCGATTCTGATCTCTCTGGCCGCGCTTTGGATTACCTTTCATTTCCGAGATGAGAACAGGGGGATCGGCCAGAAAAAGTTAGCCGGAGCCGCGGTGATGGGTGCTGCGATCCCGGTCATGCATTACACCGGCATGGCCGCCGCCAGTTTCACGCCCTCCGGAATGCCCGCGGACCTGTCCCACGCCGTAAGCATCTCCACATTGGGCACCGCTGGAATTGCCGCCGTCACCTTTATCGTGCTCGGGCTCGCTCTGCTGACGTCCTGGGTGGATAGGCAATTCGCTGCCCAGACCTTGGAACTGCAGGAACAGAAGCTGCAGCGAAGCGAGACGGAGCTTCGACAACTTATTGATGTGATTCCCCAGCAGGTCTTCGTCTTCGACTCGAATTGGAGTCCTCTTTTTGCGAACCGACGAGAACGCGAGTACACCGGGCTAACTCTGCAAGAGGTGAAGTCAAAAGACGCGGTTGCCAGAATCTTTCACCCGGAAGATCTGAAGAAGTTAGAGCTCTTTCGTGAGCGCATGCTCTCAGAGGGCGCCCCATCTGAGATGGAGGCGCGAATACGAGGGAAAGACGGGCAGTATCGCTGGTTTTTGATCCGAGACAATCCGCTGCGGGATGAGCAAGAACACGTCCTTCGGTGGTACGGCACGCGCACTGATATCGAGGACCGAAAGCGGGCCGAGATGTTGCTGGCCGGAGAGAAACACCTTCTCGAGATGATAGCCCGGGGCGATTCTCGCCAGCACATCCTCGACGCCGCATGCCTTCTCGTCGAAGAACTTGCCAGTGGCTCCCTGTGTTCGATCCTTTTGTTCGACCCGAGCGCCAACTGCCTTCGCCACGGCGCGGCGCCCAGCCTGCCAAAAACCTACACAGAGGCCATCGATGGTGCCGTCATCGGCCCGTCTGTGGGTTCGTGCGGAACGGCCGCTTACCGGGCAGAGCCAGTGATCGTCTCCGACATTGCCACCGATCCGCTGTGGGCCGATTTTCGCGATCTCGCCTCAGCGCACAACCTGCAAGCGTGCTGGTCCACGCCGATACTCTCCTCAGCAGGTAAAGTGTTAGGGACCTTCGCCACCTACTATCGCCAACCGCGCAGCCCCGGTTCGCAAGAGCAAAATGTCATAGAGCGCATCACTAACCTCGCGAGTATCGCCATCGAGCGCGAGCAGGGAGAAGAGGTGCTGCGCCAGGCAAAGGCGGATCTCGCACACGTCAGCCGGGTGACCACCATGGGAGAGCTGACCGCCTCCCTCGCCCACGAAGTGAACCAGCCGATCGCCGCCGCCGTCACCAATGCCAACACTTGCTTGCGCTGGCTTATGCGCGATGAGCCCGATATCGAAGAGGCCCGCGCCGCGGCCACGAGAATTGTGAAAGACGGAACGCGTGCGGCTGAAATAGTTAGCCGCATCCGCCTGCTCTTCAAAAAAGGTACTCCGCAGCACGAGTTGATCGATGTGAACGAAGTCATTCGAGAGATGATCGTCCTCCTGCGCGGCGAGACAACGCGATATTCCATATCAGTCGGCACGGAACTGGCTGCCGATCTTCCGCAAGTCATGGGAGATCGCGTGCAATTGCAGCAGGTGCTGATGAACCTCATGATGAATGCCATCGACGCGATGAAGGACGTGGATGCGACGCGGGAACTCGCCATCAAGTCGCAGCGAGCGGAAAACGAAGATGTTGTGGTGTCCGTCACGGATACCGGCGTGGGCCTGCCCCAACAGCAGGCGGAGCAGATCTTCGATGCGTTCTTCACCACCAAACCTCACGGCACTGGCATGGGTCTTCGCATCAGCCGCTCCATCGTCGAATCGCATGGCGGCCGCTTGTGGGCTGCCGACCATCCTCCCCGCGGCGCAAGTTTCTGTTTCACGCTGCCCACCAAAGTCGACGCTGATGAGTGAATCACTCCCGAGTCGCGAGGCACCCGGAAATTAAACGGAAAGGCCATAGTCCAATTTCTCTGTCCCGTTCTCAACTTCCTCGCTACAATCTTCCTTCCTTAGGAGCCATCTTTGTCCTCCGCCGCGCCCTCAACTCCGCAGCCACAACCCAGTCGCGCCGCCTTCGTATTCATTCTCATTACCGTCCTCTTCGACTTCCTGGCCTTCGGCATCATCGCCCCCGTTCTCCCCAATCTCATCATCCAATTCGAAGGCGGCAACATTGCCCGCGCCGCCGCCATCACCGGCTACTTCGGATTCGCCTGGGCCTTAATGCAGTTCATTTTCTCGCCCATTCTCGGCGCCTGGTCCGACCGCTTCGGCCGCCGCCCCGTCATCCTCATCTCCTGCTTCGGCCTCGGCCTCGACTACATCTTCATGGCCCTCGCTCCCTCGCTCCGATGGCTCCTCGTCGGACGCATCATCTCCGGCATCACCGCCTCCAACATTTCCAGCGCCTTCGCCTACGTCACCGACGTCACCCCCCCCGATAAGCGCTCCAAGCAGTTCGGCTATCTAGCCGCTTCCTTCGGCATGGGCTTCATCATCGGACCCGCCGTCGGCGGAGTCCTCGGCCACATTAACCTACGTTTTCCTTTTTGGGCCGCCGCTGCGCTCAGCCTGGCCAATGCCGCTTACGGATTCTTCGTTCTTCCCGAGTCTCTCCCCAAGGAGCGCCGCTCCAAGTCTGCCTGGCACATGGCCAACCCGCTCGGCTCACTCACGCTTCTCCGCTCGCATCCCCAACTCTTCGGCCTTGCCACCGTAATGACTCTCTTCTACCTCGCCCAGCAATCCCTCCCCTCCGTCTTCGTTATTTATACCCAATATCGTTACTCGTGGACCGAACGCGACGTCGGCCTCGCCCTCGCCGTAGTCGGCGTCAGCACCAGCATTGTTTCCGGCATCCTCGTCGGACCCTTCGTACGCCGTTTCGGCGAACGCCGCAGCGTTCTCTCCGGCCTGACCTTCGGCACTATTGGCTTCTTCAGCCTCGCGTTAGCCCCGCGCGGCTGGATTTTTCTCTGCGCGATTCCCTTCCTCGGCCTCTGGGGCATAGCCGGCCCCTCCGTGCAATCGCTGATGTCTCGCAGGGTCGACCCGACTTCTCAAGGCAAGCTCCAGGGAGCCATCAACAGCATCCGCGCCATCAGCGGCATGATCGGCCCCCTCCTATTCACACAAGTCCTCGCCATCGCCATCTCCCCAATCGCCCCCATCCACTTCCCCGGCGCACCCTACTTCCTCGCCGGCCTCCTCCTCCTTTCCAGCCTAACCCTCGCCGCCTACGTCACTCGCGTCGACGCCTCCCAGCAACCCACGACAAATCCCGCCACCTCCCCCGACCCCGCGGACTGATTTCGAGGCGATGTCCCATCCTGTAGCGCAGGGCGGAGTCCGCGGAGCCCTGCGGCTTTTCTCCTGATAGCCCCGGCCTGTTTCCCAGTTCTCTTGTCCTATCCCTCCCACAGGTATACGATGTCTCCTCAACATTAAGTTCGCGCCCAGCGGAGTGGAAGGGTAGCGCTCCGCACCCACCTTACGGTGCGAACCAAAATTAGGAGGCTTACTTCATGGCAACCGCAACGACCGTGATGGAACCCAATGTCAAGATCAGCGCCACAAAATTGCTCATCAACGGCCAGTGGGTCAGCAGCGCATCCGGCAAAACTTTTCCGACCATCAATCCGTCCACCGGCGAAGTCATCACGCAAGTAGCAGAAGCCGACGCTCCCGACGTCGACAAGGCTGTAAGCGCCGCCCGCGCCGCTTTCGAGACCGGAGCTTGGCGCAAGAAGCTCTCCGCATCGCAACGCGGCGCTCTCATGTACAAGCTCGCCGACCTCATCGAGAAAAACGCCGACGAACTCGCCCAACTCGAGGCCCTAGACAACGGCAAGCCCTATCACGTCGCCCGCACCGCCGACCTGCCGCTCACCATCGCCTGCTATCGCTATTACGCCGGCTGGGCCGATAAGAACCAGGGCAAGACCATTCCGGTCAACGGCCCCTATTTCACCTACACCAAGCACGAGCCCGTCGGCGTTGCCGGCCAGATCATTCCATGGAATTTTCCGCTCCTGATGCAAGCGTGGAAGCTTGGCCCCGCTCTCGCAGCCGGCTGCACCGTGGTGCTCAAGCCCGCGGAGCAGACACCCTTGACCGCACTGCGGGTGGGCGAACTCATCAACGAAGCTGGCTTCCCGCCAGGCGTCGTAAACATTCTTCCCGGCTACGGCCCCACTGCCGGCGCCGCCCTCGCCCGCCACATGGACGTCGACAAAGTCGCCTTCACGGGTTCCACCGAAGTCGGCCATCTCATCATGCGCGCCGCGGCCGATTCCAATCTTAAGCGCGTCACGCTCGAGCTCGGCGGCAAGAGTCCCAACATCGTCTTCGCCGACGCCGACATGGACAAAGCCATCGAAGGCGCGCATTTCGCTCTCTTCTTCAATCAAGGCCAGTGCTGCTGCGCCGGCTCGCGTCTCTACGTCGAAGAAAAGGCCTACGACGAATTCGTGGAGAAGAGCGCGGCGCGCGCGAAGAAGCGCACCGTCGGCAATCCTTTCGACAAAAATACCGAGCAAGGCCCGCAAGTTGACAAGGATCAGTTCGACAAAGTGATGGGCTACATCGACGCCGGAAAAAAGGACAAGGCTAAACTGGTTGCTGGCGGCAATCGCGTCGGCGACAAAGGCTACTTCATCGAGCCCACCGTTTTCGCCGACGTGCAGGACAACATGAAGATCGCGCAGGAAGAAATCTTCGGCCCGGTGATGTCCATTCTGAAATTCAAGGACATCAACGAAGTCGTCGAGCGCGCCAACAAATCGCTCTACGGCCTGGCCGCCGCCGTCTGGACCAAGGACATCACCAAGGCTCACGCCATTGCCGACGGCGTTCGCGCCGGCACCGTCTGGATCAATTGCTATGACGTCTTCGACGCCGCTGCTCCCTTCGGCGGATTCAAGCAGTCTGGCATCGGCCGCGAACTCGGCGAATACGGCCTGTCCAACTACACCGAAGTAAAAACCGTCACCATCAAGATCTAGCCCGGTAGCACGGGCTTCAGCCTGTGGGCGGCAATCAGAGGCGCGGCAACAAAAGCCGCGCCTCTTCTCTTTCGAGTGGGTGCCCCACGCGCCGTATCTGCGCGTGGGTCTTGTCTTTTCTTTTCGCGCTACGCCTTCGCCGGCGATTGCCAATAAACCGCGGGTTGTCATCCTGATGTCCCGGCGCATTCCAGCCGGGCCGAAGGACCTCAACCACAAAATCCCGCGCGATCAAATGTGCGAGCAATCGCCTTAGTAACCGCTACGCTTTCGCCGCCCTGGCCGCTTGCCGCGCTTGCTTGGCTTGCCACGCTTTGCGCAGCTCCTCGCGACCGGCAAGCACATACTCTTTCGCGTGATCAAAACTTTTGTACACGCGCGTGCCCTTGATCGTGTTGCACGGAGCGCAGCAGGCTACCAGGTTGGTCGGACTCTTCTTGCCCTTCTTCGCGCGCGGAACGACAAAGTCCACGCGCATCACTAAAGCATTCTCAAAACTTTCTCTTCCATCCAGCCCGCAATACTGGCAGCGGTAATCGTCGCGCTCCAGAATCGCCAGGCTTTCCTTCAATGTTGTCGGCTTGTCTACCAGGGTAAACGTCGTGATATCCAGCGGCATGAGCAACCTCCCAACCGGAAATCCTTTGGGTAGGGTCGAATGGGAATGTGCGGATCCCCGATTGTCTTGGCCTCCGACCATAGGTCAGCAATTGTGAAGTGTCAAGCCTGCCCACGCGTTCTCTTTGCCATCTTGGCGCCCTCTGTGCTCTTACCTCGTGTCCTCTGTGTTAATTCTTTTCCTTTTCTGCGGCGACCACCGGCAACTCTATAAAGCTCGTGTGGTAGACGCGCTGCGTGGCTTTCTTGTAGTCTTCCGGCTTGGCCCAGAAAATATTTTGCACGAAGGTTTGCGGGTTGCGGTCGTACAGCGGGAACCAGCTTGACTGCACTTGCACCATAATTTTGTGCCCCGGCAGAAATACATGATTCGCCGTCGGCAGATTGAATTTGTAGAGCAGTGGCTTGTCCGCAGCGATCGGTTTCGGCGTTTCCAGGCTTTCGCGGTAGCGTCCGCGGAAAATGTCCGCGGAAATCATTAATTGATAGCCACTCATCGCCGCCTGCCCCGCGACTTCGTCTGGATATACGTCGATCAGCTTCACCACCCAATCGGAATCCGTTCCACTCGTCGACGCGGTCAAATTCACCACCGGCTGTCCGCTGATTTTTACCGGCACGGGTAGCGTGGTCGACGTGAATACCAAGACATCCGGCCGCCCCGAAGCTTCGCGCTGATCACTGACCAGCCACTTGCGCCAAGTTTCCGCTCCAGCCGCGTCATTGGTGTGAACCGGACGCGACACGAACGGCACAGGCTTCGCCGGATCAGAAATGTATTCGTCAAACGAGCTCTCGTCCGCCCTTGCTGCACCGAACCTTAGTTTGAGGCCCGTGGTCAAATACAGCGCCGTAGGTTTCGGAGTGCAACCGATCGCGCAGCCTGACGGCCAACTCGAAAGGCGCAACCACTTGCTTGTTCCCGTTTCAAATGCCGTCACGGGCGATACCTCCGCTTTCGGAGCACCATCCTTTAAGTATTGCGCGAGGAACGGCGCCAAAATCTCGCGCTGGAAATAAAGCCCGGTGTCGCTGCCAAACCTCAGTGGTCCCAGAGTGCTGCCATCGCCGATTTCCTGCCCGTGATGCCAGGGGCCAAGCACTAGAAAAACTTTGTCGTTGCCAGTGTCTTTCGGCTTGATGGCTTTGTACACCGCGGGCGCGCCGTAGATATCCTCCTGGTCCCACAAACTATCCACGAGCATGACCGGAACCTTCAGCGGCTGCGCGGCAAGGATTTTGTCCATGGCTTGTTGTTGCCACCACGCGTCATAGCTCGGGTGCTCCAGCAACTTTCGCCAGAAGCCGACTTGCTCGAGTCCATGCTGGCGGCCCAATTCTCCCGCGGAGCCTGCGGCCATGAATTCGTCGTAATCGTCAAAATGACTGATCCACCAGCTGGCAGTGTTACCGCGCGTGGCCTCTTGCTCATAGATGTACGACATGCCCTGTTCACGAAACGCGCCGTTGTGGAACCAGTCGTCACCCATCCAGCCATCGACCATGGGATTCATGGGCACGGAAACTTTGAGCGCGGGGTGCGGATTCACCAACGCCATCAGCGGCAAAAATCCGTCGTAGGAAATTCCGAGAATGCCCACCTTGCCGTTGCTCTCGGGAATATTTTTCACCAGCCAATCGATGGTGTCGTAGGTGTCCGTGGAATGATCCACCGCAGTCGGATTGAGTGGACCGTGGAGCGGCCGGGTCATCACGTAATCGCCTTCCGAACCGTACTTGCCGCGGACGTCTTGCACTACGCGAATGTAGCCGCCCTCGACAATCACCTCCGTGGCGTTGTCGTAGCCACTCAGCGTCGGTCCAAGGTGCGCGCTGGCGCGATTGGTCTGCGCGTTGGCGTCATACGGCGTGCGCGTCAGCAGAATTCCCGCGCTCTTCGCTCCCTTTGGCACCAGGATGACCGTGTGCAGCTTCACGCCGTCGCGCATGGGGATCATGGCGACGCGGCGAACGTAATCGAAACTCGAAGTAACCGGCTGAATCTGTGCCGGCGTTTCGCTCGGCAAACCCGAACTGGACTGGCTCTGCCCTGCGAACGTCTGGACGCCGGTAAGCCCCAAGATAATGACCGTCGCGACGATCGCGATGCGACCACGGAAAATTCGCCTCATGAAGCCTCCCCCACCCGATTGAGCGGAGCGATTATAGCGTGGAAAAGCGGATTCACCGCAGAGGCACAGAGAGCCCAGAGTGGGAGAGAAAGCCGCAGACCCCACACCCCCGGGTGCGAATACGTAAATGCGGTAGATAAAGGAGTTACGAGCGAAATCGGCGTAAAAGCGGTATCTAAAGGACTTAACGGTAGACTTAAAGACGAACGTTGAACTTGGAGGGATTGGCGAGGTTGCTGGATCGGCGGAGTGGTGCTAGGCGGCTGAAAAGGTGTTGGCGAGGGCATCGGAGTCGGGCGCTGGGTTCCCGGACGGCGAGGTTAGCGGGAGATGCTTTCTCACCGTGGCGGAGTCGCGGGGGCGAGCAGGTGCGCCGCAGCAGCGCTGATTTCGTGGAACAGGGTACGGCATGGGGTACGCCAGGACAACTGGTCGGAGGGACGGTTTGAGTGCAGCTGGACAAATCTCCGTTTAAGAGAAAATTCAAAATCCGCACGCTTCAAACCCGAAGCATGTTGCAATTTGGTGGGCGGAGGCGTCGGGACTGGATGGTTTCAGCGAGGATACGTTCCTATAAAGCAGCACCGCGTGCAGCTTTTCCTTCGGGACGGGACTGAAGTGAGGCCCTGGGCGAGCAGCCGACATATTCGCAACTACTCCCCACACAGCTTCTTAAGCGGCATGTAATGGTATGTATCGACAGAATATCCGGCGTCGCGCAATCTGAAGGACATACTCAATGCACGCAAGTACCCACATATAAAAAGCGCGTTATGAAATTTCTTCTTTTTGATTCGCCGCAACCAAAGAGCCTCTCGCTTTGCTTGTTCCCGATCGAACTCGCGATTCAGGATATCAGTGGACGGGCCATTCGGCTCAATCGGCTCCCATCCGTTTGTATCTCCTATGTCGTACTCGGCGCGGTGGTCTGTCGCGTGATCGATATCGCAATAAAGCCCGGGCCGAGCTTTTGATCGATCACCCCATTTGGTCTATCACCGATTGATGGCTGGTCTGGCGTAGAATCCTTGGTTAGGGCGGCGGTGCCTTCGTGCTTGCTTATGATTCCGCGGGATTTTGCTTCGCTATATCGGGTGGATCAGGCTTGCTTCCCTGCTGGGATTTCTTATTTGAAGACTACTGACTCACCGCTTTGAAAGGCACGCTCACCGACCGAAGTCGCGGCCTTCGACAGTGATATGCTGCGCGCTATGAATGCGAAGGCCATTACGCCGATATTGAATGTGACGGATGTGGGCACGAGTTTTGCTTGGTTTGCGAAGTGGGGGTGGAAGAAGTTGTGGGATTGGGGGACGCCGCCGACGTTTGGGGCGGTGGGATCGGGTGAGGTCGAGATTTTTCTTTGTCACGGGGCGCAGGGCGGGCGGGGGAAAGGGACGAACACGACTACGTTTCAGAAGGATGGGGACGAAACCGGGGATAAGGGCGTGTGGATGTCATTGTGGGTGGATGACGTCGATGCGGTGCATCGGGAATGCGTTGCGGCTGGTTTGGAGGTGACGTTTCCGCCGACGAACATGCCGTGGAATGTTCGAGAGATGCATCTGCGGCATCCGGATGGGCATGTGTTTCGAGTTAGCAGGGGGACCGGGAACGCGTGAAGCGAAAAGCAGGTCCCTCGGCGATGCTGATGACAATTTTTGGGTGCGTCGGTTAGGGAAGGAAGCTCACTTCCGACGTGCCGTGCGGTTGCCGCTGCCGCCGAAGAAGCAGGCTAGGCCGAATAGGTAGCCGAAGTTGTACCAGGCTCCGTTGTTGTGGGCCTCGTAAATGCTGAGGTTGCTTTTGAACAGTGAGGCCACAAACACGAATGGCGCAATAAAACCGTGCCACAGCCCAAGCCAGAAGCCCGCGACCACGCCGCTCTCGCTCGTCGTCCCTTTGAACTGGTTTGGCCCCGGGGCACATCCAGCCAGAATGTTCAGCAACAGCAGAACAAGCACAAACAGCGCTAAAGAGGATTTCACGGCAATTCCTCCGTTATATATGGTTACGAAGCAGGAGCATGAAAAGTCTCAGGGTGAACGCCAGTGGCGTACCTTGATCCATGAACTGGACAGACGGGGCGTTTTCTATTTCTCAGCCGGTTGCCTCACCACCCTTTTTCGAGAGTAACTCCCATGCTTCCATAATCTTGCGTGTACCATATCGTAATTTCCTTGACATAGTTACTGTTTTGTGCTACCATTGGCCGTGAAATCGACCTCCCATCCGCGCCGTCTAACTCCTTTATATTCCGCACTTCCGAATCCTCGTTCCTTTTCCCGAAAAACCGCTTCTGTAAACCCTTTAGAATGCGCACTTACAGACACCCCTAGAGCTAACTCCTTTAGAATACGCACTTACAAAAAACCCGGGGGGAGGGGATGCCAGCTCCAATTTTCCGAAACAACACCCCTGCCCCAGCGTCGACCTGCTCCGCGAAAGCCGTACTGCAGCGTAGAATCCTCTTCATGCCGCCAGTGCTCCGCTCCTACGATCCGCGGGACTCTGCTGCGCTTTTCAAGCTGGATCAATCTTGCTTCCCTGCTGGGATTTCGTACTCGAAGACTACGTTGCGCTACTTCCTTTCGCTGCGCTCGGCGGAGTGCCTAATCGCCATGGAGGATGGGCACATTGCTGGATTTATCTTGACGGAGGAGAATCCGCCTTTGGCGCATGTCATCACGCTCGACGTCGCGGAGAAATTTCGGCGGCGAGGGATTGGCTCGACGCTGCTGGGCGAGAGCGAACGGAACTTGGGACTGCGCGGCGTGCGCACCGTCTTGCTGGAAACGGCAGCGACTAATGATGTGGGCGTTGCCTTCTGGCAGCGCCACGGTTATGTTGTTGCAGCAACACTCAAGCGCTACTACCTGGGCCGGCTCGACGCCTACGAAATGCGCAAACTATTGCTGGCGCCCGCTGCTAAGGGGCCGGCCAAAGAGGGAATCTAGACTGCATGCCGCTCTTCCAGGCGATTGTTCTCGCACTTGTGCAAGCTTTCACCGAGTTTCTCCCCGTCAGCAGCACCGCGCATCTGGTTCTTTTTCCGTGGCTTTTGCATTGGCAAGATCCTGGTGAAGCTTTCGACGTCGCGCTGCACGCGGGGACTTTGCTGGCGGTCATTCTTTATTTCTTCAAGGACTGGCTGACGCTGCTGGTTTGCGGGCTGGGAGGAAAGTATCCGGCGAGCGTTCCGACGGAAGAAGTCGCGCAGCACCGGCGCATGTTTTGGTACATGGTGGTTGGAACGATCCCGGGAGGAATTTTCGGCAAGCTGTTCGACAAGCAGATTGAGGAGCACCTGCGCACGCCGATGATTATCGGAATTTCGCTGATCCTGATTGCGCTAGTGATGTGGTGGGCCGACTCCAAGGCGAACCTGACGCGCAAACTTGAGGATTCACGGTTGGGCGACGCGGTCACGATTGGGACGGCGCAGGCGCTGGCGCTGTGGCCGGGAGTTTCGCGCTCGGGCATCACCATCAGCGCGGGATTATTTCGCAATTTCACGCGGGAGGCAGCCACGCGATTTTCGTTTTTGCTGTCCGCTCCGCTGATCGCCGGAGCGGTCGTTTCTAAATTGCCGGGGCTGATTAAGCTGCACAAAGCTGGCGCCATGGACTTGCCGATCTCCACACTGGTGATCAGCGTTCTGGTATCGGGCGTGGCCGGGTATTTCGTCATCGCCTTCTTTTTGCGGTATTTGCAAACACGCACGCTCAAAGTATTTATTGTCTACCGGATAGTGTTTGGTATCATCGTACTGGTTTTGGCATTCCTTCAGGCGGGTGCGCGATAGCGCCCAACGTGCCCGCTCACTCTCAGCCTTCCCCAAAAGCTGAGGAGAATAACTACGTGCGCTTTCTGACTCCAACCGGGAACAAGCGGCTCAACGAGCTGATCGGTTTCCTGTTCATGATCATGGCAGTGCTGGCCGCGCTGTCTCTGATTTCCTATTCCCCACATGATGTGGCGTTCAATGTTTCCGCGCCACCCGCGGATGGTCCGCTGGCGCATAACTGGATCGGACCGGTGGGGGCGTACAGCGCGGACTTTCTGTTCCAGGTGTTCGGATTCGCTGCGTTTCTGCTTCCCGTGGCGATTCTGATTCTGGGATGGAAGTGGTTTCGTTCGCGAGCGATCAATTCGCAATTGGCGACGATTTTCGGTTACATGCTGCTGCTGCTGTCGCTGCCTTCCCTGCTCTCCCTTTGGCATTTTCCGGAAGTTCGCGGATTGCCCCCTGGGGGCATGCTTGGCTCGCTTTTGTCGGGGAGTTTGCAGGCGGGATTTAATTTTTGGGGCGCGAGCTTGATCGCTTTCGCGTTTTTTCTAACTTCGCTTTTCATGACTACGAGTTTCTCGTTTGCGGGAACGCACGCTTGGGCGAAGAGCAACAAGGGGCCGCTGGGCGCAGTGGAAAAGCTGGGATTGCTGCAGAAGGCGCAAGCGCGTTGGCAGAGTTGGCGCGATGGTCGGGAGCAGGAGCGCATGCGGCGGCGCGTGGAAGAGACACGCATCTCCGGGCGCAAACCGGTGAACCAGATCGGCGGCGCTGCGGTGCCTACTGAGACGCAAGGGTCCATTCAGCTTGCGGACGAGAGCGATATTTTTGAGGCGGACGAAAAAGAGGGCAAGCCACGTGATTCGCGGCGGCCTCCGATTCTTTTCCTGCATGACGAAAAGAAAGAGAAAGTCAGCGCCAAGAAATCCAACGAGCCGAAGATTGCCAAGGGCGGCGCGAACTACAAGCTGCCGTCGATTTCGCTGCTGCGCGAGGGCGAACGCAGCCAAAAGCTGGATGAAGACGAGCTGAAAATTCGCGCGCGGGCGATTGAAGACAAGTGCATGGAGTTCGATATACAGGGGCGCGTGACGCAGATCAATCCCGGGCCGGTGGTCACTACGTTTGAGTTCAAGCCGGAAGCGGGGATCAAGTACAGCCGGATTATCGGGTTGACGGAAGATTTGTGTTTGGCGTTGCAGGCGGAATCGATTTTGATCGAGCGGATTCCGGGGAAGTCGACCATCGGCATTGAAGTGCCGAATATCAACCGGCAGACGATTGCGCTGCGCGAGATTATCGAGGCGCCGGAATTTATCAATTCGCCGAGCAAGCTGACGCTGGCGATGGGGCGCGACTTGCATGGGCGCATGCGCGTTACGGATTTGGCGGCGATGCCGCACTTGCTGATCGCGGGGTCGACGGGCACAGGCAAAAGCGTGTTCATCAACTCGCTGATGATGTCGATCCTTTATAAGGCGAGCCCGGACGAAGTGAAGATGGTGCTGGTTGACCCGAAGCGGCTGGAGCTAAATCTTTACGACAATATTCCGCATTTGCTGGCGCCGGTGGTTACCGATCCGAAGATCGCTTCCAACGTGCTGCGTAATGCTACGCGGGAGATGGAGAATCGCTTGAAGCTGCTGGCGCAACGCGGCGTGCGCAACATCGACCAGTACAATCGCACGTTTCAGAAGACGCAATCGCTTTCGCTGTTTGACAATGTGGAGGAGAGCGAGCACAAACCGCTGCCTTACCTTGTGATTGTGATCGATGAGTTGGCCGACTTGATGATGGTGGACACCAACAACGTCGAAGAATCCATTACCCGGCTGGCGCAAATGGCGCGCGCGGTCGGCATCCATTTGATTTTGGCTACGCAGCGGCCTTCGGTGGACGTTATTACTGGCTTGATTAAGGCTAACTTTCCGGCGCGTATTTCGTTCCGCGTGGCTAGCAAAGTGGATTCGCGGACCATTCTCGATTCCAACGGCTCGGAATCGCTGCTTGGCAAAGGCGACATGCTTTATCTGCCGGCGGGCTCGGCGCGCTTGCACCGCATCCACGGGCCGCTGGTCACGGAAGACGAAATCACCGCGGTCTGCGATTTCTGGCGCGAGCAGGCGCAGGCCAAGTACAACGAAGATTTGCTGGCGGCTCCCAAGGACGAAAATGCCGCGGTGGGTGATGACATTGTCGGCAGCGGCGAGGATGCCGAGGAAGTCGACGATGATTTGTATCAGGACGCTGTGCGCGTGGTTTGCGAAATGGGGCGCGCGTCCACTTCCACTTTGCAGCGGCGACTACGCATCGGCTATGGCCGCGCCGCGCGGCTTATTGACTTGATGGAGAAGGATGGCATTGTCGGGCCGCCCGACGGCACCAAGCCTCGCGAAGTCTTAAAAGGGCGGAGTTGGATGAAGGAATTCGACGACTCCGCGCAATAAAAACGGCGCCCCCGGACCGCAGAATTGCACAACGCAGACGTGGTTAAGAAAGCGCCAGCTTTGCCTGCCGGGGAGTCTCGTTCTCGCCTGGATAAGAAATTGCGAGCCCGTCAACTTTCGCAAAAGGTGTTAGTAGATGTTCCCGGCGTGATGATGCGCTCATTATGTCTTCCACTTGGACGCCGCCGATGAGTAGCGCGTCTCCGATAAGGGAGCGATGACAACGCCAGGGCACGGCTTCCGCGCACATGATGACCGTACGTTCTTCGCGGGCGAGCGCTAGCAAACGTTCGAGTCCGGCGCGGAATTCGCTCGTTGCCATGTAGTCGGCATAACCGCGGAAGGAAGTGTTGTGCCAGCCGGTATTGACGGAATCTTTTTTCGCCTGACGGCGGCCGCCCAGCGTCTGCAAGTGCACGTAGCTGATTCCATGCGCGCGCAGAGAAGCAGCGAGCGCGTCGGAATTGAATTGCGGAACGCGACGCGATTTAGGGATGCTGCGGACGTCGACGAGGCGCTCGACGCCATGAGCAGCGAGGATGGAGAGAAACTCTTCGATAGAACGCGTCGAATGCCCGATGGTGAGCACCGTCAGCGCCGCACGCGAGGGCTCGGCGGCAGTCCGCGCGGGAGGCTTTTCTTGCGCGGAACCAGCACGTTTGCTGCCGGCATTTCTTGCTCTCGTTTTGTCTTTGGGTGACACGCACAGAACCTGCGGAAAGTTAGCGACGATGAGCTATTTGACACAACTTCTGCGCACCCCTAAAATTAACAGACTCACGCGTGCCGGGGTAGCTCACTGGTAGAGCGCCGCCCTGAAAAGGCGGGCGTAGCCAGTTCGATTCTGGCCCCCGGCACCACCCACGCGCATCATGGCCTGTTCACCGAAGAAGTCCACTTTGCCGCGCGCAGCGTAACTAAGTGTTTTTCCCGGCCTGCGCGCAAAGTCTAATTCTCTCATGGTGCCATCCGCGGTATAAAATACCTTACTGTTGTGCTAGGCGACCAAGCTAGCTCGCGAATTTCAATCACGACACGAAGACGAATCCGTGCTGGCGGGAGTTTTCTCATAGCTTTCGTTTTGCTGGCATGCGCCACCGCGCAGCTAGTTACAGGCAGACTTGCGCCGCCAGCCGATTTCGTCGATATCGCCGAAGACGCTGGGCTGACTTCCGCCAATGTTTTTGGCGGGAAGCATAGCAGCACTTATATCTTGGAGAGTACGGGGACAGGCGTAGCGATTTTCGATCATGACAATGATGGCTGGCCGGATATATTCCTCGTGAATGGCACCACACTAGAGGGTTTTGCACCAAAAAACGCACCCACGAATCATCTCTACGATAACAATCACGATGGAACATTCGCCGACGTAACGGAAAAAGCCGGCGTCGGAGCTAGCGGCTGGGGGCAGGGCGTGTGCGTCGGGGACTACGACAACGATGGATGGGACGACCTGTACGTCACCTACTACGGAAAAAACCTGCTTTACCACAACCGCCGCGGCTCTTTCGAAGAGGTAACCGACGAAGCTGGCGTCGCTAGTGAGGGCAACGCTTGGGGAAGCGGGTGCGCCTTTGTGGATTACGATCGCGACGGGAAGATCGATCTCGTTGTCGCGAATTATGCCAGCTTTACCCTCGCACATGCCTCTCCACCCGGCAACTATCCCAGCTGCTTGTGGAAGGGCATTGCGGTTTTTTGCGGGCCGCGAGGTCTTCCGGGCAGCAAGAACATCCTGTATCGCAATCTCGGCAATGGCCATTTCCAGGATGTAACCATTCCTGCGCACATCGACCGCACGCCGGGTCATTACTGCTTCAGCGTCTCACCGTTCGACTTTGACAACGACGGCTGGCCGGATATCTACATGTCTTGCGACAGCGCTCCAAGCATTCTCTATCGCAACAATCGCGACGGTACATTCACGGACGTAGGGGGTTTTTCCGGGGTGGCCTACAACGTCGATGGCCGCGAACAGGCCGGCATGGGTTCCACCGTGGCGGACTACGACGGTGACGGAAGCCTTGATCTCTTCCGCACCAATTTTTCAGACGACACGCCCACGCTTTATCACAATCGCGGAGACGGCACATTCGAGGATGTGACCTACCCTGCTGGGCTGGGCTCCAGCACGCGATATTTGGGTTGGGGTACGATGTTCTTTGATCTCGACAACGATGGCTGGTCCGACCTTCTGCTGGTTAACGGTCATGTGTATCCCGAGGTTGACAATCTCAAGCTGGGAATCGATTACAACGAACCGAAAGTGCTATTTCGCAACAACGGGAATGCCAAATTTACTGACATTTCTACAACGTCCGGGCCCGGCATTAGAGTGCCGGCCCCTTCTCGCGGGCTCGCGATCGGCGACCTTTGGAATGACGGCCGACTCTCGGCGGTGATTGTGAACCGCAATGACAGGCCTGGCCTGTTGGTGAACCGCGTAAAATACCCAAACCACTGGATCGAAATCAAAACCGCGGGGACTAAGTCCAACCGCAGCGGCATCGGGGCGCGCCTGGTACTCAAGAGTGCTTCTCGCACGCAGATCGATGAAGTTCGCAGCGGTTCCAGCTATATTTCAAACAATGACATGCGCACTCACTTTGGTTTGGGAACAACAAATAAGATTGAATATCTCGAAGTACGCTGGCCGAGCGGGCTGGTGGAGCGCTTTGGTAATCCGCGCGTGGACAGCATAGTGGTTGTGACCGAAGGGTTAGGACAACGAGTCCTAGCAACGAGGTAGGAGCGAAGAGGAGGATCGACGAGGGCTTACCGGTGTTATTTCCATCGCCCCAAATATCAAGTCGGTGGCCGGTCGTCTGGTTGACGGCTCTGCTATGTGCGTCCTTGTTTTCCTTGGGAGCAAGCGCCGCCCTCCAGCAGGAAGACGAGGCACTGGTCGCGGCCCGCGCGCTTATCCGGGAAAATAAAAACAAAGAGGCGATCGCGCAACTGAAGCTTCTGGCGGCAAGAAGCCCCGAAATGAAAGGCATCCAGCGCGAATTGGGCATCGCTTATTACCACGAGGCGGATTACTTGGAAGCGACCGGGCACCTTGAGCAAGCCCGGCGGGAAAACCCGGAAGACCGGGACGTCGCGCAACTGCTCGGGTTGTCGTATTACTTCAGCGGTAAGCCCGCCCAGGCCATTCCGGCGCTAGAAAAGATTCGACTGTGGCATCCGAACACAAACATAGATGCCATTTATACACTGGGCCTCTGCTACGTGATGACCGCAAACTACCCTGAGGCGCTCGAAACGTTCGCGCATTTGTATCGCTTGGATCCCGACTCGGCGGCGGCCCATCTGATGCTGAGTCGCATTCTGCTCCGCCAGGGTTTTGATCCGGTAGCCGAGCAAGAGGCGCACAAGGCTCTGGCACTTTCACCGCACTTGCCGCTTGCGCGTTTCACGTTGGGCGAGTTGTATGCATACAGCGCGAATTATGCGAAGGCGGCACAAGAGTTCGAAAAAGAGCTCGAGATCAATCCGGGGTATGCGCCGGCGCTCAATCACCTAGGCGATGCGTACTGGCGACTCCAGCGCTACGAGGACGCGGAACGAGTCCTCCAAGGTTCCCTATGGTTGGATTCGACCAGCGGGGAACCCTACGCGATCCTCGGAAAAGTGCTCATGGCCAAGGGGCAATCAGCGCAGGCGGAACGAACGTTGCAACGCGCCATCGCCGTCGATTCCGGCAACTACACGGCGCATTATTTCCTTGGACAGCTTTACCGGGAAATGGGGAAAGTAGATGCCGCAAAACGCGAAATGAAAATCGCCGCACAGATTCAACAGATCCAGGGACAGAACGGGGCACGCCCTCGATAACCGATTCCTAGGGGCCCGCGCGCTTTCCCTCGGCAGTTTCAAGTTCCGTTTGGATGATTTTCTCAAATACTGCTTGGGGTTGCGCTCCGCTGAGGAGTATTCCATTGATGAAAATTCCGGGGGTGCCTTCAACCCCTGCCCGTATGCCGTCCTGAATGTCCTGTTCAATTTGATCGGCGTACTTTCTACTGGAGAGGCAAGCATCAAACCGCTGCTCATCCAGGTTCGAGCTGGCGGCCAATTCGCCGAGGCCATGATGGTTGAGTTTTTCGGGATTCGCGAACAGAAGATCATGATACTCCCAAAATTTTCCCTGCTCGCCCGCGCAACGCGAAGCTTCAGAGGCGATTTCCGCTTGCGAGTGCATCCCGCGTAATGGAAAATCTCGGTACGCCAGGCTGACCTGCCCTTGGTACCTTTCGAGCAGGCTCTTCAGGGTGCCCTGAACTTTTCTGCAAAATGGACACTGGAAATCGGAGAACTCGACAATCATGACCGGTGCTTGCGAGCTCCCACGAAGACGGGTCGCGTCGTAACCGACCTTGATCTTGCCCGATGGCAGTAAGGCCGCCGGCGTTCCCGCCTGTGCATGCATACGATCCAGCAATTCCTGTCGAGTCTGGTGAAACTCCGACTGCTTCATGGCCAGCCTTTGCTGCGCGTCGCGCAGCTCTGGCAGGTCTCTGTCAGCATCGCTCCAAAGGTTCCGAGCCGCCGCGAACTGCTGGCTCGCGGAAGGAGAATCACCTCGGTTCTCGGACACTAAGGCGAGCGCATAGTAGCCACCTGCATAACCGGGCTCCTGCCGGATCATTTCCCGCGCTGTAAATTCCGCCAAAGCCCACTCATCGGTCTCACGAGCCCTTCGCGAAATAGAATCAAGTTGGATCAACGCCTGACTCCGCGCGTCAGGTCCGGGCGCTGCAAGGAGTTGCTCTTCGATTTGCTTCATCAGACTTGCGCCTTCAGCGGATTTCTTTTGCGAAAGGAGGATTTCGGCTCGCAAAGTTTCGGAATACGGGCGCAACCGGTCGGCGTCCGCAATCGAGACGAGTACGAGCACGTTCCTGGCGGAAGCCAGCTGCTTTTCGGCATCTTCGATTCGATTCATAGCCACCAGGGCTCGGCCCAGGAGCGTATGGGCGGCAAATCGCGCCATATTAGAGGGACTCTGCAACAGAATCTGCGATTGGTCGAAAGCCTCTTGAGTGCGGCCGCGTGCCAACAAAAACTCCGGCCACTGCTTACGGCCAAATTCAGCGAGATCCCCACGAGCCGGCAAGGAAAACGCTTCACGGAGTAATTGGTCGGCGTTTTTTATTTGCCCCAGAAGTTGATGGCACATTGCCAGAAGGCTGAGGTTATGGGAGCGATGCCAGTCGTAGCCTGGAGGAATTCGCTCGGCGCGATAATAAGCGTTCTCGAGTTCGTTGGCCTTGCGAAACTCTGCGATGGCATCTTCGATTCGGCCAGCCCGCCGGAGTTCATGTCCACGCATGTGATGCGCGTGGGGTATCGAAGAGGCAAGCCGTAAATACGCTTCACTATGCTTGAGAGCTTCTTCCGTCTGGCCGATGTTCTCGAACGAGTGCACCAGATAGTGGTGCGCGGCGGAATTATCCGGCGAAACAGCAAGGGCCGCCCGGTAGAACGCGATGGAATCCACATCTCCGGTCTGGCCGTGCCCGGCTCCGGGACCTTCATCGGCAAAACCGCGCAGCATCCATAGGCCGGGATCGGAAGGATGTGCTATCAACGCGTCGTAGATGGCTTTGCGATAGGCCACAAATTTGTCGAGATTTCCTTTGTCCTCCAGCGAGGCCACTAGGCGGGAGTGAATTTCGATTTTCTGGCGCTCCGCTGCGCTTACGCCCGCTGACAGCGACTGTGCCCTGTCCAGAACCGAACGGGCGGCGAGAGTATCTTGCAAGGCCACGTAAACGTGGGAGAGCCCAAGATAAGCCGCCGCTAGATTGGCGTCCAGGCGCAGCGCCTGATGAAACGAGCGCGCGGCTTCGATCCACACGTAGGAACTCAGATAATTAAGCCCCTGATCGTAGAAGGTTTGGGCCTCGCGAGAAGCGGTCGTTACTTTCTCGTGGAGATTGCCTATATCTTGCCGAAGGGAAACTGGACGTTCAAGAATTTCCCGCGGCACCCAACCGACAACTCCATGCCCTTCGTGCGACTCGTGTTGCGCCCGTAGTGTTGGGCACCACAGCAGCAAGACATAAAGAGCGAAGATTGCTGGGTATCTTGTTTTCACACTTCCGTTACCTCAACGGAACGAACATAATGGCCGGAATCGAGCCGTCTTGTTTCCACAACGGGATCGGTCACTCGCAGTCGAATCAAGTACCCGCCGGGCGTCTTGGGTTCCCATGCGTGTGACCAGAAGCTCCAGGGATCGTTCGTCCTCTGAGAAAATTTGTCCACGCGGACGTAATCTCCGTCCGGGTTAAAACGAATCTCCAAGGCCTTCACGGGGCGCGAACCTCCCCAGAGGATGCCGACGACGCGATATTTTAGTTTCCCGTTTACAACCCATTTCTCGACTCGAATGGGCATGGCGGCTTGGTCAATAGTGGCTGGGGCGTAGTTTTTGACCAATTTAGGGACGCCTTGCTGATGCGTTCGGGCCGCGAATTCCTGCATCTGTGAAGTCGCTTCGACGTCGTCACCGACAAATGTGATCGCATTCACCCACTTGATGCATGTGCATCCGTACCAGCCGGGCACCACAAGGCGGACTGGCGCGCCGTGGTCTTTCGTTAGAGGCTTCCCATTCATCTCGGTGGCCAGGAAAGCCTTCGCTGACCGCAGTTGTTCCAGCGTGAAGATCCATTCGGCGCCAGGGATCGATATCGCGGACTTGGTCCGATATTGATCGAAACCGGAAACCATAACGCGATTCGCTCCCGGTTTGATTGGGCGATCGAGCAAATCAGTAATAGGTACGCCGGTCCAATCCGCTACGCTGAGCAAGGAGAATCGCGTGGCACGAGCGTTGCCGGAGCATTCCATCAAGTGCATGCCCATGGGCCTCGCGCCTTTCTTCAATTCATCTATCGCCATGTTCGCCGGTCGTTCAACGAGCCCGCTCACCTTGATTTCCCAAGCCTTAGAGTCGTCGAGCAGTTCCGAGGCCGCGGTGCGGACATAGAATTTTTCGACCGGTGTGACCAACTCCTCCGGACTCAGTGTAGAGAGGTCGGAGTACAGGCGCGCGTCAAGGCCTGCTCCAATCATGGTGTCAAGCGGCGAGCGTCCTTCTCCCGCGAACTCAAGAATTCCAAGGCGTTGACCGCCCTCAAAAGGATCGCTTTCACCAGTCAGGTATGATCCGAACGCATTGACTTTGTCAAAACCTATGAGCAGTGTACTGCTGCTAAGCAAGGAGACAAGAAACTCCCGCCGCTCCCGGTTTACAAGCCCGCCGGAACACGCTCGCTCCAACATTACGCGCCTGCTCATGCCCTACGTTTGATAACGCAAGACCGCCACCAAAAGGGGGGCAGGTCAATACCTGCCCCCCGGATAAGCCGGTCTGCGCTTCCGTTAGAAGTCGAAACGCAACCCGACCTGGATGTACCGTGATGAATTGAACTGCTGGCTGAGAACACCGAAGGTGTCCGGGTCCGAAAGATCAGTGTTGGGCTCGACGTTGTAGCCAAAGAACGTACTGCTGCCGAACATCGGATGGTTGAACGCATTGACGAACTGCACGTCAAAACGCGTGGACACTCGCTCCGTGATGCGTGTCGTCTTCGCTACGGAGAGATCCACGTTCCACCGGGTCAGACCCCGGATTGCACCCATACCCAGGCGATTGTCAGCAAACGTCGGATACCGGAATTGTCCCACAACTGCATCCGGATTGTTGAAGGCATTGGGGAAGCCACCTGAACTATTTCCGCCGAAGTTGCCAACGGTGGGATTGTTGTGACGCGAGGAGCTGATAGAGCCCGATTTAGCCCGAAGCAGCCCTGCAGGGCCTCCGTTGAAGGAAGTGGAGCCGAACTCCGTCGCGCAAGCGTTGAGGTCAACGACCTCCAGAGGTAGACCGCTCGCCGCTGTGTAGACCCCGGCAACGTTCCATCCACCGAAGATTTTGTCCGCAAAGCCGCTGTTGGCGAGCATCTTGCCTCGCCCGAACGGCAGCTCATAGGTGAGCAGGAGGTTGAACGTATGCCGGCGATCGAACAGGGAAGGTCCATACATCCGATCGGTAAAGAACGCGTCGGTTAACGCGCACGTATTCTCTTGGGTCTCACCCAAAGTGTCCAACGCGTGGGAAAGAGTATAATTCGCACTGAACGTCAAACCGTGATACGGCCGGTTGCGCACGCTGACGAAGGCGGCGTGGTAGCGCGCCCTGCCGTTTCCCATAGTCCAATCCAGCGATGCGACCTGGTTGGCCGCGGCCGTCATGGGACCCGTAACGAACGACGGTTCCAAGAGGCCCCAAACGGCCCCGGCGCCGTGGGAAGGCCAGAAAGGGTTGCCATTGTCCTGGTCGAACTGGGCCGCGGCGGCAGTGCAGCTACCAAAGCCAGCGCAGAACTTAGCAGGCAGCATGGCTTCGAAGAAGGGTTGGGGTGTGACCGCGGTAGCGGCTACGCCAGACTGGAGCTGGCCGGCCACCGCATCAAACGCTTGAGCAAAGTTCTGGTTCGTTCCCTTCGGCGTGAACATGTAAGGAATGTGGTTGAGGTCGATGTTGGTGTACAGGTCACGAGAGATACGACCTACATAGCCGACCTCAAACAGCATGCTTCCCGGCAGTTCGCGCTGGACGCTAAAATCGAACATGTCGGTGCCGCCGACTTGGCGGCGCGGATCGATTCGAAAGTCCCGGTTTTCATAAGTGCTATTCACGCCCGGAACAATGAAGTCGCCGCTGATTGGGGGCAGAGTTGGAACGGTTATGTGATTGCCATCGACTCCAATCCGGAAGTTTGTATTAGGATCTCCACCCTGCCCGCACACGCCTTGCCGGTCAGGCGTGGCGCAAACGGAAAGGTCGCCGAAACCAACTCCAAGTGCGGGCGTCAGGACGATTCCGACGCCGTTCACGCGGTCAAAGGCTCGCGACCATCCCCCGCGCAGAACGGTCTTACCGCTTCCGAACACCGAGTGGAGGAGGCCATCGCTGAAGTTCGGATTCCATGCCAGCGCCAAACGCGGTCCCCAGTTAGTGTAGTCAGGATCGTACGGATACTTGCGCCCGGTCTTTCTGATGGGAACATACGCTAATGTCGGATTGACTACGTCACCGTTCAACGCCGCCAATCGCTTTGCGTTCAGCAGCGAGTCAGCGGTGATCACTTGGCCGCTGTTGGCATCCACCATCATCGTCGTCTTGCCTCGCGTCTCGTTCGGAGGCATTTGTACGCTCCAGGTTAGTCCGTACGACAGGGTTAAGGAAGGTTTAATCCGCCACGTATCACCCAAATGGATCTCATAACTGTTCACGTTAGCCTTCTGATCAATTAGGCTCCCGGCTCCAAGCGGGTTCAAGTCGGCGTCGCGGGTAAATACCTGTGTTGCGCTGTCTACCAACCCAAGGTATGAGATATATGCGCGATTCCAGTTGGTCCCGAAGTCCGAAGGTCGAATGCAGTTCGTGCCGCTTGAGTTGCTAGGACACTCCGGCGGTTTGTTCGCTTCAGGGATGCTTAGGTTACTAAAGTCGCCGCCTCTCGCAACAAAGTATAGAGGTGTCGTGAGGCCCCCTACGACTTTGTCGTCGCGCACGTGCAGAAAGTGTTGGATCTGAACGCGGCCTCCGAAATTCCACGCATGCCTCCCCTTGATCCAGCTCAAGGTGTCGGCAAATGTGTAATCCTGCCCGTTCCAGGTCCTCTGGCGAGCTTGTTGCGTGTTGACGTTGATCGGCACCATGCCGTTGATCCGGCTTTCCTGCCAGATCTGGAGCCTGGTATCGCTGAGCGCGGAATTAATTACCGGGATCTTAGCGCCTGGCGCCGACCACTCCCACCAGTGCCGCAGCCAATTAAAGTGGAACTCATTCACCAGATTGGGTGTGATCCGAGCAGTCAGGCCCGTGACCAAATAGCGCGGTTGCAGTGGGCGCTTGGCGATCGGGCAAGGCACCGCCGGCCGGCAACCGGGGGCAGTACCACTGACATCTTCTTGAATGTTTGGGGACACGTTGTCGGTAACACCATAACGGTACGATCCCACGAAATCCAAGTTGTCGTTGATCCTGTGGTCCAAGCGAATGACCGCAAAGTGCTCATTGTTCGTTTCGGGCGTTGTGGAAGTAAAGAGCGCTGACCTTAGGCCATCGCCACCCGAGAAATCGTTGGGCAAGGGCAACAAGTTCCACGTTGCCGCTACAGCAGGGCTGATCCCGGTGCCGCGAGGGTCCAAACCGCTGGACGGAATGATGTTGCCTGTCTGTGGATCCGCGGTAGCGCCAGGGTTCAAGTTGTACGAGTTGACATTTCCGGAGCCGTCCCTGAATTTCAAAATCCCGGCTCGCAACGCTGCCGTAGGAACCAGTCGGGAGAAAACGGATTGTGTAAAGAAATGGCGTTCTTCCTCATGCACGAAGAAGAACGTTCGGTTTTTCCAGATGGGACCGCCAATGCGACCGCCGTATCGGTTGTCTCGCCATTCCGGGTTCACAATGGGCGCAACGCTTGGGTCTCCAAACCCGTTGTTACGAAACCAATCATTGGAGTTCAGTTCGTCATTCTGGTGATACCAGTAACCAGCACCGTGCCAGTCGTTCGTGCCTCTTTTCGTGACCATTTGAACCTCCGCGCCTGCGGAGCGGCTAAAGGAGACCCCTGCATTGTTCGTTTGGACGCGAAACTCTTCCAAACTTTCTACAGGGGTGGGTACCACAGCTCGGGGAGTAGCCTGAAAGCCAGTGTTGTAACCGCCGCCCCCTTCCATGTTGCTGGTCGCGTCCCCACCATCCACCATGAACGTATTCTGGTCCGCTCGCGCGCCCGCCACTGCGCCGCCGGCCAAATTGCCTTCGCCTGTCCCGCCTGCGCCATTGAAGCCCGGAATAGCCATGGGCTGCAGCAGGAGCAACGATGTGGCATCGCGATTCAGCGTCGGCATTTGGCTGAGCATGTTCCCGTCGAGTACATTACCTATGCTGGCATCAAGCGTTTGCAGTTCGACGGCAGCACCAGCCGTCACTTGCACGACTTCCGTCATCTGCCCCAGTTCCAAAGTTATATTCAACAAAGCTGACTTGCCGATTTCGACTTTTACCGCGCTGATCACAGCCTGCCGAAATCCGGTAGCCGTAACCGTAACCGTGTAATTGCCTGGCCGCACCGCCGGGAACGTAAACTGTCCATCCGCACTGGTCGTTGTGGTCGTTCTTGCACCGGTATCTTTGTCAAAGAGTTCAACCTTGGCGGTCGAAACGGTGGCCCCGCTACTGTCAAAAACTGTACCGGTAACGGTCGAGGTCGACGCTGTTTGCGCAGGACTGGAAACGGCTGACAGGAAAATAAGCGCGAGGGTCAGCACGGTGCCCAAAAACATATGCGGGCTTCGCATAATTCCCTCCTAGTTGTTCAGGAACCCGGCCGAGAGAGGAGTTCGGAACATCCCAATATTTACTGTGACGTCGAGCAGCACCGTTGCCAAACCGAGACGGTCAAAAAGCTCTTTCTTTTGTTGACTTTGAACTTTTGCGTCACCGTGAGATCTACGGTTTAACGTAGTATTGCTATATTATTTTGGATTTAGAGGGGAAATTGTCGCGAGGGCGTCTGTGAAAGCGATAGCCAAACTATCCCTCCGATCAGTGACTCGCTGTAGGGTTTCGAACAGAGCTACGAAAATCGGCAATCGTCTGAACCGAATTCAAACGTCAGCCGCTGAGTGAGTTTTTGTGTGTTATGCCGGGTGATCGACTAAATCTAGCTGACATCCACGACCATTACTCGACTTGTCCAGCAAGCGTCGAAGATGAGGTAACAAGCGAGGTGGGTCGTCAGATGCTCGCGCCAGTGAGCGAAAGGCTAAACTCCGTGGTGCGCGTGGCGCAAATCGGCCCGCCGGCACCAAGACTGGCTTTTTGGTCGCGATGTATACAGATATCGTGTGCTTGCGTGCCCACAAGTCGAGAGGGATTGTCACGAACTCATCGCCAACGGGAATCGCCAGCCCTGTCTTCGTCAAGGCGATGCACTTCAGGTAGGTGTGGTATGTGTCACGGCCGTCCGCGCGCACATGACCTAAGCCCGCTGTGCGGGTACGGCAATACCGAACCAAGCCTCGGAAGAACGAGTAAGGCGTAGAGACTGGATGGCGAGCATCCGTGACACGGGATGGAGATACAGTCCGACTCTCAGCGAAAGCCGAGTCAGATCGCATAACCCGAAGGTCGTCAGGTCAATTCTGACCCCCGCAACCAAGAAATTCTTTTATTTCAGAAATTTCTCTGTACCCCGCAACCATCCGAATTGAATTTTTGAACGCTTGCCGCTGCCTGGGACCGGCGCAGCTCGTGCGGCGGCAACGCTCGCCCTTCCCCGACATTCCACGGGATCAGTTCCGGGTTGGCCGACGGTTCCTTCGGGATGCAAAATTGAATGTTGACGCGCTGTCAAAACGCTCATTAGCATAAGGGGGCATAAATCGAGATTTTCATACGCGCAAGGCGCGATTCACAGCGATGGACATTCGGGCGTACGGGGAGTGGATCAAGAACAATGGTGAACCGAGGAGGTCATTCGTGCCGCAGGCGGTCTCGTTGTAGCCACCTGAGTGCGGTGTGCTGACCTCGAAGCTAGTTGTTGGCACGCGCTGTGGATCTATTTATATGACACTGGCTAGGCTGCAAGAAATCAAGTCAACGATTCGCTTTCGCGCCAAGCTGTTTCGGTTCAAGGCAAACGAAAAGACTGAATCGTGGACCCTATCTCTGCCCAAGAACGCGAGTGCGAAGCTTCCATCACGAGGCATGACGATGGTGGAGGGAATGATCAATGGCTTCCCTTTTCGAGCCGCTCTCGAGCCAAACGGCAAAGGAAGTCACTGGCTCAGGGTTAACAAAACCATGCGCGATGCCGCAGGCGCTGATGCTATAGATATGGTGACGCTGGAGATTACACGGGCCGGAGAAGAACCGGAGATCAGGGTGCCAATGGATCTGCGCGAAGCCCTTGCAGCCGCACCGCTGGCGCAGGCAGGGTGGGAGGACATCACACCAATGGCGCGCCGGGACTGGATTTTCTCGATAAGCTCGGCCAAACAACCGGAAACGCGCAGCCGCCGGATCGAGAAAGCGTGCGACATGCTTGCCTCTGGAAAGCGACGATTATGTTGTTTTCCCGGTATAAAGTGGCTTATGAAAAAAGACGCAAAATCATGCGGAATGTGGCTTCCGTTGCCGAAGAGTGAGCCTGTCGCTCAGAAAGGAAGCGTCGTATGAAGAACACTGAGACCTCTCCATCCGCCCATGTTCTTGAGAGTACACAGCTGGAAGAATTTGATCTGGTGATTCTCGGGGGTGGCACGGGCTCGACCATCGCTGCGTGGACGTTTGCTGCCGAAGGAAAGCGAGTCGCAGTCGTCGACCGCAAATACATCGGCGGGTCGTGCCCGAACATCGCGTGCTTGCCGAGCAAGAACATCATCCACAGCGCGAAAGTCGCATCGTACTTTCGCCGAAGCAAGGAATTCGGCATCACATGCGACGACTTCGCGGTCGATATGGCGGGGGTGCGCGAGCGCAAGCGCACGATGGTGCGCGGCCTGAACGACATGTATATGGAAAATTACAGGGACACGGGAGCCGAGTTCATCTTGGGAACGGGCCGTTTCCTAGCTCCGAGAACAGTGGAAGTCACGCTGGCCGATGGGAGCACACGTCAACTGCGGGGCGCGAATGTGATCGTTAGTACGGGCACGCGCGCCGCGCTGGAGAAAATTCCTGGCCTTGCGGAAGCACACCCGCTCACGCATATCGAGGCTCTTGAACTCGATGAAATTCCCGAACACTTGCTTATTGTCGGTGGGGGCTACGTCGGAGTGGAGATGTCCCAGGCGATGCGCCGCTTCGGCAGCCAGGTGACGATCGTCGATCGCAACGGGCGGCTGATGTCCAAAGAAGACCCGGACGTGTGCGAGGCTCTTGGCAGCCTGCTCGCAGATGAAGGCATCGACATTCTCCTGAACGCACGCATTAAGGAAGTCTCGGGCAAATCTGGCGATTCGGTGAGTCTCATCCTTGAGCAGAATGGAATTGA
>Ga0210408_10000157_pt1 | contig 106457 bp, 96 predicted proteins | sample IncBWH4MmetaG_FD_155471 | JGI IMG/M metagenome (GOLD analysis project Ga0210408, IMG submission 155471) | Forest soil microbial communities from Barre Woods Harvard Forest LTER site, Petersham, Massachusetts, United States - Inc-BW-H-4-M | ecosystem: Environmental > Terrestrial > Soil >...
TGGCGGCGCTGGCCCAGAAGGCGGCGAACGACACCGCCGAGCCGATCAAGAGCGGCCTCTCCGAGGCGTTCAAGAACGTCGCGTAAGTTCGCGTCGAGGTTTTGCGTGACGTGAAAGCCCGGGCCCTCGGCCCGGGTTTTCTTAAGCCCTACGGATGCCAGTCGGTAGTAAAATCGAGCAGATTGATCAAATCAAACAGGGTAATACACTTGACCCCAAAATCCGCGCAAATGTCCGGCACCTTGCGATTGGCCCGCTTCTTACTCGGCGCCGAAACCTCGAATGAGACGACACATCGTTCTGCGGCAGCGACAACAGCATAAGCAATCAAAAAAGGATCTCGTCCGACGGTCTCTTGTTCGGCCTCATCGAGATCAGGGGCATAGCCTTCAACCGTAACTTTGGCTACGAGATTCGGATCAACCTCCTCCGTGAACAGCAGCGCTTCACGGTTTTCCTCATCCTTGAGCCATTCAACCAGTTGACCTTTTCCAGCGGTCACTTCTTCATACTGCTCAAAAGGTATCTTTATAGCACCAGCACTGCCATTAAATCGAAGCCACTGCCAAAAAACCGGAAAACGTCTTAGAGGATAAAATGTAGTATCAGCACGAATTAGGGTATCCGCATCAAGGAGATAGATCACGAGAATCTCCTAATGCTGCTCGCCGAGCCCCGATGAGTCGATCCACGGCAGTGGGTTTGACTCCCAAGACTTTTGCGGCCTTGGTCGTCGAGAGCGCTCGTGCCGCCACCATCCTCCTCACAACGCCAATGAGGCCCGGGCCGATTCTATGAGCCCTCACCGTGTAGTAGTTAGGCCCACCTTCACTGACATCTTGGTCCTTCTTTTGACTGATGCGATCGTTGTCAAAAGCTTCATTCAGCCCTGCATAGATGGATCTTGTTATCGCGTTCGATCTCAATAGATTATATGCAACCATTTTGCGACTTAGGTTGCGTTCAACTGCGAACGCGCTTACGCGTTCTTTCAACTCAGTTATGTCTCGCGTAGATATCTGAATCTGCTCAAGCTCTGTGGGCGCAAGCAAAAATCGCGCCGCAACCGAATCGCAGAATCTTTCAACGTCAGCCTCGCCGTCGTAACCACTGATCCCGGTCTGACCTAGCCATATATGTGCAAGCTCGTGCAACAGAGTAAACGACCACGCCGCCCGAGAATCTTTCTCATTTATGACGACAAACGGCGCAACATCGTCGGCGAGGGCAAATCCACGGAATATTCGAACGTCGATGTCGGTGTGGTGAGTACCGAGATTGCCCATTAAGAGGACGAACACTCCCGCTTTTTCCGCACCCGCACGAAGTACAGAAAACGCGTCAGTCACTGATTTCTCTGCTCGAAATTGCTCAAGCGTGACGCCTAGCGTTTCGCCTATGGACCTGACAAGGCGATCGACGCCACCGCTCATCCGTGCCGAATTGACAAAAACAAGATGTTCAGCTTCGTCGGCTTCCTCCATCGCCGCCCGCACAAGCTGCTGACGAGCTTGCACATCACGGACGAGCGTACGGAGAATTGCCTCTGAGCTCGGTTCGTGACCCTCAGGGAGAGAGCGAAAGTCCTGTCCCTGCGCGTTCTCTCGCGGCGGATTTGGCAAATAGAATGTGAGCAGGGGCCTGTGGTAGTGGCCCGACATATTGACAAGTTGGCGGCGGGTTGGAGCCCTCTCGCCGGTCTCGATTGCCTTAAGGCGCTCGGGTCCACTAAGACCCAACTTCTTGGCCGCCTCTTCGACGGATAGGCCGGCGGTCATCCGCGCCCAAACAAGAACTTCGGGACTTATCTGTGGCATACGCCTAATGACTAAGGTGCGCGTTCCGTTGACACATTACGTAGGATAGCCGATAGGCATAAAAATTACATCCATTCTTCTTCTGTGCGACAGAAGGTCGATTAGCCTCCGTCGTTACAACACAATTCCCAACTAGCACCCCTTACGCGGCGCCGACGCCATGCTCCTTCAGCGCCGCGCCGATTTCGTCGAGGACCGCCGGGTCGTCGATGGTGGCCGGCAGGGTCCAGGGGTCGTGGTCGGCGATCTTCTTCATGGTGCCGCGGAGAATCTTGCCCGAGCGGGTCTTCGGCAGCCGCGCCACCGTCACGGCGATGCGGAACGCGGCGACCGGGCCGATCTTTTCCCGGATCAGCGCGATGCATTCCTTCTCGATCTCGGTGGGCGGCCGGTTGACGCCGGCCTTGAGCACGATGAAGCCGCACGGCACCTCGCCTTTAAGGTCGTCCTTGATGCCGAGCACGGCGCATTCGGCGACGTCCGGATGCGAGGCGAGCACTTCCTCCATGCCGCCGGTCGAAAGCCGATGGCCGGCGACGTTGATGATGTCGTCGGTGCGGCCCATCACGTAGATGTAGCCGTCCTCGTCCTTGAAGCCGGCGTCGGCGGTCTTGTAATGGCCGGGAAACTCCGTGAGATAGCTTTCCTTGAAACGCTCGTCCTGCTGCCACAGCGTCGGCAGGCATGACGGCGGCAGCGGCAGCTTCACCACGATCGAGCCCATCTTGTTGGTCGCGACTTCGCGGCAGCCCTCGTCGACGATACGCACGTCATAACCTGGCATCGCCACGGTGGGCGAGCCGTGTTTGACCGGCAGCATGCCGAGGCCGACCGGATTGCCGGCGATCGCCCAGCCGGTCTCGGTCTGCCACCAGTGATCGATCACCGGAATTTTTAGAAGATTCTCCGCCCACACGATCGTATCGGGATCGGCGCGCTCGCCGGCCAGGAAGAGCGTGCGGAATTTCGACAGGTCGTAGCGCGCGAAAAACTTGCCCTGCGGGTCTTCTTTTTTGATGGCGCGGAAAGCGGTCGGCGCCGTGAACATGGCGGCGCAGCCGTGCTCGGAAATCACCCGCCAGAACGCGCCGGCATCAGGCGTGCCGACCGGCTTGCCTTCGTAGAGGATCGAGGTGCAGCCGTGCAGAAGCGGGGCGTAGACGATGTAGCTGTGGCCGACGACCCAGCCGACGTCGGAAGCGGCCCAGTAAACCTCACCGGGTTCGACACCGTAGAGATATTGCATCGACCATCTGAGCGCGACCATGTGGCCGCCATTGTCGCGCACCACGCCCTTGGGCACTCCGGTCGTACCCGAGGTGTACAGAATGTAGAGCGGATCGGTGGCGGCGACCGGCACGCACGGCGCGGTCTTGCCGGCAGCGAGCGCCGCTTGCCGCAGCGCCGCCCAGTCGTGATCGCGGCCGGGAATGAGCGAGGCGATTGCCTGCGGCCGCTGCAGAATGATGCATGCCTGCGGCTTCGATTTCGAGAGCCTGATCGCCTCGTCGAGCAAATTTTTGTAGGTAACGATCCGGCCGGGCTCGATGCCGCAGCTCGCCGAGAGGATCAGTTTGGGTGCGCAGTCCTCGATGCGGGTCGCGAGTTCCTTCGGCGCGAATCCCCCGAACACCACCGAGTGGATGGCGCCGATGCGCGCGCACGCAAGCATGCCGATTACGGCTTCCGGCACCATCGGCATGTAGAGGATCACCCGGTCGCCGACGCCGATGCCGAAATCCTTGAGGATCGCCGCGAGGCTCGCGACTTCGGTGAGCAGTTCCGCATAGGTGAAGGTGCGTTTCACCGCCGCGAGCGGCGAATCGTAGATCAGCGCCGGTTGGTTCGCCCGCCCGGCGGCCACATGCCGGTCGATGGCGTTGTGGCAGGTGTTGCAGGTTGCACCGACGAACCAGCGGCCGTAGACGCCGGCAGCCGGATCGAACACGCGCTTCGCCGGCTCGTACCAATCGATCGCGCGCGCCGCCTCGGCCCAGAAGCCTTCCGGATCGCGCATCGCGCGCGCATAGACGTCGTGGTAGCGGCTGACGACGCGGTCTTCCATGATCGCCTCCTTCAACAAATCGCCGCGGCGATGCCGCCGAGCTCGATTCGATTGGTTCAATCGCCGCGTCCCTGCATTGATCCAGATCATCAGACTTTAGAAGGGGATCCGGCCGGTCAGCGTCTGCCAATACATTTTCCAATCGCCCATCAGGCTGTAAAGCGGCTGCCGGAACGTCGCCGGCCGATTGTGCTCGAAGAAGAAATGGCCGACCCAGGCGAAGCCGTAGCCGCACACGAGCGCCGCGAGCAGCCACAGCGGGTTGAGCGTCGCAAGCAGCCCCACGAGGCAGAGGAGCGCAAGCGACGAGCCGATGAAGTGCAGCCGGCGGCTGGTCCGGTTGGCGTGCTCGGACAGATACACCGGATAGAAGTCGGCGAAGCGCTGGTAGCGCGGCGGATCCGCTGCGGCGTTGCTCATGGTATGGGCTCTTGATCGAACGAGCCCGGCCATTGTCGGCCCGTTTCGCCGGGCCCGCAACCTGACGCGCCGATTGATCGCGCCCCATCCGGTTGGTTAGGCTTGGCTAAACCTTCCACCTCGGGACAGCCGCCATGGCGCCGAATCCTTACGATACCGACCTCGACCGCAACCCGGCCAATTTCCAGCCGCTCACGCCGCTGCTGTTCCTGCGGCGTTGCGCGGAGGTTTTTCCCGACCGCACGGCCGTGATCCATGGCGCGAAGAAATCATCCTACGGCGAGTTCTACGCCCGCGCCCGTCGGCTCGGCTCGTCGCTCGCCAAACGCGGGATTTCCCCCGGCGACACCGTCGCGGTGATGCTCGCCAATACGCCGGCGATGCTCGAAGCGCATTACGGGGTGCCGATGGCGGGCGCCGTGCTCAACACCCTCAACACGCGGCTCGACGCGGCGATCATCGCCTTCACCCTCGACCACGGCGAAGCCAAGGTGCTGATCACCGACCGCGAGTTCTCGAAGACCATCAAGGAGGCGCTCGCGCTCGCCAAGGCGAAACCGCTGGTCATCGACTACGACGATCCGGAATACGCCGGCCCGGGCGAGCGGCTCGGCGCGATCGATTATGAGGACTTCGTGCGCGCCGGCGATCCCGATTTCGCCTGGCGCCTGCCCGCGGACGAGTGGGACGCGGTCTCGCTCAACTACACGTCCGGCACGACCGGCGACCCGAAAGGCGTCGTCTACAGTCACCGCGGCGCTTATCTGCTCGCGATCGGCAACGTCGTGACCTGCGCCATGGCCAAGCATCCGGTCTATCTGTGGACGCTGCCGATGTTCCACTGCAACGGCTGGTGCTTCCCGTGGTCGATTTCCGTGCTCGCCGGCACCCATGTGTGCCTGCGCCAGGTGCGTGCCAAGGCGATGTATGACGCGATCGCGGAGCACCATGTAACTCACCTGTGCGGCGCGCCCATCGTGATGGCGACGCTGCTCAACGCGCCCGAGGAAGAAAAGAAGCCGCTGCCGCATGTCATCGAGTTCTTCACCGCCGCGGCGCCGCCGCCCGAGGCGGTGCTCGCCGCCATGAAGGCCGCGGGTTTCAACGTGACCCATCTCTACGGCCTCACCGAGACCTATGGGCCCGCCGTGGTCAACGATTGGCACGCCCAGTGGGATTCGCTCGCGCCGGCCGAACAGGCGGCCATGAAGGCGCGCCAGGGCGTGCGCTACCTGCCGCTCGAGGCGCTCGACGTGCTCGATCCGGAGACCATGCAGCCGGTGAAACGCGACGGCGAAACCATGGGCGAGGTGATGTTCCGCGGCAACGTCGTGATGAAAGGCTATCTCAAGAACAAGTCGGCGACCGAGAAGGCGTTCGAAGGCGGCTGGTTCCACTCCGGCGATCTCGGCGTGATGCATCCGGACGGCTACATCCAGCTCAAGGACCGCTCGAAGGACATCATCATCTCGGGCGGCGAAAATATTTCGTCGATCGAGGTGGAGGACGCGCTCTACAAACATCCGGCGGTGCAGGCTGCCGCCGTCGTCGCCAAGCCGGACGAGAAGTGGGGCGAGACCCCGTGTGCCTTCGTGGAGCTCAAACCCGGCGCGAGCGCGAGCGCCGACGACATCATCGCCTGGTGCCGCAAGCATCTCGCGGCCTACAAATGTCCGCGTTACGTGGTGTTCGACGAACTGCCGAAGACCTCGACCGGCAAGATTCAGAAATTCAAGCTGCGCGAAATGGCGAAGGCAGCCGGAGGACAGACGACGGACGACGGAGGACGGAAAAAGGAAATTGCGTGAGAGCAATTCTATCTGTCGTCGGTCTTCTGTCGTCTGAAAACACGACCGCCGACCTCCAGGGGAGGCCGGCGGCTCTACGCACGCGGATTGTTCGCCAACCTCAGTGCACGAGCACTAGCGTCTCGTGGCGGAGGCGTACGATTTCGTCCTTCACATGCAGCTTGCGACGCTTCAACTCGCGAATGGTGAGATCGTCTATGGACGGATGTGCGAGCGCGTCGGAAATTTCGGCTTCGAGCGCCCGGTGCCGTTTCTCTAGTTCCGCAAGATGCGATTGCAGGGACATGTGGGGGGTTCTCCTTCGTCAGATCGTCACCTGACCGTAATAGTGTGCCACGGTTAGGCCCGCCCGTCACATCACATCCATTGTGCACTGCAGCAATTTCGGTCAATTCGTAAGTAAATCGCCACTTGGCTTGAAGAAAACTGGTCAAAACGAGATACTGAGAAGGCGAAATGCGGCGGGAATTTCGGCCCAAGGCGCGGCCCTCGCGCCGGATGTTCCCGATTTGATCGCCCTTTCTGCGGCAAAGCGTCCCGAACCGGGCTAAAGGCGGGTTGCTTTGCCGGCACGATCGGAACCCTGCGGCACCGCGGCGATGACGAAAGACGAGGAACGCGAGCTTCGCGCGACACTCATGCGCCTGCAGCAGGAGCATCGCGATCTCGACGCCGCGATCGGCGCATTGCAGAACACCATCGGTTCGGATTCGCTACAGGTCCAACGGCTGAAGAAGCGCAAGCTGTTCCTGCGCGACCGCATCACCTTCATCGAGGACCAGCTCACGCCCGATATCATTGCGTGACCGGGGTTTCCTCAGCAATCTCGCAAGGTTAACCACGGCTTTCGGCGGTTTCCGCCTTGCTCCCGAGGGCGCGGTTCTTATAATCCGCGCCTTCTTTTTGGATTAGTTTGCTAAACTGGAAGGCACAGATGGCGGCGAAGCCGGTGGCGATCGTCATGGGGAGCCAGTCGGACTGGGCGACCCTGCGCCACGCGGCCGAGACTCTCGATGCGCTGGGCGTCGGCTACGAAGCCCGCATCGTTTCCGCCCATCGCACGCCCGAGCGGCTCTATGCCTTTGCCAAGGGGGCGCGTGCGGCCGGGTTCAAGGTGATCATTGCGGGCGCTGGCGGTGCGGCCCATCTGCCCGGGATGACGGCGGCGCTCACGACCCTCCCGGTGTTCGGCGTGCCGGTGGAATCGAAAGCGCTCGCCGGGGTCGATTCGCTTTATTCGATCGTGCAGATGCCGCCCGGCGTGCCGGTCGGCACCCTCGCCATCGGCCGCGCCGGCGCCGTCAACGCCGCGTTGCTTGCTGCGGGCGTCCTGGCGCTGGCCGACGAGGCGTTGGCAGGGCGGCTTGAAACTTGGCGCAAGCGCCAGACCGAGGGCGTCGCCGAGCGTCCAACCGACGAGCCTGCCGCGTGACGGCGTCCGGCGCGGCGCTCGGATCCGACGGCACGATCGGCATCCTCGGCGGCGGCCAGCTCGGCCGCATGCTTGCACTCGCGGCCGCGCGGCTCGGGCTCAGGTGCCACGTCTATTCGCCCGACCCGCAGTCGCCCGCGTTCGACGTGGTCCGTCGCGCGACTCATGGCGACTATCGCGACGAGAGCGCGCTCGACCGTTTCGCGAGCGACGTCGACGTCGTCACCTATGAGTTCGAGAACGTGCCGGCGGAGACCGCGCGATTCCTTTCGGCGCGCCGTCCCGTGCTGCCGGATCCCGCGGTGCTGGCGACCACCCAGGACCGATTGCTGGAGAAGAATTTCATCGCCGGACTGCAGATCGCGACCGCGCCCTATCGCCGGATCGACGGCCCGGGTGACCTCACGGCGGCGCTTGAGGCGGTCGGCCGGCCGGGCGTGCTGAAAACCCGGCGCTTCGGCTACGACGGCAAGGGGCAAGTGCTCATCCGTAACGGCGTCGACCCGGAAGCCGCCTGGAACGAGGTCGGCGGCGCCGCGTCGATCCTCGAAGCCTTCGTTCCGTTCGAGCGGGAAATCTCCGTGATCGCGGCGCGCGGGCGCGATGGCCGCATTGCCTGTTTCGACGTGACCGAAAACGAGCATCGCGACCACATCCTCAAAGTCTCGCGGGTGCCGGCCGAGGTCACTCCCGCGGTCGCCGCCGAGGCGCGTGGCATCGCCGAACGGATCGCCGGCGCGTTCGACTACGTGGGCGTGCTCGCGGTCGAAATGTTCGTCGTGCGCAAAGGCGCGGGGCATGAGGTGCTCGTCAACGAAATCGCCCCGCGCGTGCACAACTCCGGCCACTGGACCATCGACGGCGCGTCGGTCTCGCAATTCGAGCAGCACGTGCGGGCGATCGCCGGCTGGCCGCTGGCAACGCCGGTACGCCGTGGCCGGATCGAAATGATCAACCTCATCGGCGCCGAGGTGGAGGAATATCGCCAATGGCTCGAGGTGCCGGGCGTCTCCGTGCACCTCTACGGCAAGGCGGGCGTCCGGCCCGGTCGCAAGATGGGCCACGTCACGCGGGTTAGTCGCGAGTGAATGGCGCTGCCCACGTGGACTTTATGCCGCAATTCTGGTAGACGCGCGGCCACGCTTGGCAGCGGCGCATCCGCGGCGCGCGGAATTGATTTTGCCGCTCAACCGCAACCGATCGAGAAGGAACGACGCGTGCAGGTTCTCGTCCGCGACAACAATGTCGACCAGGCTCTCAAGGCGCTCAAGAAAAAGATGCAGCGCGAGGGCATCTTCCGCGAGATGAAGCTTCGCGGCCACTACGAAAAGCCATCGGAGAAGAAGGCGCGGGAACGGGCGGAGGCGATCCGCCGGGCCCGCAAGCTGGCGCGCAAACGTGCCCAGCGTGAAGGCCTCTTACCCGGCAAGCCGAAGCCGGTGACCCGCGGCCCCGGCGGGCCGGGCGCACACCGCAGCGCTCCGCCACGCTGAGCCAAGCCGTCGGCGCGGTGCGGCCGGCGATCGCCGCTTTAGGCGGCGACGATTCTGACAGTTATGAGTAAGGCATGACGCAGCCGCACGACCATGCCGGCACATTCCGTGGTGCGGCCGCGCTGATCGTGCTGGCCGCTACACTTGCCGCTTGCAGCACGCTCACCCAGCAGAGCACGAGTTCCGAGGAGGAGGACACGGCCTACAGCGCCTCCCCGGCGAACATCGCTTCGCTTTCCGAGGTGGTGCAGCGCAACGGCGCCGACCCGCAGGCCTACAACATGCGCGGCACCGTGCTCGGCCGTGCCGGCCGCTACCAGGAGGCGCTCGCCGATTTCGACAAGGCGATCAGTCTCGACCCGAACTACGCGCAGGCTTACGCCAACCGCGGCCTGATCTATCGCCAAACCCAAAAGTTCGACCGCGCGCTTTCCGACTACAACCGCGCGCTCTCGATCGACGCCAACTACGCGGTCGCCTACATCGGCCGCGGCGTCGTCTATCGCCAGCAGGGTCAGGGGATGCCGGCGCTCGCCGACTTCAACAAAGCGATCCAGCTCCGCCCCGACAACGCGCAAGCCTATTACAACCGCGGCCTGCTCTATCAGGCGCAGAACCAGCACCAATATGCGATCGACGACTTCACCACCGCCATCGGGCTCTCCCAGCAGCAGGCCGAACCCTACATCGCCCGAGGCCTGAGCTATCTCGCGGCCAAGGATTACAAGGCGGCGACCGGCGATCTCGACAATGCGGTGCAACTCGAGCCGCAGAATCTGCAGGCGTGGATGAGCCGCGGGCTTGCCTACGAGCGCATCGGCGACAAGGAAAAAGCCGCTGGCTCCTACGCCAAGGCCCTCAACATCAACAAAGATTACGAGCCGGCCAAACAAGCCTTCGCTCGCGTCGGCGGCAAATACGGCCAGACCTACCAGACGTTCAATTGACGCGCTGCGTCATGGCCGCCCCCGGGCACTTCGTCCCGGGGGTGTCCCGGCCATCCACGTCTTTTGTTTGTTGTTCGTTTTAAGACGTGGATGCCCGGCCCAAGGCCGGGCATGACGGTCGAGAGTTACTCGGCCGGCGCCGCGAGGAAATCGCGCACCGCCGCCGGCGCGCCGTGCGAGTCAAGATCGCTGTGATGCCCTTCGGGAAGACGCACGAATTCCTTTGGCGCTGAGATGAGCGCATAGAGCCGCTCGCCATACCTAATAGGCACCACCGTGTCGCGCGCGCCGTGCAGCACCAGCACCGGCGCGGTCACCTTGCCGATGCGCTCGTCGGAGCGGAAAGTATCGTGCATTAATAGCCGCACCGGCAGGAACGGATACGCTGCCGCCCCGATGTCGACCGCGGACGTGAACGGCGCCTCGAGGATCACCTTGCCCACTTTGTGTTCGGCGCCGAGCGCGACCGCGACGCCGGACCCGAGGGATTCGCCGAAGAGCGCCAGCCGTTCGGCCGAATAGCGCGCCGTCGCAAAAGCGTAGATCGCCTCGGCATCGCGCAGCAGCCCCGTCTCGCTCGGGCTTCCGGTCGAGCCGCCGTAACCGCGGTAGGACAGTGCGATGAGACCCGTCCCGTCGGCTGTGATGCGCGCGAAGCGCTCGGCCCGCCATGCCAGCGAGCCGCCGTTGCCGTGAAAATAAATCACCACCTTCCGCTCGCCGCGCGGGGCCACGTGCCAGGTGATGACCTTCTCGTTGTCGCTCGTGGTGAGCTCGATCTCTTCAGCCTGCGGAAATCCCGCAGCCGTTGGCGAAGCGCGCGTGCGCTCGGGAAAATACATGAGCGAGCGCTGCGCGAAATAAGCGAGCGCCACGATCGCGCCGTAGCCGACCACCAAGGTGATGAGAACCCACTTCAACATCGCATCACGCACTACTCGGTTCGTCGTGCCCCGCGAAAGCGGGGCACCCAGTAACCACCGGCCGTCGTTTTATTTGAGAGGCCTGTGATTACTGGATCGCCCGCTTTCGCGGGCGATGACGAGCTACGTTCTTTTATTTTCAGCCGCAGTGTTAGAGCGCCTTGACGATTTCGTCCGTCATCTTTTTGGCGTCGCCGAACAGCATCATGGTGTTGTCGCGGAAGAACAGCTCGTTTTCGACGCCGGCATAACCCGAGCCCATGCCGCGCTTGACGAACAGCACCGTCTTCGCCTTCTCCACGTCGAGTATCGGCATGCCGTAGATCGGCGACTGCGGATCGGTCTTGGCGGCCGGATTGGTGACGTCGTTGGCGCCGATCACGTAGGCGACGTCGGCCTGCGCGAACTCGGAGTTGATGTCCTCGAGTTCGAACACTTCGTCATATGGCACGTTGGCCTCGGCGAGCAGCACGTTCATGTGGCCGGGCATGCGGCCGGCGACCGGGTGGATCGCGTATTTGACCTCGACCCCTTCGGCCTTGAGCTTGTCGGCCATCTCGCGCAACGTATGCTGCGCCTGCGCCACCGCCATGCCGTAGCCCGGTACGACGATCACCTTGCTCGCGTTCTTCATGATGAAGGCCGCATCCTCGGCCGAGCCCTGTTTGACCGGGCGCGTCTCCGCGCCCGCCGCGGGTCCCGCGATTTCGCCGCCGAAGCCGCCGAGGATGACCGAGATGAACGAGCGGTTCATCCCCTTGCACATGATGTAGGAGAGAATCGCGCCCGACGAGCCGACCAGCGCGCCGGTGATGATGAGCGCGGTGTTACCCAGCGTGAAGCCGATGCCGGCCGCCGCCCAGCCCGAGTATGAGTTGAGCATCGAGATGACGACCGGCATGTCGGCGCCGCCGATCGGAACGATGATGAGCGCGCCGAGCAGGAACGACAGCAGCGCAAGAATCCAGAACGCGGCGTGGCTCTCGACCCGCACGAACCACACGATGCAGAGCACGAGCAGGATCGCGAGCGCGAGGTTGATGACGTGGCGCAGCGGCAGCAGGATCGGTTTGCCGCTCATGCGCCCGTCGAGTTTGAGGAAGGCGATCACCGAGCCGGTGAAGGTGACGGCGCCGATCGCGACGCCGATCGACATTTCAACCAGGCTCGCCTTGTGGATATCGCCCGGCACGCCGATGTCGAAGGCACGCGGCGCATAGAGCGCGGCCGCCGCGACCAGCACCGCCGCCATGCCGACGAGCGAATGGAAGGCGGCGACGAGTTGCGGCATTGCCGTCATCGACACGCGGCGCGCGATCACCGTGCCGGCGCCGCCGCCGATCGCGAGACCGAGCACCACCAGTACCCAGGCAAAGAACCCAGCCGGCCTGTGCGCGGCAAGCGTCGTCACCACCGCGATGACCATGCCGACGATGCCGAAGATGTTGCCGAGCCGGCTCGACTCCGGGTTCGAGAGCCCGCGCAGCGCCAGAATGAAGAGCACGCCCGAGGCGAGATAGAGCAGCCCGACGATATCCGGTGTCATCGTCGCCGCCCGTCACTTCTTCTTTTTCTGATACATGCCCAGCATGCGCTGGGTGACCAGGAAGCCGCCGAAAATATTCACCGATGCGAGGATGAGCGCGATGAAACCGAGTATGCGCGCCCATACCGGGCCGGCCCCACCGCTCAATTCCACGCCCACCGCCAGCAGCGCGCCGACGACGATCACCGACGAGATCGCGTTCGTCACCGACATCAGCGGCGTGTGCAGCGCCGGCGTCACCGACCACACCACGTAATAACCGACGAACACCGCGAGCACGAAGATCGAGAAGCGGAACACGAATGGATCGATCCCGGACGCGACCGCGGTGTTTTGCGCGGTCGCGAGCATCGCGGCGGCGGCGTCGGCATAGCCCTGCGCGGTCTCCGCCGCCTGGCGCGCCGCCGCGGCGGCCGCCTGGGCGCGCTCGATCGCTTCCTGCGGAGTGATCATCGCCATGACTGTCTCCTCACGCCGCGCCCGATTGGGCGGGCTTGGGCTGGAAGTTCGGATGCACCACGGCGCCGTCGCGGGTGAGCGCCGTCGCCTTGACGATCTCGTCGTCCCATTTCACCGCCAGCGCCTTCGCGGCCTTGTCGATCAGGATTTCCAGGAACGCGAGGAGGTTCTTGGCGTAGAGGCTCGAAGAGCTTGCCGCGAGCCGCCCCGGCATGTTGGCGTAGCCGACGACCTTGACGCCGTTAGCGTCGACGACTTCGTCCGGCCGCGCGACCTCGCAGTTCCCGCCGCGCTCGACGGCGAGATCGACGATGACGGAGCCGGGCCGCATCGACGCGACCATCTCGCGCGAAATCAGACGCGGCGCCGGCCGACCCGGAATCAGCGCGGTCGTGATCACAATGTCCTGTTTTTTGATGTGATCGGCGACGAGCGCCGCCTGCTTCGCCTGGTACTCCTTGGACATTTCCTTGGCATAGCCGGCCGCGGTTTCCGCCTGTTTGAACTCTTCGTCCATCACCGCGATGAACTTCGCTCCCAGGCTTTCGACCTGCTCTTTCGCCGCGGGTCGCACGTCCGTTGCGGTCACCACGGCGCCGAGCCGGCGCGCGGTGGCGATCGCCTGCAAACCGGCAACGCCCGCTCCCATGATGAACACCCGTGCCGCCGGCACGGTGCCGGCCGCGGTCATCATCATCGGCAGCGCGCGCTCATACTCGGCGGCGCCGTCGATCACCGCGCGGTAGCCCGCGAGGTTTGCCTGGGAGGAGAGCACATCCATGGACTGCGCGCGCGTGATGCGCGGCATCAGCTCCATGGCGAAAGCCGAAACGCCGGCTTGCGCCATCGCGGCGATGTCCGCCTCATGCCCGAACGGATCCATGATGGCGATGACGAGCGCGCCGTGCTTGTAGCCGGAGAGTTCGGACGCGCCGGGCCGGCGCACCTTGAGGACCACGTCGGCGTCCTGCACGGCGTCGGCCGTGGAGGCTGCGAGCGTTGCGCCCGCCGCCGCGTATTCGCCGTCCAAAATCCCCGATTTCACGCCGGCGCCGCTTTGCACCGCCACCTCGGCGCCCAGGCCGCGGATCTTCTTGACCGTTTCCGGCGTGGCGGCAACGCGCGGCTCGGCCGGGTCGGTTTCCGCCGGTACAGCGACTTTCATGATGCCTCCCGCGGCTGCCGGCCCTGGCACGTCCCGGGCAGGACGTGAGGGGCCCCCGTCTCACCGGCGGCCTTAGTCGATGCGCGTCAGGTTAGGAAAATGGCCATGCCGATGAGGATGACGACGACGACGGACACTGACCATTTCACCACCCGCAGAAAGAAGCGGTAGGTGCCCTCATGCTCGGCATAGTCGTTGCCGGTCGCGGTCGCGTATTCGACCTCGCCGTGGTCGGCCATCGCGGTCTCCTCGATCGTACGGATTTCGCGGGCGGGGCTTACCGCAATTGGCTGGGCAGGGCAATGCGTCGGGACGCGTCCTTGATAATGGTCAATCGACCGGCGGCAGGCCGGCGGCGGCGAGGGCCACGCTTTGCCGCTCCGCCACGCGCGCGAGCGAGAAGGATTCGATCGCTTCGTTGAACAGCCGGTGGAAGTTGAGTTCCGCCTGCAGGTGCAGGAACACGCCCCCGAGCCCGATCGCTGCGCGGTCCATGAATACGAACTCGCGCGGCACCATCACCGGGCCCTTCTCCCGCAGCACGCGATGCACCTGGAACGCCTCGCGCCGGCCGTACTCCGACGGCTTCACGCCGTCGGCAATAGTGCGCACGCGGTCGTCGAGCAGCGGACCGTAGATGAACCGCGCCCAGATGTTGAGCGCGTTGATGAGCTCACGGCTGAGCCCGCGAAAACCCCACGTCTCGTAGGCGTGCACGACGAGATCGTCATTCTCCGTGAGCAGCCCGTTGTAGAGATCGACCACGCCGCCCACGAACTTCGGCGCGAAGATGCGGATGCAGCCGTAGTCGAGCAGATTTAATCCGGCGACCGCGCCCTCCTCGGTGAAGATCGTGTAGTTGCCGAGGTGCGGATCGCCGTGGATCACGCCGAAGCGGCTGAACGGGAACCACCACGCGGTGAACATAGCCGTGGCGATGCGGTTGCGCGCGGCCAGATCCGATTTGGTGTGATCGAGCAGGCGCCGGCCTTCCAACCAGTCGAGCGTGAGCAGACGGCCGGTCGACAGCTCCGGCCACACGCACGGCACGCGGATCGTATTCACGCCCGCGAGCATCGCGCGATAGAGGCTCACGTGTTTCGCCTCGCGTCGATAATCCAATTCCTCGCGCACGCGCGCGCCGATCTCTTTGGCGATTTCGGTGGTGACGATCGCCGGGTCCATGCGCCGGTGGATGGCGAACAGCCACTCGAGTTGCTGCAGGTCCGCCTCCACTGCCGACTGCATGTCAGGGTATTGCAGCTTGCAGGCCAGGAGCGCGCCGTCGTGGGCGCGCGCGCGGTGCACTTGCCCCAGCGAGGCGGCCGCCGCCGGCTGATGCTCGAAGCTCGCGAATTTCTTCTGCCAGTCCGCTCCCAGCTCGGCACTCATGCGCCGTTTGACGAACGCCCAGCCCATGGGCGGCGCTTGGCTTTGCAGCTTCGCCAGCTCGGTCGTGTATTCCGGCGGCAGCACGTCGGGAATGGTCGACATCAGCTGCGCGACCTTCATGATCGGCCCCTTGAGGCCGCCCAGCGCCGCCGCGAGTTCCGCCGCATTCTGCGCGCGATCGAGACCGAGCCCGAGGAAGCGCGCGCCCATCAGCCGCGCCGCGACGCCGCCCACGTTGGCGCCGACGCGCGCGTAGCGCGCGGCGCGGGCGGAGAAACGGTTGGCTTCGCGATCGGTCATGGACTCGTGCTCCGCCCTAACACTTAGGCATTTGCTTGTGAAAATGAAGCAGCCGAGGCGTCATGTTCTTAAGACGAAATATTGTCGGCGATCCATCGCGAGAGCACGTCCTCATCAATCGCGCCGGCGGCGAGGTCGCGGATCATAACGACGGCCTCCGCTTCACTTGCAGTAAATTCGACATCGTTAAGTCCCAGAAACGTGATGACGGCGAGCAACGCTGCGCGTTTGTTGCCGTCCACAAAGGGATGATTGCGCGCGATCCCAAATGCATAAGCGGCGGCGAGCCTCGGTAAGTCTCCACCCTCATAAGCCCAACGGTTACGTGCTCGGCCCAGCGCGGATTCCAGCGCGCCCTCATCACGAATGCCGGCTGGGCCCCCGAACTCCCGCAACTGTTCGTCGTGGAACGCTATTACGAGATCGGCGGTCAGCCACTCGGGCTCTTTCACTTCGCCAACTCGGCGAGCGCATTCCGGTAGGTCTTCATGGCCTTCTTCGCGATCCGCATGCCTTTTTCGAATGTCGGATCGTAGGGCGTCAGCCGCAGTCCGCCCTCCGCGGTCTCCGATACGTAGAGCCAATCGCCTTTTTCCAGTTTCAATCGTGCAAGCAGTTCCTTCGGCAGGATGACGCCGGTGGAATTGCCGATTTTCTTGACTTCAAGCTTCATCGGGCCCTCCTTGGCCGCCGTTATACGGAATGTATAACGCGGCGGAGGCCCATTTGCGAGGGCTGGCCGCGAAAAAAATCAGCCGGCCTTTTCCAGCTCTTCCAGCTGGTCGATGAGTCCGGCGATCACCGAGAGGCCGCCCTGCCAGAACGCGGGGTCACGCGCGTCGAGCCCGAACGGTTTGAGCAGCTCGGCGTGATGCTTGGTGCCGCCGGCCGCGAGCATGCGCAGATAGCGCTCGGCAAATCCGGCCTCGGCCTTCTCATAGACGGCGTAAAGCGAGTTCACGAGGCAATCGCCGAACGCGTATGCATAAACATAGAACGGCGAATGGATGAAGTGTGGGATGTAGGTCCAAAAAGTCTCGTACCCCGCTTTGAGCTCGATCGCCGGGCCAAGGCTCGTGCCTTGCACCGATAACCAGATTTCGCCGAGCTGCTGCGCAGTCAGTTCGCCGTTCTTGCGCTCCAGATGAACACGGCGCTCGAAGGTGTAGAACGCGATCTGGCGCACCACCGTGTTGATCATGTCCTCGACCTTGCCGGCGAGCAGCGCCTTGCGCGCCTTGCGGTCGGTGGTGTCGGCCAGCAGCCGCTTGAACGTGAGCATCTCGCCGAACACGCTCGCGGTCTCCGCCAGGGTGAGCGGCGTCGGCGCCATCAGCGGACCGTTCGGCGCGGCGAGCACCTGGTGCACCCCGTGGCCCAGCTCGTGCGCGAGCGTCATCAGGTCGCGCGGCTTGCCCTGATAATTGAGCAGCACATAGGGGTGGGCCGACGGCACGGTCGGATGGGCAAAGGCGCCGGGCGCCTTGCCGGGACGCACAGGCGCGTCGATCCAATTGCGGGCAAAGAACCGCTCGGCGATTTCGCCCATTTCCGGCGCAAACGCGCCGTAGGCTGAGAGCACTCGTTCCTTCGCCTCGTCCCAAGGAATCGGCCGGGTGTCGACCTGCGGCAGCGGCGCGTTGCGGTCCCAATAGACGAGCCGCTTCTTGCCGAACCACTTGGCCTTGAGCGTGTAGTAACGGTGGGAAATGCGCGGGAACGCGGCTTCGACCGCCTTCACCAGCGCCTCGACGATCTCCGGCTCGACGCGGTTCGACAGATGCCGCGCGCTTGCCACGTCGGGAAAGCCGCGCCAACGATCGGAGATTTCCTTGTCCTTGGACAGCGTGTTGAGGATCAGCGTGAACGTCCGGACGTTCGCCTTGAAGGTCGTCGCCAATGCCTGCGCGGCGGCTTTGCGCTTGGCCTCGCTCGGGTCCTGCAGCAGGTTCAACGTGGGCTCGATGGTGAGTTCCTTGCCGTCGACCGAGAAGCGCAACCCCGCGATCGTTTCGTCGAACAAGCGGTTCCACGAAGTCCAGCTCGTCACCGATTTTTCATGAAACAACAGCTCGACCCGATCCTCGAGCTGATAGGGCTTCTCCTTGCGAATGTCCTCGAGCCACGGACGGTAGTGGCCGAGCGCCGGCTCCGTCGCGGCGCGATCGATCAGCGCATCGTCGATGCGGTTGAGTTCGAGGGTAAAGAACAAAAGATGCGATGAGGCGGCGGTGATACGTTCCTGCACATCGCCGTAAAATTTCGCGCGCGCCGGGTCGGTGGTGTTTTCCGAGTAGACCAGGCTGGCAAAGGAAATGAGCCGGCCGAGGAGATCGTCGATCGCTTCGTAGCGCTTCACCGCCGCGGCAAGGGCGCTGCCGGCATCCGTACTCGCCGCGATCGCGGCGAGCTTGCCTTTGTAGGCTTCGGCGAAAGCCGCGCATTCGGCATCCGCCCGGTCGAGGTCGCGTTTGACCTCCGGGGCGTCGATGCCGGGGTAGAGATCCGCGAGGTTCCACTCGGGCAGGCGGCCGAGCCCGGCAGGGCGCTTGGTGGCGGCGGCTCTGACGGGGGCACGAAGCACGGTCGGCATGCGGAGGGTCCCGGGTGAGAGGAATGCCGCGCGGCAGGATCGGCGCGGTCTGGGAACATATCATGGCGCCGGGCGCGAGGTTCAACGGCCGGGCTTTCACGACGCGTTGAGCCGTTTAACCGCGCGTTAGCCGTTGCCAGTAACAGCCCCTTAAGCGTCCGCGGCGAGAGTGGCCCGAATCGGTACAGTTTTTCCGAGGGTCCGATGCCCGAGACTATTCTCATCGTCGATGACGACCCGGTGCAGCGCCGGCTGATCGAGAGCATGGCGCGACGCTTCGGCTACGACGCCGTCGCCATGGAGAGCGGCGACGCCGCCCTCAAGCTCCTTCTCTCCGGCAGCAGCCCGCGGATCGATGCGGTCGTGCTCGACCTTGTGATGCCCGACCTCGACGGTCTCGGCGTGCTCGCGGAAATGCGCGAGGCAGGCCTGAACGTGCCGGTCATCGTGCAGACGGCGCATGGCGGAATCGACAACGTGATTTCCGCCATGCGGGCGGGGGCGGTCGATTTCGTCGTCAAGCCGGTGGGCGCGGAGCGACTCCAGGTGTCGCTGCGCAATGCGCTTGCGACGAGCGCGCTCGAGACCGAGGTGCAGCGTATCAAGCGCAGCCGCGATGGCACGCTGACATTCAAGGACATCATCACGCGCAGCCCGCGCATGCACGCCGTGCTCAAGACCGCCGAGAAGGCCGCGGCTTCGGCGATCCCGGTGCTGATCGAAGGCGAGTCCGGCGTCGGCAAGGAACTGATCGCGCGCGCGATCCACGGTTCCGGCGAGCGCCGGTCGAAGCCGTTCGTGGCGGTCAATTGCGGGGCGATCCCGGACAATCTCGTCGAGTCGACGCTGTTCGGCCACGAGAAGGGCGCGTTCACCGGCGCGACCGAGCGCCACGCCGGCAAATTCGTGGAAGCGTCCGGCGGCACGCTGTTCCTCGACGAAGTCGGGGAACTGCCGCTCGCCGCCCAGGTCAAGCTGCTGCGCGCGCTTCAGGAGGGTGAGGTCGATCCGGTCGGCGGGCGCAAGTCGGTCAAGGTCGACGTGCGGCTCGTCTCCGCCTCCAACCGCAACCTCATCGCCGCCGTGAAAGAGGGACGCTTTCGCGAGGACCTGTTCTATCGTCTTCACGTCTTCCCGATCACGGTGCCGCCGCTGCGCGAGCGTCCAGAGGACGTTCCGGATCTCGTGCGCCATTTCCTCGTCCGCTTCAACGCGGAGGAAGGCAAACGCATCCGTGTGGTGGGGGCGGATGCGATGGCGTTGCTCGCACACTGCCCCTGGCCCGGCAACGTGCGCCAGCTGGAAAACGCGATCTTTCGCGCCGTGGTGCTCGCCGAAGGCGACGAAATCGGCGTCGAAGAATTTCCCCAGTTGAGCGCCCAGGCGGCCAAGGCACCGGCGCTATTGCCAAGCGAAGCCGCGCCGCTGCCCGCGGCCGATGCTGACGCCCCGCTCATGCTCGAGCCGGAAGCGCCGGTAACTCCGATCGGACCTCCGGCTCCATCGTTGGAGCCGCACGGCCCGGCTTTAGCCCTGCTCGGATCGGCGGGGGACGTGCGCCCCCTCGCCGACATCGAGACCGAGGTGATTCGCTTTGCGATCGCCCATTACCGCGGTCAGATGTCGGAGGTTGCCCGCAGGCTGCAGATCGGGCGATCGACCCTTTACCGAAAGCTTGACGATTTGGGTGTCGAGGACACCGGCAGCACCGCTTCGTCCACCGACACCGTTGCGGCCGGGTAACACCCCGGACAAAATCCGCCACAATTCCCGGCAGACTGGCGGAATCGACTAGGATTTCCCAGTTGGCTGCGTGTAATTCTTGGAGCTGAGCGCGGAGCCCCGCGCGCGAAGATTGGTTGCGTTGGTTGCTGGGGCACGGGGGGATCGTCCGATGCGCGGCCGCAATCTCGATTTGCTGACCGGAACCGCCCTTGCTCTCGCGCTCATGCTCGCGGGCCCCGCGACCGCGGCGCCGGATGCAAATTCTGCCGCGATCGAGGCCCTAGTCCCGGTTCCCGAACCCGCCAACGTGCCGCCGCCCACGATCTCCGACATCGGCGGTCCGGCGACGGCTACCATCACGCCGAAGACCGACGAAGCGGCGCCGGCCGCCGTGCCTGCACCTGCCGCTCCCGCAGCGGCGGCCCCTTCCGGCGCGCCGACAAGCCCGGCGGAACCGCCGAAGGACGTCGCCACGGCGCCGGCAGCGCCGCTCGATCCGGTCGCCGAAAAGCTGCGCGAAATCCTCGCCGGCAAGCTCGATCGACTGATCGAGCGGAAGAACGAACGCAAGCCGATCGAGGCCTTCTACACCGCACGCAACTGCGCTCCGCTGTGGAGCGACAACGGCGCCAGCAATGCTCGCGCCAAGGCGGTCATCGCGCGGCTGAAACAGGCCGATAGCGACGGGCTCGAGCCCGGCGATTATCCGACGCCCGACTTCGCGGCGGCTTCGACGCCGGAGGCTTTGGCCGACGCGGAACTCAGGCTCACCTCTTCGGTGCTCACTTACGCGCGTCATGCGCAGATGGGGCGCGTGCATTACTCGCGCGTCGCCGCCGACATCGACTACAACCTGGTGCCGCCGGAAGCCGCGGAAGTGCTCGGCAAGATGGCCGACGCGAAGGACGCCGGCGAGGCGCTCGCCTCCTATAACCCGCCGCACGAAGGCTACCGGCTGCTGCGCGAGAAACTCGCCGAAGCGCGCGGGCGCACCGCCGACAGCGGGCCGGTGCGGATCGCTGCCGGGCCCGTGCTCAAAATTGGCATGCAGGATGAGCGCGTGCCGCAGCTGCGCGAGCGGCTCGGCCTGCCGGTCGTGGACAACACCACTTTCGACAAGGCGCTGTCCGAAGCAGTGAAGAAATTCCAGGCCGGCAACGGCCTGTCACGCACCGGCACGCTCAACGGCCCGACCATCGATGCGCTCAACGGGCCGCGCCGCGGGCGCGACGCCGATGTGATCATCGCCAACATGGAGCGTTGGCGCTGGTTGCCGCGCGATCTCGGCAAGGCCTACGTGATGGTCAACATCCCGGAGTACATGCTCAAGGTCGTGAACGACGGCAACGTCGTCTGGCGCACGCGGGTCGTTGTCGGCAAGCCGTCGATGCCGACCCCGATGCTCAGCGAGACGATGAAGTACATCACGGTGAACCCGACCTGGAACGTGCCGCCGTCGATCGTGCAGAACGAATATCTGCCGGCGCTGCAGCAGGATCCGACCGCGCTCGAGCGTATCGGGCTCAAGGTCGAACATAACCGCGATGGCACGGTACACATTTTCCAGCCGCCCGGCGCCGGCAACGCGCTCGGGCGCATCCGCTTCAACTTCCCCAACAAATTCCTGGTGTATCAGCACGACACGCCGGACAAGCATCTGTTCGCGCATGAGAAGCGCGCGTACAGCCACGGCTGCATGCGGGTGCAGGATCCGGCCAAATACGCCGAGGTGCTTCTGTCGATCGAGCTGCCGCGCGAGGGTTACACCCAGGAGCGCATCCAACGCATGTTCGGCACCGGCGAAAAGGACATCAGCTTCCCCAAGCCGCTCCCGGTCCATCTGACTTATCAGACCGCATCTGTCGATGACGCCGGCAAGCTGGTGATCCGCGAGGACATCTACGGGCGCGACGCGCGCCTACTGGCGCAGTTGCGCGGCGAGGAGCGCCGCTACGCCGACATCGCGATCGAACACCACCAGACCACCCGGCACGCGCCGGTCCGCATGCAGCAGCCGTCCTCAGCGTTCTCATTCTTCGGCAGTTTGTTCGGCACGAGGGACGATCGCTTCCAACGCTGAACTGCCAATCGCGCAACGCGAACGGGCCTGCTTCCGCGGGCTCGTTCTCACGCGCGCAATTCATTAAACCTGTTTTCCGCCAAGCACTTATTTCTCTGAATCGCGGCGGCGTTCGGCACTTTTTTGCCATACTCGCCGGATAGCGTTTTGCCCTCGGGGGGACGGGCGAAACGCTAACACTGCGTTAACCCTTCCCGACAAGACTGCGTCACTCGTTACGCCGGCGGTCTGGGACACTGCCGGCGGTGTGTCGAACGACGTCTTCACGGGAAGTGCGCACGTGGCAATTCGTGCTGCGCGAACGGCTGACCTGTTTGCGATTCCGTGGCGGGTGACCCGCTGCGTCGCCGCCGCTTCGCTATTGGTGCTCATCGGCAGCAAAAACCTGCAGACCGCGGTCGCCGAGGGCGACACGCGCACGCTCTCGATGCATCACATGCATACGGGCGAAGACATCACCATCACCTACAAACGCAACGGCCGCTACGACGACGCCGCGCTGCAGAAGCTCAATCACCTCTTGCGCGACTGGCGGCGCGAAGAAGCGACCAAGATGGATCCGCAGCTGCTCGACCTGATCTGGGAAGTCTACCAGGAGGTTGGCGCCAAGGAGCCGGTCCAGATCGTGTGCGGCTATCGCGCGCCCGCCACCAACGCGATGCTGCGGCGGCGCAGCAAGGGCGTTGCGCAGTTCAGCCAGCACATGCTCGGCAAGGCGATCGACTTCTACATTCCCGGCGTCTCGCTGGAGCAGATCCGCTACGCCGGGCTGCGTATGCAGCGCGGCGGCGTCGGCTTTTATCCGACCTCAGGCTCGCCGTTCGTTCATCTCGATACCGGCAGCGTGCGGCACTGGCCGCGCATGAGTTCCGATCAGCTCGCGCGCGTGCTCGCCACTCCGCCCCGTACCCATTACGCGGCTCACCGCCCGGCCGCTACGCAAGTCGCGTACAACGACAGCAGCGAGGCGCCGGTTGCGCAACGGTCGAAGCGCGGCCTGATCGAACGGCTGTTCGGCTTCGGCGAGGATGAAGACGAGGATGCGGCTGCCGCTCCGCCGCCCGCGCGTCCGGTGGCGAAGAACGAGCCCGCGAAGCTGCAGGTTGCAGCCGCCGTTCCACTGCCGCCGACCAAGCCGCCGGCTCCGACCGCGCCGGCAAAACCGGCGCGCACGGCCCAGCCGGCTCCGTCTGGGTATGCGCTCGCGTCCGTGAATTCCACGGCAGTCGCCGCGCCGTCGGCGGCCGACGTCGTACGCGCGCGTTACACGTGGGAAAACGCAAAGCCGCCGATCGAGCCGCCGGCACCTCCGTCAACCGCGGCCGGCGACGTCAAGGCACCGCCGCCCGTCGCCGTTTCCGGCAACCAGCGTTTCGTGTGGTTGACCGGCCCGCAAGGCCATCCGGTCGAGCCTGCGCCGCCTCCGGCAACCCGCACCGCCGCGGTAGAGCCGCCGCGCCCGCCCGCCGAAGTCCCCAATGCGGAGCAAGAGACGACCGCGAGCCTTTCGTCCTGGCCGGACGATGCTGTTCAACGCGCGCGCAGCGATAAGGCGCTCGCCTACGCAGCGCCGCCCTCGCGCGAAGAGGAGATCCAGCGCGCCCCGCCGCCCGCCGCCTCCGCGCGCTCCGCTCCGCCCGCTGCACCGCTCACGCGGTCGCTCGCAGCGGCAGTCGAGCCTGCCGCCATGGTCCGCCCGGGGATGCGCAGCGATAATCCATGGCTGCGCGGTCTCGTGATCTCACCGAGCGTGCACTACGCCATGAGCGTCGCGGTATTCGGCAAGCCGGATTATCGTCAGATCGCAACGCTGATGCAGAAGCCGACAACGGTGCTGGCGATGACGTTTTCCGCCGATCCGCAGCCCGGCATGACGTCTTATTCGTTTACGGGCGCCGCGGTCGCGTTCCTACCGACGATGAAGACCCGCACCGCCGCGCTGAACTGACAGAGCCCGCCTTAAGCAGCTTCAGCAAGCATTCCCAACGCCTGCAGGTAGGTTTCGAGAATCGCTTCCTGCTCCTTGCGCTCCTCAACATCGATCTTGCGCAGCCGGATGACCTGGCGCAGCGCCTTGGTGTCGAAGCCGTTGGCCTTCGCCTCCGCATAGACGTCGCGGATGTCGTCGGCGAGCGCCTTCTTCTCCTCCTCCAGCCGCTCGATGCGTTCGACGAACGCCTTGAGGTGATCCTTGGCGACGCGGGCGGCGGTCATTGAGAACTCCTGCAAACAGGCGGGCGGGTGAGTCCGCCGCGGTCAGCAGGTTTCGAAGGACGCGCCGGTGCCGTCAAGGCGCGCGCGCATTATCCACAGAAGCTCACAGAAAAATGTCGGACGAAACGAATTAGTGCTTGTGCGCGCCCTTTTCGAACGCGGCGCGTTGCGCCGGGCTCGCCTCGGGTTGGTGCTTCGCTTTCCACTCTTCGTAGGGCATGCCGTAGACGATCTGCCGGCTCTCGTCCTTCGACAGCGGCACGCCCTTTTCGTCCGCCGCATCCTTCATCCAGTTCGACAGGCAATTACGGCAGAAGCCGGCGAGATTCATCAGGTCGATGTTCTGCACGTCGGTGCGGCTGCGCAAATGGTCCACCAGGCGGCGGAACACGGCGGCTTCGAGTTCGGTGCGTGTGGGAGCGTCCATGGCGAGGTCCTTTCCTGCCGTGAAACATAGGACGACGCGCGGCGGTTTTGAACCACCGTGACGACCCGGCTATTGGGCCATTAATCTGATCGAGCATGACCGAGCCGCGTGCTTTCCTTGAGCAGCTCTTCCGCACGGCCGTGGCAGCCGCGCATCCGGCCACGTGCCTGCCGCCTCATTTGCCGGCGGCGCCGCGCGCCGGCCGCCTCGTCATGCTCGGCGCCGGCAAGGCCGCGGGATCGATGACCGAAGTCGCCGAGCGCCATTACTTGGACGCCGGCGTGCCTTCGGGCCGCATGCACGGCATCGCCGTGACCCGCCACGGCTATGGCCGGCCCACGCAGGTGGTGCCGGTGGTGGAGGCCGGTCATCCGGTTCCCGACGCCGCGGGTCTCGCGGCAGCGGAGCGAACCCTCGCGCTCGCCGATGCTGCCGGAGCCGATGATCTCGTCCTCGTCCTGCTCTCGGGCGGCGCATCGGCCAATTGGATCGCACCGGCTCCCGGGCTCGACCTTGCGGAAAAACAGGCGGTTACGCGCGCGCTGCTCAAATCGGGCGCGTCGATCGGCGAAATCAACACTGTGCGCAAGCACCTGTCTCGTCTCAAAGGCGGGCGGCTTGCGGCGCGCGCGGCGCCCGCCCGCGTCGTCACCCTGGCGATTTCCGACGTGCCGGGCGACGACCCGGCCGTGATCGGCTCCGGGCCGACCGTTCCCGATCCGTCGACCCTGGCGGATGCGCGCGCCATTGTCGCCCGCTATCGCCTCGATCTTCCGCCCGCGGTCGAGCGCGCGCTTGCCGACCCGAAGAATGAATCCCCAAAACCCGGCAACGCCGCGTTTGCCCGCAGCGAGTACCGGCTGGTCGCGCGACCTGCAGACGCGTTCCGGGCCGTCGCGGCGGCCGTCGAAGCCGCCGGATACGAGCCCGTGTTGCTTGGTGATCGGCTCGAGGGCGAGGCGCGCGAAATCGCCGCCGCGCATGCAGCCGAGGCCCGCAGGCTTGCCGCGGCGGGCCGGCGCGCCGTGATCCTTTCCGGCGGCGAACTCACGGTGACGATCCGCGGCGGTGGCCGCGGCGGCCCCAACCAGGAGTATGCCCTCGCCCTGGCGTTGGCGCTCGAGGGAACGCGCGGCATCGGGGCGCTGGCCGGCGATACCGACGGCACCGACGGCGGTGCTGGGCTCGCCGACGACCCGGCGGGAGCCTTCGTCGACGGCACTACTGTTCCCCGGGCCCGCGCGCTTGGCCTCGATCCTGCCGCCTTTCTCGCCGAAAACGATTCCACCGCGTTCTTCGCGCGCCTCGGCGACCTCCTCACTCCCGGGCCGACCTTCACCAACGTCAACGACTTCCGCGCCATCCTCGTTGACAGCGCCCGAGCGCCGTAGCGAAATCCGCACCGCACTCCAATACTTAGCTGAATCGACGAAGATGGATGGTGCCCCCGCCAGGACCGGCCGAAATCGGTGCGGAACCCTCGCCGCGCTCGGCGGGTTGTCGCTCGTCGCCGCCGTCATGGGTGCCCCGCTCGGGCCGGCGGCGGCCGACTTCCGGCTGTGCAACAACACCGGAAGCCGGGTCGGGATTGCGCTTGGCTACAAGGACAGCGACGGCTGGACCACCGAGGGCTGGTGGAACCTGTCCGCGCGCAGCTGCGACACCTTGCTCAAGGGCTCGCTGGTCGCGCGGTTCTATTACATCTATGCGGTCGACTACGACCGCGGCGGCGAATGGTCGGGCAAGGCGTACATGTGTACGCGCGACAAAGAGTTCACCATTCGCGGCATCGAGGACTGCCTCGCGCGCGGCTATGACAAAACCGGCTTCTTCGAAGTCGACACCGGCGAGCAACGCTCATGGACAGTGCAGCTCACGGAAACGACCGAACAGACGCCGCAACGGCCGCTGCCGGACGTAACGCCGCTGATCCCCAATCTGCCAGGCGGGACCAAGCCGCCCGGGCAATGAGACGCCTGCGCCGCATAAAGGTGGTGGCGACGCTCGGGCCGTCGTCCTCGGAGCAGGCGATGATCGCGCGGCTGTTCGCGGCCGGCGCCGATGTCTTCCGCATCAACATGAGCCACACGCCGCACGACAAGATGCGCGCGCTCGTGGCGGCGATCCGCGCGGTCGAAGCGGAGCAGGGTCGCCCGATCGGCATTCTGGTCGACTTGCAGGGGCCGAAACTGCGTGTCGGCGCCTTTGCCGACGATGCGGTGATCCTCAAAGAAGGCGAGACCTTTGCGCTCGATTCCGATACCGCGCCCGGCGACGCGCGGCGGGTGCAGCTGCCGCATCCGGAAATCCTCAGCGCGGTCGCGCCCGGGCACACCTTGCTGCTCGACGACGGGAAGATTCGTCTCACCGCGCTCGAAGCCAGTCCGTCGCGCGTCCTCACCAAAGTCGTCGTCGGGGGAAGGCTGTCGAGCCGCAAGGGCGTGAGCCTGCCCGATACGACGATCTCCGCTTCCGCGTTGACCGCCAAGGATCACTCCGACCTCGAGGCGGCGCTCGACGCCGGCATCGACTGGGTCGGCCTCTCGTTCATTCAGCGGGCCGAGGACATCGCCGACGCGAAGAAGATCACCCGCGGCCGCGCCGCCGTCATGGCGAAGATCGAAAAGCCGCAGGCGGTCGACCGCATCGGCGACATTCTCGACCTCACCGACGCCATCATGGTGGCGCGCGGCGACCTCGGCGTGGAAATGCCGCTCGAGAAGGTGCCGGGCGTGCAGAAGCAGCTCACGCGCACGGCGCGGCGCGCCGGCAAGCCGGTCGTGGTCGCGACGCAGATGCTCGAATCCATGATCACCAACCCGGTGCCGACGCGCGCGGAAGTCTCCGACGTGGCGGCCGCAATTTTCGAAGGTGCCGACGCGGTGATGCTCTCGGCGGAATCGGCCGCGGGAAAATATCCGGTCGAGGCGGTCGCGATGATGAACCGCATCGCGGTCGAGGTCGAAAACGATCCGACCTACCGCAACATCATCCAGGCCCAGCGCGCCGAGCCCGAGGCGACCGGCGCCGACGCGATCGCGACGGCGACGCGCGACATCGCCGAGACGCTCGAGCTTTCCGCCATCGCCTGCTGGACCTTCTCCGGCTCGACCGGCCTGCGCGTCGCGCGCGAGCGGCCAAACTCGCCGATCGTCGCGATCTCGCCGCTGCTTTCCACCGGCCGCAGGCTTTCCGTGGTGTGGGGCGTGCACTGCGTGGTGGCCGAGGACGCGCGCGATCTCGACGACATGGTGGACCGTGCCTGCCGCATCGCTTTCAAGGAAGGCTTTGCGCGCGCCGGCCAGCGCATCATTATCGTCGCCGGCGTGCCGCTGCGCACGCCCGGCGCCACCAACATGGTGCGCATCGCGTTCGTTGGCGGCGAAACGGGCGATGATTTGTGAGATTCTCAGTCTCTGCTCGTCATTGCGAGGAGCGAAGCGACGAAGCAATCCAGGGCGACACGCGCGGCCCCTGGATTGCTTCGGCACTTCGTGCCTCGCAATGACGAATCAAATATCTCTGCCTTCGACCTTTTCGGTCAGCGCCTTCACGTGCTCGGGGATCTTCTGCATGTGCGGATTGACCACGAGCGCCTTACGATAGGCGTCGAGCGCCTGTTTGTCCTCGCCGACCTCTTCCAGAATCATGCCGAGCCCGGCGAGCGCTCCGAAGTGGCGCGGCTCGCGGTTGAGCACTTCCTGGATGTCCGTCATGGCGCGCCCGTAGTCCTTCAAGGCGAAGAACAAGGTGGCGCGCCGGTTCCACGCCTCGATGTAGTCCGGCCTGATGTCGATGATCGAACCGAGCAGCTGAATGGCGAGCTTGGTGTCTTTGGCCTCGATCGCTGCCTTGACCCGACCCATCAACAGGTCGGCGGTGTCGCTTCCCGAGGCGAGCCAGATCGCCCAGATGCGGTTCTCAACCTGTTTGGCGATGTCCGCGTCGGGCGCGGCCTTGAGCGCGTCGAAGAGGAAATCGATGTTGCGCGTGCGGTCGCCCTTGGGGGCCTTCGGCAGCTTGTCGGGCGGGTTCGGCAGCTTGTCGGTCGCGTCCGGCTGCTCCTGCGACTGCGCCCAGGCGAAGGCCGGCGCGAGGCTCAGCGCGCCCGCTGCGAGCACTATCGCCACAACGCCTGCCGATGGGAATCGAAGCCGCATGGCCCGAATCTAGGGCGCGGCGAGGCGAGAGCCAATAGTCAGGAGGTCACGGGCCGGCGAAGCGCGGCCGGGTAAGCGGGTCGTCAGCCCTGGCGCGCTTTAAAGCGGCGCTGGGTCTTATTGATGATGTAGACGCGGCCCTTGCGGCGCACGAGGCGGTTGTCGCGATGCCGGCCGCGCAACGACTTGAGCGAGTTGCGGATTTTCATGGCTCTCTCCCGGACCGCGGGAAGCGCGCGGCGTTCGTCGAGGTCGCGGCGTCATAGGAGGTCGGCCGCCGCGCTGTCAACCCGCGGCGCCGGCTACGGTAATTGAAACGCTGTCACATAGCCGTCACAATATCGTTCGGGCAGCACGGGCTGGGAGCGGAGCAAGCATGAACAGCGTCATCGATATGCGCCAGTTCGCGAAGAGCGCAGGCACCAACATCCTCGTCAAGGCGGGCAACGATGTGTTCCATCGCGGCGATGCCGGCGCCTGCATGTACATCGTGCAGTCGGGCGTGATCGAGATGGTGATCGGCGACACGGTGATCGAGACGGTCGGCCCGAACGAGGCGATCGGCTTCATGTCGATGATCGATACCCAGCCGCGCTCGTCGACCGCGCGCGTGAAGGAGGACAGCGAGCTCTCGGTGATCGATCAGCGCACCTTCCGCTTCATGGTCGACGAGGTGCCGAACTTCGCCCTGTACATCATGGGCGTGCTGGCGCGCCGCATCCGCGGCATGAGTGCGGTGATGAGCGAATAAATGGCGAATGGCGAATGGCGAGTAGCGAATAAGGATAAGAGTTATCAGAACCGTATATTCGCTATTCGCCATTCGCTAGACAGTTGCCACCGGCGTCGCGGGCGAGCCGACCGCGCCGGGCAGGCGCAGCGGCGGCGCGGTGAGCAGAAAACGGTAGCGGCCGTGCGCGCGCAGCCAGTTCGCGAGCGGCGTGAGGTGCCACAGCTCGCCCAGGTGCACGCCGAGCTTGAACAGGCAGTGCTCGTGCAGCGGCAGCGCCGCGCAGCAGCCCTCGCCCGGCCGTGACGGAAATGCCTCGACGGCGTAATTGTCGGCGATCACCACGGCGAGCCCGCTGTCGGTGATCCAGTCGAGCAGCTTCCAATCGCGCCCGTCGAGCGCCGCGCAGGAATTTTCCAGCACCGCGGGGTCCGGTTTTTTGTTCATGCCGAGCACCACTTCGGCGAAGCCGGTGTGCAGGCATACCAAGTCGCCTTGCTCGACCGCGACCTTGTCCTTCTCAAGCACGCGCATGAGGTCGTCGTAACCCACGACGGTGCGCGCATTGCCGAAGTGGGCGTGCAGATCGATCATGACGCCGCGGCCCTGCATGCAGCGCGCCGCCATGTTCTCGACGCCGAGCGCGTGCGCGGCCGAGGTGCTGGTCTCGCCCTTCGGGCCGGCATCGCGCGCATCGCTCGGCCCGACGATGTGCTCGCCCGCGCGATAGCCGTTGTAGAACACCGGCTCAGGCTTGCCGTCGCCGTCCGCGTCGAACAGCGAGCCCACGTGGGCGAAGCTGTCCCACTGGGTCGAATATTGCAGGTGCATGATGGTGAGGTCGTCATTCACCACGTCGGTGCGCTCGGGATCGTCGGCGATAAGCGCGTAGTTGAAGTTGGCCTTGTTGCCGCGCAGGGTCGGGCGCAGCAGCGGCGGATGCCGGCGCGGGTTGAGTACGTTGCCGCCGGGATAATCGAGCGGCAGGCTGAGGCAGAAGCTCAAGCCCTCGCGCACCTCGGCGACGGCCTGCTTCACCTTCTCGGGCGTGACCAGGTTCATGCGGCCGAACTGATCGTCGGGGCCGAAGTCACCCCAGTTCGATCCGTGCGGGCGACGTTTCCATCTTCCCGTCATCAAATCACCCGTGCGTTCTGATTACTGGTCACTGTTCACTGGTTACTGACGCGCGCCAGCAATGTCCGAGCGCGAGCCACGACCGGCTCGTCGACCATTTTGCTGTCGAACAGGAACGCGCCGTCGCCCTTGGCCTTGGCGGCTTCGAACTCCGCCACCATGCGACGGGCGCGGTCGATTTCCTCCGGCGTCGGACTGAACGCCGCGTTGAGGATCGGCACCACGCTCGGATGAATGCAGCTCGCGCCGTCGAAGCCGAACGTGCGTGCCTCGCGCGCGGATTTCATGACCGCCTCTGCGTCCGCGAAATCGGCGACCGTGCGCAGCATGCCGAACGATGTGAGCCCCGCCGCTTTGGCGGCGAGATGTACGAGGAGCTTGGGCAGCCGCAGCACCTCTGGCGTCGGCTCGGCCCCCATCGCGGTCGCCATATCCTCGCTGCCGGAGACGAGCGCGAACGTGCGCCGGCTCGCCGCCGCGATCGTGCGCGCATCGAGCACCGCGCCGGGATCCTCCAGCATCGGCACCAGCGCCACCGGCCGCTCGCGCGCGACCTCGCGTTCGGTGACGTCGAGCAGCTCATCAATTCGCGCGAGCTCGGCCGGGCTCTGCACCTTGGCGACGAACAGCCCGAACGCGCCCGCCCGGCACGCGGCGTCCGCGTCGTCGAAGGCAAGCCCCGTCGAGACCGCGTTGATGCGCACGAACACGGTCGCGCCGTTGCGGCCGACCGCCGGCACCGCGTCCTTCAAGGCATCCCGCGCGCGCGCCTTCTCCTGCGGCGCCACCGCGTCCTCGAGATCGAGGATGATGGCGTCGGCGCCGCGCTCGTGCGCCTTGGCGAGGAAGCGCTCCGAGCTGGCCGGGACATAGAGGAGCGAGCGGATCATGCGGCCGCCTTTGACGCGCGCAGCGCGGCGATGCCGGCGGCGTCGTAGCCGCCTTCTTTCAGAATCTCGTCCGTGTGCTCGCCGAGCGTCGGCGCGGGGCGGCGCCATACGCCGGGCGTGGCCGAGAGGCGCGGCACGATGTTGTGCATCGGGATGACGCCGAGGTCCTCGTCCTGTGCGTCGACGATGATCTCGCGCGCGCGGAAATGTTCATCCTCGACCGCGTCGTCGATGTTGTAGACCGGCCCGACCGTGACTTCGTTCTCGCGCATGATGCGCAGCGCCTCTGCGCGCGTGCGCTGCGCGAACCAGCCGCCGACCGCTGCATCGAGGAGCGCGCGGTTTTGCGGCTTGACGCGCGCGCTGTTGGTGCGGAAGCGCTCCTCCTCGATCATCTCGGGCCGGCCGATCACCGCGAGCACGCGCTTCGCCATGTTCTGCATCGAGGCGGAGAGTGCGACGTATTGGCCGTCGGAGCAGCGATAGACATTGCGCGGCGCCGAGGTGTTGGACGCACTGCCGACCCGCTCCTTGACCTTGCCTGTATGGCGGTAGATCGCCGCCTCCGGCCCGAGGATGGAGAAGATGGCTTCGAGCAGCGACACGTCGATCACCTGACCGCGCGCGGTCCCGCGCATGCGCGCGAAGAGCGCGGTAACCACGGCGTTAGAACCGTAGAGGCCCGCAATCATGTCGGCGAGCGCGAGCGGCGGCAGCACCGGTTCGCGATCGGGAAAGCCGGTGCGCGCGGCAAAGCCGCTCATCGCCTCGACCAGGGTGCCGAAACCGGGCAACTCCGCGTAAGGCCCGGTCTTGCCGAAGCCCGAGATGCGCACGAGGATGAGGTCGGGATTGCGCGCGTGGAGCACGTTCGGGCCGAGTCCCATCTCCTCGAGCGTGCCGGGCCGATAGTTCTCGATCATGACGTCGGCGCGCGCGACGAGGCGGAGCAGCGCTTCGCGCGCCTCCGCGACGCGCAGGTCGAGCACAAGCGAGCGTTTGTTGCGCGCGTAGGTTTTCCAGAACAGCGGCTCGCTGTCCTCGCGCCAGTCGCGCAGCGGATCGCCGCGCGGCGGCTCGACCTTGATCACCTCGGCGCCGAGATCACCAAGCTGCAGCGAGAGCATGTTGCCGGCGACGAGCCGCGAGAGATCGAGCACGTGCACGCCGTCGAGCGGCCCCTTGCGGCCGGCGTCGAAGGCGACCGATGCGAAGGCGGTTCGTCGTTGGTCCATGGGATTTGATCCCCCGAAATCATCAACGCCGAACCCGATCACGCTCATAACGCGTGGCATGCGCTGCGCACCGGCGTCAGCGCAAACCCCTACGCGGGATGGAGGTTGTCCGCAACGGCAGGGCGGTGCGCCGGTGGACCTGCGGCGCCCGCGGTTGAGCTTAAAGAGGCAGCCCGTAGAAGATTACGGGTGCTCGCCCGGCTGCTGAGGCTGTTGTGGTTGTGGCTGCGCCTGCGGCTGCGGCTGTTGCGGTTGTTGCAGCCAGACCTGAACTGATGTCGGAACTTGCATCATGGAATTGTCGAGGTGGTTCATCAGCCACAGGCCGCCGAGCGCAATGACGCCGGCGAGCAACACGCGCGGCAATGTATGCACGAAGACCACCAGCAATGTAGCGAACGCGCTCAGCACGCGCTCGGCGCCGATCCAAAGCTCCCACGCAACCCGGTAGAGCGCCCAGATCACGGCGGCCGCTACGATCACCAAGAGGATCACCTTGAGGATCGGCCAGTCGCTCCAAGGTGCCGCAAGCAGCTTGGCCACCTGATCGACGGACCAGGTCCATATCAGCTCGACGAAGCGGAAAATTGCTGCGATTCCTTGCTGTAGAAAATGCAGAATCTGGCTGAGAATTTGATGCATGGCCGGTTCTCCGCTTCTCTGCAAGCCAGCGGCGACGCAAACACATGATGCCGGCGGCTCGCGCCGTACGGCTCGTCGGACGAATCGAATGAGTAGAAACGCCGTCGCCGCCGCGAAGTTCCCGGGCTGAAGCTGCCGGCGTCGTCGTCATCGCGCGACGCGCGTCGCCGCATCCCTCGATGAGTGACGCTAAAGCCGGTCGGGGCGAGCGTCAGCGGCTCGCTCGCGCCAGTCGCGCAGCGGATCGCCGCGCGGCGGCTCGACCTTGATCACCTCGGCGCCGAGATCGCCGAGCTGCAGCGAGACATGTTGCCGGCGACGAGGCGCGAAAGGTCTAGCACGCCCACGCCGTCGAGCGGCCCATTGCGGTCGGCGTCGAACGCGACGGCGGCGAAGGGCTTGTGTCGTTCGTCCGTGAAAGTCCCCCGGCGCGACCATAATCAAAGCACGGCGCCGGGAGGAGTCCGTCCAACCCGCCAAAACTCAGCCTTAGACGGACCCGAACATTAGCACGTCCGAGCAACCAACCGCGTCGCCGCTGTATATTGGTGCAATCCTATTCAGAACACCACTGCTCGATGAATTGGATGTGTTGAATCGAAAGTCGCTTCGAAAAGTTTCAAAAGTTCGCGAGTAAAATGATGGCCTTCATTTTTCAATTCTCGAAATATGGGATCATCTCGTTCGGTACGCTTCAGTTCCTTAAGCCGTGATCGAACCTCCGGCTTTTCCATCTTATCCAAGAAAATATCGTAGCTCTTCAGTACACCCTCCATATTGCGCTTACCACAAATCGTAGTCATTCGTTCAATTACAGGAAGCCTGAACAGCTCTTCGAGAAGAGCAATCTTCTTGTCCCGCCCTGCATCAGCCGTTAAAGCGACTGCGAAAAGTCCACTTGCGTACAACAGCTTACGAGAGAAGACCAGTTTGATGTTGCGAATTCCCCAAGGTTTGCCCCCTTCGGTAATCTTGAATTCATAGTCGACGGCAATTGTCCGATAATACCGAATTATGTCGTTGAGCAGGAACAGGGCAAGTTGGTGGTCTGTCATACCAGAACCAATATAACGCTCCAGTACGTGTCGCCGCACATCATTCAACCCAGATTCGTTAAAAAGCCACTCTCCTTCGAGCAGAATCAGCATGCGGCGAGTTATTTTGTGATTGTTATCGCGATCGCCGCCAATATTAACCAGCATCGAATCTCGCGTCTCAACTGACGAAAACGCCCCATCTTCTGCCGGTTCAATTGGGACGATAGATGATATTGTGCTTCTGGCGCCATCAGCCCAACCGGGCTCGTGCAACTTGCCCTCCATATCGGGTGAGACCTGTCCTGTAATGATGAAAAAATCAATATCGGATTCCGGCGATGCCTCTCGCCTTGCATACGATCCGCAAGTGAGGACAACTTCGCCGGACGGAACGATGGATTGAAGGCGGGCGCGAATTTCGTCGAGTTTAGTGTTCGATAGATGATGCGCTCGGTCGGTGGCGGTCATCGTCGAAGAGGTCCTGATTTAGTTCAGACATTGGCTCGAGTGCATTGGTAGCGGTCGGCAGAAGCATGCGCTCGGCTTTACTTTGCTTATATCGAATATAATCTTGCCGTTGGTAAAAGTCACCTGTCGAATCGATAAAGAAGCGCCTTTCTTTGAACAGAATGGGCCCATCAATCTCGCAGTTAATATCGGAGATAAATGATCGACTCCTTAGTCTCGCGCGAAGCCCTGGTAACTTTCGGAACATTTCTTTTTCGGTAAGAAAATAATCTGTATCCACAATATGCTCAAGGTGACGTCGCATGAAAGACTGACAAACGGTATCTGCCAGTACCCCTCTTAGAGAATTTATAATGTAGCGATAGACATGATCTTTGTACGTCCAGAACTCATCCACCAGCCTACAATCTACATGATTTAATCGACGTAGCGCGGCCTCCATCACAGCTTCGGGACTTGGTAACTGCATTTTCGGCCGACCATAAGTTAGAGAGCGTAAAATGCCTTCTATAGTATCAAAGTTGATGGGCCCGGAAAAGAAGTTGTCATAGCCAAGCTCTTCTCCCGCTATTATTGCAACCACCTTCTCGACATCGACTTTGTTACGTCTAAGGGTTTCGTATACTTCACGCCCGAGCGGAACGCGCCCAGTGACAATATCCCTGGTGGCCTGATGATGTTCGAGCCCGAAGACCTCTTTGAAAATTGGCTCTAACGAGTGAGAAAATGGCGCGTGCCCAATATCGTGTAAAAGCGCCGCAGTAGTGATTACTCGGCGATCTTCTGATGGCAACTCGCGATGACTTGAGTACCTCAACGCTAGTCGAGCAACCCCAAGGCTGTGTTGGTACCGAGTATGTCGAATATTACCTTTTGCGCCGTTCGGCGCGCGAACGAGTAGGTAATCGATACCGCCGAGAAAATGGATATGCTTCAGCCGTCCGAAAGCCGGCGTAAGTATTAACTCCAGTAATTCCGGTTCCTCATCCGCTATCGTACGAAGATCTACCGGCTGGACAAAGCTGTACAGCACGTGGTCGCGATTTGCCGCACCTGAAATCATTCACATTGGCCGTATCGGTGTGGATATGGCACTCCACGACACGGGGCGCAACGCCAAAAAGAATCGGCGCTAATTCCCGCTATCTTTAAAGAGCAGATTTTCCGCACAAAAACCAGCCGCACGGGCGGATTAGCGATCTAGCCGGTGTTGAGTGCCCGCCCGGAATTCCCTACGTCGCTCCGACTCCTAGCCCCGTCGTCCTGGAGCCAGCACCGTTACAAGCGGTCACGGCGCTCGCTTCGCGCGAGCCAAAGCATGCTGGATGAGCCGATCCACCAATTCCGTGTACGACACGCCGCTCGCCTTGAACGCGAGAGGATACATGCTGATGTTGGTGAAGCCCGGGATCGTGTTCACCTCGTTGACGACGACGCTCATGTCCTCCCGCAGGAAGAAATCGATCCGCGCCATGGCCTCGCAGCCGAGCGCCTGGAAGGCGCGCACGGAAAGTTCCTGCACCCGTTTGACCACCGGGTTCGGCAGGTCGGCCGGCACCTTGAGCACGGCGCCGTGCTCGTCGAGATACTTCGCCTCGTAGGTATAAAAGGCGTAGCGGTTGGTCGGCACGATTTCGCCCGGCAGCGAAGTCGTCAGCGTCCCGTCCGCGTCTTCCAGCACGCCGCATTCGACCTCGCGGCCGCGCATGAATTCCTCGATCAGCACTTTGCGGTCGTGGCGGAACGCCTCGGCGAGCGCGGCCGCGAACTCCTCCGCCGTGTCGGCCTTGCCGACGCCGACCGAAGAGCCGAGCCGCGCCGGCTTGACGAACAGCGGCCGGCCCAGCTCCGCGGCGACTTCGGCGAAGGACGGCGAGTTCTCGGGCGTCACGACACGAAAGCGCGGGATCGGCAGGCCGGCGTCGCGCAGCAGCCGCTTCGCCGCGTCCTTGTCCATGGCGGCCGCAGAAGCAAACACGCTCGCGCCCACGAACGGCACGCCGGCGAGTTCCGCGAGCCCCTGCACCGAACCGTCCTCGCCGAACGGGCCGTGCAGCACCGGAAATATCACGTCGACCGGCGCGGGCGGCTCGACGGCGCCCGGTTCGCCCGACGCGACGACCAGCCGGCCGCCGCCGCCCGGCAGCAGAGTGACCAGCGGGCCGTCGTCCGGAACTTGCGCCGGAAATTTCCCATCGACGAGCGGGCACAGCATCCACGCGCCCGTGCGCGCGACCGCGATCGGCACGACTTCGTAACGCGCGGGATCGAGCGCGCCGTAGACGTTCGCGGCCGACATCAGCGACACGTCGTGCTCGGCGGAACGCCCGCCGAACAGCAGCGCCACCCGCAGCTTACGTTCCATCAACCCTCCCGCCCCGTCATGCCCGGCCCTGGATCAAGTCCGGGGCAGGCTCTTGTGCCGGGCATCCACGTCTCGGCTGGCGAACAAACCTAAAGACGTGGATGGCCGGGACAAGCCCGGCCATGACACGCGGTTGAGTTTGGCTCAATTAAACGACTACGCCACGTCGTCGCGACTGCGCGCGAACAGCGAGGCCGGGAACTCGGCGGCGTAGCGCCGGCCCGCCGGTTCGGGGATCAGCTCGGGCGGCGGGCCCGGGTTCGGTTCCACGGCCCGGCGGTAGAGGTGCCAGGTGGCGTGGCCCAGCACCGGCATGACGACTGCAAGCCCGAACAACAGCGGGATGGATCCGACCACCAGCAGCAGGGCCACGATGAAGCCCCACATCGCCATGGTCACCGGGTTGGCGAGCACCACGCGCCAGGAGGTCACGATCGCACCGGCGGCGCCCACGTCGCGGTCGATCAGCAGTGGGAATGACACCACGCTGATGGTCAGCACCAGGACGGCGAACAGGAATCCGACCGCGTTGCCGACGACGATCAAGGTCCAGCCCTCGGACGTTGTGAGCACCTGTTGGAAGAAATCGGGAATCGAAGCGGCCGGCAGGTAGCCGAACGTCGCGACGTAGATCGCCTGCGCGACCGCGATCCAGACCAGAAAAATCGCCATCAGCAGCAAACCGAGCGCCACGATGGCGCCGAACGTGGGCCGGTGACGCACGTCGAAAACATGGCGCCAGGAGATATCGAGGCCCTGCTCGCGCCGCCGGCTCATCTCATAAAGCCCGATCGCCGCGAACGGCCCGACCAGGGCGAAGCCGGCCATCAGCGGGAACAGCAGCGGCAGCACGTCGTATCCGATCGCAAGACGCCCGAGCACGAGGCCTGCGATCGGATAGATGATGCAGAGAAAGATCGCGTGGCTCGGCATCGCCGAGAAGTCGTCGAGGCCCTTGGCGAGCGCGGCTTTGAGGTCGGCGAAGCTGACGGTGCGAACAGCAAGGTGGGCCGGACCTTCGCCGGCGCCGGTGATCACGTGCGACATGGCCATGGTCGTTCCTCCTGAACGGGGGCACGGCCGGGGCACGACTTACGGTAACTTGCCGCAGGCCATGCCCGGGCGCGAACCGATTTGGCGGGGAGTATAAACACCGCCGGGCGATTGTGGTTTCACAATTCCGGCACGGTAACTGCTTTTCGCCTCCGCTTATTCCCGAGGGCGTTAACTCTCCGCGATCGGATATTTCGCCAAAATCGCGCCGAGCCGCCTGAGAGCTTTCTCGGCGGCTGCCTCCGGCGTCATTCCTTCGCGGATGATGTCGGCTTCGGCCGCGCCCCAGATCTGCTGGGCGTTCGCTTCCGCAACGCCGGGATTGAATACGGGATAGTACGGTACCGTCGGCTCCAACACGCCTTCGGTGGTGTAGGCCACCCGGTGCGGATCGGCCGGATCGAGCCAGAATGGGTCGCTCTTGGCCAGTTCCGGCATCGGCGGCAAAAACCGGCCCAGCCCGGATTTGAGATATTCGTTCACGACCTTCGGCTGGATGACATATTTGAGGAAGTCCTTGGCCACCTCGACGTTCTTCGCTCCTTTAGGGATGAAGGCGCCGATGACCCCGAGAAACGCCGGCATCTGTTTGCCGGCGTTGTCGCGCGGCAAGCCCAACGTCACGATGTCGTCGTACTGCTCCTTCTTGTGATACAGCGCGACTTCTGTCGAGATCGTGCCGTCCAAATTCATGAGAATCTGCTTGGCGTGGAACGCGTTGTTGTCGTCGGCGTCGTTCCAGCTCAGCGCGCCGGGCGGCACATAGCCTTCCTTATAGGCGGTGGTGATGTACGCGAGGGACTTGATCACCGCCTCCTTGACCTGCGGATCTTCGAGGTGCGGCACGCCGTTCGGCGTGACGATGCCGTTGCCACCGTTGGCCACCAGAAAATGATAGAACATGTTGTTACCGTCGGCCGGCCCGGTGGTAGTCGGCTGCATGCCCAGCGCATAGAGGCCGCGCATGCCCTGGTCGCGCAATTTCTTCTGCATAGGCTTGAAGAAATCCCAGAAGGCGTCAAAGGTCTTGGGCGCATCCGAAAGTTTGTAGCCGGCTTTCTCGACCAGCGAGCCCCAGACGTGAAACGGCAGCACGCCGGTCATGTAGGGGGCCAAGTAAAAGCCGCGCTTTTTGCTGACGTTGTTGTAGTACTGAGACGCGAGCAGCGCGGTCGGTTGGTAGCGAGGCTTCTGCGTCTCGATGACGTCGGTCAGATCGATGAGCCGGTCGTGCCAGGCATTCTGCGGAACGACCGTGTTGGCGGCGGTGGGATGGGTGAGCACATCCGGGACGTCGCCGCTGGTGAGCGCCGAGACGATCTTCTGCATCAGCGGCCCGAACGGAACGATGCTGGTGTCGATGACGTTGCCGCTCGCCTTCTCGTAGCCGGCGATCATGCTTTTCAAGGCGTCGTCTTCCTCGCGGACGAAGCCCTGGGCCCACCACACGGCCGCGGTCTTGGCCGCCGCGTTGGCGACGTAAGGTCGAGTGATAGTTCCTGCCGCGGCGAGCGCGAGGGAACCGCTGATCACTGAACGCCTGCTGAGACTGTTCATGCTGCTCCTCCATGCCGTTCCCTGGCCGCGCGTTGAACGCGTGCCGTTTCGTTATTGTTGTTAGAAGTCAGTCGCGCGTGATGGCCTCCGTGAATGAGCGGAGCGATGGGCGCGAACGCACACTAGTGTCCCGATTCCGAAGTTCGCTGGAATTTGCCGCACGCTCTGGAGCGAACTTCAGAATCGAAGGTCACTAGCAACGCTATGATTCTAGTGCCGCTTTTGAACCCGAAGTTCGCAACCGGACTCGCGGCAGTTGTCATGCGAACTTCGGGTTCGCGGCACTAGCGATGGTACGCCGATATGCGTTTTATGCAACGGGTCTATGCGGCAGGTGAGGCACTCCGTCCGCCCTGGGCGTGAAGCGCGCCAAAATGGAATCTAAGTACTTGATTTTAAGAGGTAACTGCGCCGTTGAGGGCCTGCCACACGCGGTAAGGCGTCGCCGGCATGTCGATGTGCCGGATGCCGGCCTTGCGGTTGAGCGCATCGACGATGGCGTTGATCACGGCCGGCGGGGCACCGATCGCGCCCGCCTCGCCCGCGCCTTTGATGCCGAGCGGATTTGCCTTGCACGGCACGTTGCGCGTCGAAAATGAGAACGACGGCAGGTCGTCCGCGCGCGGCAGGGCGTAGTCTTGGAACGAGCCTGTGAGCAGTTGCCCGCTGTCCTCGTCGTAGACGGTGTGCTCGAGCAGCGCCTGGCCGAGGCCCTGCACCACGCCGCCGTGCACCTGCCCTTCGAGCAGCAGCGGATTGATGACGGCGCCGAAGTCGTCAACGATCGTGTAGTTCACGACCGTGACGACGCCGCTCGCGGGATCGATCTCGACCTCGACGATGTGACACCCGTTCGGGAACGTGTTGGCGCTCGGCGTCTGCTCGTGCGTGGCGTCGAGGCCCGGCTCGACACCGGGCGGGAGCTTGGCGGGATCGCGCGCGGCATCGGCCACCGCGAACAAATCCGCGCGCCGGTCGGTGCCGACGATGCGAAACTCGCCGTCGGCGAACTCGATATCGCTCGCCGCGGCCTCGAGGAGATTGGCGGCGATCTGGCGGCCCTTCTCGATCACCTTGTGGGAAGCCTCATGCAAAGCTGAGCCGCCCACCGGAAGCGCGCGCGAGCCGCCGGTGAGCCCGCGCGGCGAGCGGTCGCTGTCGCCCATCACCACGTCGATCCGATCGGCGTCGACGCCAAGCCGGTCCGACACGACTTGTTTGTATGACGTGTGCAGGCCGGTGCCGTATTCCTGGTTGCCCATGACCAGCTCGATACGGCCGTCCTTGAACTCGATCGACGCGGTCTCGGGAAAGCCGCCGCCGCAGCGTTCGGTGTAGGTCGCCATGCCGATGCCGCGCAGGACTCCGCGCTTCTCGCTTTCGCGCCGCCGCTTAGGAAAGCCTTTCCAATCGGCCTTCTCCATGCACAGCTCCATCATCGCGGCGAACTCGCCGGAATCGAATGTGAGCTTGGTCGCCGACGTGTACGGCATTGCCGAAGGTTTGATGAAGTTGATCTTGCGGATGCGGTCGGGGCTCATGCCGATCTCGCGCGCGGCTGCGTCGACGAGACGCTCGATCAGATAAGACGCCTCAGGCCGGCCGGCGCCGCGATAGGCGCACACCGGCACCGTGTTGGTGCAGATACCCTTCACGTTGATGGCGATCGCCGGCGTCGTGTAGAGGCCCGAGACGAGATCGGACGAGCGCGTCGGGATGAACGGTCCGAAGAACGACAGATAGGCGCCGAGATTGGCGAGGATCGACACGCGCAGTCCGAGGAATCGCCCCTTTTCGTCGAGCGCGAGCTCAGCGTGCGTGACGTGATCGCGGCCCTGATTGTCGGACATGAAACCTTCCGAGCGGTCCGACTGCCATTTCACCGGCCGCTTGAGCTTGCCGGCCGCCCACACCACGAGCGCCTGCTCCGGATAGATGAAGGCCTTCATGCCGAAGGCGCCGCCGACGTTGGTCGGCGTGACGACGCGCAGCTTCTCCTTCGGCAGTTTGAGCACGTTCTCGGCAAGCGGATCGCGCACGAAGTGCGACCCTTGCGTCGCCGTGTAGAGCACCGGCCGGCCGGCCACCGCATCGTAGTCGCCGATCGCGTTGCGCGGCTCCATGGAATTGACGACCACGCGGTTGTTGATCATCTCGAGCGTGGTGACGTGCGCGGCTCGCGCAAAGGCCGCGTCGGTGGCGGCGAAATCGCTCGTGTCGTTGTCCCAGTCGAACACGACGTTGTTGGGAACGTGCCCGAACAGCGGCGTCGCGCCGGAGGCCATTGCCGCGCGCATGTCGACTGCAGCCGGAAGTTCCGCGTAGTCGACGACGATCGCTTCGGCCGCGTCGCGCGCCTGCGCGAGCGTCTCCGCGACGATCAGCGCAACCGGCTCTCCCACGTGACGCACTTTGCCCACGGCGAGCACCGGCCGCGGCGTGTCGCGGCGCGGACTGCCGTCGCGGTTGGTGAGCGGCGCTGCGCACGGCACGTCGCCGAGCCCTTCGGCGATCACGTCGTCGCCGGTGAGGATCAGCAGCACGCCGGGCATGGTGCGAGCCGCCTGTGCGTCCACCTTGCGGACGTCAGCGTGCGCCACCGGCGAGCGCAGCACGTGCGCATGGGCGGTATGCGGCAATTCGATATCGTCGGTATAGCGGCCGTGCCCGGTGATCAAGCTCGCATCCTCGAACCGCCGCACCGGCTGACCGACGCCGAATTTCATGAAGACCTCCCGCTACTGCCGCGACCCGGCCGCCGCTTGTCGAGCCTATCACCTAGTGCCACACTGGCCGCGATCAACCCCGGGAAATAGCCATGATCAAGCACTTCCACGTCCTCTACGTCGGCCAGATCGAACTCGACAACATCGGGCTCAACGGCACGCCCGCCAATGACCGGCGCTATTCCAAGGATCGGCTCAACGAAGTGTTCGCGACCTCGCTCGACGTCGCCAAGACCATGGACGAACTCGGGTTCCACACGCTGTGGACGGCCGAGCATCACTTCCAGCGCGAAGGCTACGAGTGCCTGCCCAATCTCATCCAGCTCGGGCTGTGGCTCGCGACGCAAACGAAGCGCCTCAAGTTCGGTTGCGCTTTCAACGTGCTGCCCATGTGGCACCCGATCCGCCTCGCCGAGGACTACGCGATGGCGGACATCGTCACCGACGGCCGCGTGGTCATGGGGGTCGGGCGCGGTTATCACACGCGCGAGGTCGAGACCTTCGGGGCGCCGTTGCTCGACGCCAATGCCAACCGAGAGTTTTTTGAGGAGCAGCTCGAGCTGCTGCTCAAGTGTTTCAACGAGGAGTCCTTCAGCCACAAGGGCAAATACTACACCTGCCCGCCCGAGGTGCCCTACCGCGGCTACACGCTGAAAGAGATTACCTGCATCCCGCGGCCGAAGTATCTGCCGGTCGAAATCTGGATGCCGATCGCGAGCGGCAAGACCATCGACATGATGGCGAAGTACGGCCTCAAGGCGATGGTAACGCTCAACGGCGAGAAGATTCTCGACGACGTGATACGTGCGTTCCATGACGCCTGCCACAAGCACGGCCGCCCGATCGCGCTCGGCGAGGACATGATCTGGGGCGCGGGCGTCTACCTCGCCGACACCGAAGAAGAGGCGATCCGCAAAGTCGAACCGTCGCACGACGAACGCTACAAATGGTTCGCGCCGTTCGGCTTCGTGCGCTACGCCGACGAGCAGGGCCGCACCTGGGGCACGCCGGGCGCGCCGGCGCGCGTGCCGTCGCTGCGCGACGGCGTGCAGCAGAAGGCGTGGTTCTGCGGCCCGCCTTCGCACGTGATCGACGGCATTAAATCGATCGAGGCGAAATACCCCGGCCTCGAGCACTTCATGATCCACTGGGCCGAGGGTCTCACGCCCAAAGAGTTCAAGGAGCAGCTGCGCTGGTTCGCGCGCGAGGTGATGCCGGCGTTCGGCGGCGCGCAGGTGCAGATCCGCGCCGCGGAGTGAGGCAGGCAACATCGGCGACGGGGGAGCGGCACGGGCTGTGCCGCTCTTTTTTTGATCGCAGCATCGTCGATGCAATAGCCACCACAACCGAAACACGATATAGTGCAGTTTGTAGCGCGCAGCCGTGATGGGCGCGCGCCGTCAAACCCCGGCAAGCCTGTGCTCGCCGGCCTCAGCAGGGAGTGAAGCGGAATGCGTTCGCCAGTCCCACCTTATGGCCCCCCGATCAACGATGCGCTCAAGGATCCGACGACCAAGCTCGCGACCCTGGTCGCGCTGCACAAGAGTGCCACCGCGACCCTCAGCGCGCAGGGCGATCTCAACGGAGCCGTGCGGCGGCTCGAACGGGAGATCGCGCGGCGCAGGAGTAAATCAGCCAGGGCGAAGAAGAAGTAGCTCCGCCGAGTTGCAGGTCCGAAACGAAGAGGAACGACCATGGCTTCCGACAAGCAGATGTATGCCGTCCCAATCACCGACGCGCTCGACGATCCCGAGACCAAGCTCTCGACCCTGGTGGCGCTCCACAAACGCGCCACGGCGATGCTCAAGGCGCAGGGCGATCTCAAGACGGCGGTGAAGCGGCTCGAAAAGGAAATCGGCCGCCGCAAGGGAAAGACGTAGGTCCGGCGCCGACGTGAGCCCCGGTTCCTCCGGCTCTCCGCGCCGGCTTCGCTCCACCGACGACCTGACGCTTCACCGCCCGGTCCACGTGGTGTGGGAGCTGACCCTTGCGTGCAATCTGCGCTGCCATCACTGCGGGTCGCGCGCCGGCAGTCCGCGTCGCGACGAACTGTCGACCGAGGAATGTCTCGACGTTGTGCGCCAGCTCGCGGAACTCGGCACGCGCGAAGTCAGCCTGATCGGCGGTGAAGCCTATCTGCGGCGCGATTGGCTCGTCATCGTCAAGGCGATCGCCGACGCCGGCATGCACTGCGGCATGCAGACCGGCGGCCGCGCGCTCACCGAGGAGAAAATCCGGCAGGCGGTGGCCGCGGGCCTGCGTACGCTGGGCGTGTCGATCGACGGCCCGGCGTGGGTGCACGACCGCCTGCGCGGCGTTCCCGGCAGCTACGAGCGCGCGCTCGAAGCCGTGCGCGCCGCGGTGCGCGTCGGCCTCACGCCCGGCGTGAACACGCAGATCAACGCGCTCTCCCAGCCTTACCTGCGCGACGTGTTCGACACGATCGTCGCGAACGGTGCAAAGTTTTGGCAGGTCCAGATCACCGTTCCGATGGGCAACGCCGTCGACAACGCCGACATCCTGCTGCAGCCGTGCGACGTGGTGAAGACGCTCGACACTCTGGCTGAGCTGTTCGAGTGCGGCCGCAAGGTCGGCCTGCGGCTCCTGCCCGGGAACAATATCGGCTACTACGGGCCGTTCGAGCACATGTGGCGCACCTTGACGAGCGAGCCGACTTACTGGTCCGGTTGCTCGGCGGGGGAGACGGCACTCGGGCTCGAAGCCGACGGCAAGATCAAGGGCTGCCCGTCGCTGCCGGCCGAGCGCTACTCCGGCGGCGTGACGCGCGACGTCTCCATTCGCGAGGCCTTGGCGGCGCTGGCGCCGAAAACCATCCGCCGCGACGGCAACCGCGGCCGCGGCTTCTGCGGCTCGTGCTATTACTGGAACGTCTGCCGCGGCGGCTGCACCTGGATCGCCGATGCGCTCAGCGGAAAGCGCGGGGACAATCCCTACTGCTACTACCGTGCGCGCGAATTGGCGAAGCGCGGCATGCGCGAGCGTGTGGTCAAGATCAAAGAGGCGCCGGGCCTGCCGTTCGACACCGGCCGGTTCGAGACCGTGCTGGAGAGCGAGACCGGCGAGCGCATGCCGCGGAGACTCGCGCGCGACCGCAAGAAGCGTCCGCGCGGACGTAAACTCGTCCTGTGCGCCGGCTGCCGCGAATATTTCTTTGCCAGCGAAGCCAGCTGCCCGCACTGCGGTTCGCGCAACAAGCCGGCCGCCGACGCGGGCGACGATGCGGTCGAGGATCTGGTCCGCGATCTCATGAGCCGGATCGAGCAGGACACGCAGGCGATCAACGACATCCTCGGGAAGCCGCAGCGTTGAGGCGCGCGGGGCGGGAACGACCTACGAGGTGATGCCGGAGGGTGACGGCTCTAAAAGATTGCCGTTAGATCGACGCGACGCACGGAGTTGATTGGTGGGCGCGGCTGGGATCGAACCAGCGACCCCTACGATGTCAACGTAGTGCTCTCCCGCTGAGCTACGCGCCCGACCGGCTCGCAAGGGATCGGTCGTCTTATCGGCTCACCGCCGGGGAGGCAAGCGCGGGTATCTGTAGCCCGGATGGAGCGAAGCGCAATCCGGGACCGCCGGCCCCGCATTCCGCTGCGCTCCATGCGGGCTACGCCGCCAGCATCTTCTGCACCTCGTTGACGAGGTCGCGCAGGTGGAAGGGCTTGGAAAGTACCTTGGCTTCCTTGGGCGCCTGGGAATCCGGATTGAGTGCCACCGCCGCAAAGCCGGTGATGAACATGATCTTGATGTCGGGATCGAGTTCGGCGGCGCGGCGTGCAAGCTCGATGCCGTCCATCTCCGGCATCACGATGTCGGTGAGCAGGAGTTCGAACGGCTCCTCGCGCAGGCGCCGGTAGGCCGAGAGCCCGTTGTCGTAGTCGATGACCTCGTAGCCGGCGTTCTGCAGCGCCTTGACGAGGAAACGACGCATGTCGTTGTCGTCCTCGGCCAGGAGAATTTTCGGCATCGGCTCGGTCATGACCCGCGAGTCCCCCGGAATTAGTTCCATAAGCCCCAGCGCCGGTAAATATGGGGTGAACCGCAGCTAGCGTCCCGATTCCGAAGTTCGCCCAACCTCGCCGCACGACCGATGCGAACTTCGGAATCGAAGGACACTAGCAACTCTATGATTCTAGTGCCGCTTTGAACCCGAAGTTCGCAACCGGACCCGCGGCAATTGTGGTGCGAACTTCGGGTTCGCGGCACTAATGACCTTGGCAGAGCGGGCCGCACCGTGGACAATAGGGGCGCCGCACCACATCTAACCGGCGGCGACCCCGGACCCGCGCAAGACTAAACCGAATTGCCATGCCCGATCATCTGGTTGCCGAGCTCGATCCGCCGTTTGAGGTACTCGAGCCGGCCGAGTGGCGCGGGCCGATCGTGTTCAACTCGCCGCACAGCGGGCGCGTTTATCCGGCGGGCTTCCTGGCGACCGCGCGGCTCGACATTTCCACCCTGCGCCGCTCAGAGGATTCCTTCGTCGATGAGCTGATCGTCGGCACCGTGCGGCGCGGCCATCCGGTGATGCGGGCGCATTTTCCCCGCTGCTACGTCGACGTGAACCGCGAGCCCTACGAGCTTGACCCGCGCATGTTCGAAGGACGGCTGCCGTCGTTCGCCAACACGCGCTCGATGCGGGTCGCGGGCGGGCTCGGGACGGTGGCGCGCGTGGTCGGCGATTCCCAGGAGATTTACGACCAGCGCATCCCGGTCGAGGACGCGCTGCGGCGGATCGAGAACCTCTACAAGCCCTATCACCGCGCCCTGCGGCGCCTTCTTACCCGCGTGCATCGCGATTTCGGCGCCGCCGTCCTGGTCGATTGCCACTCGATGCCGTCGAGCGCGGGCACCAAGGACGAGCGCCACCGCGCCGACATTGTGCTTGGCGACCGCTACGGCACGAGCTGTGTCGGCATCGTATCGGAGACGATCGAGACCACCTTGCGCGGCCTCGGCTATGCGGTGAGCCGCAACAAGCCCTATGCCGGCGGCTTCATCACCGAGCACTACGGCAACCCGGCCGCCGGCGTGCACTCGATCCAACTCGAGATCAATCGCGCGCTTTACATGGACGAACGGCGCTACGAGCGCTCCTCGACCTTCGCCCGGCTCGCCGGCGACCTCGTTACCCTGGCGGACGAGCTGGCGGCGGTCCCGATCGACGAGCTGCGGCCGTATCGCGCCGCCGCCGAGTAGCTGCGCATATCAGCATTGCATTGGGCGCTGTTCTCGGATAGAGACCGAGACCCGCAGTTCGGATGCAGCGCACAAAAAAAGGGGCCGCTCGCGGGTGCAAGCGGCCCAAGTCTAGGGAGGAAACGCCCAAGGAGGGCGGCGGGAACGCGACGAGGTCGCGTTACCGCGCTGCAACAATATGCCACCGCGCCGCACAAAAGGCAAGGGTCACTGACGTAATTCTGGGGGCTGCGCGGCGGCGGGTTGCCGCAGGGCGGGCGGCTGGACTCCCGGGTTCTCGCTAACTCTTTCGCCCGCCGGACGCTTCGAGCCGGTGCCCGAGGTCTGGCCTAGGGTTTACACTCCTTTCGGACGCTCTGGGCGGGACATGACGGCAGTCGATTTTTCCGCATTCGTTGATGAGCTTGCGACCCTTTCGGGCGAAACCATCCTGCCCTTCTTCCGCACCGCGCTCAGCGTCGAGGACAAGAGCCGCGGCATGGCGTTCGATCCCGTCACCGCGGCGGATCGCGCGGCGGAAACCGCGATGCGGTCGCTCATCCGCCGCAGCTTCCCGGCGCACGGCATCATCGGCGAGGAATTTGGCGAGGATCGTGCCGACGCCGAATACGTCTGGGTGCTAGACCCGATCGACGGCACAAAATCTTTCATCTCGGGCATGCCGGCCTGGGGAACCTTAATCGGGCTAACCCACTTCGGCGCGCCGGTGTTCGGCATGATGCATCAGCCCTTCACGGGCGAGCGGTTCACCGGCGACGGCGGCGGCGCGCGGTACCGCGGCCCGGCGGGCGATCGGGTGCTCCAGACGCGCCGATGCGATGCGCTCAAGGATGCGGTGCTGTTCACCACCAGCCCGCGGCTGATGAAGGAAGGTGACCGGCGCGCCTTTGCCACGATCGAGGAGGCGGTGCGGCTCTCCCGCTACGGCGGCGACTGCTACGCCTACTGCATGCTGGCGGCCGGCCACGTCGATCTCGTGATCGAGACCGAGCTTAACCCGCACGACATCATTCCACTCATCCCGATCATCACCGGTGCGGGCGGCATCGTCACGACCTGGGAGGGGACCGCGCCGGAAGGCGGTGGGCGCATTATCGCGGCTGCCGACGAACGCGTGCACGCCGCCGCGCGCGCGCTCCTCGCCGGCTAAAGCCGCGATGAGCGGCACGGCGCCGGCTGTATTCGACGAAGCGTTCCGCCGGAACCTGCACGACCTCTTCGTGTGGCGGCGCGACGTGCGCCGCTTCCGGCGCGAGCCGCTTCCAGCCGGCACGATCGAGCGGCTGATCGAAACCGCCTGCCTGTCGCCCTCGGTCGGGCTGAGCCAGCCGTGGCGCTTTGTCATCGTCGAGGATGCGGCGCGGCGCGGCGCCGTCATTGACGACTTCCGCGCCTGCAACGGGGAGGCGCTTTCGGCTTATTCGGGCGAGGCGGCGCAACGTTACGCGGCGCTCAAACTCGCCGGCCTCGAAGAGGCGCCGTGCCACGTCGCGGTGTTTGCCGATCGCGCGACCGAGGTCGGCGCCGGGCTCGGCCGGCGCACCATGCCGGAAATGGCCGAGTATTCCGTGGTCGCCGCCATCTGCACGCTGTGGCTTGCAGCGCGCGCGGAGGGCATCGGCCTCGGCTGGGTCTCGATCCTCGACCCGCGCCACATCGGCGCCGTCCTCTCTGTACCGGACGGCTGGATCTTCATCGGCTACCTCTGCCTCGGCTATCCGCGACACGAAGACGACACACCGGAACTTGAGCGCACCGAGTGGGAGCGGCGCCGGCGATCGGAATGTTTTGTGCTGAAGCGGTAGACGGAGGACAGACGACGGACGACAGAAGTTTTCTTTTATCTGTCCTCCGTCGTCCGTCCTCTGTCATCCGAATAACGGCGATCCCGGCACGAAGGCATCGAAGGCGGCCCAGAACTGCGAGCGGAAGCGATCGCGCTCCATCAGAATTTCGTGGCGAGCCCCGGAGATGACGAGCTGACCGCCCGCGCGCAAGCGTTGCGCGAATTCCCCAATGGCAGGCGTCGACACGAGGTCATCCTGGCCGGCGGCGAGAATCAGCATCGGCTGGCGAATGGCTGTCGGGTACCGCGGGTCGGCGAAATCGGCCATCGTGCGGAACGCTGCGTCGACCCAGGCAATGGTCGGGGCCGCCAGGCCGAGATCCGGCTCAGCCTCAACCACGGCGGCGGTTCGTGCGTAGCGCACCGGGTCGGAGGTGACCGGGTTTCCGATGAACGGGCGCGCCGCCACCGGGGTGGCGCCGCCGCCCGGAACATAGGCGCCACCGAGCCCGAGGTAGCGCAACGTGCGCGCGGTCACCTTGGCGCTGCGCGAAGCGGCGCGGCCGGCGAGCGCAATCAGCGGCGCGGAAAGGACCATACGATCGAACCACCGCCGTCCATGGTAGGCCGTGCGAAGCAGCACGGCGCCTCCCATGGAATGGCCGAGCGCGAACAGCGGCGGCGGGCAATCGGGCAGCACCACTTCTTTGATGAAAGTTTCGAGATCGATCTCATAATCGGAGAAGCTGCGCACGTAACCTTTATTGCGATCGCCGAGCGCGTGCTCGGAGAGACCCTGGCCGCGCCAGTCGATCATGGCGACTGCAAACCCGCGCTCGCGCGCGTCGTTGACCACCTCGAAATACTTCTCGATGAACTCCGCCCGTCCCGGGAATACGCAAAGCGTTCCCTTGCGGCCCGGCGGCGGGTCCCAGCGGGCGAACCTTATGCCCACACCGTCCGGAGTCCGCAGCATGCCCACGGTAACGCCGTCGGGTGCCGGGTTGGCGGGGATTGAAACGAGGTCCATCGGGCGGGAAGGGCGCGTTCGAGCGGCCGCCGAGGGTGACTCAACGCCCTGTTCATCAACGGCGATTTGCGATTCCAGCGCCTCTTGCACGGCCAAATTCCCTTCCTACATTTTCTTGGCGCAGGCCATCAGGCTGCGCGTAACCGGGGTCCGACCACACGGTGGACCGCCGCATGTCGCTCACAGGAGGATATGCTATGCGTACATTCGATCTCACTCCCCTCTATCGTTCGACCGTCGGTTTCGACCGGCTGTTTTCGCTGCTCGACCAGGCTACCGGCTTGGAGTCGGCGCCAAGCTACCCGCCCTACAACATCGAGCGGACCGGCGAGAACGCTTACCGCATTACCGTGGCGGTAGCCGGCTTTGCTGAACCCGAACTGTCGATCGAGGTCAAGGAAAACACCCTGACCATTCGCGGCGAGAAGCAGACCAAGCAGAACGAAAAGAGCGGCGAGGTGCTCTATCAGGGCATCGCGGCCCGCGCGTTCGAGCGGCGCTTCCAGCTTGCCGACCACGTCGAGGTCAAGGGCGCGGCCCTCGAGAACGGGCTGCTCCATGTCGACCTCGCGCGCGAGATCCCCGAAGCCATGAAGCCTCGCTCGGTTCCGATCGGCAACGGCTCGGCCAAGGTGATCGACGCCAAGAAGGCGGCGTAAGCGCGGACAACCTCGCAATCCGAGAGGTGGAGCGCCCCGATTTTCGGGGCGCTTTCTTTTTGCCGGTCGCATCAGGAGGCCCTTCGTGTTATTTGCTGTTTGCTCCCGGAAGGATCCTTGCCGAGGTCGATGTCATGATCGGTCCCACCTATGTCCAACGCATGGCCCGCTATAATCGCTGGCAGAACGAAAATCTCTACCGTGCCGCCGAGCGCTTGTCGCCCAACGAACGGGAAAAGGAGCGCGGCGCTTTCTTCGGTTCCATCCACAAGACGCTGAGCCATCTGTTATGGGCGGATCGTGTCTGGATGGGCCGGTTTACCGACCAGCCGAGGCCGCCGGGCGGCATCCCCGAATCCATCGCGCTCTATCCGGATTGGAACGCTCTGTCACAAGAGCGAGCCCAATTCGATCAGTCGATCGTCACATGGGCCGACGGCATCGATGAGACCTGGTTAGCGGGCGACCAGACCTACTATTCCGGAGCGAGTGGGCGAAATCTGACGCGTCCGCGCTGGCTTCTCGTGAGCCATATGTTCAATCACCAGACCCACCATCGCGGGCAGATCCACTGCATGCTCACGCAGGCGGGCGCGAAACCGCACGACACCGATCTGCCGCTCACGCCGGTGTAACAAACATCATTCGAGCGGTTGGACCGGGGGCATGGCCGCCGCCGCTGCGAGCGGACTTGCGGCTGGCGCTGAACCGGGGCCCGCGGCCGGTGACCCGGCGGGCGTGGACACGGGAGGCGTGGCACTCGCCGCCGATGCGGGCGCAGATTCCGGTGCCGCTGGCGTTGCGGCCGCGGCCGCCGCGGGTTTGGCCGCCGGCTTCGGCCGTGGAATCGGCGGTTTTGCGAGAGGGGCCGGCGGATAAGCGCTGATCGCGCCGGTCGGCATGTCATCGTTATAATAGCCGGGCGGCGGTCCATACGGTCGCGGACCATAAGCGCCGGGCGGCGCCATCGCGATCGGGCGCACCATCAGAATGTCGCCGTAGCGCGCGTCGATCGCCAGGCGCACCTGCCGCCCGCGCGGATCGAGCGCGCGCACCTGATAGGCCTCTCCGTTTCGCACCGGCGTCGCCTGCGGCGCGAAGCCGTTTGCCCGCAGAATTTTGCCGATCTCCTGCGGCGGCAGCACGGGTCCAAGCCGGCCGACCGGGCCGGCCGGCAACGGCGCCGGTTGCGCCAGCGCCGCACCCGAGGCGAGACAGATCGCAACCGCACAGACAGCGGATTTGATGGTCACGGATTGGTTCCCCCTGCTCGCGTCGGCCCCTTCGCCTGACAAACCATAGCTCCGAATACGGCGGAGCTTGGGCGGTGGTCACGCACCACGCGCAATTGTGACGAACCGGTCGACCTCGGCTTCGGTCGTGGAAAACGACGTGACGAGCCGGACCAAGGTGACGTCAGGGGAAATGACGGACCACGGGTAATACGTCGCGCCAGCGGCTTTGAGGCGCCGGTCCGTCTCTTCGGTCAGCGGCACGAACAGCTCGTTAGCCTCCACTGGCCACGCGGGTTTTATTCCGGTCGCGCTCAGGCCTTCGACCAATCGGTCGGCCATGCGATTGGCGTGGCGGGCGAGATCGAGCCACAGGTTGTCGGCCAGATAGGCATCGAGTTGCGCGGCGAGGAAGCGGTGCTTCGAGAGAAGATGGCCGCCGCGCTTACGCCGCTCGTCCATGTTTTTCGCGCGCGCTGGATCGAAGAAAATCACCGCTTCGGCGGCGAGTGCTCCGTTTTTTGTTGCGCCGAACGAGAGCACGTCAACACCGGTGCGCCAGGTCAGTTCAGCCGGCGTCGCATTAGTGCGTACGAGCGCGTTCGCAAACCGCGCGCCATCGAGGTGAACGGCGAGTCGGTGTTCGTGGCCAATCTCAGCGAGTCGCCGGATTTCCGAAGCCCGGTAGATCGTCCCGGCTTCGGTCGATTGCGATAGCGACAACGCGGCGGGCGTGACGTGGTGTGGGCCACCCCATGGCCCGCGGGCGAGCGCGGCCTTAAGGGTTTCCGGCGTGATCTTGCCGCCGTCGCCGGGGAGCGTGACCAGTTTCACGCCGCCGCCGTAGAATTCCGTGGCGCCGCATTCGTCGGTCGCGATGTGGCTTTGCACGTGGCACAGCACCGCTCCCCAGGGCGGTGTCAGCTGCGCCAGTGCCAGCGCATTGGCGGCGGTCCCGGTCGGCACCAGGAATACGGCGACCTCGTGCTCGAACAGGGCGGCGAGGCGCTGCTCGACCCGGGCGGTCCATTCGTCCTCGCCGTAGCCCAAGGCATATCCGTCATTGGCGCGCGCGATTGCCGCAAGGATTTTCGGCGCTACCCCGGCGGTATTGTCGCTCGCAAAATTCATCACGCCCTCTCCATTTTGGCTGCACGGGCGTTACCTACACGCCTGACCCCCGCCGCGCACGCAATTGACGTTGCCTAAGCCGGGCTATCCGTGGTCCTCTTGTTCCGCCCCGAGAGCCGGCGGGGACAAAGGCGAAATTTTCCCGGGCGCGCATGCGCGCGACGCTTGTGTTGCGGGGCAAAATTTGGCATGGTCACATAGGACAGTAATGCTGTCCCAATTGCGATGCCGCGTTCCCAGAGCGGGAAACCGGCCGATGAGGCGGAGCGGCGCTTCGCAAGATGGAGCGCAGCCGAGACTATCCGGCCGTTGCGGCGCCGCAGGGCGAACGAGCGGCGCCACAACAAGCCGCCATTTCACGCGACTGCCCGTTGCTCGCGTCGGGGTGCCGAACGGCGCCGCGGGCGCGAGAGGTGCGCCGCCCCGAGGTGCGGGCCGGAACGAGGATCGAGAGGCTGGTCATGGGCGCGACAGACGGCATTGAGCGCGAGGCTTCGCGGACCCCGCAGGCGAGCGATGCGGCCTGGCCGGTGGCGCGCGGGCTGTTCGATCCGGCGCTGGAAAAGGATTCCTGCGGCGTCGGGTTCGTCGCCGATATCAAGGGCCGCAAATCCCACAAGATCATCGAGGATGGGCTGCAGATCCTGCTCAACCTCGAGCACCGCGGCGCGGTCGGCGCCGATCCGCGCGCGGGCGACGGCGCCGGCATCCTGGTGCAAACGCCACACCGTTTCTTCATGCGCAAGGCGGCCGAGCTGGGCATCGCCCTGCCGGAGGTGGGCCAATACGCGGTCGGCTACGTGTTCATGCCGCACGATCCGCAGTGGCGGCAGGTGATCATGGACATCTACGCGGACGTTGTTCCGCGCGAAGGCCTCAAGTTGCTTGGCTGGCGCGAGGTGCCGCACGACAACGCCTCGCTCGGCTATTCGGTCAAGCCGACCGAGCCGTTCCACATGCAGGTGTTTATCGCGCGCGGCGACGACATCGAGGACGACGATGATTTCGAGCGCCGCCTCTACATTCTCCGCAAGGTCATTTCCAACGTCGTTTATAATAGGCGCGAGCGGCGCCTGGCGAACTATTACGTCGTGTCGCTCTCGTTCCGCACTATCGTTTACAAGGGCATGTTCCTCGCCGACCAGCTCGGGAAGTATTACCCCGACCTGCACGAGGAGGATTTCGAATCCGCGCTGGCGCTGGTGCACCAGCGCTTCTCGACCAACACATTCCCGAGCTGGTCGCTCGCGCATCCTTACCGGATGATCTGCCACAACGGCGAGATCAACACGCTGCGCGGGAACCTCAATTGGATGGCGGCGCGCCAAGCCTCGGTCTCCTCCGAGCTGTTCGGCAGCGACATCAGCAAGCTCTGGCCGATCTCCTACGAGGGCCAGTCCGACACGGCTTGTTTCGACAACGCGCTCGAGTTCCTGGTGCAGGGCGGCTACTCGCTCGCGCACGCGGCCATGATGCTCATTCCGGAGGCATGGGCCGGCAACCCGCTGATGGATGAGGAGCGCAAGACGTTCTACGAATATCACGCCTCGCTGATGGAGCCGTGGGACGGCCCGGCGGCGATCGCGTTCACCGACGGGCGGCAGATCGGTGCCACCCTCGACCGCAACGGCCTGCGTCCGGCGCGCTGGTTCGTCACCTCCGACGATCTCGTGATCATGGCCTCGGAAGCCGGCGTGCTGCCGGTCCCGCAGGACAAGATCGTGCGCAAGTGGCGCCTTCAGCCCGGCAAGATGCTGCTCGTCGACCTCATCGAAGGCCGCATCATTTCCGACGACGAGCTCAAGGCCGACCTCGCGCGCCGGCATCCCTACGGCAAGTGGCTCAAGCGCACCCAGATCGTGCTCGAAGACTTGCCGCCGGTGCAGGCGCGCAAGCCGCGCACCAATATTTCTTTGCTCGATCGCCAGCAGACGTTCGGCTACAGCCAGGAGGATTTGCAGATCCTGCTCGAGCCCATGGCGACCACCGCCCAAGAGGCGGTTGGCTCCATGGGCAACGACACGCCGATCTCGGCGCTCTCCGACAAGCCGAAGCTGCTCTACACCTATTTCAAGCAGAACTTCGCCCAGGTCACCAACCCGCCGATCGATTCGACCCGCGAAGAACTGGTGATGTCGCTCGTCTCGTTCATCGGGCCGCGGCCGAACCTGTTCGATTTGAAGGGCCTCGCCAACAAGAAGCGGCTGGAAGTGCGCCAGCCGATCCTCACCAACGAGGATCTCGAGAAGATCCGCTCCATCAGTCACATGGAGGGCCAGTTCGACACGCGCACCCTCGACGTAACCTATGCGGCCGAGGAAGGCGCGCCTGGCATGAAGCCGGCGCTCGAGCGCCTGTGCGAAAGCGCCGAGGGTGCGGTGCGCGGCGGTTACAACATAATCATCCTCTCGGACCGGCGCGCGGGGCCGGATCGGATACCGATCCCGGCGCTGCTGGCGACCGCGGCCGTGCATCACCACCTGATCCGCCAGGGCCTGCGCACCGCGGCCGGGCTCGTGGTCGAAACCGGCGAAGCGCGCGAGGTGCATCACTTCTGCTGCCTTGCCGGCTACGGCGCCGAGGCGATCAATCCCTATCTCGCCTTCGAGACGCTGATCGCGCTCAAGGACGATCTGCCGGAGAAGATCGACGAGAAGGAAATCATCAAGCGCTACACCAAGTCGGTCGACAAGGGCATCCTCAAGGTGATGTCCAAGATGGGCATCTCCACCTATCAGTCCTACTGCGGCGCGCAGATTTTCGACGCGGTCGGGCTCAAAGGGGACTTTGTCGAGCGCTTCTTCTTCGGCACCGCGAGCCGGATCGAAGGCGTCGGCCTCGACGAGATCGCCGAAGAGACCGCGCGGCGGCATCGCGAAGCGTTCGGCGACTCGCCTGTACTGCGCCATGCGCTCGAGGTGGGCGGCGAATATCTCTTCCGTCTGCGCGGCGAGGCGCACGCCTGGTCGCCCGAGACGGTCGCGTTGCTCCAGCACGCCGTGCGCGGCAATTCGTTCGACAAATACCGCGCCTTCGCGGCGGTGGTGAACGAGCAATCGGAGAAGCTGCTCACCATCCGCGGCCTGTTCCGCGTCAAGGCGGCCGAGGACGAGGGCCGTGCGCCGGTGCCGCTCGAAGAGGTCGAGCCCGCCAAGGAGATCGTGAAGCGATTTTCGACCGGCGCCATGTCGTTCGGTTCGATCAGCCGCGAGGCGCACACGACACTGGCGATCGCCATGAACCGCATCGGCGGAAAGTCGAACACCGGCGAAGGCGGCGAGGAATCTGACCGCTTCAAGCGGCTGCCGAACGGCGATTCGATGCGCTCGGCGATCAAACAGGTCGCTTCCGGCCGGTTCGGCGTGACCACGGAATATCTCGTCAACTCCGACATGATGCAGATCAAGATGGCGCAAGGCGCCAAGCCCGGGGAGGGCGGGCAATTGCCCGGCCACAAGGTCGACGCGGTGATTGCCAAGGTGCGCCACTCGACGCCCGGCGTCGGCCTGATCTCGCCGCCGCCGCACCACGACATCTATTCGATCGAGGACCTCGCGCAGCTCATCTTCGACCTCAAGAACGTCAACCCCGCGGGCGACGTATCGGTGAAGCTCGTCTCCGAGGTCGGGGTCGGCACCGTCGCCGCGGGCGTGTCGAAGGCGCGCTCCGACCACGTGACGATCGCCGGCTTCGAGGGCGGCACCGGCGCCTCGCCGCTCACCTCGATCAAGCACGCGGGAAGCCCGTGGGAGATCGGGCTAGCCGAGACCCATCAGACGCTGGTCGCGAACCGTCTACGGGGTCGCATCGCCGTGCAAGTCGATGGCGGCTTGCGCACCGGGCGCGACGTCGTCGTCGGTGCGCTGCTCGGCGCCGACGAGTTCGGCTTCTCGACCGCGCCGCTGATCGCGGCCGGCTGCATCATGATGCGGGTGTGCCATCTCAACACCTGCCCGGTCGGGGTCGCCACCCAGGATCCGGTGCTGCGCAAGCGCTTCAAGGGGTTGCCCGAGCACGTCATCAACTATTTCTTCTTCGTCGCCGAAGAAGTGCGCGAGATGATGGCGGCGATGGGCTATCGCACGTTCAACGAGATGATCGGGCAGATGCAGATGCTCGACAAAGTCATGCTGGTTGCGCACTGGAAGGCGCGCGGCCTCGACTTCTCACGCATTTTCGAAAAGCCCGAAGCGCCTGCGGGCGTCAACATCTACAAATGCGAGCCCCAGGACCACATGATCGAGCGAATCCTCGATCGCAAGCTGATCGCCGAGGCGCGCGCCGCGATCGACCGCGGCGCGGCGGTGCGGATCGAGACAACGATCCGCAACACCGACCGCACCGCCGGCGCGATGCTTTCGGGCGAGATCGCGAAAATATACGGGCACGCCGGGCTCCCCGACGACACCGTCCACGTCAAGCTCCTCGGTACCGCCGGCCAGAGTTTTGGCGCGTGGCTCGCGCGCGGCGTCACGTTTGAGCTGGAAGGCGAAGCCAACGATTACGTCGGCAAGGGGCTCTCGGGCGGACGCATCGTCATCTATCCGCCGCGCGAAGCCGCTATCGTTCCCGAGCAGTCGATCATCGTCGGCAATACCGTGCTCTACGGGGCGGTCGAGGGCGAATGCTATTTCCGCGGCATCGCCGGCGAGCGGTTCGCGGTGCGCAACTCCGGCGCGGTCGCCGTCATCGAAGGCGCCGGCGATCACTGCTGCGAATACATGACCGGCGGCGTCGTCGTCGTGCTCGGCTACACCGGGCGCAACTTTGCGGCCGGCATGTCGGGCGGCATCGCCTATGTGCTCGACGAGGACGGCAGTTTCGCCAGGCGGTGCAACCTCTCCATGGTCGAGCTTGAGCCGGTGCTGGCGGAAGAGGAGGCGATCGCCCGCCTTTATCACCAAGCTGGCGATCTCGATCATCACGGCCGCGTCGACGTGATGGCGGATATGAGCCGGTTCGACGCCGAGCGGCTGCATCAGCTCATCGCCAATCACGCGAGCTACACCGGATCCGTGCGCGCGCGCGAGATCCTCGCCAAGTGGAGCCACTACCTGCCGAAGTTCCGCAAAGTGATGCCGGTCGAGTACCGGCGCGCGCTCGCCGAACTCAAGGCGCGCGAAGCCGCGGTTCCGCCGCTCGCCGCAGCAGGCGCCTGAGGAGCGGATGGGCAAGGTCACCGGCTTTCTCGAAATCGATCGGCAGGACCGGCGCTACGCGCCGGCCTCCGATCGCATTCGTCATTTCCGCGAGTTCGTGATCCCGCTGTCCCAGGAAGCGACGCGCGACCAGGCGGCGCGCTGCATGAACTGCGGCATCCCCTATTGTCACAACGGCTGCCCGGTCAACAATCAGATCCCCGACTGGAACGACCTCGTCTACCGGGGCGACTGGCATAACGCCTGCATCAACCTGCACTCGACAAATAATTTCCCCGAGTTCACCGGACGCCTGTGCCCGGCGCCGTGCGAGGCGGCCTGCGTGCTCAACCTCGAGGACAATCCAGTCACCATCAAGACGATCGAATGCGCGATCGTCGACCGCGGCTGGAAAGAGGGTTGGATTACGGCCGAGCCGCCCGCGACGAAGAGCGGCAAGAAGGTTGCGATCGTCGGCTCGGGCCCGGCCGGGCTCGCGGCCGCCCAGCAGCTCGCGCGCGCCGGCCACGACGTGCATGTATTCGAGCGCCACGCCAAGGCCGGGGGCCTGCTCGCCTACGGCATTCCCGATTTCAAGATGGAGAAGCATCACGTCGACCGCCGCATCAAACAAATGGAAGCCGAGGGCGTCGTCTTCCATTACGGTGCGCACGTCGGCGTGAGCATGCCGGTCGAGCGCCTGACCGAGGGATTCGACGCCATCGTGCTCGCCGGCGGTGCCGAGCACTCGCGCGACCTGCCGATTCCCGGGCGCGAGCTTTACGGCGTCCACTTCGCCATGGACTTTCTGCCGCAACAGAACCGCCGCATCGGCGGCGAACCGATCGGCGAGCTGCCGCCGATTCTTGCCGGCGGCAAGCATGTGGTCGTCATCGGCGGTGGCGACACCGGCTCCGACTGCATCGGTACGGCGATCCGGCAGGGCGCGCTCTCGGTCACCAACCTGGAGCTGCTGCCGCGACCGCCCGATAAGGAAAACAAATTCGTCACGTGGCCCAACTGGCCGCTCAAGATGCGCACCTCGTCGAGCCACGAAGAGGGCGCCGAGCGCGATTTTGCGGTGATGACCGAGCGCTTCAGCGGCCAGCACGGTCACGTCAAGACGCTGCATTGCGTGCGCGTCGATGACAAGCTCAAGCCGATCGCCGGCACCGAGTTCGAACTCAAGGCCGACCTCGTGCTGCTCGCCATGGGCTTCGTGCATCCGGTGCACGAGGGTATGATCAAGACGCTCGGGCTGGCGCTCGATCCGCGCGGCAACGTGAAGGCCGACACGCGCGATTATCAGACCTCGCTGCCGAAGGTGTTCACCGCCGGCGACATGCGGCGCGGGCAGTCGCTCATCGTGTGGGCGATCCGCGAAGGCCGGCAAGCGGCGGCGGCGGTCGATGCGTTCCTGATGGGATCGACGAACCTGCCGCGGTGACGCGTTACCGGCCCCAGCCGCTCCACCATCCGCCATTATTGTTGTTTGAACGCGGGACCGAGCCGGGTGGGCGCGGTTGGTCGTCGCGGCGTCCGAAAAGGCTGAATGGCTGCTGCTCTGGGGCGCGCGCGATCGGGCGCTTGGGAGCCTGCTTTGCGGCCGGAGGCGCCGCCTGTTTCGCGGCGTCGGGCGAGGGTGCCGCGGTCGCAGCCGCGGGAGCGGCAGGCTCCGGCGGCTCGTTGAGCGAAGTCGAAGCCGGCAAGGAGTCCGGACGCGGCCAAGCGAAGTTGTCGGCGCGGCCCGCCGGCGGCGCCACCGGCTCGCCCTTGACGAGGACGTGACTCGCCACCGGATCGGCGCTCGTCGTGCGCGCCGGGCCGCCGCCGAGCAAGCCGTCTGACCCGGCGGCGGCCGGTCCCGTCAGCGGCACCACCGGCCCCGCGACGGGCCGGGTCGGTACGCCGGGCTTTCCAGGAGCCGCCGGCGTCTCTTTCTCCGTCGGGATCGGCATCGCAACCGGCGCGCCGCGTGCCAGCATGGTTCGCCGGATCTCGCGCTCGACGTAGTGGGCAAGCTTGCGCGCGCCCGCCTTGGTGAAGTGCACGCCGTCGCCGGCGCGCAGGCGGCGAATCTGACCCTCGAAGTCAGGTCCCTGGTTGACGTAGTTTCCGTTCTCGTCAACGAACCCGTCCCAAATGTCGACGTAGGTGATGCCGGCCTTGCCGGCCCGGTCGCGATAAAGATCGTTGAGATAGACCATGTCGGCGGTCGAACGGGTGCCGCGAATGGCGGGCAGCCCGACCCACAGCACCGGCACGCCCTTCGATTTGAGCACCGCAATCGTCTCGTCGATACGCTTGGCATAAAGCTCCGCCCATTTATCGGTGCGGAACTGGTGCGTGGTCGATCCCGACTGCGCCGGCTCCGGCGTGGGCGCGATGATCGCGGGGTCCTCGCCGCCGGCTTCGGCGTCGCTGGGTGGCGCCGCCTGCGGTTGCTCAGCCGGCGTTGTCGTCTGCTGCTGCGGGGGATGCGCCTGTCCGGGCGCTTGCTTGGCAGCGGGGGTGCCCGGGGCCTGCTTAACGGCGGGGTTTTGGACCGGCTTTGGCTTGTCGCGGATCGAGGTGCGATCGGCGAGGCCAGTCATCATCACGATGTAATCCGGCTTCTCGCCCGCGAGGATTTCCCGCACGGCAGTGACTGCATCATAGCCGTCGCGCCCCTCGGTCTTGATCAGGCCGCGGTTAGCGCGCGGCTTGCGGATCACGGCGATTTCCGGGGTTTCCGCGAACGCGTCTTCGAGGCCGTAGCCGAGCCAGTCCGCCATGGAGTCGCCGAGCACCAGCACGTTGGTGGTGGCCGGGGCTTCGCGTTTGTGGGGCGGCGGCGCGCGGGAATAGTCGGCCGGCGCCTCGCGGCGCGGCTCCTGCTGCTGCCACGGCCAGCCATACCCCCCCTGGCGGCGCTGCGACGGCCCGCCGAACCACTGTTGAAAGCCCCACTGCGCCGCAGCCGGGGTCGTTGCGACCGCCAGCAGCCCGCCGGCGGCGAATATTTCGAGTGCCACCAGCAGGACCGGGCCGGCAAGCCGGCGCACTATCGCATCCTTATTCCGCATCGCTCCTCGGCAAGCGCCCTTTTGTTGGAGCATGATCTTCTCGGAAAACCGGTACCCACTTTCGGCATCATGCTCGTGCCGCTCGAAAAACCGCTGCGACTGCCCGAGGTTCCGGGCGCCGAATCCTAGCACGGCGAAAGTGTCGAACTGAAGGTCCGGGGCTTCAGCGTGCCCGCAGGTGCTCGAGCACGGCGACCGTCGCGAAGCCGTCCGGGATCAGCCCTGCGCGGGCCTGGAAATCCCGCAACGCCGCGCGGGATTTGGCGCCGAACCGGCCGTTAGGCTCGCCGGCGTTGAAGCCGTGGGCGACCAGCCGCTGTTGCAGTTCGTAGACCTCCGCCCGGGTGAGTACGCGCTCCTCGCGCGGCCACGGCTGCACGATCGGCCCGCCGCCGCGCATGCGGTCGGCGAGATGGCCGATCGCGAGCGCGTAAGCCTCGGCCGGGTTGTACTTCATGATGACGCGGAAGTTGTTGAGCATCAGGAAGCCCGGTCCGCGCACGCCGGCGGGGACGAGCAGATAGGCGCGCTCGCTCGGCCGAGTGAAAGGCTGGTTGCCGACTCGATGCACGCCCAGGCGCTCCCATTCGGCGAGCGTGAGCTGGCGCGCGCGATCGGCGAGCAGATAGTTGAACCCTTTGGGGACGACGACCTCGTAACCCCAAGTCTGGCCGGAAACCCAGCCGTCCTTGCGCAGGTTGTTGGCGGTCGAGGCGATGACGTCCGGGACCGAATCGACTACGTCGCGGCGGCCGTCGCCGTCGAAATCGACCGCGTAGCGCTTGAACGAAGTCGGCATGAACTGAGTCGGCCCGAACGCTCCCGCCCACGATCCCTTGAGCCGGTCGGGCGCTACGTCGCCGCGTTGGAGAATTTCCAAGGCCGCCAGGAACTCATCGCGGAAGTACGCCTGTCGGCGTCCGATGCAGGCGAGCGTCGCGGTCGAGCGGATCACCGGCCGCTCGCCGACGGCGACGCCGAATTTCGATTCGATGCCCCAGATGGCCGCGATGATTTGGCGATCGACCCCATAGGCCTTCTCGACCGCATCGAAGGTTGCTCGATTAGCCGCAAGCACTTCGCGGCCCTTGGCGATGCGCTCGTCGCTCACCAGGAGATCGAGGTAGTCCCAGAAAGATTTGGTGAACTCCGGCTGGGCGTCGAGCAAATCCATGATGTGCAGATCGGGCTCGAGACCGGCTGTGTTCGCCTCGAAGGTTTGACGCGAGACCCCGCGCCGGGCGGCGGCGGGCCACAGGCCTTCGAGGCAATTGTGGAAATTGGCAGCGGCCGCGCGGATTGCATCCGGCATCATCGAGGGATCGCCGGAGGACCCTGGCTCGCCGCTCCAGCCGGAGTTCGCCGGCGTGTAGGCGGTTTGCGAGACGCTTCCGGTGACCCCGGTGCCGAAACGATCGTCTTGCGCCTGCAGCGCGGCCGGGGCGGCGAACACGAGCGCCGCAACGGCAGTCGCGCAGGCAAACCGGCTGGACCCGGTCAATGAACGAAGCGGTGCGCTCATGCGTTGCGTCCGCGCAATGGATTCCTCCCCGGATGCTCCCCGATCGGATATCACTATTGGCCAGTGCCGCGAACCCGAAGTTCGCACCACAATTGCCGCGAGTCCGATTGCGAACTTCGGGTTCAAAGCGGCACTAGAATCATAGAGTTGCTAGTGTCCTTCGATTCCGAAGTTCGCTCCCGAGCGTGCGGCAAACTCAGGCGAGCTTCGGAATCGGGACACGAGCCAGCTTAACGGCTCATTAACCGGAGATTGCCACCCGATGTCCCGTTCCGCCGTCCGCCGCCGCGGTTCCAAAACGCCATCATTGTGGTGGAACCGCGGCGCTAGTGCCGCGAACCCGAAGTTCGCACCACAATCGCTGCGAGTCCGACTGCGAACTTCGGGTTCAAAGCGGCACTAGAATCATAGCGTTGCTAGTGTCCTTCGATTCCGAAGTTCGCATCGGAGCGTGCGGCAAACACGGGCGAACTTCGGAATCGGGACACTAGCCGCTGACCCCGCCTTTTACTCGCCCCCTCATCCGGACCCCCGCCCAATGAAGATCCGCAAAGCCGTTTTCCCGGTTGCCGGCCTCGGTACCCGTTTCCTGCCCGCCACCAAGGCCATGCCGAAGGAGATGCTCACGGTGGTCGACCGCCCGCTCATCCAGCACGTGGTCGACGAGGCGCGCGAGGCGGGGATCGAGCACTTCATTTTCGTGACCGGCCGCAACAAGGGCGTGATCGAGGATCACTTCGATCGGCAATTCGAACTTGAGCTGACATTGAACGAGCGCGGCAAGCGCGAGGAGCTGGATTCCCTCTCGGATGATTTGCCCGGCCCCGGCACGACCAGCTTCACGCGCCAGCAGTCCCCGCTCGGCCTCGGTCACGCCGTGTGGTGCGCGCGCGAATTGGTCGGCCGCGAGCCGTTCGCGCTGCTGCTGCCCGATGTTCTGGTGCAGGCGCCGCGCGGCTGCCTCGCGCAGATGATCGACGTCTTCGAGGAACTCGGCGACGGCGCGAATGTCATCGCGGTCGAGGAAGTCCCGCCCGACCGCACCCACATGTACGGAATCGTCGGCGTGGGGGCCGCAAAGGGAAAGGCCTTCGCGATCACACAAATGGTCGAGAAGCCGCCGCGCGGTACCGCGCCTTCCAACCTCATCATCACCGGCCGTTACATTCTACAGCCCGAGATATTCGATCTGCTGGAGACGCAGGAGCACGGCGCCGGCGGCGAAATCCAGATCACCGACGCGATGCTCCGGCTGTCGGAGATGAAGCCGTTCTACGGCCTCAAATTCGAAGGCCGGACGTTCGATTGCGGCTCGAAGATCGGGTTCCTCACCGCCAACGTCGCCTACGCGCTCGCCCGCGAGGACATCGCGCCGGCTTTCCGCGCGGAGCTCGAGGAGCTGCTGAACAGATAACCGGTCAACGGACGACAGACGACCGAACGGGCAGGTTAATCTGTCGTCCGTCGTCAGTCTTCCGTCCTCAGCGCTGCAGGCGCAGGCCGACCAGGGCTATCGTCGCGGCGTAATTCGAGTTGGGAATATTCGAGATCAGCCAATCCTCGCGCAGCTCTCCCTTCAGCCAGAGATCGCGGTTGAGCTTGTAGGTCATGCTCAGCGAAGCGAGGTAGTGGTGATCCTGGCGCAGCGAGCCGACGTAGTCATCGATTTCATAGCCGAATTTAGCGGTCGCAATCAGCCAGCGCCGCAGAGCGTGGGAAACTTCTAGTCCGTTGGTATGCACAAGCACCCCGGACACATCGGGCAACACCGACTCGGCCACGTTGGTCGCGCTGACGAATTTTACGGTGGTTAGCGCGCTGGCGGCCCACGCCAGCGAAGCGTCGAGCAGCGGCGCGTGGATGTTGGGCAGGGTGGGGTCCTGATAGAAACGATTCAGATATCCGACGGAGATTTCCCCGGTGAGCGTGCGGGTGAACTCGAAGCTGGTGCCGATCTTCATGGCGACACCGTCGGAATTGCGGTCGGCGCCGGTGCGGTCGGGTATTAGATCATGCACGCGGGTGTCAACATCGACTTCGGTAAACGGCTTGACACCGGGCGAGACTTCGTAGCTGCCGCGCAAAATCCCGCCGTACTGATTGTAATCACGGTCGGCATTGCTTTGACGAACGCCGTTTGTGAGCAGTGAGTCTTGCCAGTCGATGCGGTCGACAGTTCCCTTGAGCGAAAGGTCGAGGCGATTGAACCGCTGCCCAATTCCGAACGTCGCGCCGAGATCTGTGTAGATCGGCAGCTTGGCGAAATCCGCGGCGATGTTCGGGCTGCCGGGGTAGTCGGTCGACAGTATGTAGCGTCCCTGCACATCGATCCGCGTATCTTTGCTGACATCGATGCGCGCGTCGGCACGCGCGTCGAGGTTGGGACGGTCGGCGAGGCGGACCTCGGGATAGTAATAGTAGGCCCCGCGAATCGCGACATCGAGCTGATGGCGCTCCCAGTCCGAGTGCCCCAACAGCTCGGGCGCGACCGTGAGTTGGCTCGATCCCTTCGGGTTAGTGACGGACCGAGCCGGATTGGTGTCGTAGCCTGTCATCACTTCGAGCGCGGGGCGGAGAAAGAAGGTGCCGGCGTGAATGCCGGTCGGGCCGAACGGATCTTCATCGAGCGGAACGGCGCGCGGACGAGGCTGCGCGACCACTGGCGTCGGCAGGGCGAGCGCATCGGCCGGCGGCACGACGCCGGTCGTTTCAGGTGGCGTCGCCGCGCCGACCTGCGCGGACGGTGCGGGAGTTACTGATGATCGGAGCGGCGGCACGACCACCGCGGCGCGCGGTTTATTGGAGCGCGCGGCGTTGGGGCGAGGCGGAGGTGGCGGCGGCAAGCCGCGAGGTTTCGCGGCCCGCTTTGTCGCGGGCTCGCGTGAAGTCGCCTCCGCCCCCGCGGGACTGGCGGCGTCGCCCATTGCGTCCCGCGAACGCGAGCGGCGTATCGGCATGTTGGTTGAGTTGAAGCCGGTCTTGCCGGCGCCCCATGCGGGGCCGTTGCCGAATTTCTCAGTGACGCCGGGTGGCGGCGGCCGCGGCCGCCCCGACTTCTTCTCCGGTTTCCATGGCGCTTGCTGGGTGGTGTCGTCGATGGTCAGGCGCAATCCGCTCGGCGGCGCCGGCGTCGTCTGCGCCCAAAGCGACGCGCCGCATAATCCCGCAAGGGCAGCGCCGATCGGCACGGCAAAACGGAATGCGGAATGACGCGGCACGTGCGATATCCTCGAGGCCGGCGCACGGCCAGCCTTTGGTTAATGGATGTAAAACGAGTATGGTTAATGGCGGGTTGAGCGGGCCCGTTCACCCGCGCCGCCCATTCGTGCTATTCCCCGCGCCACAAGAGTTACGAAAGCGTTGCGATGGCAAAACCGCACACGTCGACGGGCAAACGCGCTGCGAGCGAACGCGCCGAGCGCATGATCGCTTCGGCGCTGCGCACGCTCGAAGCGGAAGCCGGCGGCATCGCGGCTCTCGCCGCGGACATTCGTGACGGTCTAGGCGCGGCGTTCGTCGCGGCGGTCGAGCTGATCCACGGCGCCAAGGGCCGGCTCATCGTCACCGGCATGGGCAAGTCCGGCCACATCGGCCGCAAGATCGCCGCGACCTTCGCATCGACCGGTGCGCCGGCGTTCTTCGTGCATCCGGGCGAAGCGAGCCACGGGGACCTCGGCATGATCACCGCCGACGATCTCATCATGGCGCTGTCGTGGTCGGGAGAGACGGTCGAGCTGAAAGATCTGATCGATTACTCGCGCCGCTTCCGCATCGGCCTCATCGGCATCACCGCGAGCGGCGAGAGCACGCTGGCGAAGTCCGCTGACGTCGCTCTCGTGCTGCCGAAGGCGCGCGAGGCCTGTCCGCACAACCTCGCGCCCACCACGTCCTCGCTGATGCAGCTGGCGCTCGGCGATGCGCTCGCGGTGGCGCTGCTCGAGAGCCGCGGGTTCACGGCGCTCGACTTCCGCGCCCTTCATCCCGGCGGGCGGCTCGGTGCGCAACTTCAATTCGTCGGCGATATCATGCGCCGGGGCACCGACGTCCCGCTCGTCGCGCGCGGCACCCTGATGGCCGATGCGATCGTCGAAATGTCGACGAAGAGCCTGGGCTGCGTCGGGATCACCGAGGCGGGCCGGCTTGTCGGCATCATCACTGACGGCGATTTGCGCCGGCACATGCGCCCCGATCTGCTGGATGAGCGGGTCGAGAACATCATGACGCCGCGGCCGAAGACCGTGCGTCCCGATCAGCTGGTGAGCGAGGCGCTCGAGCTCCTCAATTCGTCAAAGATAACCGCGCTCATGGTGGTCGAGGCCGGCACCCCGGTCGGCATTGTGCACTTCCACGATTTGCTGCGCGCCGGAGTCGCGTAGCCCGGATGAAGCGAAGCGAAATCCGGGTTCACAGTTCCCGCATTCCGCTTCGCTCCATGCGGGCTACGTAGCTGGCTCGACGAACAGCGTCGCGCCGTCGGCACGCGCGATCTTGACGCGGCTCCCGGCGGCGCAATCGGGGCCGGTGACGCGCCAGATGGTGTCGCCGATCCGCACGGTGCCGGAACCGTCAACGATCGGCTTTTCCAGCGTGAACACGCGGCCGACGAAGCCCTGCGCCCGCCGATTGAGGAACGGCTGATCGCCGCCCTCAGGCTCATGCCGGTCGTGGCGGCCGAAGCGCCACCACAGCACAACCGAGGCGACGGCGAGGATCGCGAAGGCGATGCCTTGCTCCTGCCACGCCCAGTCGATCGCGAACGAGACGACGCCGACCAGGATCGCCGATACACCCAGCCACAGGAAGAACGTGCCCGGCGCCATCACCTCGATGGCGAGCAGGATGCCGCCGAGGATGATCCAATTCCAAGCGCCGAGCGACGTGATGAGCGCGATCATGGAATGTCACCCGCCCGGCGGGCTGACGGTGGGCACGGTGGGGCTCGGCGGGCGGCGCGACGGACCGGGCGAGCCGGGGCCGCGGCCGTCGGTTCCGCCCCCAAAGGTTTCCCTGGCAATTTCAACGATGCCGCCGAGCGACGCCAGCACGCCGGTCGCCTCGATCGGCAGCATCAGTATTTTCTGATTGGGCGCTTGCGCAAATTGCCCGAGCGCTTTGAGGTACTGCTGGGCGACGAAGTAGTTGAGCGCCGAGACGTTACCGCTAGCGACCGCCTGGCTCACCATCTCGGTCGCCTTGGCCTCGGCCTGGGCAAGGCGCTCGCGCGCCTCGGCATCGCGGAACGCCGCTTCGCGCCGGCCCTCGGCCTCGAGAATCTGCGACTGCTTCTGGCCTTCCGCCCGCAGGATCGCCGACTGGCGCTGCCCTTCGGCGGTGAGAATCTCGGCGCGCTTCTCGCGCTCGGCCTTCATTTGCCGACCCATCGACTGCACCAGGTCGGCCGGCGGCACGATGTCCTTGATCTCGATGCGGTTGACCTTGACGCCCCAGGGCGAGACCGCGGCATCCACGACGCGCAGCAGCCGCTCATTGATCTCGTCGCGGTGCGAGAGCATCTGGTCCAGATCCATCGAGCCCATCACCGAACGGATATTGGTCATGGTGAGCTTGATGATCGCCTGGTCGAGATAGGTGACCTCGTAGCTCGCCTTGGCGGCGTCGAAGACCTGATAGAACGCAACCCCGTCGACCGTGACCGTGGCGTTGTCCTTGGAGATCACGTCCTGCTGCGGCACGTCGATCACCTGCTCCATCATGTTCATCTTGCGGCCGATGCGGTCGAAGTAGGGCACGATCAGGTTGAGCCCGGGCGTGAGCGTCCGCGTGTAGCGGCCGAACCGCTCGACGGTCCAGCTGTAGCCCTGCGACACCGTCTTCACGCCGGCGAACACCGTGAGCACGGCCAGAAGAACGAGGATGAGGACGAATATCGTATAGCCGGATGGCATGGCGAATCTCCCTCGTGCAGGCCGGCATTGTGGGCGCCGCGCGGGCGGGGAGCAACGGTCAGGTGCACGCGTCCACCGGCGTTATGGCCGGGCGCGTTGTTTGTCGCGGGACGTGCCCGCAAGGTTCATGACGGCGCCTTTTATGAAATCCACCCCTGCAGCTCGCGCTCGGCGAGGTGGCGAAGCACGGCGATGCCGGCCTCGCTGTCATTGAGGCAGGGCAGCGCGGCGAAGTTTGCCCCGCCGTTGTGGCGGAAGATTTCCGCGTTCTCATGCCCGATCTCGTCGAGGGTCTCGAGGCAATCGGCGGCGAAGCCGGGCATCACCACCGCGAGATTCTTGACGCCGCGGTGGGCGAGGCAACGCACGGTCTCGTCGGTGTAGGGCTTGAGCCACTCGGCCGAGCCGAAGCGCGACTGGAACGTCAGCATGAAACGTGCCTCGTCGAACCCGAGCCGCTCGCGCAGGAGCCGCGCCGTCTTGGCGCACTGGCAATGGTACGGGTCGCCCTTTATGAGATATTCCTCCGGCATCCCGTGAAACGACGCCAGGATCATGTCAGGCACGAACGGCAGCTTCGCGAGGCCGTTCCTGATCGAGGTCGCGAGCGCGTCGATGTAGACGGGATCGTCGTAGTAGGGCGGCAGCACGCGGACGGCGGGTTGCCAGCGCATCGTCGCCAAGGTCTCGAACGCCTTGTCGCACACGGTCGCGGTGGTCGCCGCCGCATACTGCGGATAGAGCGGCATGATGAGAATGCGTTCGCAGCCGCGGTCTTTGAGCGAATTGAGCCCAGCGGCGATTGACGGGTTGCCGTAACGCATGGCCCAGTCGACGAGGATGCGCGCGTCGCGGGCCGCGAGCGCGGCAGCGAGCTTCTCGGCCTGCGAACGGGTGATCGTTTTGAGCGGCGACTCATTCCGCTCGCGATTCCAAATGCGTTGGTAGTCGCGCCCGCGCCGCTGTGGCCGCACGCTGAGAATGATCAGGTTGAGCACCAGCCACCACTTGAGCCGGTTCTCCTCGATGACGCGGGGATCGGATAGGAACTCGGCGAGGTAGCGCCGCATCGACCAGTAGTCGGTTGCGTCGGGGGTGCCGAGGTTGACGAGGAGAACGCCGATGGCTTCGGCCTTCACCGGCGGATGATCCGGCGGACGATGGACGGGGGCAGCCGCGGGCGCGTCGTTCATACGGCCATGCTACGCCGAAGGTCGGATTTTGAAAGATGCCCTGCGGCAATGTTTCCTCGCTAAAACGGAGCCGGGCGGCGAAACCGCCGCCCGGCCGGAGTCAGTCGTCAACTGCCACTTACGGACAGGCGCCGTTGTGCACCCAAACGGCGTTGTCGTGTTCAGCGATGCACATGTTAGGATAGGTCTGGCGCATGTGAGTGAACGGATTGATCGCGCACACGGGTATCCAGATGAAGTTGCAGAACTCGCCACCGATACACTTGCCAGGATGCAGGATTTTTGCGTGAGCCGCGTGAGCGATACAGGCATTCGCAAACGTCATCCGGGCGCCCGCCGAGGTGAGCGCGCATACCGGCCGATAAATCCGCGGGCAAGCCTTCGCATCGGCAGGTTGTGGCACTGAGGTAAATGCCAGAGTGCCGAGCAAGGCGGCGCCAATCGCAATCTTTGTCCAAATCCGTTTCATCGTTTTCCTCTCCCTTGGTGGACGGAACCACCGAGGCTAACGCAACTGAAGGGAGGCAGTAAAGAAAAACCAACCGCGGAGAAGTTCACCCGATCGGCCGCTCGTCGGCAATCACCTTACCGTCGTTGGGCAGGCTGCCGGGTTTGACCAGACTCACGCGGCCCTTGAGTTTAGTGATCGACTGCAGGCTCGCGGCGATTGCGTCCGTCAGTCCCTCTGCGCCGCCCGCGTATTCGGCGTAGAGCGTCATCACGTCCTGCTCGGATTCGCGCGTCACCGCGAGGCGTACGCGGCCGAGCTCGGGATGCCGGCGCGCCACCTGCGCGACATGGGACGGATGCACGAACATGCCTTTGACCTTGGTGGTCTGGTTGGCGCGGCCCATCCACCCCTTGATGCGCGTGTTGGTGCGCCCGCACGGCGATTGGCCGGCGAGCACGGCGGAGAGATCGCCGGTTGCGAGCCGGATCATCGGATAATCTGGATTGAACGACGTGCCGACGATCTCGCCCACTTCGCCCTCGGCGGCCGGATCGCCGGTGCCGGGCCGCACAATCTCGAGAATCATGTTCTCGCTCACGACCATGCCTTCGCGCGCGGAACTCTCGTAGGCGATGATGCCGAGTTCCGCCGTCGCGTAGGCCTGCAGCACGTCGACGCCGCGGCCGGACAGCTCGTTGCGCAGCGACGAAGGCAGGGCCGCGCCGGACACGAGCCCGCGCTTGAGCGAGGAGGCGTCCTTGCCGGCCTTCGCCGCGGCGTCGAGCAGTATTTTTAGAAAGTCGGGCGTTCCGGCGTAGCCGGAAGGCTTGAGACGCGCGATCGCCTCGACCTGTTGTTCGGTATTGCCGACGCCGGCAGGGATCACCGCGCAGCCGAGCGCCTGGGCGCCGGAATCCATGATGTGGCCGCCCGGCGTGAGGTGATAGGAGAACGTGTTGAGCACGATATCGCCAGGGCGGAAGCCCGCCGCATAGAGCGCGCGCGCGGCGCCCCATGCGTCTTTGTCGTGGCCTTCCGGCTCGAAGATCGGCCCGGGCGACATCAGCAGGCGCTTGAGCTTGCCCGGCGGCGTCACCGCCAGGCCGCCGAACGGCGGGTTCGCCTTCTGCAGCGCCGGCAGGTCGGACTTGCGCAGCACCGGCAGCCTGGCGAGTGCCGCGCGCGAGGTCACCGCCTTGGGGTCGATGCCTTTGAGAAGCTCGGCCCAGCCGGGGGCGCTCATCGCCCGCGCCAGCACCTCCGGCAATCGAGAAAATATTTCCTTCTCCCGTGCCGCCGGGTCGCGGGTCTCGAGGGCATTGTAGAAGTCGGACATGGCCTCACACCCTGTTCACGCGAGCCAGCGCTTGCGGCGCTTGTAGTGTTTGGCGTTGCGGAACGATTTGCGCTTGCCCTCGGCGATCCCGAGGTAGAACTCTTTCACGTCCTCGTTCTCGCGCAATGCCTTGGCGTCGCCATCCATGACGATGCGGCCGTTCTCGAGGATGTAGCCGTAGCGCGCGTATTTGAGCGCCATGTTGGCGTTCTGCTCGGCGAGCAGGAACGACACGCCTTCCTTCTCGTTGAGTCGGTGCACGATTTCGAAAATCTCCTCGACGATCTGCGGCGCGAGCCCCATGGACGGCTCGTCGAGCAGGATCATCTTCGGGCGCGACATCAGCGCGCGGCCGATCGCGCACATCTGCTGCTCGCCGCCGGAGGTGTAGCCGGCGAGCGCGCTGCGCCGTTCGCGCAGCCGCGGGAAATAGGAATAGACCAGGTCGAGGTCGCGGCGGATGCCGGCGGCGCCGTCGCGGCGGGTGTAGGCCCCGGTGAGCAAATTTTCCTCGACGGTGAGATGCTCGAAACAGTGGCGGCCTTCCATCACCTGGATGCAGCCGCGTCGCACCAGCTCGTTGGGCGCGCGCGCCTTGACCTCCTCGCCGTCGAACACGATCGAGCCCTTGGTGACTTCGCCGCGCTCGGCATGCAGCAGATTCGAGATCGCCTTGAGCGTCGTCGATTTGCCGGCGCCGTTGGCGCCGAGCAATGCCACGATGCCGCCGCGCTCGACATCGAGCGAGACCCCCTTGAGCACGAGAATGACGTGATCGTAGACGACCTCGACATTGTTGAGCGCGAGGATGCGGGTCGCGGTCGACGCGACGGATGCTGCTTCGTTTGTGGGTTCGGTGGCGAGACTCATTGGGGCTCCGCCCTCTCGTTCTCCCTCTCCCCGCTTGCGGGGAGAGGGCATAGGCGGCCTTTCGGGCCGCCGTTCTTAGTCAAAAAGAACGCCGACGCGGAGCGTCGGCTATGGTGAGGGGCCGTTTCAGCTGACACGGCGATCAAGAAAATCCCCCTCACCCGACGCGCTTCGCGCGTCGACCTCTCCCCGCAAGCGGGGAGAGGTAAGAAGCGTCACGAGGACTTGTCGCAAGTCTCGGTGCGCGCCGGCCACGGCTGGTTCTTTGCCACGTAATCCTTGGCCGCCTCTTCGAGCAGCGGACGCACCTTGTCTTTCATGGGCGAAATCCAGTCCGACACCTTCACCCACTTGGCGCCGTCCCACTGCTGCATGTAGGCGCTGTGGTGGCCGTTGTGGTCGCTGCACGAGACCTTGTCGATCGGCGCGGCGAAATCGGGAAGCCCGAGTTCCTTCCAGCGCGCCGCCGAGATCTTGAGCTGCTCGAATCCGCGCCGCACGTCCTCGCCGGTCACTTCTTTCTTGCCGGTGATGTGTTGCGCGTTGCGGATTGCTTCGGCGAGCAGCACCGAGTTGTAGACGCCGCGGTCGTAGAAGTTTTCGCCCACGCGGTCCTTGGAATCGACCTGGCTCTTACCCTTGTCGACCACGTATTTCATGATGTCCTGGATCGCCGGATAGCTCGCGCCGAGGCCGTTGAGGTTGAGAGCGAGATAGCCCTTGGCGTCCTGGCCGGCAGGCCGCGCGTCGTCGTCGCTGCCCGACCACCAGATGCCGACGAAGTGATCGAGCGGATAATTGATCTTGGCGGCTTCCTTGATCGCGGTCGGGTTCATCGCGCCCCAGCCCCACATGATCATCCACGCCGGACGGTCGCGGCGCACGTTGAGCCACAGGCCCGACTGGTTCTGCATCTCGGCCGCGGGCACCGGATACTGCTTCGCGGTGAAGCCGTAATCCTTGGCGAACTGCTCGAGCAGCGGGATCGGCTCGCGGCCGTAGCCGCCGTCAAAGAAGATGTAGCCGATGGTCTTGCCCTTGAGCTTGTCGAGCCCGCCTTCCTTCTCGCCGATGTATTTGAAGATCATCGACAGGCCGTCCCAGTAGGTGGCCGGCGGATTGAAGATCCACGGGAAGGTGTTGCCGTCGGCGGAGGCCGAGAGGCCGTAGGCCATGGAGAGGATCGGAATCTTGTCGACCGCGGCCTTCGGGATCAGCTGCAGCGTGATGCCGGTCGAGTAGGGATTGATCACGACGGGGTGTTTCGACTTGACCTGGTCGTAGCACTCGACGCCCTTCTTGGTGTCGTAGCCGGTCTCACATTCCTCGACGATCAGCTTGGCGCCGCCGATGCCGCCGTCGCGCTCGTTGAGCATCGTCAGATAGTCGTGCATGCCGTTGGCGATCGGAATGCCCGAGCCGGCGAACGGGCCGGTGCGGTAAGTGAGCAGCGGAACGTAGATGCCCTCTTCCGCCGAAGCCGGCACGGCCAGGGCGCACATGCCCAGGCTCGCGACAGCGACGGCAGCGAGGACGTATTGCTTGGCGCGCATTGCGCTTCCTCCTCTGTTGGCCGGCGCGGGCCGGCGGGTAAAGCTAGTGTCCCGATTCCGAAGTTCGCCCGATTTTGCGGCTCGCTCCGTAGCGAACTTCGGAATCGAAGGACACTAGCAACTCTATCATTCTAGTGCCGCTTTGAACCCGAAGTTCGCAATCGGACTCGCGGCAATTGTGGTGCGAACTTCGGGTTCGCGGCACTAGTGTGCACCATTAGTAGGGAAACGGCCACACCCTGAGCTTCTGTTTGCCAATCTGCCACAGCCGGGCAAGCCCGTTGGGCTCGACGATCAGGAAGAAGATGATGAGCGCGCCCACGATCATGAACTGGAGGTGCTCGACCGTCGCCGAGTTGATCGGGACGCCGAGGCTGCCGGGGAGGGTGCGCAGCACGATCGGCAGGCCGAGGATGAGGACCGAGCCGAGGTAGGAGCCGAGCAGGCTGCCGAGCCCGCCGATGATGACCATGAACAGGACGAGGAACGACGCGTTGATGTCGAAGCTGTCGGCTTCCGAAGCGCCGAGCCACAGGAACACCAGCATGGCGCCGGCGACGCCCGCGTAGAACGACGACACCGCGAAGGCGAGAAGTTTGGTGCGGTAGAGCCGGATGCCGATCAGTTCGGCGGCGATGTCCATGTCGCGTACCGCCATCCACATGCGGCCGATGCGGCCGTGCACCAGGTTCGAGGCGAGCCAGGTCATCGCGACCACGATGGCGAGCACGACGAGGTAACGCGTCGCTGCTGTGGCGTTCGGGCCGGTGATGGGAATGCCGAACAGCGTGCGGGTCGGCACCTCGATCGCGCCGGACACGTTGTAGTTCACGAGCCACGGCAGGCGCACGAAACACCACGAGAGAAAGAACTGCGAGGCGAGGGTCGCGACCGCGAGGTAGAAGCCTTTGATGCGCAGCGACGGCAGGCCGAACAGGACGCCGACGCCTGCGGAAAAGAAGCCCGACACGAGGATGGGGATGAGAATGTTCACCTGCGGGAAGGCGGTCGCGAGCTTATAGCAGCCGTACGCGCCCACCCCCATGAAGCCGCCGGTGCCGAGCGAAATCAGTCCGGCGTAGCCGGTGAGCAGATTGAGTCCGATCGCCGCGAGCGCGAAGATCAGGATCGGAATGAGCATCGAATTGAGGACGAAGTCGGAGGCGACGAACGGCACCACCAGGAATGCGATCCCAAGGATGACCGCGATGCCGACGCGGTCCTGCAGCAGCGGGAAGATCGCGTGGTCCGCTTCGTAGGTCGTCTTATACTGGCCGACTTCGCGGTAGAGCATCGCGGTTTCTCACACCCGCTCGATGATCTTTTCGCCGAACAGGCCCTGCGGCCGGAACAGCAGGAAGGCGAGCGCGATCATGTAGGCGAGCCAGCTTTCGATACCGCTGCCGAGCAGCGGACCCCAGTAGAACTCGCCGAGCTTCTCGCCCACGCCGATGATGACTCCGCCGACGATGGCGCCGGGGATCGAGGTGAAGCCGCCGAGGATGAGAACGGGCAGCGCCTTGAGCGCGATAATCTGCAGCGAGAACTCGACCTGCGAGCGCGCGCCCCACATGATGCCAGTGACGATCGCCACGATTCCGGCGGCGAACCACACGATCACCCAGATCTGCTCGAGCGAAATGCCGACCGAGAGCGCGGCGCGGTGGCTGTCGGCAACGGCGCGTAGCGCGCGTCCGATGCGGGTCCGTTGGAAGAACACCGCGAGCGCCGCCACCATCAGAGAGGAGATGACCGCGGCCGCGATGTCGATCTTCTGCAGCGAGACGAAGCCGCCCAGCATCTTGATCTCGTAGGCGCCGCGCGGGAGATAGAGCTGGTCGGTGATCATCACCTTGGGCTCGCCACCGAACACCAGCTCGCCGAAACCGATCAAAAAATACGTCAGCCCGAAGGTCGCCATGAACAGGATGATGTCGGGCTGATTGACGAGCGGGCGCAGCACCAGCCGCTCGACCCCCCAGGCGAGCGCCAGCATGATCGCGAAGGTGAGCGCCAGCGCGATGAACGCCGGGATGCCGAGGCCATGCAGGGCGACGAGGCTCATGGCCGCGAACACCACCATGATGCCCTGCGCGAAGTTGAACACGCCCGACGCCTTGAAAATGAGCACGAAGCCGAGCGCGATCAGCGAGTAGAGCACGCCGCCGACGAGCCCCTCCCACAGCGTCTGCACCAGCAGGTCGGGCGCCGTGCCCATCTGCACGAACGGATCGATGAATATCTTGTAGAGCAGATCCACGATTTTCTCGCGATTCGCTCAGTCCGTGGAATTGCGCCGAAGGAAGTGACGGCGGTTGGGTTCCCCTCCCCCCGCGCGTAAGCGCGGCGGGGAGGGGTCAGGGGTGGGGGGCAAATTGACCGGACACGACTGCCGCAAGTGGCACGCAGCGACCCCCCACCCGGCTCGCTTCGCTCGCCACCCTCCCCGCCGCTCGCTTCGCTCGCGGGGGGAGGGATGGAGCAAGCGGCGTGCGCGGAGTTCCCTCAAACAGGATTTGCGCATGTGATAGCGCTCAATGTGCAACACCGAGGTAAGCGTCGATGACGTTCTTGTCAGCTTTCACTTCGTCGGGCGTGCCGTCGGCGATCTTGCGGCCGTAGTCGAGCACGAGCACGCGGTTCGACAGATCCATCACCACGCCCATGTCGTGCTCGATCAGGGCGATCGTCGTGCCGTAGTGATTGTTCACGTCGAGGATGAAGCGCGACATGTCCTCCTTCTCTTCGAGGTTCATGCCGGCCATCGGCTCGTCGAGCAGCAGCAGGTCGGGCTCCATGGCGAGCGCGCGGCCGAGTTCGACCCGCTTCTGCAGCCCGTAGGGAAGGCGGCCGACCTGCACGCGACGGATCGCGTTGATCTCGAGAAAGTCGATGATCTCCTCGACCCGGCGCCGGTGCTCGACCTCTTCGGCGAGCGCCGGGCCGTGGCGCAGCAATTGCCAGAAGAAGCTGCGGTTCATCTTCAGGCTGCGACCGGTCATGATGTTGTCGAGCGCGCTCATGCCCTTGAACAGCGCAACGTTCTGGAACGTGCGCGCGATGCCGCCGCTTGCCGCCCCATAGGGGCGCATCTTCTCGCGCGTCTCGCCGCGGAAAGTGATGCGGCCTTCCTGCGGCTGGTAGAAGCCGTTGATGACGTTGAGCAGCGAGGTTTTGCCGGCGCCGTTCGGTCCGATGATCGCGCGGATCTCGCCTTTGCGGATATCGAAGGAGACGTCGCGGATCGCCTTCACGCCGCCGAAGGAGAGCGAGACGTTCTCGACCGAGAGCAGCACCTGCCCGGCCAGCACCTCGCCCGACGGCGCCCTCACAGAATCGCTCCGTGCTTACCCTCCCCTGGAGGGGGAGGGCATAGGCGGCCTTCGGCCGCCGTTTTGGTGCTAAAGAACGCCGACGCGAAGCGTCGGCTATGGCCGAAGGCGCCGGGGTGGGGTGAAATAAACGAACACGGAATTTGCCAAGTCACCCCCACCCGACCGCTGTTGCTGCGCGACAGCGGTCTACCTCCCCCCTCCAGGGGGAGGTAGGGAGCGTGTCTCGCGTGCTGCGTGCTCACGCGGCCTTCTCCATCGCGGCAGCGACAGGTGCCACCTTGACGTCACGGATCTTCAACAGCGCCGAGATCGTGCCCTTGCGGCCGTCCTCGAAGGTCACTTCCGTGGCGATCGCGGCTTCGTTTGCGCCCTCGTAGAGCGCCTTGATCAGCGGCCCGTAGCGCTCGCCGATGAGCCCGCGCCGGACCTTCATGGTGCGCGTGAGTTCGCCGTCGTCGGCATCGAGTTCCTTGTGCAGGATGAGGAAGCGCTTGATCTGCGCGCCCGCCATTACGCCTTCCTCGACCAGCGAGCGGTTCATCTCATCGATGTGCCGCTCGATCATGTCGTAGACGCGCGGATTGGCCGCCAGCTCCTGATAGGAGCCGTAAACCACGTTGTTGCGCTCGGCCCAGCTGCCGACCGCGACGATGTCGATGTTGATCATCGCGGTGACGAAATCGCGCTTGTCGCCGAACGCCACCGCCTCGCGGATGTTGGGGAAAAACTTGAGCTTGTTCTCGATGTATTTGGGCGCGAACAGCGTGCCGTCAGTGAGCCTCCCCACGTCCTTGGCGCGGTCGATGATTTTCAGATGCCCGGTCTTCGGATCGATGAAGCCGGCGTCGCCCGTGTGCACCCAGCCGTCCGGCGTCTTGGTCTCGGCGGTCTTCTCCGGGTCTTTGTAGTAGCCGACGAACACGCCGGGCGAGCGGAACAGCACTTCGCCGTTCTCGGCGATCCTGATCTCGACGTCCTGATTGGCCTTGCCGACCGTGTCGGGGAAACTCTCGCCGTCGGGCTGCGCGGCGATGTAGACCGACGCCTCGGTCTGCCCGTAGAGCTGTTTCAGATTGATGCCGAGCGCGCGGAAGAAGCTGAAAATTTCCGGGCCGATCGCTTCGCCCGCCGTATAGCTGACGCGGATGCGCGAGAGGCCGAAGCGGTTCTTCAGCGGGGCGTAGACCAGGAGGTCGCCGAGCCCGTAGAGCAGCCGCGCGTAGAGCGGCACTCTCTCGCCGTTGAGGATTTTCTCGCCCCAGCGCCGCGCCACGCCGATGAAATAATGAAACATGTGACGCTTGAGCGCGCCCGCGTCCTCCATGCGCACCATGGTCGTGGTCAGCAGGTTCTCATAAACGCGCGGCGGCGCGAACGCGTAGGTGGTGCCGATCTCGCGCCGGTCCTCGACCACGGTCTCGCCGGTCTCCGGGCAATTGACGCAATAGCCCGCGACGTACGACTGCGCGTAGGAGAAGATGTGGTCGCCGATCCAGGCGAGCGGCAGATAGGCGATCACCTCTTCGCTCTCGCCCAGCCGGTCGTAGGCGTTGCCGTTCCTGGCCGAGATCAGGACGTTGTCGTAGGTGAGCATCACGCCCTTGGAGCGGCCGGTGGTGCCGGACGTGTAGAGCATCACAGAGAGGTCGCTGCCCTTGCCTTGCGCGACCGAGGCCTCCCAGCGTTGGCGCCGGCCGGGATCGGCGGCGAGCGCTTGGCGGCCGATGCGCTGCACCTCGTCGATCGATTTCAGCCGCGTGTGGTCGTAGTCACGCAGCCCGCGCGCCTCGTCATAGAGCACTTGGCCGAGCTTCGGCAGCCGCTCCGCCACCGATATGACCTTGTCGACCTGCTCCTGGTCCTCGACCACCGCGAGGCTCGCCTCGGCGTGATCGAGAACGTAGGCCATCTCGTCGGCGACGGAATCCGCGTAGACCGGCACCGGCACGGCGCCGAGCGCCTGGCCGGCGCAAATCGCCCAATAAAGCCGCGGCCGGTTCGCGCCGATGATGGCGAACTTGTCCCCGCGCTTGAGGCCGAGTTCGTCGAGCCCGACCGAGAAGGCGCGCACCTCATCGAGCACCTGCGCCCAGGTCCAGCTCTGCCAGATGCCGAAGTCCTTGTGGCGGATCGCCGGCCGCGCGCCGCGAATTTGCGCGTTGCGGATCAGGAGCTTCGGGAACGTATCGGCCTCGGCGGTGCCATCGGCCATGGCGCCGTCTCCTCCCGGTTGGTGCGGGATCAGGACCCGCGGTGGCTGCCCTCTGGTGTCGCCGGTTAAGCGACGATTTTTCTTGTCGCAATTCGTATGAAATGGCCCGTGCGGCAGGTCAAGCCTGCCGGCGCCGGGAATGTACGGAGTTTGGTTACGGACCCCGGCGGCGCTCGCCGGCCCTCATTCGTCCTCTGAGGTCTGAATCAGCAACGATCCATTCCGTTCATCGGAATCAGCAACGATCTGCAAGCGTCCCCGGTCTCTTCCTGGGCTGTCGCGCGAGTTCCCGGGGGTATTGTTCCGCATTGTTGATTGCTTGTTTTTCCATTGTTTCCTGTCCAACCGTTGCTGCGCCGCACCAATTTCGCTCTCCCGAATTTCTCAGCAACTTCAGTCGCTTGAGTGTCGGTCCCGGGTGCTTCGCCGGACCGCCCATTGTATTTTTCATTGTATTTCGATTGTTATTTACAATGGCGCGCCGCACTGCAGTAAGAGAACCCGCCTGTCTGCCAACGATCGCCGGGGCGCAAGGGGCGCGGCTGGTTTTGCCGCTCCGAATGCTCACGCGCCGACATAGTGAATACTGTGGGTTTTGATCGGCTCCGCGTCCGGGTTTGGCCGCGCGTGCTGGACCTCTCCACCCGTGGAGAATGTCACGTCGAGACGCAATAATCAAATCACAATGTTGTTATTCGAATTCTATTAGATTTTTGGCAGCTGCGAACCGCATTACAAGGAACCGTCCATCCGCGCGACCTCGTGGTCGAACGCCTGGCGGAAAATAGAACTGCGAGGGGGACCGAATGGGATCCGACTGGATGAACTCGATCGACGCAATCGCCCGCGCGAGCGTGCGGGCTGGCGCAAGCGCGTCCGGCCGGTACGCCGCGGCGGCGCCGCCGAATCGAGAATAGCCCTTAAGAGCCGGTACGGCGGCTGCCGGATGCGCCCCCGAGGTCGCTGAAATTCGTGATTTGCACCGCGCCGTCGGGAAATTTCGCGGTGATCTCCAGCCTTCCGCCGAGCGCTTCGATATAGCGGCGCAGATTGCTCACATACATGTCGGCACGGCGCTCCAGCTTGGCAACCGCGGGCTGGCCGACCTTGAGCTCCCGCGCGAGGTCTTCCTGCGATCGCTCCCGCGCCTGCCGCAGCTCATGCAGCGTCATATCGGCAAGCATACGGCGCGTCGCTCGCGCGTTCCGAGCCCGGCGGGCAGGCGTCATACGCTTGCGCAAGTTGCTGAAGGGATGATGTCCGGTCATGGTATCAGGCCTTCCTTTTTCAGCTCCTTGATGTACTCGTCATAGAGGCGGTCCGCGATCGAGATCATGTCTTCGTAGAAGCGCTTGATCCCGGTCTTGTCGCCTCCGATAAGCAAAATTGCCGTCCGTCGTGGATCGAAGGCGTAGAAAATTCGAATGGGCCTTCCGCGACTCTGGACGCGCAACTCACGCATGTGATCATGCCGCGAGCCTGCGATGCCCGACGAGTAGGGGAACGGCAGTTGCGGGCCTCTCGCCTCCAGCACGCCTACCATCCGGTCGATGTCGTTCTGAACTGCCTCGCTGAGCCTTTCGTACCATTTCCCGAATTCATCGGTGTATTCGACATTCCAACCCATAGGACGATATATTCCATGAGTGGAATGGCGTCAATAATTACTACATGAACGAGCAGGTACAGAAAAGACAGGGTAGGGCGGGCCGAGTCGACTCCATGCCAAGTCTCTTCGGCGAGTGTGCGCGACGAGATGCGCTAGCTGCCGGAACGCCGTCGACCGCTCCGCGACAAGAAAAGCTCCATCCGCGCAACTTCGTGGTCGAACGCCTGGCGGAAATCCCGTTCCCTGGGCTTGCCGGCAACGAAGCCCGGCCGCACCTGCAGGCGGTCACCGGCGCGCGTGCAGTTCACCCATCCGACGACGCGATCCATCCACAGCAACGGCATGGCGTAGTAGCCCAGGCGACGATTGCGTTCCGGCACATAGGCTTCGAAGCGATAGGCCCATTCCCACATGTGTTCGAAGCGTCGGCGATCCCATACGATCGGATCGAACGGCGCGAGAAAGCGCACCTCGCGCGGCGGCTCGGCGAGCCGGTCGAGCGCGCCGGCCGGCCAAAGATATTTCAGGCCGTCGACAACGCCGGCTTCAAGCCGGCCGGCTGCGAGCAGTTCTTCGATCGTGCCGGCCCGGCTGCGCGCATGCGGCGCGATATGGGCAAAGCGAGCGATAACCGCGCGCAGGGTAACTTCGGGTATCGGCGCGAGCACGCGCGTCACCAGCAAAATCAGCTCGCGCAGCCGGCGCGCGGGATCGGTCGAATCGCCCTCGATCGTCGCGGCCTCGTAGACGCGCACGCCACGCTCGCGTCGCTGCACGCGCAACAGCCCATGATAATGAAGTTGTTGCAGCGCCCGCGTGGAGGCGGTCGAGAAACCGCCCCACCCATTGATCGCACGCGTGCGCCCGAATTGCGTCGCGAGAACCCCGGGGTGCGTCGCCCCGCGCTCGCGCACAAAAGCGAGGACGTCCGCGGCTAGTCCGGTGGGCACAAAGGGACTGCCCGGCCGGGTCCGATCAAATCGCGGGTACAGGAATTTACGGATACGGCGCGGCATGAAGCCGTAGGCGTAGAGAAAGTCCTCTTCCACGGCGAGGGAGGAATAACGCCGCTCCAGATCGCCAGCCCGATAGTCTGCGACGCGATGGCGAAGGATCAAATCCTGAGCCCGGGCCGGAGATCGAATGGGATCCGACTGGATGAACTCGATCTGCGCTATCGCGCGCGACAGCGTGCCCGGCGCGCGCATATGCGCGGCCTGTCGGCGCAGCTGCTCCAGCGTCAATCCGGTCGCCATGGTTTGCGTCGCCGGGATTGGGTCCGGCCCAGGCTGAACACGCGGCCAGATTGATACGGTTGCCCGCGCCGCCGCAAGCCGCGACGGCGGAGGCACAGCTTCGGAACGCAGAAAGCCGGTGGGCCGTCGGCGTAGCGTGCCTTCTCATTCCCGTTTGTCCTTGCGTCCGGTCGTTGATTAGCATAGTGAATTCACTATATCGGAACTGATCGAGCGGCGCTTGCGCGAAGCGGAACGGATTGCGCGAGGAGAACACGGATGAAGAAAAAGCTCGGCTACGAACCCAGCAGCGGCAACGTGTTTGCCGATATCGGCCCGCCGAATGCGCAGGAGCATCTGGTCAAAGCCCAACTCGTCTACAAGATCGACGGCCTGATGAAGGCCCGTGGCTTGAAGCAGGTGGCCGCCGCGAAGCTCTTCGGAGTGAAGCAGCCCGATGTGTCCAAGATGCTGCGCGGAGATTTCCGCCAATTTTCGGTGGAGCGCCTGCTGCGATTTCTCGTCGCGCTCGGCCAGGACGTGGAGATCGTCGTCAAGCCGCACCGAGAGGCAGGCACGGCGCCGCAGTTGCGTGTTGCCGACGAAGGCGATTTCCAGCGCCTCGCGCGCGAGGAAAGGGATATTCGAAAGCGTATTCGCGGGTTTCGAGGGGGCGATCGCCTGTCGCGGGAGCAAGTGCACGCGCGCGGCAGATGACGCATCGCTTGGCTGGCTACAGTCGCCCAGCGCGGCCACGACTTCCTGTTTTCGACAAGGCTCGGCCGCGGGAACGTTCGGCGGCAACCGCGCCATCACGAAAATTGCGGAACGTGATAGAATAGCGCAGTTCCGTCACCGCCGGGATGTTATGCTCCCACTCCGTGCGCGCGGGGCCGTGCAGCAGACAAGCCGAGCGGGGCGCGAGAATGATCGAGCTGCGCTCCCAGCTGGCGCCTGCCTTGCGGCGAAAGCGGAACGTGCAGGCGGAGAGGAGCGAAACGCCCACCACGTCGCCGAACACCGAGCGGTCCTTTTGCCAGCCGATGGGCGCGCCGGGCTGATATTCGGTGAGCAGGACTTGCTGCAGGTCTTTCGGCGCTAATCCGGCGAGTCCGGCCGCCCGTTCCCGCAATGGCGGCAGGAAATCCGGCATGTCCTCGGTCTTGGTCAGGCCGCCGCCGTTGAAATCGTAGCGCCACCCAAACGAGACCACGCGGCGCTTGCCGAGACACCCTTGGAACTCGAACGGCTTGAACTCGAGACGCTGCAAATGCGCGATGAGGTCCCGTTCCTCGGCGCGCGATATGAACTCTTCCACATAGCGAAAGCCGCCGGGATATTTGGACGCGGCTTCAAATAAGTCGGTTTGCTGCTGCATACGCGCTACGGCAGGAGATTCGTGGGTTGCTACACACCCTATGTAAGCACCGCGACGCGCAGCCGCCATCCGTTTGGCAAGGTGAGAGTGGACATGGTAAGGGTGTCCAAAAGCTCGCCGTAGCGAGGCCAAGGACGCATATGGATTACATTTTCGATAACAACCCATCGGGGCCGGATTGCTCTGGCGAACCGCAATACCTGTAGCACAGTCTCGCGGCTAGCTTCCAATCTGGGGCGGGCGCCGCGGGCACAGCTGTAATGGGTGCATTCGGGTGACGCCAACAGAAGGTCTACAGACTCAACTTCATCAAGTGCCGTACTCGGCGAAAGGTCCTCTATCGCACAGTTAAAAACACGCGCCCTTGGGAAGTTGTCCTGAAATGTTTTCGCGGCAAGGGGCGAAAGATCAATACCTCCGACGATGTTTGCTCCTGCGTCAGATGCGCCCCTACTTCCTAGTCCGGCGCCGCAGAACATGTCGAAGGCACGGATCATCAAGGTCTTCGAAGTCTGCAGGTGAGAGATTGGAAAAACTGTAGCTCATCGCAAATATTAGCCTTATGCGGACGTTTCGCATCCGCGGGCCACGTATGCCCCTGGGGATCGAGCATGCCCTTTTAGCTGAATTTTCCTATCAATTCTATTGTTGGCGAAATTGATGGCCTGCCGCGAAAACGGAGACGTTCATTATCGCGGCGTCTCTTTCGTTTGCAGTCGACCGAAGATTTACTCCCCACCTCAGCAACTACTCCGCGGCCTCTCGCACCGGCGCCGGGCCGGCGCGGAACTGCTCGAGCAGCGCCGCCTCTTCCGCCTTGGCGGCGGTCAGATGGCGCGCCTTGACGTGGCCGAAGCCGCGGATTTTCTCCGGGATGCTCGCTAAGCCCACCGCGAGGTGATGGTTGCTCGGTGTCAGCGCCGTCAAGACCTCATCGAGCATCGCTTCGTAGTCGGCGACGAGCTTGCGCTCGGTACGCCGCTCGACCGTGTAGCCGAACGGATCGAACGCGGTGCCGCGCAGGAACTTGAACCGCGCGAGCGCCCGGTAGGCCGGCATCATCCACGCCCCGAACGACATTTTCTTCGCCACGCCGGTCACCGGATCCTTGCGCGCGAGGAGCGGCGGCGCCAGGTGGAACTCGAAGCGCAAATCCTCGCCGTCGAAGGTCGACTTCACCTGCTCGAGGAACGCGCCGTCGCTGTAGAGCCGCGCCACCTCGTATTCGTCCTTGTAGGCCATCAGCTTGAACAGATAGCGCGCGACCGCCTCGGCGAGCCCGCTCTTGCCGGGCGCCTTGGCGGCCTCGGCCGCCTGCACGCGCGCGACCAGCTCGCGATAGCGCTGCGCGTAGGCCGCATCCTGATATTTGGTGAGGAACTCGACCCGCCGCGCAATCGTCTCGTCCAGCGACTGCGACAGCCGGCGATCCGCCGGCGGCGGCCCCGCCCGCGCGGCGATCAGCGCCTCGACCGCGGCCGCGTCGACCGCGGCGCGCCGGCCCCATTCGAACGCCGCCAGATTCATCGGCACCGCTTCGCCGTTGAGCTCAATTGCCCGTTCGATCGCGTCCGCCGAAAGCGGCAGCGCGCCGAGCTGATAGGCATAGCCGACGAGGAAAATATTGGCGCCGATCGAATTGCCGAGCAGCGCGGTCGCAAGCCGGGTGGCGTCGACGAAGCGGCTCTTCTCGCGTCCGGCCGCCGTCATGATGGCGCGCTTGATGCGCTCGGTCGGCAGCGAGAAGTCGGCGTTGCGGGTAAAGTCGCCCGGGAAGATTTCCGCGGTGTTGACCACCATGTCGGTCGCGCCGAGTTTCGCGGTCGAGAGCACCTTCTTGGTGCCGACCACCACCATGTCGCCGCCGAGCACGAGGTTGCACTCGCCCGCGCCGATGCGGATGGCGTGGATGTCCTCCGGCTTCTCGGCGATGCGGAGGTGGCTGAACACGGCGCCGCCCTTCTGCGCCAGGCCCGCCATGTCGATGATGCCGACGCCCTTGCCCTCGAGGTGCGCGGCCATGCCGAGCACGCCGCCGATCGTGACGATGCCGGTGCCGCCGACGCCGGTGACGACGATGCCGTAGGTGTGGTCGATCGCCGGCAGCGTCGGCTCCGGCAGCGCCGGAAGCTCGGCGGGCGCCTCGATGCCCTTGCCGCGCTTGAGCTTCGCGCCGTGCACGGTGACGAACGACGGGCAGAAGCCTTTGATGCAGGAGTAATCCTTATTGCAGCTCGACTGGTCGATGGTGCGCTTGCGGCCGAACTCGGTCTCGAGCGGCTGCACCGACACGCAGTTCGATTGCACGCCGCAGTCGCCGCAGCCCTCGCACACCAGCTCGTTGATGATCACCCGCTTGTCGGGATCGGGAAACTGGTTGCGCTTGCGCCGGCGGCGCTTCTCGGCCGCGCAGGTCTGGTCGTAGATGAGCACGCTGACGCCGGGGACTTCCGCGAGCGCGGTTTGCACCGGCATCAGCTCGTCGCGATGATGAATCGTCGTGCCGGCCGGCCAGGCGACGGTTGACGCATATTTCCACGGCTCGTCGGTGACGACGACGACTTTGTTCGCCCCCTCCGCCGCGACCTGACGCGCGATCCGGTCGACCGTGAGGCCGCCGTCGTTGCGCTGGCCGCCGGTCATGGCGACCGCGTCGTTGAACAGGATTTTGTAGGTGATGTTGACGCCCGAGGCGATCGCGGCGCGGATCGCCATGTAGCCGGAGTGATTGTAGGTGCCGTCGCCGATGTTCTGGAAAACGTGATTGCGCTTGGAAAACGATGCCTCGCCGATCCAGTTCGCGCCTTCGCCGCCCATGTGGGTGTAGCCGAGCGTGTTGCGGTCCATCCACTGGGCCATGAAGTGGCAGCCGATGCCGGCGTAGGCGCGCATGCCTTGCGGCACCACGGTCGACGAGTTGTGCGGGCAGCCGGAGCAGAAGTAGGGGGTGCGCTGGGAGACGTCGGCCAGTTCGGCGATCGCGCTCTGCGCTTGTTTCAAACGCGCGACGCGCCCGGCGATGTCCTCGTTGTGGCCGCGCTGGAGCAGCCGCTCGCCCACCGCCACCGCGATGTTGGTCGGCTCGAGCGCGCCCTTGACCGGGAACAGCCACTCGCCGCGTTCGTCCTTCTTGCCGATGCACACCGGCTGGTTGGCGCTGCCGTAAAGCTCCTCGCGCACCTGCACCTCGATGAGCGAACGCTTCTCCTCGACCACGATGATGAGGTCGAGGCCTTCGGCGAATTCCTTCAGCTCGCGCTGCGACAGCGGCCACGGGCAGCCGACCTTGTAGATGCGGATGCCGAACTGGTTGCACTTGACCTCGTCGAGATCGAGCTCGTCGAGCGCCCCGCGCACGTCGAGGTAGCTCTTGCCGGTGGTGATGATGCCGATCTTGGCGTTGCGGCCGCCCGAAGTGATGTAACGGTTGATCTTGTTGGCACGCAGGAACGCGAGCATGGCGTCGCGCTTGTAGTCGTAGAGCCGCGCCTCCTGGCCCAGGATGGTGTCGAGCAGGCGGATGTTGAGCCCGCCCTCGGGCATGACGAAATCGGCCGGCGTGACGATGTTGACACGGTCGAGCCGGCCGTCGATGACCGCGGTCGACTCCACGGTCTCGTGCATGCATTTCAACGCCGCCCAGGTGCCGCAGAAACGCGACATGGCGTAGCCGTAAAGCCCGTAGTCGATGATCTCCTGCACGCCTGCCGGGTTGAGGATCGGGATCATCACGTCGACGAAGTGATATTCCGACTGGTGCGCGGTGGTGGAGGATTCCGCCGTGTGGTCGTCGCCCATGAGCGCGAGCACGCCGCCGCGCGACGAGGTTCCGGCGAAATTGGCGTGGCGGAACACGTCGCCGGTGCGGTCGACGCCCGGCCCCTTGCCGTACCACATGCCGAACACGCCGTCGTATTTGCCTTCGCCGCGCAGCTCCGCCTGCTGGGTGCCCCACAGCGCGGTCGCCGCGAGGTCCTCGTTGATGCCGGCCTGGAACACGATGTCGTGGCGGTCGAGGAACGGCTTCGCGCGCACGAACTGCTGGTCGAGGCCGCCGAGGGGGGAGCCGCGGTAACCCGACACGTAGCCGGCGGTATTAAGGCCGGCGCGACGGTCGCGCTCCTTCTGCATCAGGGTGAGACGGATGAGCGCCTGGTAGCCGGTGACGAACACCCGCTCCTGGGTAAGGTCGTATTTGTCGTCGAGGGTGACTTTTCGCAGCGCCATCGCGGAGACTCATCTTTGGAGCATGATCTTACCCGAAAACCGGTGTCCACTTTTCGGGATCATGCTCTCGCGCGAGCAGTGTGCTCGCGGTGTGGGGGATCGGCCAAGCGCCGTCACACAGGCCGAAACACGGGCGGCAGAAACGTAAATAAGGCTGACACTTCAAAGCGCAACGGTCAATTTCGTTGTGCGCCGCCGGTATGCAACGAAGTGTCGGCGGCCGGGGCCGTGGCGCAGTTTGGCGCAACGCAGCAAGTCGCGGCGGAAGCATTGTTCCCCGCGCCGCGCAAGGATATGCCTAGACGGAGCCGCCGAACGCCTTCAGCCATCCATTTTCGGCCGCTTTCCTCCCGCTATCTGAGCGGAACGCCCGCCGCGAGACGCGCCGCATGGTCATTCCGCTCTACGACGAAAATCCGTTCAAATGGCCGATTCCGCCCTACGCGACCTGGGGCTTGATCGCCGTCAACGTGATCGTGTTCGCGCTCGAAGCCGGCGCCTCCGACGACACGGTCACCGCGTTGATTTTGGCGCTCGGCACCGTCCCGGCCGAGATCTTTCATTCCGTGCCGCACCCCGGCGTCCTGCCCGCCGAGATCACGCTGTTGACCAGCAGCTTCCTGCACGGCGGGTGGGGGCACCTGCTCGGCAACATGCTGTTCCTGTTCATCTTCGGCGACGATATCGAGGAGGCGCTCGGCCCGTTGCGGTTCCTCGCCTTTTATCTCCTGACCGGGATTGCCGCCGATCTTGCCTATTGCGTCGCCAATCCGGAATCGACCATGCCCATCGTCGGCGCGTCGGGGCCGATCGCCGGGGTCCTCGCCGCTTACCTGTTGCTGCGCCCGTGTGCCAAGGTTCTCATCGCCGTCGGATGGATTCCGATTTGGCGCGTGCGCGCCTATTGGATTTTGGGAAGCTGGATCGCGCTTCAAGTCTATCACGTGCTCGACAAACCCGGCGACGAGATCGCTTACATGGCGCATGTCGGCGGCTTCGTCGCCGGCGGATTGCTGTTCCTGGCGCTGCGGCCGGCGTGGGTGGAATTGTTTGAATGCATCGAATACCCCGACCAAATCGCCGAGAGCTACGCGACGCATCAGTCACCAATCATCAGTGACCAGTGACCAGTAATCAGTGATCAATAAATAGGAACAAATAGAACGTGGATTTCTGGTCACTCGTTACTGATCACTGATTACTGTTCAGGAGGAACCATGGCCCCGTTCGATCCGGTTACCGCTCTCGCGGGCGGCGCGCTCATCGGGCTTGCCGCCGTGCTCTTGATGCTGCTCAACGGCCGCATCGCGGGCGTGAGCGGCATCCTGGGCGAGGCGCTCACGGGCGAAGACCGCAGCTGGCGGCTCGCTTTTCTCATTGGGCTGGTCGCGGCGCCGTTGCTGCTCGGGACCGCGGGGCATCCGCTGCCGATGCCGTGGATGCCATCGAGCTTTGCGATCGTCATCGCGGCCGGGCTGCTGGTCGGCTTCGGCACGCGGCTCGGCGGCGGCTGCACCTCCGGGCACGGCGTGTGTGGGATAGCCCGGCTGTCGCCCCGCTCGATCACCGCCACGCTCGTGTTCATGGCGACCGCCATGCTGGTGGTCGCGATCATGCGCCGCGGATTCGGAGGCTAGCCATGCCGATCATCCTCGCGGCGCTCATGAGCGGCCTCATCTTCGGCTTCGGCTTGGCCATCTCCGGCATGACCCAGCCCACCAAGGTGCTCGGCTTCCTCGACGTGCTCGGCCTTGCGTCTGGCACGTGGGATCCGACGCTCGCCTTCGTGATGATCGGCGCACTCGCGGTCGCGGCGCCCGGTTATTTGCTGGCGCGCCGGCGCGAACGGCCATTGTTCGCGGAAATCGCTGCGTGGCCGAAGAAGAGCGAGATCGACCGGCCGCTGGTCGCCGGCGCGGTGCTGTTCGGCCTCGGCTGGGGCCTCGTCGGCCTGTGTCCCGGCCCGGCCATCGCCAACCTCACGACGCTCTCCTCGCGCATCATCGCGTTCGTCGTGGCGATGGCAGTGGGCATGCTGGCGCTCGATGTGTGGCGACGCAGCCGCACGCGCGCTTATCCGGCGGAATGATAATCGTGCCGCAAACTCACTCTCGTCATCGCCCGCGAAAGCGGGCGATCCAGTAAACACAGGCCTTTCAAATAAAACCGCGGCCGGTGGTTACTGGATGCCCCGCTTTCGCGGGGCATGACGAGGTAGTGTTTTTATCACCCGCGCAACCCCGTCGACTGGCCGCCGTCGACCACGTAGGTGGCGCCGGAGATGTAGCGCCCGGCGTCGGAGGCGAGCAGCAGCAGCACGCCGTCGAGGTCGCGCGTCTCGCCGAAGCGGCCGGCGGGAATGTCGCGCGTCATCTTCGCGCCTTCGGGGCTTTCGAGAAATTCGCGGTTGAGCTCGGTGATGATGAAGCCGGGCGCGATGGCGTTGACGCGCACGCCGCGAAAGGTGAGCTCGATCGCGAGCGACTTGGTGAGCTGAATCACGCCCGCCTTGGCGGCGCCGTAGGCGGCAATGCCCTTGTGCACGGCAAGTCCGAGGATCGAGGCGATGTTGACGATCGAACCGTGTTTGTTCGCGGCGAGCATGCGGCGCGCCGCTTCCTGCGCGCAGTAGAACACCGCGTCGAGGTTGGTGCCGACCACGCGCCGCCACTCGGCCTCGGGCAGTTCGACCGCGCGCCCGCCGTGCGCCACGCCCGCGTTGTTGACGAGGATCGTCACTGTGCCGAACGCCGCCTCGGCTTCGTCGAACGCGCGCGCGATCGCGGCGCGGTCGAGCACGTCAGCTGCGATCGCGACGGCGCGGCCGCCGGCGCGTTCGATCTCCGCCTTCACCGTCGCAAGGCGGTCGACGCGCCGCGCCACCAGCGCCACCGCCGCGCCGTTCCCGGCGAGCACCTGGGCGAAGCGCACGCCGAGGCCGCTCGACGCGCCGGTGACGAGCGCGACCTGCCCGGTGAGATCGAATAGTTCGGCGGATTTCATGGGTACCGGACGACAGAGGACGGACGACAGACGACGGATCGGCGCGAAGCCGCGCCGCGCTCCTTCATCTGTCCTCCGTCGTCCGTCATCCGTCCTCCGAATTACCGATAAAGCGCGTTCGGCAGCGCGGTCGCAAGCCCCGGCACGAACCACAGCACCGCGAGGCAGGCGAGTTGGATCGCCACGTACGGAATGATGCCCACGTAGATGTGCCTGGTGGTGAGCCCGGGCGGCGCGACGCCGCGCAAATAGAACAGCGTCGGCCCGAGCGGCGGATGCATGAACGAGGTCTGCAGGTTCACCGCCATCATGACGCCGAGCCACACCGGGTCGACGCCTTCCATCTGCAGCAGCACCGGCGCGACGATCGGCACCACGACGAACACGATTTCGAACACGTCCATCACGAAGCCGAGCAGGAACATCGCCGCCATGACGGCGAGCACGGCGCCGCCAGTGCCGCCCGGGAGATCGGCGAGCGCACGGTGCACCATCTCGTCGCCGCCGAGCCCGCGGAACACCAGGCTGAACAAGGTCGCGCCGATCAGGATCAGGAAAATCATCGCGGTGATCTGAGTCGTGCGCGCGGTCACTTGCGTGAGGATGCCGTGGCGCCAAACGATCCGCACCGCCACGATCGCCGCGATCGCGATGATGGCGACGAGGGCAAGCGCCGTCGCGAGCGCGATCCGATCGCCGATGCCGGCGGCGGCGCGGTTGAGCCGCACGTCGACAAAGCCGTGCAGTAGCAGCGCCGCGACGATCGCCGCGAGGCCGAGCGTCACCGGCCACGCGCGCGCCGGATCGATCTTGCGCGCGGTGAGGGCGAGCGCACCAAAGGCGCCGACCGCCGCCGACTCGGTCGGTGTTGCCAGCCCGGCGAGGATCGAGCCCAGCACCGCGACGATCAGCAGCACCGGCGCGACCATCGCCTCCGCGACGCGGCGCGCCAACTTGAACCCGCGTGGCGCGTCCGGGTCGGCCGGAATCGCAGGCGCCGCCTGCGGGCGCACCAGCGCAACAATGATGAGATAAACGACGTAGAGCGCGACAAGCGTGAGCGCCGGCACGATCGCGCCGGCGAAGAGATCGCCGACCGAAAGCGAGCTGGGCGCGAAAATTCCGCTCGCAAGCTGCGCCGCCTGATAGGAATTGTTGAGCTGATCGGCGAGTACCACCAGCACGGTCGCCGGCGGCATGATCTGCGCGAGCGTCGATGTGGCCGCGACCGTGCCGGCGGCAAGCCGCGGGTCGTAGCCGTAGCGCAGCATGGTGGGCAGCGTGATCAGCCCCATTGTCACCGTGGTGGCGCCGACCACCCCCTTGGCGGCGGCGAGCAGTGCCCCGACGATGGCGACGGAAATTCCGAGGCCGCCGCGCCACGAGCCGAACAGCCGCCCCATGGTCTCGAGCAGTTCCTCGGCGATGCGCGAGCGTTCGAGCATCACGCCCATGAAAATAAACAGCGGGATCGCCAGCAGCACCTCGTTCGTCATCACGCCGAAGATGCGAGTCGGCAACGCGCCGAGCAGGCCGATGTCCATGACTCCGGCGAGATGTCCGAGCGCCGCGAAGGCGAGCGACACGCCGGCCAAAGTCAGCGCCACGGGATAGCCGGCCATCAGCAGCGCGCAGACGGCGACGACCATCAGGACGGCGATGACTTCGGCAAGCCCCATCGCCGCCTCAACGTGCGGGCGCGCGGTCGATGCCGGCGAGCGCGAGCGCGGCGCGTAGCGCCTGGGCGAGGCCTTGCAGCGCGAGCAGCGCCGCGAACAGGGGGATCAATGTTTTGAGTAGGAACACGGCGGGGAGCCCGCTGGTCTCGCGCGAGCCTTCGAGGAGCGCCCACGAGCGCGAGACGTAGGGAAAGGAAAGATAGACGAGCGTAAGCGCGAACGGCAGCAGCAACAGCAACGCGCCGAGGAGATCGACCGCCGCCTTGGTGCGCGGCGACGCGTCGGCATAGAAAATATCGACGCGCACGTGGGCGTCGGCCGCGAGCGTCCAGGCCGCGGCCAGCATGAACAGGGATGCGTGGGCGTAGACCACCGATTCCTGCAGCCAGATCGAGCCGACGCCGAGCACGTAGCGCATCAGCACCAGGGCGAACTCGGCGAGCACCATGAACAACAGGCACCACGCGACCGCGCGGCCGATCGCGGCGCTCAGGCGGTCGATGCGTTGCGCCGCTCCGTCCAGGTGCAAAAATGACATGCAGGTGCCGAACGATGAGGACTAGTGGCGAGAGTTATACTACGTTGGAGAGATAGGCGCGGCTGGTGGTTTCACCTCTCCCCGGAGGGGAGAGGTCGACGCCGCGCAGCGGCGTCGGGTGAGGGGGTTCCCAGCGCTTCTTTCGAAATCCGAACCCCTTCGCCCCGACCCTCTCCCCTCCGGGGAGAGGGAGCGCACCGAGATCGCGGCCCAGCTCTCGCATCATTACTCATACGCGTGAGATAAACTGTGAGCGATGAGACCACTCATTCGACAGCGCGCGCGGCCGCAACCATGCCGGGCATCCCGCGCGACGAGGGCGGGCCGGTGTTCGGCGAGCCGTGGGAGGCCCAGGCGTTCGCGCTCGCCGTGACGCTCAACGAGCGCGGGCTGTTCACCTGGAGCGAATGGGCGGCGGCGCTGGGGGAGGAAATCAAGCGCGCGCAGGCAGCGGGCGACCCCGACCTCGGCAACACCTATTATCGGCACTGGCTCGCGGCGCTCGAGCGCATCCTGGCGGCGAAAGGGATCGCCAGCGCCGCGATACTGGAGCGCTATCGCGACGCCTGGGACCGCGCCGCCGATCGCACCCCACACGGCAGCCCGATCGAATTGCGCGAGGAGGATTTTCGGAAGTAACATTCACCCGTCATGCCCGGCCTTGTGCCGGGCATCCACGTCTTGGAAGTACGGACGAGCAAAAAAGACGTGGATGGCCGGGACACCCGCGGGACGAAGTGCCCGCGGGCGGCCATGACGAAACCGGGAGCACATCATGGTCAACATCGAGCAATATGCGGCAAAGAGCGAGTGGGATCCGCCGCTCTATTCGCAGGCGGTGAAAGTCTCGGGCGCGCAGACGATCCTCTATATCGCCGGCCAGGTCGCCTATGACGACAAGGGCAATGCCGCCCACCGCGGCGACTTCAAGGCGCAGGCGCGCGCGACGCTGCAGGCGCTCAAGGCGCAGGTCGAGGCCGGCGGCGGGACGATGAAGAACATCGTCAAGGTCAACACCTATCTCACCGACATCCGCCACCGCGCCGATTACGGCCCAATCCGCGAGGAGTTCTTTGGCAAGAAGATGCCGGCGCACACGCTGGTGGCGGTCGCCGCGCTGGCACAGCCGGAGTTCCTGATCGAAGTGGAAGCGGTCGCGGTGATCTGAGTAAGATGTCGAGCCCCGCGCAGGCCGAAACCACGACGGCGGTCCGCGCGACCGCCGCGCGTGCGGCGCGCGCGGATATTTTGCGCGACATGTCGGCGCGCGAGATCGCCGCGCTCGTTGCCCAGCGCGAACTCTCCGCAAGCGAGGTGCTGGAACATTTCGCCGCCCGGCTCGCCGCCGTCAACGGCCGGCTGAACGCCGTCGCGGTCGATCTCACCGAGAGCGCGCGCAAGGCCGCGGCCGACGTCGACGCGGCGCTGGCACGCGGCGAGAAGCCGGGGCCGCTCGCCGGCCTGCCGGTCACGCTCAAGGAATGTTTCGATCTCGCCGGCACCGCGTCGACCTTCGGCCTGCCGGCCCGGCGCGACATCATCGAGCAGACGGACGATCCCTACGTGGCGGCTCTGCGCGCGGTCGGCGCCATTCCGCTCGCCAAGACCAACGTCCCGCAGCTGTTGATTTACACCGAGAGCGACAATCCGCTGTACGGGCGCACCAACAACCCGTGGGATTTGGAGCGATCATGCGGCGGCAGCAGCGGCGGCGAAGCCGCGCTGATCGCTGCCGGCGCTTCGCCCGTCGGGCTCGGCAACGACATCGGCGGCTCGTTGCGGGTTCCCGCGGCGTTCTGCGGCATCGCGGCGATCCGTCCGACCGCCGGCCGCACGCCCGATCATTGCGCTCACGGCCTACCCATCGGCCAGCGCGCGATCGTCAGCCAGGCCGGCCCGATGGCGCGCCACGTTGAGGACCTCGCTTTGGCGCTCGCGGTGCTCGACCGCGCGCGCGATCCTTTGGTCGATCCGGGACCGGCGTTCGCCGATCCGGCCGGCGTCGACGTGAGCCGGCTGCGCTTTGCCACTTTCACCGACGATGGCGAATTTCCCGTCGCGCCGGCGGCACGCCGCGCGGTCGCGGAAGCCGCGCAGATGCTCACCGCGGCCGGCGCTACGCCGGTTGAGTGGCGGCCGCCCAGCTTGAGCGAGGCGAGCGATCTCTTCTTCGCGTGCGTGTCGGGCGATCGCGGGCGCGGTTTCAGGCGCCTGTTGCGCGGCAACCAGGTGGATCCGCGCATCCGCTCGCTGCTGCTGAGCGCCAAGCTGCCCACCGGACTGCGCGGGATTGTCAGTTTCGCGCTCGCGGCCGCCGGCCAGCGGCATTCGGCGCGGCTGCTGCGCCGTTTCGCTTCCGGCAGCGCCGACGAATACTGGCGCACGGTCGAGGCGATGATGAATTGGCGGCGCGATTTCCTGCGCACCCTCGATGCCGCCGAGGACGGGCCGATCGATCTGATTGTTGCTCCCGCGTACGCGGTGCCGGCGCATCGCCACGGCGCGAGCCTGACGATGCCGCTGCCGGGCGCCTATGCGCCGCTCGTGCCGGTCATCGGTTTTCCGGCCGGCGTCGTGCCGGTGACGCGCGTGCGCGCCGGCGAGGAGAGCGAGCGTAAGGTGACGCGCGACGTGGTCGAGCGTACCGCGCGCGAGAGCGAGCGCGGCAGCGCCGGCCTGCCGATCGCCGTGCAGGTGATCGCGCGACCGTGGCGCGACCACGTCGCGCTTGCCGCGATGATGGCGATCGAGACCGCGGCGCGGAAGCAGCCGGATTATCCGGGATGGCCGAATTTGTAGAATTTGTAGGGTGGGCTAAGCGCCGAAGGCGCGTGCCCACGCAGATGCGCCAAATCGATCAGCAAACACCGCCGTCATCCTGAGGAGGCCGCTCGCACAGGCGAGCGGCCGTCTCGAAGGATGGCCGCAAGCACCGCGCCTGCTGCCATCCTTCGAGACGCGCGCCTTCGGCGCGCTCCTCAGGATGACGTTAGTGTTTGTTGCGCTAGCGCAAATATGCCGAGATTCCGGTCTCAGAACCCGAGCCGTTGCAGATCGCGTCTATCCCGCTCTAAGTCAGCCGGCGTATAGGAGCCGAAGATCTCATGTGCCTTAAAGAAGGCATCGAGCTCGATGCGTGTTGAGAATCCGAGCAGACGGCGCAACTCGGGCTTAGTCAGCCGGCCGCGCTTGTATTCCTCGAGTGCCAGGGCTTCCAGCGCGCGACGTGATAAATCGCCGCCAGCAGCGGCAAGCCGTTCGGCCACGTCATCGGGAATCTCGACTGTGAGGTTCATGCGGTTAATTTAATGAAACGGAGGTGTTCGATCAACTGTGAGAGATTCATTGTAGCCCGCGTGGGCACGCGCGCCCATCGGCGCGCTTAGCCCACCCTACGAAAATTGAATCAGCACAGCCCCACGAGCCGCTCGGCCGCGAGATAACCGGCGAGCAGCAGCGCCCCGAAGGCGATGATCAGCGCGGCGGCGCCCACTTCGATGCCGCGCATGGCGAGCGTGCCGAAGCCGGGCCGGCTCGACGCCATCTTCTCGGCGAGGCCGCGCGCGCCGACCGCGATGGTGGCGATCGCCGCGACCGTGATGGCGGTACCGATGCCCATCACGAAGGTGGCGGCGGCGCCGGCCCAAAACAGGCCCTGCGCCAGCGCGAACACCAGCACCAGGATGGCGCCCGAACACGGCCGCAGACCCACGGCGAAAATCGCGGAGAGGCCGCGCCGCCAGCCGCCCGGTCCGGCGAGGCTCGACGGATCGGGGCCGTGGTCGTGGTCGCACGCTTCGTGGTGATGATGCGCGTGCCCGTGATCGTGATGATGGTGACCGTGGTCGTGATGATGATGATCGTGACGCTCGTGCCGATCGGTCACCGCCGCGCCGACCGGTGCGGGCAAAGGCTCATGGCGCAGCAGGCGCAAGGTGACGAGGAAGCCGCGGCCCTTGACCCACAGCAGCCGCGCGCCCACCGCGATAATCAAACTGTAGCTCGCGATCTCGATGACCCAGTCGGCGGTGCACATGGTGCTGCGCGTCGCGCCCAGCAGCGCCGCCGCAATGCCGACGATGCCGACCGCGACCAGCGCCTGCACCATGGCCGAGGCGAACGAGAGCACGACGCCGCGCCGCCACGTCTCCCGGTTGGCGATCAGATAAGACGAGATCACCGCCTTGCCGTGGCCGGGGCCGGCGGCGTGGAAAATGCCGTAGATGAAGGAGACCGCGAGCAGGCCCTTCACCGCGCTGCCGTCGGTCTTGGCGGCACGGATGAGACCCGAAAGTTCGTGATAGAACGCCGCCTGCTTTGCCAGCACCCAGCCGAACAGACCGCCGCCGGCGACCGGCAGCGCCGGCGCCGCGGGCGGGCGCGGCCCGCCGAACGGATTCGCCTGCGCCAGCGCCACGTCGAGCGCGCCGACGACGAGCAGCAGGCCCGCGACCAATGCGGCGAGCCGCGCAAGGTCGCGCGCGACGCGGGCGTCGAACAAAGGCCTCACGGACAGGCCACCGAAATCTTGTTGGCGAATTGGGCGCCGAAGTTGCTGCCGGCATCGAGCGAATTGAAGAATTGTTCGTTGACTGGCGCGTTCGACGCCACGTTCGCGTCGGTCGGCCGTACGACCGTGAGCTTGCATTGAGCCGGCGCGCCCACGAGCTTGACCGGGTCGTTCTCGGCCATGCTGAAGTCGACGAAATAGGTCGGATCGTAGACTTCCAGGTCGAGGCGCTGCGCCTTCACCGGCGCCTGGAACGGCAGGGTGAAGTGCAGGATGAGGACTTCGTTCTTGTACTCGAGCCAGTAGTCGGTCGGCCCGTTGAACTCGGTCTTCTTTCCGTTCGTTTTGGCGAAAGTGAAATAATCGAAGTCCTTGAGCGAATCGACGTTGACCTGCGCGAGCGGCGCGAGGTCTTCGCGGGTGAAGACCCCCTTCTGCTTGGTCTCGATGCCCTGGGTGGCGAACGCCGAGAACATGTCGTCGAACGCCCAGGCGTGGCGCACGCCGGTGACCGAGCCGTCCGGTGCGTAGACCAGTTCGCTCGTCATCGTCACCCACACGTGCGGATGCGCCTGCGCCGCGGCGATCGCAGCGAGCAGCGCGGCCAGAGAGCCCAGCAACGTACGAAGGATTTTCATGCGCCCGTTCCGGCGGATTTCGCGCGACCATAGCATCAAGTGGGGCGGAATGGTGGCCTACGGCCAGTGACCAGTGATCAGACCCGCGTCTCTTGGTCACTGGTCACTGATTACTGGTCACTGGCCATCAGCGCCGCCGTCGGCGCGCGGGTCGTGCGCGCCTTCGAGGCTGCCGTCGGGATGCAGCACCACCGCCCCGGCGTGCCCCATGAGGTGAGCGTAGGCTTCGTCGATCATCTCGACATCGTGGCCCGCGTCGGCGAGCCGTTCGGCAACTCCGGCGTCGAAGCGCGATTCGATCCGCACGTTCGTGCGCGGCGATCCCCAGGTGCGCCCGAGCAGCCAGCGCGGGCGATCGATCGCCTGATCGAGCGGCTGGCGGAACTGCACGTGCCGGGCGAACACGGCGGCCTGCGTCTGCGGCTGGCCGTCGCCGCCCATGGTGCCGTAGGCGATCACGCGGCCGTCGGCGAGCACGGCGAGCGCCGGGTTGAGCGTGTGGAACGGCCGGCGTCCCGGCGCCAGCTCGTTGAGCGCGCCTTTCTCGAGCGAGAAGCTCGCGCCGCGGTTCTGCATCAGCACTCCGGTCGCAGGCAGAACCACGCCGGAGCCGAACTCCCAGTAGAGCGACTGGATGTAGGAGACGACGAGCCCGCTCGCGTCGGCTGAGCCCATCCAGATAGTGTCGCCGGCGCCGGGCGACGGCGGCCATGGCGCCGCCTTGCGGCGGTCGATGCGCGCGGCCTCGGCGTCGAGGAACGCCGGCTGCAAATAACGGTCGGGCGGATGCGCGAGCCGGTCCGGATCGGTGACATAGCGATCGCGCACGCGGAACGCGCGCTTGGTTGCCTCGATGAGACCGTGCACGTGATCGAAGCTCTCGGCGGTCTTCACGTCGAGCCGGTCGAAGATAGCGAGGATCATCAGCGACGCGAGGCCCTGGGTGGGCGGCGGCGTGTTGGCGAGTGTGCCGCTCGAAATCGTCACCGTGAGCGGCTCAGTGACGAAGGCGCGGTGGCGGGCGAGGTCCTCGCGCGTGACCGGGCTTCCGATGCGTTCGAGGTCGCCGGCGATCTCGCGCCCTATGTCCCCGCGGTAGAAATCGGCAAGGCCCGCGTGGGCGAGATGATCGAGCGTGCCGGCGAGAGCCGCCTGTCGCATCGTCGCGCCGGCGGCTGGCGGCTTGCCGTCGACGAGGAACGTCCGCGCGAAGCCCGGCACGTCTTTGAGCTCGTCGAGCTTCTCGGCGGTGAAGCGCGCCTGGCTGGCGGTCGCGACGTAGCCGTCGCGGGCATGGCGGATCGCCGGCCCGAGCAGCAGGTCGAGCGGCGCGCGCCCGCCGAACGCGTGCGCGGCTTCGAGCGCCAGCATCCAACCGGCGACCGCGCCCGGCACGGTGAGCGCCGCGAGCGGTCCGCGTGGCGGGATCTCTTCGTACTCGCGGTAAAGCTCACGGCGCGCGTTCGCTCCCGCCACGCCCGGACTCATGAGGGCGCGCAGGCGGCCGTTTGGCTCGCGCACCAGCCAGAAGCCGTCGCCACCCAGATGATTCATGTGCGGATAGACGGCGGCGATCGCTGCGGCCATGGCGACCATGGCTTCGAGCGCGTTGCCGCCTTCGGCCAGCACGAGCCGCCCCGCCTCGACGGCGGCGGCGTGGGGCGCCGCGACGACGCCGCGGCGATGACCGGCGCTGTGCAAATCCATCAGGTCCTCATCCCTCCCCCGCGAAGCGGGGGAGGGTGCCGAGCGAAGCGAGCCGGGTGGGGGTTCATTGGCCTCCTCACATTGCAATTTGTTTTTGGCGCCCCCACCCGTCCGCGCGCTACGCGCGCGTCCACCCTCCCCCTTCGGGGGAGGGATTTAGCAAACCGCGCTTGCGCAGCAGCGCGTCCGGGCCCGGCAGCGCGCCGCGGAACGCGCAATAGGCCTCGGCCGGATCGCGACTGTTGCCGGCGGCGTAGACATAGTCGTGCAGGCGACGCGCCAGCGCCGGATCGAACACGTCGCCTGTCGCTTCGAAGGCGGCGAACGCGTCGGCGTCGAGCACCTCGGACCACAGATAGTCGTAATAGCCGGCCGCATAGCCGCCTTGGCCGGCGAAGACGTGCTGGAAGTGGGGCGGGCGGTGCCGCAGCACGATTTCGTCCGGCATGGCCATTGAGGCGCGCGTCGCCGCTTCGACCGCGCCGGCATCGGCCGCGCCGTGCCGGCCGTCGTGGAAATCGAGATCGACGAAGGCCGAGGCGAGGTACTCGCTCGTCATGAATCCCTGGTTGAAGTTGCGCGCGGCGATCAGGCGCGCCATCAGCTCCTCGGGCATCGGCGCGCCGGTGCGATGATGCCGGGCAAAGCGCTGCAGGATTTCCGGCCGCGCCAGCCAATGCTCATAGAGCTGCGAGGGAAGCTCGACGAAATCGCCCGGCACGTTGGTCCCGGCGATCATCGGGTAGGTCACGTCGGAGAGCAGCCCGTGCAGCGCATGGCCGAACTCGTGGAACAGGGTGCGCGCGTCGTCGAAGCTCAGCAGCGTCGGCTCGCCGTCTGGAGCCTTGGAGAAGTTCATCACGTTGACGACGAGCGGGCGCACCTCGCCGGTGAGCTTCTCCTGCTCGCGCAGGCTCGTCATCCAAGCGCCGCTGCGCTTGGTCGGGCGGGCGAAATAGTCGCCGAAGAACAGGCCGACATGACCGCGCGGGCCGCGTACTTCCCACACGCGCACTTCCGGCCGCCAGATCGGCACGTCGGTGCGCGGCTCGAAGCTGAGGCCGAACAGCTGGTTCGCGGTGAAGAACGCCGCTTCGATGATGTTGTCGAGCGCGAGGTACGGCTTGAGATCGGCCTCGTCGAGGTCGTGGCGCGCCTTGCGCAGCTTCTCCGCGTAGTAGCGCCAGTCCCACGGCGCGAGGCGGAAGTTTCCGCCCTCGGCATGCACCATCTCTTGCAGCGCGTCGCGCTCGGCGAGTGCGCGCGGTCGCGCCGCCGCCCATACCGCCTCGATCAGCCCGCGCGCGGCGGCCGGCGTCTTGGCCATGGCGTCGTCGAGCGCGTAATCGGCGAAGGATGCGTAACCGAGCAGCCGCGCCTGCTCGGTGCGCAACGCGACGATCTCGGCGATCAGGCCGTTGTTGTCGTGCGCGCCGCCGTCGCCGCGCGCGACCCAGGCCGCGAACAGCTTCTCACGCAGGTCGCGCCGCGGAGAGAACTGCAGGAACGGCTCGACGCTCGAGCGGCCGAGAGTGACGACGTGACCGCCGGCGCGCCCGCGCTCCTCGGCGGCACGCTTCGCCGCGGCGCGCACGAACTCCGGCAGGCCCGCGAGATCTTCCGAAGCGAGCGCGAGGGTGTAGCCTTGCTCGTCCGCCAGTACGTTTTGCCCGAACGCGGCGCCGAGCGCGGCGAGCCGCTGCACGATCTCGGCAAGCCGCCGTTTGCCGGCTTCATCGAGCCCGGCGCCGGCGCGCCGGAACGCGAGATGGTACCGCTCGAGCACCCGCGCCTGCTCGGCGGTGAGGCCGAGAGCGGCATGGCGCGCGTGCAGGTCGTCGACGCGCCGAAACAGGCCGGCGTCCGTGAAGATGGCGTTGCGGTGCGCGGCGAGGAGCGGCGCAGCCTCGCGTTCGATCGCCATGATCGCGTCGTCCGCGTCGGCACCGGCCAGCAGCGAGAACACGTTTTCGACCCGCGCCAGCGCGTGGCCGCTGCGCTCCATTGCCGCAATGGTGTTGTCGAAGGTCGGGCGCTTCCGATCGGCCGCGACGCGCGCGAGCGCCGCGCGCTGCTCGGCCACGGCCTGCTCGAATGCCGGACGGAAATGCGCGGGCGCGATGTGCCCGAACGGCGGCGCTTCGAACGGGTCGGACCAGACGGTAAGGAGCGGATTGTCGGGCATGGCGCGAGTCTCGTAGGGCGAGCAGCCCGCGTCTTATCGATGTCGCTGAGGCCAGCGCAAGGCTGGTGTCCCGATTCCGAAGTTCGCTTGAGTTTGCCGCCCGCTCCGAAGCGAACTTCGGAATCGAAGGACACTAGCAACTGTATGATTCTAGTGCCGCTTTGAACCCGAAGTTCGCCACTGGGACTTGCGGCAAATGGCGGGCGAACTTCGGGTTCGCGGCACTACCGCATCACTTGATTAGCCGCTCGGTTTCGGGAACATTCCCGCGCGCGAGGACATGAGCGATATGGAAAAACCTGTGGAGAAACCGGCCGGCCGCGGCATCGTTTGGGTCAACGTGATGACCGTGCTCAGCGCCGCGATCCTAATCGGCGCCGAGGTGTTCGGCGCGGCCTTCGCGGGCGGCTGGGCGATCGCCAACCTGTTCGACCTCGGAGCGACCGGAAGCCTCGTGCTGCGCGGTATTTTGTTCGTGCTCGGCCTCGTCGTCATGGCGGCCTTCATCCGCAACGCGCGCCGCGTTGAGCCGTTCACGCAGCGCTGAGTGCGCGCCGCGCGCGCGGCTTCGCCGCGTTTGTGACAAAATCATCGTCGGTAACGATTGATTAAGACCAAAACGCTTGCACCTCGCGTCTGAATCGATTATTTGAAGCTTGCCCAATTTCGCACGTGCCTGTGGCCGTGTGTCGGTCGGTGGGCATCCGGACAAGAGGCCGGACAGCCGCCTAAGGAAGAGACCACTACTTCCTTGCACCCGCGACCGGCAGCCGGAGGCGAACCGGCGCACCCCGCTCTCCACGGGGGACGCGGCTTAAAGCAACGACGGAAGGGCTTTTTTGGTAGTGCCGGCGCGAATGCCGGAAGACCAGAAGGGCTTGTCCTTCTTTGCCGGGCGTGCGGATCGGGGCCTCCCCATCCGGACCAAGGCAGCAATCGACGGTGACGTTACCGAGCGGGGTTTTTCGCTCGCTCACGTCACAGGAGGTTCACCTGAGGCGGCGCGCCGCCCATGCCGGATAGGGAGCAAGGTCGAGATGACCGCACGCATCCGCGAATTTCTCAAGCACCGTACCGACGAAGGACCCTGCGTCGTGGTCGACCTCGATGTCGTCCGCGAGAACTATGCGACCTTCGCCAAGGCGCTGCCCGACACGCGCGTTTTCTACGCCGTGAAGGCCAACCCCGCGCCGGAAATCCTCAAGCTGTTGGCCGAGCTGGGCTCGTCCTTCGACGTCGCGTCGATCGCCGAGACCGAGGCGGTGCTGGCCGCGGGCGCGCCGCCCGAGCGCATCTCCTACGGCAACACGATCAAGAAGGAGAAGGAGATCGCCGCCGCGTTCAAGCTCGGCGTGACCCTGTTTGCGGTCGACTGCGAAGCCGAGGTCGAGAAGATCGCGCGCGCCGCACCCGGCTCGCGGGTGATCTGCCGGATCCATTGCGACGGTACCGGCGCGGAATGGCCGCTGTCGCGCAAGTTCGGCTGCGAGCCGGAGTTTGCGCCCGACATCCTGGAGCTGGCGCACAGGCTCGGGCTCGTCGCTCACGGCATCTCGTTCCACGTCGGCTCGCAGCAGCACAACGTGGAATCGTGGGACCGCGCGCTTGCCTCGACCGCCGCGATCTTCCGCGCCTGCGCCGAGCGCGGCATCACGCTTTCGACCGTCAACCTCGGCGGCGGCTTCCCGGCCAAATACGTGCGCAAGACGCCGAAGCTCGAGTCCTACGGGAAGGCGATCTTCCGCTCGCTGCGGCGTCACTTCGGCAACGCGATTCCGGAGACGATCGTCGAGCCGGGCCGCGGCCTCGTCGGCAACGCCGGGATCATCGAAGCCGAGGTGGTGCTGATCGCCAAGCGCTCGCCCGAGGACGATCTGCGCTGGGTTTATCTCGACATCGGCAAGTTCCACGGGCTTGCCGAGACCATCGGGGAGTCGATCCGCTATCCGATCCGCACCACCAAGGACCGCGACGACATGGCGCCGTGCGTGATCGCGGGGCCGACCTGCGACTCGGTCGACGTGCTCTACCAGACGACGCCGTACCCGCTGCCGATTTCGCTCGCGATCGGCGACAAGGTGCTGATCGAGGCGACAGGCGCCTATACGACCACGTACTCGTCGATCGGCTTCAACGGCTTCCCGCCGTTGCGGCAGTACGTGATTTGACGCGTTCATCCCTCCCCCGCGGAGCGGGGGCAGGTGGAGCGCGGAAACACATCTCGTCATGGCCCGCGAAAGCGGGCCATCCAGTAAACTCCGCCCGCGCAGATCACAAATGGCGTTGTTTACTGGATCGCCCGGTCAAGCCGGGCGATGACGAGTCGTGATTGTTGGCCAGCGCGCTTGACTCACGCCAGGTCAATCACGCCCGCCTCGCCGTCCTCGGTGCCGAAGGCGAGCGCGACGCCGTCGGCGCGCCAGCCGAGCGCGGTGACGGGCGCGGCGCCGGGTTTCTTCGCCAGGATTTCCGCGCCATCCTCGATGCGCACCATGAGCAACAGGCCATCGGCGTAGCCGACCGCCACCACCGATTCTTTCGGATGGCATGACACGATGACGGCGCGCGCCGGATAGGGCGCGAGCATGCGTGGCTCCTTGCCCATGGGGCCATCCTTCGATTGGAACGGCCACAGGATCACCTGCTCGGCGCCGGCGCTCGCGAGCCATTTGCCGTCGGCGCTCCAATCGAGCGAGCGCACCTTCGCCGAGTAGCCCGACATGCGCATGTGCTTGCGGTCGGCGAGTCGCCAGCCGTGCAGCACCGGTTCCTGCATCGAGGTGACCAGGAATTTGCCGTCCGGGCTGAAACTCACGGAAAGATGCGAGCCCTTCCACTCCAGCCGCTCGGGCGCGGCGGCGGTTTTTGGAAACCAGAGGCTCGCGCCGTTGTAGTGGGCGACGGCGAGGCGCACGCCTTTGGGCGCGAAGGCAAGCCCACCCGGCGTCGACGGCATCTCGGCGCTGCGCGGCTCGCCCGCGCCGGTGCGCGCGAAGACTTGTTTGCCGGCCGACCAGGCGACCGCCCCGTCCGGGCCGAGCGCCACGCGATCGATCCAACGGTGTTTCGCATCTTCCCCGACCACGCTCGCCTTGCCGGCAGCATCGAGCGCGACAACCTTGCCGTCGTCGCCACCGGTGACGAGGCGCGTGCCGTCGCCCGCGCTCGCCAGGATGCCGCCGTCATGCACAGCGACATGCCGCTCCGCCGTGCCTTCCGGCGCGAGCAGCACCGCTTCTTCGCCCAGCACGAAAGCGGGAACTTTTTTCAGGAAATGCGCGCCGACTACCGCGGCGCCGGCCG
>Ga0210408_10000158_pt1 | contig 105398 bp, 88 predicted proteins | sample IncBWH4MmetaG_FD_155471 | JGI IMG/M metagenome (GOLD analysis project Ga0210408, IMG submission 155471) | Forest soil microbial communities from Barre Woods Harvard Forest LTER site, Petersham, Massachusetts, United States - Inc-BW-H-4-M | ecosystem: Environmental > Terrestrial > Soil >...
AAATTGAGCCACTACCCAGCAACGACCGGGTCCCCTAGAATCCGCCTGAGGCGCGGGGGTTGAAGCGGCTAGAGTTGCCTAACTCCAATAAATAGAATGGCTCCTCAGGTAGGACTCGAACCTGAGGCGATCAGGAGGCGTGAGCGCAGCGGAAGCCTCCTGCCGAAATCCCGAGCGTAGCCGAGGGACCTCAAGCTATCAACTTGGCCAAATAAATAGAATGGCTCCTCAGGTAGGACTCGAACTTGAGGCGATCAGGAGGCGTGAGCGCGCAGCGGGAGCCTCCTGCCGAAATCCCGAGCGTAGCCGAGGGACTCAAGCTATCAACTTGGCCAAATAAATAGAATGGCTCCTCAGGTAGGACTCGAACCTACAACCCTCCGGTTAACAGCCGGATGCTCTGCCATTGAGCTACTGAGGAGTGTAGACAGATGCGCCGGAGAGACGCATCCTGAATTCTCGACAATTCATATTAGCATCCGGGTCGGTCCGCTGGAAACATTTGATAACTGTTACTTGAGTTTCGCGTCCAAGCTGGGGTGGTTTCACGCCCCAGTTTGATACCCTAGGCTTAGTGGTCTGTGTCTGCTCTCCCACATACTTACGAGGTGCTTAATGCCAGGAGGTTTCCGTTTGCTCTGGATCGTTATTTTCCTGTCCGTGACTGCGGCCGTGGTTTGGGCCAGCGATAGCGTTGCGTCCAGTACCACTCCGCTCACGGAACCGCCCAAGGCCAAAGTGAATGCCGTCGAGGAGACTATCAACGGCCACAAGATTGCCGATCCTTACCGGTGGTTGGAGGATGCCAGCAGCGCTGAATCTCAGGAATATGTGCGGCAAGAGCTCGCTTATACGCGCAGCCTCCTCGATCCGCTACCAGGACGCGACCAAATCCATCAGCGACTAACGCAGCTTCTCTCTATTGGCACCATCGAGACGCCGCAGGTCGCCGGGCCGTTCTTCTTTTATACCCGTCGCGAAGGTACGCAGAACCAGCCCGTTCTCCTGGTGCGCGAAGGCATTCATGGGAAGGACCGGACGCTGGTGGACGCGAACCAGATGGCCGCGGATGGCACGGTCGCTCTGGACTGGTGGTTCCCCTCTGATGACGGCAAATACGTCGCGTATGGCACTTCACCAAGCGGATCCGAAATCAGCACGCTGCGCGTGATTGAGACCGCATCCGGCAAGCTGTTGTCTGACACCATGGAAAACACACGCATTGCCCAGGTCGCCTGGAAAAAAGACAACTCCGGCTTCTACTATGGACGCAACCCCAAGAAGGGAGATGTGCCTAAAGGCGACGAGGCTTATTATTTACACATCTTTTACCACTCGCTAGGCACGGATCCGCTCAAGGACCCCCTGATTTGGGGTGAGGGCCGCAGCAAAGAGCAGATTCTCGTCTCGCAGCTTCCCGATGATGACGATCGATGGCTGCTGTTGACCGCTTTTGAAGGCTCGTCCGGTAGGTCCGAACTTTTCCTGCAGAACTTGAAAGCAGCCACGCCGCCGGTCGAACTAACCAGCGGCAAGGATTTTATATATAACGGTGAGATTTTCCGGGGAAAGCTCTACATCACGACCAATGAGGATGCGCCTCATTTCCACCTCTTTGTCGTGGACGCAGCGAACCCTAACCGCGCGAATTGGAAAGAAATCATCCCGGCGACAGGCGCAATCCTGCAAGGTACATCGATTGTTGACGGGAAAATCCTCGCACAGTACGAAAAAAATGCCAGCTCACAGCTGAAACTGTTTGAGCTCGATGGCAAACCGCTGGGCGAGGTTGAGCTTCCGGGCATTGGCACGATTGCCGGGCTCGGAGGTAAGTGGGACCGAAAAGAAGCTTTCTTCGGATTCCAGTCATTTACAGTCCCACCCTCCGTCTACCAGATTGACCTTGTCTCGCGCAAGACTTCGCTCTGGGACAAGGTAGACACCCCGGGTATCGATCCTTCCGCCTATGAAGTGCGTCAGCTCTGGTACATCTCGAAGGACGGCACCAAGGTTCCGATGTTCGTCTTTCATAAGAAAGGTCTGGAGTTAAATGGCAAGAACCCGACATTGCTTACTGGCTACGGTGGGTTCAATGTGAGCCTTACTCCCAGCTTTGTGGGGGCACGGTATCTCTGGCTGGAGCATGGCGGTGTCTTCGCGGTAGCCAACCTGCGTGGCGGGGCCGAGTTTGGAGAAGACTGGCACCGCGCCGGGATGCTGGACAAAAAGCAAAATGTGTTTGACGACTTCATTGCCGCCGCCGAGTTTCTGATCTCCGAAAAGTTTACCGACAAAGACCATCTCGCGATTCAGGGCGGCTCGAATGGCGGGTTGCTGGTGGGCGCGGCGTTGACCCAACGTCCTGACCTGTTTCGCGCCGTAGTCTGCCAGGTTCCGCTGCTGGACATGCTTCGCTATCAGAATTTTCTGATCGCCAAGTTCTGGGTTCCAGAGTACGGCTCCGCTGAGGACCCAAAACAGTTCAATTGGCTCTACGCCTACTCGCCGTACCATCACGTGAAACCGGGCACGCAATATCCGGCGATCATGTTCATGACGGCAGACAGCGATAGCCGCGTCGATCCCATGCACGCCAAGAAGATGGCCGCACTGATGCAGGCCCAGGCTGCCAATGGTCAGAGCCGTGAGCGTCCGATCCTTTTGCGCATCGACACCAAAGCCGGCCACGGCCAAGGCAAGCCCATCACCAAGCAGATTGAGGATCAGACCGACGTTTATTCGTTCTTGTTTTGGCAGTTGGGAGTGAAGCCGTAAGAGCGGTTGTTGGTTGTTACCTGCGGCGGGCGTCTTTCAGACAAAAGCCCTCAACGTGGCCCGGGGCTTCAAAAACCGTGGCGTAACCTGTCCAGCTACATCCTCAGTATAGAACGCCGCCGAGCCGGGTCAAGGTTACGACCGCTTCAAGGGACGTTTGACGCGGTGATGAAGCGCGCGCCAGATCCCTGGCGGAGCTTGGGATGACGCTGTGGAAGGTCGAAGCTGCTGCCCGCCCCGTTTGACCTTGTTCCCCTAACATGTTATAAAAACTGGTTTTGTGTCGAGCCCGCCCGAGGGAGGCTGCACTCCCTGAACGCGGGCTTTTTGGCGCAGAATATCCGACGCGGCCAAGCTTAGCACTCCTGTTCAAGTCTTGCGGTGGAAGCGTGTTCGGAACTCCGGCAAACGCTCCCCGGCGCTCTGAGTAAGAGCGTCTGGCTGGTGTTGTGTGCCGGACAGTGAGGCTCAAACACGTAGTCATCCTTACTAGTTCTGATTCCGGAGGATCCCGATGCGCACCTGGCTCGCTGGTATTGCGTCCCAAGGATGCCGATTCGTCCAGGCTTCTGCTAAGACGGTAGTCGTCACCCTCGCTGCGGTGACAGTTGGCGCTTCTGCCGCGCTCGCCCAACAAACTCAGGAAGCCGGCGGCGAAGCCAGCCTGAAGCTTCCAGACCTCTCGCAGGTGACCTTTCTCGGCATGGACGGTCATCGCTTGCTGACGATTGGCATTCTTTTCTGTTTGTTCGGTCTGGGATTCGGCCTGGCGATCTACACTCGGCTGAAGAATCTGCCGGTACATCGCGCCATGCTCGAGATTTCCGAACTGATTTACGAGACCTGCAAGACTTACCTGATCACTCAGGGCAAATTCCTGATGCTGCTGTGGGTGTTCATCGCGGTCATCATCCTGCTCTACTTCGGTGTACTGCTGAAATTTGAGGCGATGCGTGTGGCCATCATTCTGCTGTTCAGCGTGGTCGGCATTGCGGGCAGCTACGGGGTGGCCTGGTTTGGGATTCGGGTAAACACATTCGCCAACTCGCGCACTGCGTTCGCCAGCCTTCGCGGCAAACCGTTTTCTATCTACCAAATTCCGCTCGAAGCCGGCATGAGCATTGGCATGATGCTGATCAGCGTCGAACTGCTGATCATGCTCTTCATTCTGCTATTCATTCCGGGGGACTACGCGGGGCCATGTTTCATCGGCTTCGCCATCGGCGAATCGCTTGGAGCTGCGGCATTGCGCATTGCCGGTGGCATCTTCACCAAAATTGCCGACATAGGCTCAGACCTGATGAAGATCGTCTTCAAGATCAAGGAAGACGACGCGCGCAACCCGGGCGTGATCGCGGACTGCACCGGCGACAACGCCGGCGATTCGGTCGGACCGTCGGCGGATGGCTTCGAAACCTACGGCGTTACCGGCGTAGCCCTCATCACTTTTATTCTGCTTGGAGTCAAAAATCCGACGGTGCAGGTGCAGTTGCTGGTCTGGATTTTTGTCATGCGCGTCATGATGCTGGTGGCCAGCGCCGTCTCCTACTTCTTGAACGGCGCCATCGCCAAGGCCCGGTTCGGCAACGCCACTGAAATGAACTTCGAGGCGCCGCTCACTTCGCTGGTATGGATTACGTCGATCGTTTCGATCGCCATGACCTACATTATTTCTTCGATCATTGTTCCCGAACTTGGCGGTGACAGCTCCCAATGGTGGAAGTTGGCTAGCATCATTTCCTGTGGCACTCTGGCGGGCGCGGTCATTCCAGAGTTGGTTAAGGTTTTCACTTCGACCGAATCGCGGCATGTGAAGGAAGTAGTAACCTCGGCTCAAGAAGGCGGGGCCTCGCTGGACATTCTTTCGGGATTCGTGGCGGGAAATTTTTCCGCGTACTACCTCGGACTCTCGATGGTCATTCTCATGTCTGTCGCTTACTACTTCAGCACCATGGGCCTGGGCGCGCTGATGATCGCGGCGCCGGTATTCGCTTTTGGTCTGGTGGCTTTCGGATTCCTCGGCATGGGCCCGGTGACGATTGCGGTCGACTCCTATGGTCCGGTCACGGACAATGCACAATCCGTCTATGAACTATCGCTGATCGAGCAGGTCCCCAATGTTCGACAGCAGATTAAGGGAGAGTACAAGTTCGACGTCAACTTCGACCGCGCCAAGGATCTGCTCGAAGCCAATGACGGCGCGGGGAACACCTTTAAAGCAACTGCCAAGCCGGTGCTGATTGGGACGGCGGTGGTTGGCGCCACTACCATGATCTTCTCCATCATCATGGCGCTCACCAGCGGGCTTACGCAGAATGTTGAAAAATTATCCTTGCTGCATGCGCCTTTTTTCCTGGGCCTGATCACCGGTGGCGCCATGATTTACTGGTTCACGGGCGCCTCCACCCAGGCAGTGACCACCGGCGCTTATCGCGCGGTCGAGTTCATCAAGGCCAATATAAAGCTCGAAGGAGTGGAGAAAGCCTCCGTCGCCGATAGCAAAAAGGTGGTGGAAATCTGCACCAGGTACGCGCAGAAAGGGATGTTGAACATCTTTCTGGCGGTTTTCTTCGGCACCCTGTGCTTCGCCTTCGTCGATCCGTTTTTCTTTATTGGCTATCTGATCTCGATCGCTGTTTTTGGCCTCTACCAGGCGATCTTCATGGCCAATGCCGGGGCCGCCTGGGACAATGCCAAGAAGATTGTCGAAGTCGTAATGAAGCAGAAAGGTACTGCGCTGCACGACGCCACGGTCGTCGGCGACACTGTCGGCGATCCGTTCAAGGACACTTCTTCCGTCGCCTTGAACCCGGTTATCAAGTTCACTACCCTTTTTGGACTGCTGGCGGTTGAGCTGGCGGTGACTCTGACTGCAACGCAGGGCTCGACTCTCACCGACGTGCTGGCGCTGGGCTTCTTCCTGGTATCGTTCTTCTTTGTCTATCGCTCGTTCTATGGCATGCGCATTGTTAAGGAAGAAAGCATCGCCAGGGTCCATGCAGCGGCTGACTAGGAACTTAAGATCACGGCTGCTTCTCCGCGGGTTTCAACGTACGCAGAAAAAGCACCAACTGCCAGCGTTCCAGCTCTGGCAGTTTGCTGAACGACGGCATCCCGCGGTCTGGATTACCATTGGTAATCTTCCAATAGAGCACACCGTCTTTCTCCTCCTGCACCACAGCAAGCTGCAGATCGGCCGAGTGCTTCTTTAGAATTCCACTGCCATCCTCCCCGTGGCATTCCGCGCAGTTGCGCAGAAACAGCTTCTTCCCTCCCGCGGCGGCCGCGGGTCGGTTGGCGAGCGGATTGGGCTTGGATGCAGCCTCTTCTGGCGCGCGCCAGTCCGGATCAGGTTGGTACGCCGGATTCTGCCCCATCATCGCTGCGAACAGACCGAGAAAACACCCTAAACCCATCAACACGGGGCGGGTCATCTCTTAGCTCCGAATAGTCGCGACAGCTTATTGCCAATTCCCTGGATTTCGTAGCTGTACCCGAATCGAAAAAGCACAGGACTACTCTCGTGAGTCAGACCGACGCCAGTGGAGAAACGAAGGGTGGTGTTGTCGCTGACCAGCCAGGCGACAACCGGCGCTGCGTAGTGTGCTGTGTCATGGAGGCCAAAGCCAAGCGTGCTCCCCAGGCCGCCGTACAGCTCCATCCCGGCCGAAAAGTTTTCCCGACAGAATCGGCAATTCGTTCCTGAAGCCAGCGTCGCTAATGGCCGGGAGAAGCCGAGCGCATAGCCGAACTCAAAACCTGCACTCTGCGAAAAGTTTTTTGCCACGATGAAGTTACCTGCCAGATTCCAATCATGCACATCGCGCGAAACGATAAGCTTAGTTTCCAGTTCGTGGACCTTCATCTGGCGCAGTTCCGCATTTGGGGAACTGACATCAGGTGCCCCGCCTTCGATTTCCTTCTGGATACGGCTCGCTTCGCTAAGGTTTTCGTATTCCAGATAGAGAACAGGGTTGATCCAGTGTTCGCGCTTTAGGGGGCGGAACCGGTTTTCGATTCTCCACCCGGTGAAGATTGTACTGTCGCCGTACGTAGACTGGCCTTCCAGATAAAGTTCCGTAGTCCATCTTGCCGTCACTCCGTATTCAAACTCGGTGTACGGAGCAAAATAATACTTTTGACCGGAGCGTGGAACGTTGGTTGTGCTCGATACTTCAATGTCCAGATTGCCGGGTTCCTCCATGTGATGGTTGTAGGTAACAAAATAAGGGCTTTCCTGTGCCATGGAGCAGACTACGGTGGGGAGCGTAAACAGAATCAGGCGGCCAAATTTAATCATTATTGCAACTCAGTTGCATGTACATTGGCAACGAAGTCCATCGTAGAGATCAGAACTTCTCCGGTCAAGATCGTCTGGCGTTTATTGTTTCAGGATTGTTGCAACCAGTTGCAACACCGAGCGCTTCAGGAAGATGAGGAGGTGCGACACTGCGCGCAGTAACCACCGACTTCCAGACGAGTGACCACGATGTGGAACTGGCAATCGCGTTGGATCTGCCCTTTCAGCCGGTCGAATAGGTCACTTTCGAATTCCATGATCTTGCCACAGCGCAAACAAGCCATGTGAATATGATCTCTCTGTGGGCGGCGTTCGTAATAATGCTTCTCCCCCTGCATATGCATTAGATCGAGTTCGTCCACCAGGCCATGACGCTTCAACAAAGCTAGTGTGCGGTATACGGTGACCCGGTCAATCCTGGGATCGAGCCGGCGGGCGCGACGAAGAAGCTGGCTTGCATCGAGGTGTTGCTTGGCGGTCTCCACCACGCTGAGGATAGTGCGGCGCTGATGAGTCATACGCAAGCCGCGGGACATCAGCTCCGCTTGCAGCCGTCCAGGAGCTTCGGTCTGAGGTAGAGGCATGGGACTTTTCACTCCTTTTGATACTGAGTTGCAACATTATAGGCGGAAGTCCCGGCGAATCGGGAAATTTTGGTTGAAAGCCTACGGGAAACCGCGAACCGACCGGGAAGAGTGCTCAATAACCGCCTTTCATCTTGTCTTTCACACTGTGGGCGAGCTTCTCAATCTCCTCTGCCTTCTTGAGTACTTCGAGTGAGAGCGTGTTTTCATTGGTTTTATCTACGTATTGCTTCAGCTCGGTGGCCAGCTTAAGCAACTTGTCTGTATCGCGTTTGAGCTCAGCCTGGCGCTGTTGGTTCGCCTTTTTGGCCATCTCCTTCTCTATCTTGGCGTGTTGCTCTTCCTCCATAGTTGGCGGTCGATTGGGTGGATAGTCAGGCGGGCGCGGGGGTTGCTGTTGCGCCTGGCAAGGCATTGATTGAACCGCCGCGAGCACGAACAACAGAATGATCAGACCAAGAGTCTTAAATCGCACGATAACCTCGGGAGACTGGGAAAATGAAGCCCACTATTATACGTGCGGTAGTGATCTAGTAGAAATCGTCGTCATGCTGTGCACAGGGAAGATCGTAGCAATGGACCGAAGGGCAAGGTGTCGAAAGCACAGCGCCGGGCGAGGCAAGCAAGCCCGCTCGCAGCTTCGCGAGCTACAGCGAACTCATATTGGCCAGGAACTCCCCGTTCGATTTGGCTTTGCTCAGCTTGTCGATCAATAGTTCCATCGCTTCTACGGGAGAGAGCGGATTCAACACTCGGCGTAGCACCCAGATGCGCGTCAGGTCTTCTTTCGGAATCAGCAACTCTTCCTTACGCGTGCCGGAGCGTTGGATGTCGATGGCCGGGAAAGTACGCTTATCGACCAGCTTGCGATCAAGAATAATTTCCATATTGCCCGTGCCTTTGAATTCTTCAAAGATCACGTCATCCATGCGGGAGCCGGTATCGATCAGTGCGGTGGCGATGATGGTGAGCGAACCGCCCTCTTCGATATTCCGGGCTGCGCCAAAAAATCGCTTCGGACGTTGCAACGCATTGGAATCCACGCCGCCAGAAAGTACCTTGCCGCTGGGTGGCACGATCGTGTTGTAAGCGCGAGCCAGCCGGGTAATGGAGTCGAGCAAAATAACTACATCCCGCTTATGTTCAACCAGGCGCTTAGCTTTTTCGATCACCATTTCCGCCACTTGCACGTGGCGGGCGGCGGGCTCGTCGAAAGTAGAGGAAATAACCTCACCTTTCACCGAGCGCTGCATGTCGGTAACTTCTTCAGGGCGCTCATCGATCAACAGGACAATCAACACCACTTCCGGATGATTGGTGGTGATGGAATTGGCGACGTTCTGCAACAACATGGTCTTGCCGGCGCGTGGGGGCGAAACGATCAAACCGCGCTGCCCTTTTCCGATCGGTGTCAACAGATCCATTACGCGGGCACTGACGTTTTCCCGGACGGTCTCAAGCTTAAGACGTTCCTGCGGATACAGAGGTGTCAGGTTGTCGAACAGAATCTTGTTGCGTGCTTCATCGGGCGATTCGAAGTTGACGGCTTCAATCTTGACCAAGGCGAAATATTTTTCCCCTTCATGGGGAGGACGCACCTGCCCGCTAATGGTGTCACCGGTCTTGAGGTCGAACTTGCGAATCTGCGAGGGCGAGACGTAAATGTCGTCCGGGCCCGGCAAATAGTTGTAATCGGGCGAGCGCAGAAAGCCGTAGCCGTCGGGCAGGATTTCCAGCACGCCCTCGGCAAAAATGTGGCCTTCTTTTTCGCTCTGCGCCTGAAGAATCTTGAAGATCAGGTCTTGCTTGCGCAGTCCGCTGGCTCCGGGCAGATCCAAAGATCGGGCGATCTTAGTCAGCTCGGTTATGTTCTTTTCTTTGAGTTCTGCAATGGTCATCTATTCACCTGCGAGGAGATTTTCAAAAGGGGGGTTACGCTAAAGAGAAGAATCCATCTGCGGGGCTAGGCGGCGGGGCTGGTGTTAAGCAGCCCGCCGTTGTGCCTCGTTCACATTCTCCGGTTCGGACAGAACCGATTGCCGCTCCGAGCTTGCAATCCGCTCCAAGACCTCGTTCATTGTCTCTTGGATTCTGGTGTTGGGCTTGTGAAACTTCCGGGTAGCCTTGGACGCAAGCTGACAGAGCATATAACGGTTTCGCAAAGTATGTAAAGCATCAAAAACCCGATCAGAACGCTTCATTAGACTTTCTCCTAACCCTGAGCAAGCCGCCCAAATTGCATCTTTCCCGGCAGGGCTCTTCCCGGCCAGAGAACCTAAGTAACTCAATTCAGATGGGTTGTGCGGGAAAGCTCTGGTTACTCGTATAGATGCTCCGCCGGGGCCGAAAGTTTCTCAGTTTCTGGATTTAGCCCGGTTAATGGCGGAGGTGCGCCAGACGGATAGCCAGCCAAAATGACCCGTGGAACTGCCTACAATACTCGGGAAGTGGTGGGAGGTCAAGTATTTATTGCCGTGCAGGGTGAGATCTGGGGCGGGTGGCCCAGCCCTTCGCCGAAGACTAGGCCGTGGGAATTCCCAAAATTCAACCTTGGGTGCCCCGTCCTTTTCGCGCTTTTTGCGAAAGGGCGGGCGATAGCCTTTGTGACACCCCTTATGCCCAGAAAGTCCTATCCAGCGTCCTATATTGGATAGCTTCTGCGATGTGCTTGGGTTCCAGCGCTCCACATCCCTCCAAATCAGCGATGGTACGGGCGACTTTCAGAATGCGGTCATGGGCACGGGCGGTCAGACCCTGCTGGGCCATGGCGCGCTCCAACAGACGTTCGCAGTCGGCCGAGAGTTCGCAGAACGTGCGAATGTGCCGAGGGCCCATCTGGGCGTTGCCGTAGAGCTTGTCGCGTGAGCAGACAGAAAATCTGCGCAGTTGAATTTCCCGCGCGCGCATGACGCGTTCGCGAATCTTCGCAGAGTTTTCTGGCTCCGAGCCTGATCGCATCTCTTTGTAGTTCACAGCGGGCACGTCAATATGGATATCGATACGATCCAGCAGCGGCCCCGAAATCTTCGACATGTAACGCTGGATCATCGGCGACGTACAGTGGCATTCCCGTGAGCGGTCGTTGAAGTAACCGCACGGACAGGGGTTCATGGCGGCTGCCAGCATGAAACGCGCGGGAAAGGTCAGCGACATGGCGGCGCGGGCGATGCAAACCGTGCCATCCTCCAGCGGCTGCCGCATGACTTCCAGCACGTTTCGCGGAAACTCGGGTAATTCGTCCAGAAATAGCACGCCATTGTGCGCCAGCGAAACCTCGCCGGGACGAGGCACAGCGCCACCCCCGATCAGGCCGGCGTCAGAAATCGTGTGGTGAGGCGAGCGGAAGGGGCGCACGCCGACCAAGCCAGCGCCCGGATCAAGCACGCCTGCGACACTATGTATTTTCGTGTTCTCCAGCGCCTCTTCAAAGGTAAATGGAGGCAGGATCGTGGGCATGCGCTTGGCCAGCATGGTCTTGCCTGAGCCGGGAGGTCCAATCATGAGTATGTTATGACCGCCGGCACAGGCGACTTCGAGAGCTCGCTTGGCAGATTGCTGACCGCGGACATCCTTGAAGTCGACTACAAAGTGCTGGGCCTCGCTCAGGAGCATGTCGCTGTCCACTTTGAATGGCAGCACGCCGTTACCCGTGTTCACGAAACGAATGACGTCGAGCAAAGACCGGACCGGGTAAACTTCAACGCCTCCGACCATGGCGGCTTCGCGGGCATTGAGTTCCGGAACAATCAGCCGGGGAATCTTCTTGCCTCGGGCCTCGATGGCGATAGGCAGTGCTCCGCGCACACCGCGCACACCACCGTCCAACGACAGTTCGCCAACAAAAAGGCAGTCCGGCACCTCTTTCTTGTTCAGGCCGCCGTAAGCGCCCAATATCCCCAACGCCATGGGGAGGTCGAATCCGGAGCCTTCTTTGCGGATGTCGGCCGGCGCGAGATTAATGGTGATCTGGGTGGGAGGAATGTCGTAGCCGCAATTCTTTAACGCCGCCCGGACCCGGTCGCGGCTCTCGCGCACCGCTGCGTCCGGCAGACCAACAGTATGGAAGTGATCTTCCGGCGTCTTGATGCCGGAAACGTCAACCTCAACCTCGATAATGCTGGCGTCAACCCCATACACCGCGGCACTCAGGGTCTTATAGAGCATCGGTCCAGTGTTTCAAGGTGACAGACTGTTTAGCGCAATCGTGACGAAGAGCGGCTGACAATTTGGGTAATTAATCACAATACGCCTTGCGCTGCGCAGAACTTTGTGACGGTCGTCACAATGTCAAGTGACGACCGGACGGCACTCCGTTTACGAACTGAATTACCCAGCCCAGTTTTCGTTGTTTGTGCTCCCAACGTGGACTAGGATTCGGCTACGCTGCACAATCACATAAACTCGCCAAAGTAGTAGAACCGGGCGCAAGTTATGACGGACGACGAAAAGCAACCCGGGCGCCCAGGACGCACCCCAGGCCACCTGGAGAAGGAAGAGTCCCGCCTCTGGCGCCTGGCGCTGGGATTTCTCGTTCTGCTGGCCACAGGGTTTGCCGCTCTCTCCTGGGAGCGATTAGAAAATCTGCCTTACCACCTGGGAGTGGTCTCCATTGGATTGGTGTTATTGGCGGTGCTCTTCGCAGCCTACGTATACGGCCGTCGCCGGGAAGTCTCCGAGCTCAAGCACTTGTTGCACGACTTGCAGGAGCGCAGCGGGGTCGCGCCCTCAGACGACCAACTCGACCAACTCAGCCAAGTCATCGCCCGCTCGCAACGGAGTTTCAAGGAACTGATCGACTCCTTCGACGATGTGGCCTTTGCCACTTCTTTGGATGGCACGGTGCGAACCGTCAATCGGCGGATGACGCAACAGCTTGGCATCTCCTATCAGGAAATTGTCGGACACAAATTGGACGAATTCCTGGAAGAACCGCAACGCGCCGATATCGAACCCGGTCTGTCCCGTTTTCTTGACCGACGGCGCTGGTCAGGAGTGGTGCGCATCCGATTGAAGAAAAGCACGCGAGTGCTGTACTTCGATTGCGTATTGAACGCCATCGTAAAGGGCAATGACGTCGTAGGAGTTAGCACGCTCGCCCGGGACGTTACAGAAGAACGCGAGAAAGAGCGGCGCTTCACCGAACTGTTCGAAACTTTGCAGGAAGGCGTCTACTTCAGCACCCCGGAAGGAAAGCTGCTCGAGGCCAACCCGGCGCTGGTTCAGATGCTGGGATATGGAGGAAAAGACGAACTCCTGTCGCTGGAGGCCAGCGCACTGAACCCAGATGCGACCCAGAGTTCGGTGCTGGGACGAAGCGCCGACGATCGCGGCAGCGAGCGCACACGAGAGATCACCTTGCGTCGCAAGGATGGAAGCGTCGGTACGTTCTTCGATACCTCGCGTGCCGTTTGGGACTCGGCAGGGAAGATCATCCGCTATCAGGGCACGCTGGTAGATGTCACGCAACGGCGTGAGATGGAAAGAACGCTGCGCCGGCAGGAGGAATTCCAGCGCTACCTCCTGGAAAGCTTCCCTGATCTCATCCTGGTGATCGATCTGAACGGACGCTACAGCTTTGTCAGCTCGCGCGTTCGTGATCAGCTCGGTTACCGGCCGGAAGATCTGGTGGGGAAGAAGGTAGAAGAAGTGCAGGAGCCCTCACCGGAATTCGTGGCTCTCTACCGTGACGTGATAGCGGGCCGCAAGATGTTCGGCTTCACCGAATATGCCGCACGCCACCACGACGGAAGCTGGCGGACCATGCGCGCCAATGCCAGCCCGCTGTATGACGCGGAAACCAAATTAAGCGGGGTGATCGTCTCTGTGCGAGACATCACGGTCGAGAAAAAGCTCGAGCAGCAGATCATTCAGAGCGAACGCCTGGCTGCGATGGGGCAAATGATCGGTGGCTTTGCCCACGAACTGAACAATCCTTTAACCAGCATCATGGGGGTGGCTGAATTGCTGCAGGAAGGTGAAGCTGCTGAGCCGATGCGAAAGCAGTTGGTGATGCTGCAACAGCAGGCGCGCCGCGCCGCCGATATCGTGCAGAACCTGATGTATTTCTCTCGCCCACCCGCTCCGGGCAAGAGTTCGATCAACATCAGCGACCTGGTCCAACGAACGTTGCACTTGCACGCCTATTCCTTGCGCAAGAGTAACATCACGGCAGATTTTCTCCCGGAGCCGTCGCTGCCCCCTGTGGAGGGCGATCCCCACCAATTGATGCAAGTGTTTCTGAATCTGATTCTGAACGCGGAGCAAGCTATGCGCGAGGTCCGTGATCGCGGCACTCTCCGCATTCGCCTCGAAAAAAGCGCCGGCTCAGTCTCAGCGACGTTTCAAGACGATGGGCCCGGCATTCCGTCTGACATTCTGCCCAATATCTTCGATCCTTTCTATACCACCAAGCGGCCGGGCCGCGGCACCGGCCTAGGCCTCAGCATCTGTAAGGCGATCTTGCGTGAGCACGGAGGCAACGTTGAAGCCGCTTCCGGTCCCGGGGGAGGGGCTGTCTTTACGGTCACTTTGCCCGTGGCGCCTACCCAATCAAATGCACAGATATAATGACCCTCCGGTTCCACAATGGATCTCTCGAAGGGCAAACCGCGCTGGTCACGGGCGGCTCGCGCGGCATTGGTCGGGCGATCGTGCTTAAGCTTGCGGAAGCCGGCGCGGAGATCCTGCTCCACTACCACCGCAATGAATCGGCAGCACAGGCGGTGGCGCGCAAACTTCCCCGTCCCCCACAGTTGTTAAAGGCCGATCTGCAGTCGCCGAAAGCGATCGAAGCGATATTCACCTCTCTGGCGGGACTTCGGCTCGATATTCTGGTCAACAATGCCGGTATCTGGGGACAGACTCCACTAGGAGCGACTTCACTCGACGATTTGCGAGCGATGCTGGATGTGAACGTCAGATCTGTATTCCTGGTGACGCAAGCGGCCTTGCCTTTGCTGCGCGAAGGAGGTCGAATCGTCAATTTGTCTTCCGTTGCGGCAAGGGTGGGGATCGGCTCGGGGAGGAGTTTGTACGGCGCCACAAAGGCGGCGGTGGATTCATTCACTAAGAGTTGGGCCCTGGAGCTGGCTCCCCGGAAAATTCGCGTGAACGCCGTTGCCCCAGGCTATGTGAAAACGGATATGACCGCGGAACACTTTTCCCATCCGGACGTAGTGAAGCGTGCCATCGGCCGCAGTCCTTTCGGACGTTTAGGGGACGCTGACGAGATCGCAGACACAGTTGTCTTCTTATGTTCACCGGCGGCCCGCTGGATCACCGGCCAATCGATCAACGTCAGCGGGGGATTTGTCGTATAAGCTCTAACTTAAATGTTGAAGCCGGTTCTGGCAGAACGCGGGCCGACAATTTGACAATGCCGCCATGGCATCCTAATCTGTTCCGCCGTAACCGTCGAAAAAGCTCAAGAAACTGATCTCGTAGAAAAATTTAAGGAGGCAATTCCATGAACCGGAAATGCACTGGGTTCGTTGTCGCATTAGTTTTGTCTCTCACTGTGCTGCTCGGCTTGGCCTGGGCCGCCAGCACAGAAGAAGAAGTGAAGAAGCTCGAAACCGAGCGCGCGGCCGCATCTGTAAAAGGGGATGTGGCGATAATGGAAAAGCAGACGGCCGACGAGTACACGTTCATCAACTTGTACGGCCAAATGTCAGATAAGTCGCAGATGGTAAATGGATTCAAAACTGGCCGGACCAAGCTCACCTCAAACGAACTTTCCGATGTGAAAGTTCGCCTCTATGGTGACACTGCCGTAGTTACGGGTAAGGCTGATGTCAAAGGGACGTTGGCGGGAAAAGAGACCAGCGCTCAAGTCATGTTTACGCGGGTTTACGTCAAGAAAGGCGGGAGTTGGCAATCGGTCGCTTTTCAGCAAACCCGTGTCTCAGATCAATGAGAACTTAGGTGGACCGAGGGCTCTGGTGCTCTCGGTCCGAACTTCTACCGTTCTACTGCCATCGCCACGCCATTCCCACCGCCCAGGCAAAGCGCTGCGATTCCGCTATGCGCGTCTCGCCGAATCAGTTCAAAATCAGCGCGCCATGATGCGCACACTGGTACGACGGGTGTGTACGCGTTTGAAGTGATGACCACCGACAGTATTCATCTGGCATTCACGCTACGTTAATGAATCCGTAACGCGCGCCGGATACCCTTCTCGCACTCTAACCCCTACCTACCGGAGGAATCCATGTTACACACTTCCGTTCCAAAAAAGTCGCGAAGGCGCGCTACGCTCAGCTTGTTTGTGGTCGCGTCCATGTCGTTCGCTAACCCTGCGTTGGGCCAGAGTAACAATGCCGGCAGCAGCGCTGTCGCTCCGACAACCGCAACGCCGATTCAGCACGTCATTGTCCTCATCGGTGAGAACCGCACCTTCGATCACGTTTTCGCGACATACGTGCCACGGAGCGCGGATTCAATCTCCAACCTGCGGTCCAAAGGAATCATCAACGCTGACGGCACGCCTGGCCCACATTTCTCGAAAGCGGGACAATTCCAGGCCATCGCGCCATACAACTCAAAATACTTCATCAGCCTGGCTCCGAATCAGAAGGTGCCGTATCAGACCCTGCCATCGCCCAGCCTCAACTTTGCGCCCACCAAGCCGCCCTTCCCTCCAGGTACGCCGACATCCATGCTGGCAGCGGTCGAGCCATCTATGGACCTCGACGATCTAAGGCTGTTGACGACCGGCGCGGCAACCCAGTTCAAGCAGACCTTTGTCCAGCCTGATCCGGATACGCGAGTCCAGAATTTCAACAGATTACCAGGTGGGCCGTTTCCACTGAGGGGAGCGAGGCTCCCTTACGATTCCTACACCGGGGATACAACCCACCGGTTGTTCGAGATGTGGCAACAATCCGATTGCAGCATGAACAATGCCACGCGCCAGAACCCCTCCGGCTGCCTGAGCGACCTTTATCCCTTCGTGATCACCACCTACACTGATCAGCTCGACTCGGTTTTTGACAATCCCCCGGCGATTGACGACAACGGTGGTGGCAATTCGATGGCGTTCTACAACGTCGAACTTGGCGATGTCCCCGTCCTGAAGCGCCTGGCCGACCAATACACCATAAGCGACAATTTCCATCAATCGTTCATGGGCGGCACCGGCGCCAATCACGTTATGCTCGGCAGCGGCGACGCGATCTTTTGGAGTGACGGCAATGGCCATCCGACAGTGCCGCCGTCACACATCGCCAATCCTGATCCTCTCCCGGGCACCGACAACGTCTACACGGTGGACCTGCTTTTCGATGGCAACTTCGCCGAGTGCGGCAATCCGACTCAGCCCGGCATCAAGCCGATCCGGGATTACCTGAAAACTCTCCCGTACGCCCCCAATCCCAAGTGCGTACCAGGACATTTCTACATGATCAATAATGACTCGCCGGGCTTCCTGCCCGACGGCACCGTTGACACTGCCGGCATTGCTAAAGGCGGCTCCATTCCGCCGATCAATGTCCGCACGATCGGCGACTCGCTCAACGACAAGAACATCTCCTGGGCCTACTACGGTGGAGCCTACAACGCCGCGATTAAACTCCAGCACGATCCGGACAGCACCGATCCAACCGTGCTAGTGGGTGCCGCGTACTGCAACATCTGCAACTTCGAGTCCTACACCAACTCGATCATGGGTAACCCGGCCCAACGCACCACTCGTATCAAGGATGCGACGGATTTCTTCGCCGCCATAGACAATGACACGCTGCCGGCAGTGTCCTTCGTCAAACCGGACGGCCTGCTGGACGGTCACCCGGCGTCTTCAAAGCTCGACCTCTTCGAGGCCATGGTGGAGAACATCGTCGATCACCTGACCGCCAAGCCCGACCTGATGGCGGATACCGCGTTGTTCATTACGTTTGACGAAGGTGGCGGTTACTACGACTCCGGCTACATCCAGCCGCTGGACTTCTTCGGCGATGGACCACGCATTCCGCTGATCATCGTCTCGCCCTTCACCACAGGCGGGCACATCAATCACAGCTACGCCGACCACGTTTCAATTCTGAAATTCATTGAGCGGAATTGGAATTTGAAGCCGCTGACCAGCCGGAGCCGGGACAACTTCCCCAACCCGGTTGCGGAACGCAGCAATCCTTATGTTCCGCTCAACAACCCAGCTTTAGACGATCTCTTTGACATGTTCCAGTTCTCCAAATAGAGATCGGCGACAACAATAGCCCGTTACTTTCAACTGACGCCGGCCCGGCCTTTTAGGCGCGGCCGGCGTCATTAATTTTAGAAAGAGGGGCGTACGAACGAGTGTAAGGAATCTCGAAAGTGGTGACACCGGATGAATTGTGGTCGGAAGGCTACCGTTCTACTGCCATCGCCACGGCATTCCCGCCGCCCAGGCAAAGCGCCGCGATTCCGCGATGCACATCTCGACGAATCATTTCATAGATGAGCGTTACCAGGACGCGCGCACCGCTGGCTCCGATAGGATGCCCGATTGCGACCGCTCCGCCGTTCACGTTGACTCTGTCGGGGTCCAGTTTCAGCTCGCGCATCACCCCCAGCGCTTGCGCCGAGAACGCTTCGTTCAGTTCATACAGGTCTACGTCTTCATTTTTCCATCCGGTCTTTTCCCAGATTTTGCGAACTGCAGTCACGGGCGCCATCATGACCCATTTGGGATCGATACCGCTCGTCGCCTGGGCCACGATTCGGACCATAGGTTCCGCGCCGAGTTCCTTGGCGCGCTTGGCACTGGTGACTACGACCGCTGCCGCGCCGTCGTTAACTCCCGGGGCGTTGCCCGCCGTCACGGTACCGTCCTTCTTGAATGCCGGCTTCAGAGCGCGCAAGGTTTCGATAGTAGTATCTTCGCGGGGCGATTCGTCCTTATCGAAAATCACGGGAGCGCCACCCTTCTTCTTCGGCGGCAGTTCCACGGGAACGATCTGCGACTTGAAGCGGCACTCTTTGATCGCGGCCACCGCCTTCCGGTGAGAGTTCACCGCAAACTCATCCTGCTCTTCGCGCGTGATCCCGTATTTCTCAGCGACGTTCTCCCCGGTGATCCCCATGTGGTAGTCGTTGTAAATATCCCAAAGCCCATCGTGCACCATGGAATCGATGATCTGCGCATTGCCTAGACGATATCCCTTCCGTGCCTGCGGTAGAAGGTAAGGCGCGTTGGTCATCGATTCCATGCCGCCGGCAACCACGATCGCACTGTTTCCCGTTTCTATCGCTTGAGCTGCCAGCGCGACTGCTTTCAATCCAGAGCCGCAAACCTTGTTGACGGTCATGGCACCTACTTCAGGAGGAATACCTCCGAACAATGCCGCCTGCCGCGCTGGATTCTGCCCCAGACCGGCGGAAACGACGTTCCCCATGATGCATTCATCCACCAGTTTGGGGTCGAGTTTGGCGCGCTTGACTGCTTCGCGCACGACAATCGCCCCAAGTTGAGTCGCGCTCAGATCGGAGAGGCTTCCCTGAAATTTTCCCACCGGCGTGCGGCAACCGGAGATGATCACAACATCGTCCTGAACAGCCATTCTTCTGCTCCTGCGGCAATTTCGTATCTGCAATTATAGATGTCTGGCAAGACCGACGGGTTGAAATTTACCAGAGCGTAATCGGCGATAAAGAGCGGGATTCGAACCGCCACCGAAATGCAAAGCGAAGCATGATCAACCTATTTTTTGTCGACTAAAACCGAGTGCGGCATCGTTCGCGGACGAAAATTTCTTCTTCCGCTCGATCTGGTGACTTTAGTGTGCGGGTCGTAAGCGTCCGAACACATCATTTTTTTCTTGACATCACTTTTTATTGACTCTATACATTCAATCAGTTGCAACAGACGACCGTTGCTATAGTCCATGAAAAATGGAAAGGGAGAATAGAACCATGGCACCGAAGAAGAAAGCTGCAAAGAAGAAAAAGAAACACTAAGAACGATCAGTAAAAAACAGACCTGGGGGCGCGAGAGCGTCCCCTAAGTTTTTTGCCTCGAAGTTCTCCGCGATCGAGCCTTCCGAAAACACAAGGGCTAGTTCCCTTTCTGGCGCTGATTACTTTTGCCTGGTTTCTTGAGAACGCTGGGTACCTGAATAGACTTTTCGGTAGCCGGACAAAGCGTCCGATAGTGGCAGAAGTTGCAATGGAAACCAGTTTTGGCATCGAACTTCCCCTCGGCGATCTTTGTCGCCACAGCTTCCACCCTCAGCTTCGCCTCTTCCACTTGACGATCGTCGCGCGGAGTGATCACCGTACTATTTTCTCCCACATTGTAGAAAATCAGATGGTGTACGCGGTAGCCCCATTTCTGTCGCGCAGCCATGGCGTAGATGGAAAGCTGCAGGCTTTCGTCGGCATCCTCCTGAGATTGAGGTTTTCCCGTCTTGTAATCGGTAATCACGACCCTGCCTTCGTCAGCCTGATCGATACGATCAATTCGTCCAGCTATCGTCACGTTGCCGATCTTGATCTCGAACGGCTCCTCCAGATGCAGCACGGTAGGAGCAGGATGGCGCCGCGAAGCGGCCAGGAACTCGCCTAGCTGCGCAATGCCTTGCTTCTCGTAAAGTTCGTGCTGATATCGATCCTCGATCCCGGCAGCGGTCAGATCCGTCCGGAATAGTTCGATCACAGCATCGTCTGCCATCGGACGCCGGAAACGGACCGCATCGTAATAAGCACGGAGCACGCGATGCATGGTTGCGCCATACTGCATGGCTGCGGGAACTTCTCCGGGGATCCTCCAGTCACGTTCCAGCTTGAACTGCAATGGGCAGGTTTCATAGGTCTGCACAGCGCTCGCGCTCAACTTGGCGCACAGGTTGCCGACCGGTGGTAGGGAGAGCCATTGGCTGGTTCGCGAAGGGAATTCGGGAGCACGGCTTTCACCAAACAAATCAGTTTGGAAAGCGCGCGCCTGACGTTTGCGAAGCCAGCGGCTCAGAGCCTGATCCTTTAGCAAGTCTCGCAAGAATCCCGGCGGAGTAGCGTCCTTCCCTTTGCCCTGGCGAGCATAGATGGTCAGCGAGTCTCGAGCCCGAGTCATGGCCACGTAAAACAATCGCCGCTCCTCCTCATCGTGCAACGCTTTGTGGTTGCCGTGATTGGCCGAGTCGGAGTCGCGCAGTTCCGGCGGAAACTCAACCAAAGGCTCCTTATACGATGACGGGAAGGAGTTAGGGTTCGCCCGGATGATGAAGACATGGTCGAACTCCAGCCCCTTGGCGGAGTGTGCCGTCATCAAACGCACGGCGTCCTCGTCTCGCGGCGGCAGAGGGATGGTCCCACGAGCCTCACGAAAATATTCGAGATACTCGAGTAGTTCGGGAAGCTCGCCTGTCTTCGTAATCGGCTTACTCTGCCAGTTGCTGACAAAGTCCACCACGGCGACGAGGGGCCGTGAATTACGATCTAGCCCAAAGCGTCGGATGACGATGTCCAAAGCGGCCATGCTTTTGGCGTGTGTGCTGGCGATTTCGTCACGGGCCTGGCGTAAAGCATCAAGCACGACCGGGCCGTTTTCAATTTGGCGCAGAACCAACGCCACGCCGGCATCCTTCGTATCTCGCGGGAGCGCCCTTATTCCGGCACGCAACTTCTCTGGATCGACTGTGAATTGTGGCAGGGCAGCAACCCGCAGAAGGCTGGCGCTGTCGGCCTCGGAGACGATGGCTCCCAGGCACGCGAGGAGGTCGCGCACGTCGGGCGTGTCCATTACGTCCATGTTCTCAATGGAAAACGGAATGCCGTTCTCCGCGAGTTCGGCGGCCAACTGATCGCGATGCAAATGTTGGCGGTAGAGAACGGCAATGTCTTTCCACTGGCAGCGAGAGTGTGCATGCCCTTCCTGGATGATCGAGACTACGTCCGAGCACTCAACATCTTTGGCGGTTAGAAGGACGGCGTCCACGGGCACACTTCGCAATTCCGCGCCCTCACGTAGTGCAATCTCCTCGCGCGCCGATACCAACGGTGAACGCCGGTACGGAAGCAGCGTATCTCTAGCTTCTGCGAAGCTGTCAGGATTCCTCGAAATCACGGCGAATGCGCACTTCAGAATTGGGGTGGTGGAGCGACGATTTCTCTCTAACGCGACCAGCTTCGTAGTCGGAAATTTGCGCTGGAAGAGTTCGAACGCGGCACTTGAGGCGCCGCGGAACTGGTAGATTGCCTGGTCAGGATCGCCTACTGCAAAAACATTGCATTCTTCGCCCGCTAGCATCTGAAGAATCTTGATTTGGGCGAAATTTGCGTCCTGGAACTCGTCCACCAAAATGAAGTGTGCGCGCTTCCTCTCCTCGGCGAGAAGCTCGCCGTTCTGAGTGAGCAGATCGTAGGCCCGCGTGATCATGTGGCCGAAGGTGCCCAGGTTTTCTTTCCGCAGCATTCGCTCCACCGTCATAAATACATTGGCGATTTCCTGGCAACGCCCGAGCACTTCTTCATTGCTGAGGCTATCCGCATCTTTCGATTTGCTCACTCGCGGGACAGGCAATTCGCCGCACCCGAGCCGCCGGACGTACTCCGCGTACTTCTCGGGCCCCACGAGCTCGTCATGACAGCGCCGCATGAAGTCGAGCAAGTCATCGAGAAACTGGCTGACTTTGGCCGCTCGGACGAAGTAGTTCAGGTGCAACTCAGGAAGGCGCTTGCGCAAATAAATCCATAGATCTTTATCGTCGAGCACCTCAAATTTTTTCCCGCAGCCAATGAGAAGATTGTTGCAATAGGCGTGAAAAGTGGATACCCGCAAGCCAGTGATGTCGGTCCCGCCGAGTTCTTCCAGGACCCGCTCGCGCATCTCACGGGTTGCGTTCTCAGTGTAGGTAACTGCGAGGATTTCGTTCGGACGAGCGTAACCCTGGCGGATCAGGTGCGCGATCCGCCGAGTGAGCACGGTGGTTTTCCCGGTGCCCGCACCCGCCACCACCAGCATGGGCCCGTGAACATGTTCGATGGCCTCACGCTGGCGTTCGTCTGCTTCGAACCGGCGGACACTTGGCATAGTCTTGGAAGTTGCCATTGAGCGGAGCATACCAGAGACGGGCGAGGATATTCTGTGATGAAGTGAGCCCGCTATTGCACTTCGGACATCGCGACGGCAAGCGCAGCAACTGCTGCGGTCTCGGCGCGCAGAATCGTGCTTCCGAGAGATGCGGAGACCCAGCCAGCCTCGCGAAACAAATCTATCTCAGCTTCGGTCCAGCCGCCCTCAGGGCCAAATGCAAGCACAATGTCGCCGGATGAGGACTGAAGAGCATCCTTCAGCATCAAAGTGTGTTCCGATTCCGCCAGGATAATGCGAGTATTGCCGCGGAGCGCGACTGCCTCTTTGAGTTTCACTGGCGGACAAATCTCCGGAGGCGACGTACGGCGCGACTGTTCAGAAGCCTGCAGAGCAATGCGCTGCCATCGCTCCCGGCGTTTAGAAGCAGCCGAGGCGAGATTTGCGTCAGTACGGTGTGCAATGACCGGAATGATACGAGCCACTTCTAGCTCTGTACACTTTTCAATAGCCCATTCCAGCCGATCAAATTTGAAGATAGAAAGAACGACGGTAACGTGGGGAATGGCCTTGGCGGGGATTTCATCGCCCAACTCGAATTCGACCCGGCTTTTCTCGATTCCGGTGATGCGGCCGCGATGAACACGGGCGCCGATTGATATCTCGAATTCCTGGCCAACGCGGGCACGGAGAACTCGCGTCAGATGCTCGGCATGGTTCCCGATAAGAGCGGCATGTGTGCCGGAGACTTCGTCGGCGATCCAGCGGCGGCGGGTCATGGATTACAAAACCTAAACCACGAAGGACACGAAGGTGCACAAAGGGAAAGCGCGACCTCTTTGGCCCGGAGTTGTCGTCCTTCGTGTTACTCCGTGTCCTTAGTGGTGAATGATTTTGTTGTTGCAGGCTACCCGAAGATGTCTTTGACCTTCCCAAGCAACGTGCGCCGCTGCGGCTTGTTCTCCACGCGGATGGTGCCTTCCAATTCCTGGAGCAGTTCGCGTTGACGCTTGTTCAGCTTGCCTGGAGTTTGCACTCGAACTTCGACGAACAGATCGCCTTTGCCCCGGCTATTGAGAACCGGAACACCCTTGCCGCGAATGCGCAAGGTGGTGCCCGACTGCGTGCCCTCCGGCACTTTCAGCATCTGTTCGCCTTCGAGCGTGGGAACGGCAATCTCCGCTCCTAACGCCGCTTGCCCAATTGAAATCGGAATCACACAGTGCAGGTCGTTGCCCTCTCGCTCAAAAAACGGATGCTCTTTGACGTGAAGGACTACATAAAGATCGCCGGCAGGGCCACCTTGAAGGCCTCCTTCGCCCAGCCCCGAAAAACGAATGCGGGTCCCGTCTTCCACACCGGCCGGAACTTTAGCGTCCACTGTCCGCTGACGAAGGACACGCCCTTCCCCTTTGCACTTTGGACAAGGATCAGTAATCACACTGCCCGTGCCCTGGCACGTAGGACAAGTACGTGCGATGCTGAAGAAGCCCTGCTGATAACGTACCTGTCCGCGCCCCGCGCATGACCGGCATGTCACTGGCGTCTTACCGCTCGCAGCGCCTGAGCCTCGGCAATCCTCGCAGGTCTCGTGGCGTCGCACTGTAACCGTGGTCTCCGTGCCGAATACAGCTTCCTCGAATGCCAGGTTGACGTCCTCGCGCAGGTCGGCGCCCCGTTGAGTACGGCTGCGACGCCGAGATCCCTGGCCAAAAACGTCTCCGAAACCGAAGAATTCGCCGAAAATATCGCCGAAATCCTGGAAGACACTGGCATCGAAACCACTTCCGCCAGCGCCGGCTCCTACCCCCGCATGGCCAAAACGGTCGTACATCGAGCGCTTTTCGCCGTCCGCCAGGATCGCGTAGGCCTCGCTCGCTTCCTTGAACTTTTCTTCGGCGTCAGGATTATTAGGATTGCGGTCGGGATGAAACTGCAGCGCTAGCTTGCGATACGCGCTCTTGATTTCCTGCTCGCTGGCGCCCCGCGTCACCCCGAGCACCTCGTAGTAGTCGCGTTTTCCGTTGCTGGTCAGAATGGCTCCAAATCCTTTCCAATGCTCGAATTAATGTTTGGGATTGCGAGCGACCTTCACCATGGAAGGACGTAACAGGCGGTCTTTCAGCTTATAGCCGCGCTGCAGCTCGTCCACTATTTGATGATCTTCAGCGGCGGTAGTTTCTACCATTTCGACCGCCTCGTGAAGGCGCGGGTCGAACGGCTCGCCTCTGGCGGGGATCGTTCGTAGGCCCAGCTTCTGCAGCGCGTCCTGCAGTTGCTTGTAGATGAGTTCAATCCCACCGCGCAATTCCGACTTCTCTGCGGAACCGGTCTGCAGTGCACGCTCGAAACTATCCAGCACAGGCAGAAGTGTCTTCACGGCGTCCGCAAGTGCATACTCGCGGAATTCCCGCTGTTCGCGCGCAGTCCGCTTGCGTGCATTCTCGAACTCGGCCTGCAAACGGGCCAGGCGGTCGAGAAGGTTATCGCGCTCCGCTTTCAGTTTGTCCAACTCGGAGTCTGCTAAGCTGACGCTAGGTGCCCGGGAGCCCTCCGGGGCATCACTTGGCATAGTCTGATCCGCGGTTTCATCCGATGCGGGCAACTCGTGCTCCGTATCCAACTCTCGATCTTTGATCTCTGTTTTTCCGCTGCTTCTTGCCATAAGACACTCACTCAGATTCGTTTAAGACTCTGTCAAACAGACGCGCGATATAGGAAACGGCGTTCATGGTGTGCTGATAATCAATGCGCGTCGGACCAATCACCGCGAGCGATCCCATCACCTCGCCACCCACGCGGGCCGGCGCTCCTATGAGCACAAAGTTCCGCATGGAAGGTAAAGTTTCGTCCAATCCAATTACCACTCGTACTGCTTCCTGCTTGGCGTCGAGGTAAGCTCCCAGCAGTTCGACAATCTTCTGCTTCTCTTCCAGTGTTTGCAGCAATTCCTGCAGACGTTGACGATCCTGCTCGCCAGCGACCAGATTCGCCGCACCCTCCACGAAAACCACCTGGGCGGAGTCTTCAGCAGCCAGCGCTCCCTGGCGGTAGAGCTGTTCGACCGAAGCCATCAACCGATCGTATTCACTACGTTCCTGCTCAAGACGCCGGGCAAGCTCGGTTCGCATCGCATCCATCGTCCAACCGCGAAAATTTTCATTGATGAAGCGTGCTGCCTCATCGAGATCCGTTTGCGGGAGATCGAGACGCAGCACGCGGTCCCGCACCAAGCCTGACCGCGTGACTACGACGGCCAGCACCTTCTGATCGCCTAGTCGCGAGAAATAGACATGCTCCAGCGCATTCTTCGGTCCGCCGATCGCCACCGCGACACCAACGTTTCGCGAGATCAGCGACAGCACATGCGATGTTCGCTCCATAAATTCCTGCACATCGGAAATGCCATGCAGGGAATCCTGAATGATGCTTTCATCCCCATGAGACAAATGCGCCTCGCCGGTAAGCTGCTCGACGTAGTAGCGGTAGGCCTCCGCGCTCGGAACGCGGCCGGCGGAGGTGTGCGGCTGCTCCAGAAACCCCGCGTCCGCCAAATCGGCCATGACGTTGCGGATGGTGGCCGGACTCAGTCCCTCGCGATTGGCTCGCGCAAGGGTTCGCGATCCCACCGGCTCACCAGTAGCGATAAAAGTCTCTACGATAGCGGTCAGGATTTCGCGTTCCCGTTCGCCGATGGGTGGTCCCGCCTGCATTTAACTCCCTTGCGTAGGTTCGCTTTAGCTCGTCTCGGGAGTCGATCGCGCTATCACCTTCCGCTAAACATATTTAAATACAAATACTTAGACGGAGCAGCGCTAAAACTCTCCACTTTTGATTCTAGGAAGCCCTGCCATCCCTGTCAAGCAATAGCACTCTCGGTGCAAGAATGCTATTTGCTGACCAGCTTCCGGCGGTAGATTTATGTCCTCGAACCTGTTATCGGAGATGTCGGAACTACGCCAACCTGCGAAGTTGAATTGGCAAGGCGCACGCCATACGTCTCGCCGCTCCTGGCTGAAGGGTTGCGCCGCGGTTGGCGGGATGAGTACCCTTGCAGCCCGCTTCCCTTTTCTGAAGTTCACTCTAGCGGATATGCTCAAGCAAGCCGGTGAGCATCCGGCAGCAATTAAAATGCAATCAAAGATCCATGTCTGTGTGATTGGAGCGGGCGCTTTCGGTGGATGGACCGCCTTGTACCTGAGGCGCCGGGGCGCGCGGGTGACTTTACTCGATGCCTGGGGACCGGGTAACTCTCGCGCTTCTTCCGGCGGAGAGACTCGGGTGATCCGCGGCACCTACGGGTCGAACCAGCCCTATACCAAAATGGTGGTCAGAGCGCTGCAATTGTGGACTGAGCATGAGAAGCGATGGAATCGTCAGCTTCTGCATCGCATCGGTGTGCTTTGGATGGCAGCGACTGGCGACGATCAATATGAACGCGGGTCTTTGCCTCTGCTGCGCGAGGCGGGTATTCCTTACGAAGAGCTATCCTCGGCCGAACTCCAAAAGCGCTGGCCGCAGATCAATCTGGAGGGCGTGCGCTGGGGAATCTACGAACCCCAAAGTGGATTTCTGACAGCGCGGATCGCGTGCCAAGCGGTTCTGGAGGGATTTCTCGCCGAGGGCGGCGAGTACAGGCAGGCAGCGGTTGCGTCGCGTGATCTGGACGGCGGCAAATGGGATGGTTTAACTCTTTCGGATGGATCAAAGCTCAAAGCTGATCAGTATGTTTTTGCTTGCGGACCCTGGCTGGGCAAACTTTTTCCTGCGACTATCGGCGACCGCGTTCGCGCCACCAAGCAGGATGTATTTTTCTTCGGCACCCCGGCAGGAGATGACCGCTTTTGCGAGAAAAAACTGCCGGTATGGGCCGACCATCGTGACAGGTTTATCTATGGCATCCCCGGCAGCGATGGACGCGGCTTCAAGGTCGCCGACGACACTCACGGCCCAGATTTCGATCCGACCTCAGGCGAACGTCAGCCGAGTGCTGACGGACTGCGAACTATTCGAGAATATCTCGGATTGCGTTTTCCCGCGCTAAAGAACGCGCCGTTGCTCGAAACTCGTGTCTGCCAGTATGAGAACAGTCCCGATAACAACTTCATCATTGATCGTCATCCGAACTCGGAAAGGGTGTGGTTGGTCGGCGGGGGCTCAGGTCACGGCTTCAAGCACGGTTCGGCGGTGGGCGAGATGGTGGCGGAGTTGGTGATGCAGGAGAAAGATCCAGATCCGTTGTTCCGGCTAGCGCGGTTCGAAAAGTAGCGGAACCGCAGGAGAGGGCCACACTTTTGCAAGATCCCGCACAAATGAATCCGAATGAGGAGACTCCCAGATTAGGAACGCGGGGGATATGCTAACGCGACTTGCAGCTTGATAGAAAACCCATTTTAGGTTATTGTGACTTCCCAAGGAGAACTCAAGCATTGGCCCGACAATCTGCACTGAAGCTGGATGAGCGTGTATTCGATCCTTCACACTACTTGAAAGCCGGGTTGAAGTCCAAACCCTTCTACGCGTCGAGCCTCGGAGCCCTGTTCTCCAGCGATTGCATGGCAGTGTTGCCCTACATCAAAGATGAAGTAGTGGACACAGTTTTCGCCGACCCTCCTTTTAATTTGGGTAAGGAGTATGGAGAAAACTTTAGCGACCTCAAACCGGATGAGGAATATTTAAGTTGGTGCAAGGATTGGATTGGCGAGTGTATTCGCACCATCAAGCCGGGTGGTTCAATTTTCCTCTACAATCTGCCAAGGTGGAATGTCCTTCTGGGAGCCCACCTCGCCGAACTTGGGTTGGAATTCCGCCATTGGATTGCCATCGAAATTTCCGCTTGCCTCCCAATTCCGGGGCGGCTCCATCCGAGCCACTATAGCCTGCTTTACTACACAAAAGGTAAGCCGAAAACTTTCCGCCGAATCCGAACTCCTATCCAGACTTGCAGGCATTGCGGGGGAGAGGTCAAAGACTACGGCGGCCACAGGTCAGCTATGAATCCGAACGGAGTAAGCCTTAAGGACGTCTGGACGGACATCCCGCCTGTACGGCACTGGAAGTTCAAGTCAAAGGATCGTCGTGCCAACGCGCTGTCGACGAAGATTCTCGACCGCGTCGTGGAAATGTCAACTCTTCCCGGCGGCCTTGTAATGGACCCTTTTGGTGGAAGCGGGACTACATTCGCTGTGTGCGAGAGAAGGGGACGTGAGTGGATCGGGATGGAAATAGACTTCGCACAAGAAATAGCTGATCGCCTCGAAAGCGGCCGGATACACTCCCACAAGAACCGCGATTTCGTTGAAACCTAGCCGAGGGCGCGGCCTCCCGTTGTTTTTGGAATTCTCGGCACGTCGCGGCTCACGGCATCGTGCTCGACAACCACGATTTCCAGTACCCCTTTTTGGCAGGGCACGCACTTCCACAGCTTTAGGTACGGCTCCAGTTCTTTGTAGTTGCCTATACGGTCTGTGAGGTACACGTAGAGTTTTCGTGACGGCACGACCAGTGTTCCTGCGGCGATAACGCCGTCCGATACGAGCATCGTGAGTTTGTTCAATGAGCGATGGCTAGACGAAATATTCTCTGTCTCCCATTCCACAACTATTGGACCTTCGGGTCCAACGATAACCGCATCGAAGTCACCGAGTCCCTGGCCGAGGAAGTTCTTTGCCTTGCCTTCAAGCGTCCACTTCTGCTTGCGGAGTTGATTGATGAATTCTGTCTTGATCGGAACCACCCCGTTGCCTTCGCCTCGCTTCTTACCACCCTCCGGATAGATAGTGAATTTCGCGCTGCCGGGAGGCCATACGCATTTCTTTACGGCCCGGTGTATGGATTTCCTCGTCTTGGCCCAATGTGCTGACGCGGCGTACGAGCCGCAACTGAGCAGCGTCTCCACGTGCACGATCTTCACGTAGTCTCCCGGTAAAGTTTGCCAAGAAAACGGGCAGGATCAATGCGAAGAGCACGAGCGACCTGCCCAAACTCGATGACATCAAGACGTCGCTCACCACGCTCGTATTTTGAGACGAAAGATTGCGGACGCTGAAGTCGAGCTGACAGCTCGGCCTGTGTGAGGTCAGCCCTTTTGCGAGCTGCGACGAGCAGTTCCCGAAACTGCTTGTAGGCTGGATTCCCCACGAGAGGCAAGTCGTTCGCGGGAAGTATAAAACCGTTTATGGGATAATCCCAAAATGGGTTGCAAGGGCTGTCGGCAGCGACCTAGGCTAGCGAAGTAGCTACTGGATCTGAATGACGCTTTCTGTAGCGCTTGCCTTGATCTCTTCCACGCGCGCTGCCACCTTGCGGGCAAAGTCATACAGCGACTTGGCGGCCCCTGAATCTTCTCCCGCGAGGACTGTGGGCTGGCCACTGTCGGCCGACTTGCGGATATCGGGATCGAGTTGCACCGCGCCGAGATACGCAATTCCAAATTGAGTCGCGGTCTTTTCGGCTCCTCCGCGGGAGAAAATATCCGTTTCCTGATGGCAGTGCGGGCAGACAAAGTAACTCATGTTCTCCACGATGCCGACCACGTCGACCTTCATCTGGCGGAACATTTCAATGGCCTTGCGCGCGTCCTGCAAGGAAACATCTGACGGCGTGGAAACCACGACTGCGCCGGTCAGCGGCACCGTCTGGATCAGCGAGAGCGCCACGTCACCAGTTCCGGGCGGCAGATCGACCACGAGGTAGTCGAGCTTGCCCCAAAGCACTGAGCCCAGAAACTGCTTGATGATGGAATGAAGCATGGGACCGCGCCAGATCAGAGGCTTATCGCCAGGATTAAGAAATCCCACTGAGATGACTTTCACGCCGTGCGCTTCCAGCGGCTCAATGCGATTGTCAGGCAGAACCTTGGGCTGAGCGCTGATGCCAAGCATCAGCGGCACGTTCGGACCATAAACGTCGGCGTCGAGCAATCCGACTTTGTGTCCCAGCCTGGCCAGCGCGATAGCGAGATTGACCGCCAGCGTGGTCTTGCCTACCCCACCTTTGCCGGAACCGACGGCGATGATTGTATCCAGGCCGGGCAGCGGTTGCGGTCCTTGCGGTGGTTGGCCGGGACGTGGGGGCATGGGGGAACTCAAGGGATCACCTTCCAGATCGGCGGTTAGGAGCGGCCGAAGTATCGATTATACAAGGCAGGGGAGGGGTGGAAGACGCTGTGGCGATTGATGACTGCTCGATCTAAGCCGCTAAATATCCACCATCCACGGGAAACACGGCGCCCGTCACCCAGGAAGATTCGTCGCTGGCTAGGTAAACCGCCATTCCCGCAATATCTTCAGGCTGGCCGAGACGGCCGATGGGATGCGCGCTGATTCGTTCTCGCCGCATTGCCTCGGGATCTGGCGCCTTACGGAGCACTGCGGCAGTCAAGTCAGTCTCCACAAACGCGGGACAAATGGCGTTCACGCGAATGTTTTCGTGGCCGTGGTCGATGGCCATGCACTTGGTGAGAAGCACCACCGCCCCCTTGGAGGGCGCATAGCAAGCCCGATTGCGGACCCCGTTGATGCCCAGCACCGACGCGATATTGATGATCGATCCGCCCCCAGCCTTGCGCAACTGGGGCAGCACAGCGCGGGAGAGCAGCCAGACTCCGCGGACGTTCACGTTGAAAGTTTCATCCCACTGCTGCTCCGTGACCTGCTCCACAGTTCCGGCGTGAAGGACTCCGGCATTGTTGACAAGGATATTGAGTCCGCCAAAATTTGCCACAGTCTGCTCGACCATGCGGTCTATGTCAGGTTTCTTCGAGACATCGGCGGCGACAACCAGAGCGTTGTTTCCGATTTCGCGGGCGACAGCTTCAAGGCGATCTTTGCGACGGCCGATGAGCGCGACTCGGGCGCCCTCGCTTGCCAAAGCGAGAGCGCAGGCGCGTCCGATGCCGCTGCCCGCGCCGGTGACCATGGTGATTTTGTCTTTAAGACGAGAGTTCATAGTGGGTAAAGGCCGAGACGGGATAGTCTAGACCAAGACAATGAAGGCTTTCAGTATCCCTCGCCTTCCAACCGCACTTTGCCACGGAACAGGCGATAGACGAACAGGAAATATCCGAGGGCCAGCACGGTTGCGACAATCCACCAAATAAGGCCTACGACCAGGCCGTGGTGTCCAGCGGCGGAGTTGTTGATAGTGAGACTGTACCCGGGCTCGGTACTGGACGGCAGCACTAGTGGATAGAGGGCAAAGGCGACTCCCACGAGCATGCCTGTGATGTACAACGTCGATCCCAGGAAAGCAAGCTTGTCTTTGCTGTCTCTTTGTTTTTGTTCTGTTGCTTGTTCTTTTCTATTTGCCCAGGCCATGACTGCCAGACTGCCGACAACGACGATGGGCACGAGCGCGCCGACCGGATGTACGCCGTAATTCCTCATTACGTGCGGGCGGACGAAATAGGTGCCTATCAAGCTGAGGCAGGTCAACAGAAGCTGAACCGGCCAGAGCATGACGGCGATGTCGCGGGCCCGCCGGCTCAAGTCATTCTCTGTTTTGAGAGCAACGTAAAGCGCGCCATGGACTGTGAGGGTCACCAACGCGAGCACGCCGATCAGAATCGTGTACCAATCCAGAATTCCGGGGTGCGGTCCGAGCTTGAAGTTGGTCCACAGCGGCTCGAAAAAATAGCCCTCATGGTCAAGAGGCACACCGCGGACCACATTCCCGAGCGCGGCGCCGAAAAATATGGTCAGCAGCGCACTGGACACGGAGAAGACAACATCGAAGAAATTCTGCCATACGAGATTGTCGATGTGGCCGCGAAATTCGATGCCAATTGCTCGCAGCATCAGTAGCCACAACACCATCATGAGTGGAAGGTAGAATCCGCTGAAGCTCGAGGCATAGAGTTGGGGAAAGGCAAAATACAATGTGCCCGCAGCCGCCACAAGCCAGACTTCATTTCCATCCCACACCGGCCCGATGGAGCGCAACACCATCCGCCGCTCGTCGCGGGTCTTCGCGACGATGAGATAAATCACTCCGGCTCCGAGGTCAAAGCCGTCAAGGGCAACGTAAACAGTCAGCATGATCGCAATGATGACGAACCAAAGAGTTGCCATGACAGCTAGTAACCTCGGGTGCTAAGCCCTCTTTTAGTGGCCCACCGCTTCCCCTGCCGGACCGCGCTCGATCTCGCGACAAACCAAAAACAGAAATAGAATCCCCAAAACGGTATACATTCCCATGAATCCGAGCAGCGTGAACATGCCGTTGCCCACCGAGACTGTCTTCGAGTAACCATCTGCGGTCAGCATTAAGCCGTAGACCAGCCAAGGCTGGCGGCCAAGTTCCGCGGTCAGCCAACCTGCGGTGTTGGCAATGTAAGGAAATGGCAAGCTCAGCAGCAATATCCAGAGCATCCAGCGCGCCTGAAACAGCTTCCCTCGCCACAGCAGCAATGCGGACAGCACCATGATGGCGATGAAAATGGTCCCCAGTCCCACCATGATGTGATAGCTGTAATAAAGAAGTGTGATGTTTTGCGGCCGAAATTCAGGGGGAAACGCGTCCAAACCTTGCATTCGCGCTCCCCAGCGGCGATAAGTCAAGAAACCCAACGCCCCCGGGATGACGACTGGATTGTCGATTCTTCCCTCATCCACATTGGGTTGACCGATGAGAACAATCGGTGCTCCCGGCTGCTCAGTGAACAGACCCTCCATGGCCGCCAAGGTCGGAGGCTGATGACGAAAAACCATCTGGCCCTGCTGGTCTCCGGTCGGGAACACCTGCAAGATGCTGAACAAGCAACCCGCCACGACGCCCACTTTTACAAATATGCGTCCGTACTCTTCGTACTTGCCCCAAAGCAAGTAAAACGCTCCAATAGAGGCCATCACAAACGCGCCGGTAATGGCGGCGCCACTCATGTTGTGCGCATACTGCCATCCAGCCCAGGGATTCAAAACCAGCTTCCAAAAACTACTCAATTGAATCGACCCATCCGCGGCGCGCTCGTAACCGACTGGGTATTGCATCCAGGCATCGGTTGCGATAATGAAATAGCCGGACAGCCATGACCCCAGAAACACCGCAACTGCCGACCACCAGTGGGCGCGCGGGGTAAGCCGCTTCTCTCCGAAAAGGAAAAGCCCCAAGAATGCCGACTCGAGAAAAAATGCGAACATGCCTTCCATGGCCAGGGTCTGGCCGATCACGCCTCCGGCAAAACGTGAGAAGTGCGACCAGTTGGTGCCGAACTGAAATTCCATCGGAACACCGGTGACAACGCCCAATACGAAGTTGATGCCGAAGATGCGTGCCCAGAAACGGGCCGCCTGGTTGTAGATCCCATCCTTGCGGCGCAGAGCAAGGGTCTTGAGCACCACGATCAACGGCGCCAGCCCCATGGTCAGTTGGGGGAACAAATAATGGAAAGTTATTGTAAACGCGAAGTGCAGACGATGAATCAGCAGCGCGCTATCCATTACGAAATCCGATTCATCTCAGCGACTAAGAATGATCGCGAGGGGAAAAGTAAATCCGGATATGACCGGCTCACAACTTCGCAATCTTCTGGGTAGTGGTGCAGTTTGATAGGGAAGCGAGCCAAACGCGCGATTATTGCGTCGAAAAAGAACGCGACGCAACGCGCGACTCGCCCAGATTCCTCACCGCACAAAGAACGCTGGTTCGGAATGACAATCAAACTGCACCACTAGCATCTGCTAACTCATCTTGTTGCGGCGCCGGTCGAGTTCATCGCGGCGGATTTCGCGGCGGCGGCCGGCATCTTCGTAGCGCCGTCTCTGTTCATCAGTTTCTGGAATGATGGCTGGTACCTTCAAATGGCGTCCCGCTCCGTCAATGGCGACAAATGTCAGATAGGCCGAGCTGACGTGCTGACAACTGTCGAGCAGATAGTTCTCTACCCAAATTTTTACTCCGACTTCCATGGAAGTGTGGAACACGCGATTGACAGAGGAACGCAGGATAACCAGGTCGCCGATGTGCACGGGAACCCAGAAGTCCAAATGGTCGATGGCGGCAGTGACCACGTAGTTGCGGCTGTGGCGATGCGCAGCCATGGCGCCGGCAAGATCGATCCAATGCATAAGGCGTCCACCTAGCAAGGCGCCGAGCGGATTGGCATCGTTGGGAAGAACGATCTCGGCCATCTCGGACTGCGAATCCCGAACCGGACGGGCCATCATCAGATCATCACTTTGCTTCATAGGTTGACGAGTCATGAGTTTCCTTTGGACAGGATCCCCCCTGGGGCGACGGGATGCGACGCAATAAATAGGATTCCAGATAGCACTCCGCCATTTTCTGAATTTGCGGATCGGCATGGGAGAGGATCCACCGTCCCGACGATAGGTCGTACTCCAACGTTCCATGGGCTGTGGGAAGGTGGCCAGCTTCACACACGAACAGCAAGAGTATTTGTGATCCGGTATCGCGCGCAATGCCGAAACGCACGGCATCGCATGTTCGCTCCTGGGGCAGGCGAGGGCAGTTCGTGGCGTAGCCCAGGTTGCAAAAGGATCTCAGTTCCTCATCGGTGGGTTGGACTCTCTCGTGACCCGGAGCGCAGCAAAAACCGGTCCATCCACACCCTAAAGGCAGACGGGAAGGGTGTTGCCAGACACCATCTTCCGACTTCCGCACCGGCATGAAAAACGGGCAGGCCAAATTTGGGCTCCTGTTGAGGCGATGGGCCATTTTACTCATGGCGCGAGAAGCTTACTAGTGGCGCAACAAATGCCAAATGCCACGAGTCACCATTCTGAGCCACAACCATGTACGGTCCGTAGTAACCTGTTGTACGTGGATCGTATTGCACTGCTGAGCGAGATCCTCTCGCAGAATCCGACTGACGCCTTTGCTCGCTACGGCCTCGCAATGGAATATTCGAAGAGCGGCGAAGTCGAGCGCGCTCTGCAGGAGTTCGCGCAGTTACTCGCAAATCATCCCGATTACACTGCCGCCTATCACATGGCAGCCCAGACCCTGGTGAGCGCCAGGCGCATCGACGAAGCCAAGAGGATGCTGGTTGACGGGATCTCTTCGGCGAGGCGCACCGGCAACACTCACGCGCAATCGGAAATGACCGCAATGTTAGAAGAAATGGGATAGCCTTCAGACTGTGGACTGTCATTCCCTTAGCAAATTGTTCACGTGGTCCGCGCCATCTTGGCCATCGCCCACTCCACCAATCCTGGGAACAACTGATAAATCTTGACGACGGGATGCATTGTCCAGGGCACGACGACCTCACGCTTTCGTTTCCGATACCCACGCAGCACAGCTCGTGCCACGCGCTCCGCTGTGATTCCACGAACTGAACCGGGACGTACTTGCTTCAGTTCCCTGCCCTTGATGGCGTTGGCGCCAAAATCGGTACGCACGTAACCTGGGCACACGGTCATCACGTGGATGCCTGCGCTTTTCAGTTCCACGCGCGCGGCGTTGCCGATCGCATTCATGGAAAACTTGGTTGCGCAGTAGATCCCCATAAATGGCACCGCAATATGTCCAGCGACGCTTGAAATGTTCACTATCGTTCCTGAGCCCTGCTGCTTCATGACTGGGATCACTGCTTGCATGGCGGCAACTGTGCCAAAGAAATTGATTTCGAAAGTGTCGTGGCACGCAGTCATATCCATTTGGGCGATCGAGTCTCGCATTCCGCGGCCGGCGTTATTGATCCAGACATCGATGCGGCCAAAGTGGTGCAGCGTAAGACCGAGTACGCGATCGATCTCCTCGCGGTTCCGCACATCGCAGGAAAGAGCAAGCGTGCGGTCGGGGTGACCGAGGCGGTTGCGGGCGGCCTCAGCGCGTCCTGTATCGCGCGAAAGCAGCACGACTCGGGCCTCGCGATCCGCAAAAACTCTTGCTATAGCTTCGCCGATGCCCATGGATGCGCCGGTGACAACGATCACTTTCCCTGAAACTTCGATCTTCTCAGAAGCCATGGGGAGCTTGTATCGTCCTGGGCTTGTCAAGTCAAGCGCTGCGGTACAATCGAGGAATTGAATGCTCTTTCTTCCGTGAGATTCATGAAGGTTTCATGAGCACGCTCTTGCCGCTGTTTCCACTGGAGGTGGTTTTGCTCCCAGGCACACCTTTGCCCTTGCATATCTTCGAGCCACGCTATCGCGAGATGGTGTCGGAGTGCCTGGCCCAGGAAAAGCATTTTGGAGTGGTGCGCGCCAAAGATGAGGGGGTTGCCGAGATTGGCTGCACGGCGGAAATCCTCACCGTGACCAAGAAATATAGCGATGGACGGATGGACATTGTGACAGAGGGGCGCGAACGCTTCGAAGTGATGCAGGTCAACCAGGACCGGTCATTTCTGCAGGCCGAAGTTCTCTATCTTAGGGACGAACCGGGCATAGCGACTGCCAACGAACTGGCGCAGGCGCTGAAGCTGCACGGCGAGATTATGACTTTGGCAGGGGCGGAACCGGAGAAATTGTCGGAGGTGGAAGGCTCCCAACTTTCTTTTCATCTCGCGGGTTCACTTCCGCTCGATCCCGATTTCAAGCAGACTTTGTTGGGCATGAAGTCGGAAGCCGAACGCATACAGGCCGTAATCTCCTATTTCGAAGCCATTCTGCCTAAACTGCGGCGGAGCGTACACGTGCGCCAGAAGGCTGGTGGCAACGGCCACGCAATGTGAATGTGGCCAGACCTTCTTCCGCTCAATACTTGAATTTGTCATGCGATCGGAAAACAGTTCGTGACTGGAGCGGGCGTATAATCAGTCTCATTAAGCAGTTTCCCCTTGGGGGTTTTGCGTCATGAGTTTCCCGCGCACGCTCGGCGAATTGCGCCAGAGCCCACTTTCCGAAAAACGTTTGCAATCCCGCCGCGTGAAGGACGAGTTGCGCGACAACCTGATAGCGAAACTGCGCTGCGGTGGAACCGTCTTCCCTGGTATTGTCGGCTACGACGACACGGTGGTGCCGCAGATCGTGAATGCCATTCTCTCCCGTCATAATTTCATACTGCTGGGATTACGCGGGCAGGCGAAAAGCCGGATCCTGCGCGCACTGACGACGCTACTCGATCCGCAGATTCCCTACATTGCCGGCTGCGAGATCCACGACAATCCCTATTCGCCAATTTGCCGCCGCTGCCGCGAAGACGTGGCGGAGCAGGGTGACGAGACACCAATCGCGTATCTTTCTGCGGAAGAACGGTACGTTGAAAAGTTGGCAACGCCCGACGTCACCATTGCTGACCTTATCGGAGACATTGATCCGATCAAGGCGGCACGGGGCGGTCATGAACTCAGCAGCGATCTGACGGTTCACTACGGCCTGCTTCCACGGGCAAATCGTGGCATCTTTGCCATCAACGAGTTGCCTGACCTGGCGGGAAAAATTCAGGTAGGTCTGTTCAACATCATGCAGGAAGGCGATGTGCAGATTAAGGGGTATCCCATTCGCTTGCCGCTCGACGTGGCACTGGTGTTCAGCGCCAATCCGGAGGACTACACAGCACGGGGCAAGATCATCACGCCGCTAAAAGACCGTATTGGTTCGGAGATTCGCACCCACTATCCGGCCACGGTGGAAGAAGGCATTGCCATCACGGTGCAAGAGGCCTGGACGCAGCGCGACGGATACAAGCTGCACACTCCCAAATTTGTGCAAGAGGTGATCGAGCGCATCGCCTTCGCGGCGCGCGAGGATAAGAAGGTCGACAAGCGTTCCGGCGTGAGCCAACGCCTGCCCATTTCCTGCATCGAGAACGTGATCTCGAACGCCGAGCGTCGCGCCATCCGCCATGACGAGAAGTTGGTTGTGCCTCGCATTGGCGACGTCTACGCGGCGCTGCCGGCCATCACAGGCAAGCTTGAACTGGAGTACGAAGGCGAGATGAAGGGCGCGGACCACGTGAGCCGAGAGCTAATACGTACCGCGATTGCCAAGACTTACGACGGCTACTTCAACAGCGTGAATACGCAGCAGATCGTGCAGTGGTTCGATCTGGGCGGAGAAATCCAAATGGCCGACACCGCGGGCGCCGCTGAGGCCCTGCAATCCCTGCGCGCCATCCAGGGCCTGATGGATAAGTTGGGCAAGTTGACCGTCGGCCCGAAAGATAGTCCGGAACTGCAGGTGTCCGCAGCGGAGTTCGTACTGGAAGGTCTGCATGCGCACAAACGCATCGGGCGAAATGAAGAGCGCCTGTTCACAGCGGGAGAAAAACCACTGAAGCAGGCTGAGAAGCCCTTCGAACGTGAGGAACCGCCGTTTCGCGGCAGAAGGCCGTACAACTAGGTCGCCAGTCGTTGGTCGTTCGTCGTTGGCGGCAATGGTAACGCGTCTTGACGAACGACCACCGACTAAGGACCAACGACTATCTCTATGAAGCGCATTCGCTACAGCAAGTACGTTCCGGATCCCGTCGGCGAAATGAGCATGGAGGATCTACTAGGTGCCCTCTCAGACTACCTGCTGCAGAGTGGTTTCCAGAACTACATCTATAGCGACTTTCTCGATGGCGAACAAACACTCGACGACCTGCGCCGCGCGCTGGAACAGGCATTGCTCGAGGGCAATTTTCTGGACGAGGAAATGCGTGAGCGCCTGCAACAGATGCAAATGGATGGCACGCTGGATGAACTAATTGAACAGTTGATCGAACGCATGCAGCAGGAGGATTACATCAGCGTCGACCAACCTCACGATCCCTCGCGCCAGGCGAGCACGGGTGGACAGGTCGGCGAGGCCCAGCCACAGGCCAAGTTCGAAATCACTGATAAGAGTCTCGACTTTCTCGGCTTCAAGACGCTGCGTGATCTGATGGGATCATTGGGAAAGTCCAGCTTTGGACGGCATGATACTAGGGATTTGGCGACCGGTATTGAAACCAGTGGCGCCTCCCGGCGTTACGAATTCGGCGATACCCTCAACCTCGATATCACCGCTACGCTTTCCAGCGCCATCGAGCGCGAAGGCCTGAAACTGCCACTGAACATCGAATATTCCGATCTCCAGGTGCATCAGTGCGAATACCAGTCCTCGTGCGCGACCGTCCTCATGCTCGATTGCTCGCACTCCATGATTCTGTATGGCGAAGATCGCTTCACACCGGCCAAAAAGGTCGCCATGGCGCTTTCGCACCTGATTCGCACGCAGTACCCTGGCGACTCTCTCTCGCTTATCCTGTTTCATGACTCGGCGGAAGAAGTGCCACTCTCGCAGTTGGCTCGCGTGAAAGTCGGACCCTACTATACCAACACACGCGAAGGACTCCGGCTGGCGCAGCGCATTCTGCAGCGTCAGAGAAAAGACATGAAGCAGATTGTGATGATCACCGACGGCAAGCCTTCGGCGCTCACGCTCGAGGATGGACGCATTTACAAGAATGCTTTCGGGCTCGACCCTCTGGTGGTCAGCCAAACGCTGGAAGAAGTATCGAAGTGCAAGCGCGCCGGAATCCTGATCAACACTTTCATGCTGGCCTCAGACTACGGTCTGGTGCAATTCGTGCAGAAAGTCACGGAGATGTGCCGCGGCAAAGCGTATTTCACGACGCCGTACACGTTGGGGCAATATTTATTGATGGATTACATGTCGCGAAAGACGAAGACGATGCACTGACTCCACTGAGTTGGGGCTTCGATGGATTCGCGGCTCAGGAGGACGCGTGGAATGCGAGAATGAGGTCGACGCTTGAGAAGAGCTGCGGCTATCGCAATTCTGCTGCTCATCGCAGTGGCGCAAGGATATACGTGCCAATGGGCGAGGGGCTACTTCTATCAAGTGACTGCATTAAGAGGAAGGGTCGTCGGGGCTAACATAGGACCTCTGCAATATGTGCGCTGGTTGAGACAGTCGTTCGCGAGAAAACACGCAAAGCTCACGCTTTACGAATATCGTTGGCCTGTCAGCGGGAGAAGTGCTTTGCCTTTTGTAAAGGCGATCGAAACAGATCCCAACGGAAGATTTGATTTCGGTCTTATGAAAACGGGCCATTATACCCTCGTCGTAGACGATGAGAAACTAAGTAGCTCAAACTGGTTCGACGTTGAAATGAAGGATCGATCCCTGGCAAAAGAATCCGTCATCATCGACGTATCTCCTCACTTCCCAGACTGCAAGGGTGGACACGAATTTATCGTGAAGACAAAGTGAATCTAGCGATGTCAGGATTTCGTGTTCAAGTAGAACTTGTCCCGCAGCGATTGAGTCCATTTTCACCCCCGCGTACCGAAATGGAACAAAAGTTAAAATTTGTGATGGCCGTCACAAGGAATCAGGCTAGCGCATGCGTACAATCAGCGGCGTGGCAAGCGCGGCTTCGGAGGACACTTCCAGTGTGGGTACTGGGCACGCTTGCCAAGCGTTGGACGGCTGCATGCAGCCTGAGGGGTTCGATTCCTCTGTCCTCCGCACGACTGTCCAACCAATTTGGAACTCGGCACGCTCAAGCATGCCCAAGAGTACCTTGACTTCCGCTTGACAGCGCGGTAGCCTCAAGCTGCTTGGCAAGCGTGCCTAGATTCCGGCACCAGGAGTTCGCGAAAAGCCCCGCAGATGCGGGGCTTTTGCCTTCTTTGTCGGCGGCACAGAATTGAGTTTTTCGCGAATTTCTACGCTCGGCGAATCCTCGGCGGAGTTCTCCAGTCAGCAAATACGAATGTGAAGCTGTCACCCTTCCGCACATTCGTTGCCAGGACGGGCCGAAAGCAAGCGATGCAAGTTCCGCCGGTGCGGCGGACGCTGGGATAGACGATTCCCGCTGAGCCCAGATTTAGGAGCTGTGCCGCCAGCGCCTGCGAGGCAACATAGCTGTCAGGAGTCAGGCAGTCCGAATGTTCCTTGGCGCCCCGAAGGTCATGAAATTCGGCGCGAAAGTCCGCGAGGTAATCGGCATAATCGGCAGTGTCTTCTTCATCCCATTGTGTCTCTTGCAACCAAAGCTGTCGATGGTAAGCCACTTCCGTCTGGGAAGTCTGCAATTCAAAAGCAGCGTACCAGGCGCCGCGATCTGAGGAATTGAAGCGCGATCCGTCGGGTGCAGGATGGCAAAACGCGGCGTTGATGATCCGGTATGAAGGAATCCCAAACACCAACTCCCTCGCGTCGATGCCCGGTAACCGTCCCGATTCCACCCACAGGCGGTCATTGGTTGCGTTGTCGAGCTCGAAGATTCCGCTAAGAAGGTTTTCGTCGTCCGTAAGGCGAGTCAGTACCGAGGCGCCATCGTCAGCGAATTGTGCCGGAATCAGTCGATGCGTGTCTCGTTGATCGACACTACACACAGCCGGGACACGCATTCACCTTCCGCCGCGACGACTGTCTAGTAACCGGCGGACCACCAGCATGCCCGGCATGCCGCTCTGAACGAGCAAGACCAGAGGTGGTGCGTTGCTGAACACCGGATTACTGTTCGGCCGAGAAATCCACTGGCTCGCCAGCTTCCGGTTGAACAGAATATTCAGGGACTTGAAGATGCCGATCAGTAGAGAGATCCGAGTAAGCTCATCCTGCGTCAGCACGCTTTTATGAGTTTTCTTGAGCCCGTAGTACCGTCCGTGAGAGAAGCCACCGAGCAGTGCCATGGCATCTTCATTTTTCAAATCCCAGTTCTCGACGATCCTGAAGAATGCCTCAATCGCGGCTGGGCTCAGCCTCTTGCGCGTCGCCGCGTCCGTCAGGTCAGGCAGCTTCCTCAGATCCAGACCCAAATCAGGAACCACTGGTGTTGCAGCCACGGGTTCCTCCTAATATGTACTATAATAGCTACCAATTAGGACAACGTCAAGCAGGCAGATAATTCTCAGCGCCAGATGGCCTCCAGCCTCTTATTCCCCTGTTTTCAGATAGATGCGGAGCAGAAAGCTACGCTCTGACAATCTCACCCACCGCCCGGTACGCCTGGTCAATCGCTGCGTCTGTGTAGGCCGAGCCCCCGGCATCCGAGTTGGCAATGGCAATCCTGCCAAACTGCTTCCGTCCCAGCACCCAGGGCTTTTCCTCCTGGGACCAGTCGGGATCGAACAGCGGATTGTCGTGGAAGGCATAGCCGTGCGCCCAGCGGTTTACCGTGATGCCCTCAATATCCCGCGCCGGGTCAAATCCGGCCGCGCCCAACATGCGCCCCAGCTGTTCGCGAATGTTACGTTCGAAAGTTGAAAATGGCGTGCGCAGCAGTTCCGCCCGCCCCGCTCGATTCTGCTCTCGTTGTGGCAAGCCCGGTTTGCATGGAGTCCGCAGCATAAACAGTACAGCCGGCTCCTCGGGCTTGCCGGGGAATTTGTAGTCTCCCAGGCTCACCGGGAAATCCAGGGAAACATAGTTGTGGTAGCTGCCCGGCGCATCAATCTGGTACACGCCGAGTTTCTGAAACGCTGTCCAGTTGCGGATCGCCACGTGCGTATACACCAGCGGACTCTTTACCAGCAACGCCAGCGCATCCCGCTGCTTTTCCGGCAGTTCGGGGCAGAGATACGGAATCATTCCGTTGTAGCAGGCCAGCACGCACGCTTTCGCCGTCACCGAAAGCAGCTTGTCACCCCGCATGTACGCGACTTCCACTTCCTTCGCCGTTTTCGCCTCGCCCACATGGCGCACCCGCACTACCGTCGTGTTCAACCGGATACTCGTCTTCACCGCTAATTGAGAAGACGCCCTATCCAGTTTGCTGTAGTCCACCCTCGCGGTTACCACGTCTTCCATCGTGTGTCCCGGAATTGCCTCCGGAATCAACGAACGAACCAGCAGCCGCGCGATCGAAGCATTGCCGTCCGGAAAGTGAAAAATATATGGGTCGGGTTTCACGTCGTTTCCGCGCCCTTGGCTCCCGCCCAGCTTCAAGCCCTCAAAGCCAGGGTATCCAAACTCATCGTAATCGTCGCCGTCCGTGTAGCAGAACAGAGCTGGGACTGCCTCGATACCAACGCAGAAAAGATCGTGGGTCTTCTTTTGGAAGAACGGCAATACATCTTGATGCACTTTCACGATCTTCGTCAGGAAGTCGGCATAGCTCATTTTCATCAGCCGTTTCCGTTTTTCTTCGACGGAGAGACCCGGCAGATAGTCCACGTTTTCGGTGTAGAGCCGCGTGAGGTCGCGCTTCGCCGCATCCGGGAGTGGCGTCTTCGCAATAAACTCCGGCCACGGCAGCGAGTTTCTCCCTACAACAAAACGGTCCTCCCCAAAGGTTTCTTTGTCGAAGAACACGCCCGTGCCAAGCTTCAGGGAGGGAAACAACTTCTGGTCGTAGGCTTGATAGAACTTCTGTAAATCAACGCCCAGCTCCGCCAGCAAACCCCTGGCGACCTGGCTGTACTTGGATGGACTCTCGATCGACTGCGTTCCCCCGTAACACAGCACCTTGCGTCCGCCCACCTCAAACTCATTGCGCTTAGCGTGCCCGCCAAAGTCGTCATGATTATCCAAAATCAGAACCCGCGCCTGTGGACCCGCGCTCTTGCGGTAAAAGTGAGCCGCCGCCAGCCCGCTGATGCCGGCTCCCACCACTACCAGATCGTAGGTCTCACCGGTCGCCTCGGGCTTCCCAGCCCCTTCCCAAAAGTCTCCATCCCGGAGCTTGTGCGCAAACGTAAACGTGCCGTCATGGTTGCCCCTAATTCCGGTCCGCGCGGGTGGGTAATAGTCCGGTGCTTTCTCCGGAGCAAATTGCTTTTCCGTGAGGCTCGGATTAATGGACGTCGGTTCAGCCGCTTCTGGTTCCCCGAGCGCCGCAGCCAAATCCGGCAGCGCCAGCACTCCGATGCCCACCGCGACTCCGTTCAGGAAGTCACGCCGGGTGATCTCGCGGCCCATGCCTAGCTCTCGATCTCGCGAATTGTTCACAGGTAGCTTCGCACGCAGGCTTAGTCTGAAATTTGAGCTTTCTGAATAAGCGTCAGACGTCTCGGTTCAGCTCGTGCCGTCAGCTTTCTTCACGGCTGACTCTGCAGCTTGGAAACCAATACGGCTGTGGGTCCCATCGCAAAAAGGTTTAGTCACTGAGCCGCCGCAACGGCACAAAGAAAAAGCCGGTTTGCCAGTAAGGTCATACTTGTTGCCGTCGGCGTCAACCAACTCGATCGAGCCCTCTGGGGCTTCCACACGATACGGGCCGTTCTTCTTGATCGTAATCTTGACGGTGGGCATGAGACCTCCGCTAAAAATGAGTCTTACTACGGATAATGAAGATAGCAGCTTCGAGCCGATGGCTTCTAGCGGAATGAAGAATTCCTCTGGCCGCCCCAAATCGGTTGGTAATTACGAATGCCTTGCACCACTCAGCATGCCACTCATGCGGCCGCTGATAGCGCCGGAAGTAGCTCCTGATACAGATCCAAATACTCATCGATCATGCGTTTGGAGGTAAAACACTCGCGGGCGCGCTGATAGGCGCGGTTGGCATAGCCGCGACATAGGTCTCGCTCATCGCTTAGGCGCCGAATCGCCGCTGCCAAGCTGTTGGCGTCATTCGCGCGGAAGTAGAGGGCGGCATCGCCCCAAAGTTCCCGGTGGGAAGGAATGTCGTTAGCAATGATGGCGCAACGCGAAAGCGCGGCTTCTACCGTCGTCATGCCGTAAGGCTCATATCGCGACGTGGCAGCATAGATGGAGGCCCGGCTGTAAAGAGTGCGCAGCTGCGCCTCGGTTTGCGGACCTTTTAACGCCATGCAGACCCGATCGACGGCAACTTTGACGTCGGCGCGAATGGGAATCTTGGGAGAAGTCACTGGCACGTCTGATCCGACGATGCAGACGGGGAGTGGATGCTCATGTTGGGTCAGTAGAGAAACCTGCTTGCCGGCGTCCCACAGTCGCCCCACCGCCAAGACGGAATCATCCTTGCTTACATATGGATTGAAGAAGATTGGGTTGCGTCCGTTGTAAATCACAGAGTCGCGGCGCGGACGCGTATAGCAGGCCCGGAGGGTGTCCAGCATCCAGACCGTCGGTGCAACCACGGCACTGGCCTGCTCCAAGCCACGAATTACCATCTCTCTGTACCACTTCACCCAGCGGGTCTGTTTCGGCTCATTCCCATGAATCGCTTTCCACCAACTGATCATGTCCCCGTGGGCTACGACTACGCGCGGAATTTCAACGGGAAGGTTGCCATAGCACAGCTGGTTCAAGTGCAGAAGATCGGGCTTCAACTCCTGCACCAGAGCTGTGATATAGGCGGAGGAGGCTTCGAGGTCCAACTCTCCTTCCTGCATCCAGTCCAAACGAAACGCCGTGGGACGATATTCCAGGCCGTGCAGATTGTCCATCCAGGAGGTTTGTTCGGGCAGAGGAATCTCGCCGAGGCTGACCAGAGTGACACGAACCCCGCGGCTCACCAGTCCCGTGACCAGTTCGCGAGCGTAAGTCCAGACCCCACCCAGCGTATCGGCAGTAACTAGAACGTGCACTCGCAGCTCCTGTCTCTCGCTGAGATCAGTGTACGTGAGACGTCTGATTCCAGGCCCGATTATTGTAGTGGGAGAACTGGCGGTCACCGAAGGATTTTTGGACCCTGGGCGGCGCGCGGTGCGCAAATTATTGCACAGGAAGGATCAGGCAATACTCGAGCACTGGCTTTAGTGTGCCGCTTGGTCTGCGAGAAAGTCCTCGTATCCCTTTTGGTAGCCTGCGGTGAAAGACGCTCGATCCGCCTCGGTGGCCCATCGTCCGCTGACAACATGGGGCGCAACTCCGTTTTCGGCTGCAAGTCTGCCCAAATACAATCCATCTCGGAAGGCGCCATCGGTGATGTGGCTGACGTTTTCGTTCGTGCTTAGAAAGTTCGGCCGACGCTGGACGTGAAACACTGACACCGTTCCCAGGCTGAGCGCCATCAAGGATGCGAATAATGAAACCCTGTTCATTGCTTTGTCCCCCAAATCTTTTTCGATTTCCTCGGTTCTGAATCTCTTGTCGATGAGACAAGCCTAAGGCGGGCGGAAGGTGACCTTGTCATTCAGCGGTCACTTGTTGGTCAACTGTTTGTTGTTTTTTTGTCGGGGACTTGTAACCTTCATGCGGAACAACAACCAGGAGGGCGGCGGCCTAGGTCGAGGCTTCGAGTTTGATGCGCATTTCCCGAGCCAGTTCATAAACGGCGCGCATTTTAGTCTCAGCTGTGGCTTGAAGGTGGGGGGTTTGAAGGGCCAGCTCGCAGGATAGTAGGATCGCCGTTATCGTATCTTTTAATTCATTGCGTAGGCCTTGTTCCGCGCCTTGGCGCGCTAGCAGGACCTCTCGCTTGCGGCGGTGCAGAGCCGCACGCAGTTCGCGCACTACTCGTTCCATTCCGCAGACAGCAAAATTTATGTAGACTGGGATCGCCGTCCCGACATGCTGTAAGACCATCTCGCTGTCATCAGGCTCAGCTTCCAGGAACGACTGATCAATCACGACTGCGGAATATTCGTGGGCGCGCAGCCTGGTTGCCGCCTGCCGTAGCGTAGCTTCGACTTCTACCGGCTCCCGAATCTCTTCCTCGATCCTCACTGCCCAGTCGCGACCTTTCGCGTAAGGCGTGATGAGTAGAATCATGCGTTTTGACGTGCACGTCTGCCGCCACAACTTTGACTGATGAAAGCATTGCGTTTAGAGCGGCGCTGGCTTCTGTCGTTCCCATGACGGGAAGGCCGCTCCGTTTCCCGAACGACTCATCGGATATCACACACGGCGGGTGGCCCGGGCAACTTCCGGATTGAATCCTACTCTGGAGGGTGCCCCGTCCAAGCTCTGCTTGGGCGGGGATGTTCGTTCGTCACAGAATGGGAGCGCTTTGGAACTAACCTTCTCCTATGCCTTGGGGGCTAAAGCGGTTCCAACAGTCCGGCCAGCTTCATTTCCTTACCTTCAGTTGTTACCGCAGACGAGTGAACTTCGAGAGCATACGATCCCGCGCCACCTTTGAAGCCTCCCTCGAAACAGTCCGCCAAGGGTACAGGATCTGTGTGTACGGTTACGTGGTGATGCCGGAACACGTACACCTTCTGGTGAACGAACCCGAGCGATGCGGCTTAGCGCCAGCCTTGCGTCGTTGAAGCAATCGGTCGCGCGTACCCTGGCGTTGCGAGCTGCGGAATCCCTTCTGGCAGGCTCGCAACTACGATTTCAATGTCTGGAGCGAGCGCAAGTTCTTGGAGAAGCTGCGCTATATTCATTGGAATCCAGTGCAACGGGGGCTGGTCGCGCGGCCAGACGACTGGAAATGGAGCAGCTTTCGTCACTATGTGAGCGGCGAACCGGGGACAGTGGAAATTGAATCGCAGTGGACGGTGCGGACTCGTGAGCGCATGGGAATCTTTCCCATGATGCAGACACCGCCTAAGGAAAATTCCCGCCCAAGCAGAGCTTGGACGGGGCACCCTGCAGAGTAAGATGAGTGCGATTTAGCCCGGGCCACCCGCCATGAAGACATCGAAGACGATGGACAACATCTCGTGCGAAAACTCGGCATGGAGCTACCGATTGAGCCAGTTCTGCGCGAGTGGGAAAAGCCGCTTGAAACGTTGCGTGATATGGTGCTTTGGCTGAACTGGATTCGTCAGCATCAGTCCGCTCAGCAGGTTGTTGAACGTTAACTGGGCGGGTGGCCCAGCCTTTCGCGTTTTTTGCGAAGGCTGGGGCTGTTCACTCGTTCCCAGAGACCTCGATGAGTAGTCAATGATTCCTTTACCCACCCTTTCGCAGAGTGCGCGAAAAGGGTGGGGCACCCGGCAAACAGAAACCTGGAAGGGTGGGGCACCCGGCGCAAGCTTTTTTCCAGAACGAGCTCCCCGCTGCCCTGGCTGGTAAATGCAAGTGAGGATTCGAGAAAGAGAACGAGGTGTCTCTGCCCCAATGAAGCGGTGGAAGCGGCTGGCCGACATATTCCTAGAAGTAGTTATTGCGGTTGTTCTGGTGACGGCTGGGATCGTGTATGTTGCCAGGCATCCTAGGGGCAGCCCCAACTGGGGTCGCATAGCGCTTGCAGGGAATACGGTCGTGGTTTTCGGGTTTCTGATCTCATGGTTTCGTCAGGCATGGAAACGCTTGGTGTTCTGGACAACGTTGGTGGTCTTGCTGCTGGGCCACACTGCAGCTTATGTGTTGGTCCTCAGTCGCATTCACGACTTCCCTTTGGCTTATTACGTCGTTCTCAACTCGATGGAACTGGCCCTGTTCACGGTGATTTTGAGAAAAGTAATAACGGGAAACAGGGATTAGGTATAACAGGCGGTCTACCCGCAAACAACGAATATAGTGACCTCAAGCGAGGCCCGCCCCACCCACCGCTTGTCGAAGTTCTAGTCCTGGGCGGCGTACTCTTTCAGCTTGCGGTAGAGTGTTGTTTTACCAATCCCCAGCAGCTTTGCCGCCAGCAGTTTGTCGCCGTTAAGTTGCCCGATCGTATTGATGATGGTCTGCTTCTCCAAGTCGGCGATAGGGACAATCTTGGCCGCGCCGTTTCCTCCCGCTGGCATCGTGCTTTGCACACTGTGAATGGCGCTGGGCAAGTCGCATGCCTGGATCATGGGCCCACTGGTGAAGGCGCAGGCCCGCTCCAGGCAGTTTTCCAGTTCACGAACATTGCCTGGCCAATCGTAGGCTAACAGGGCCTTCATGGCGTCGTCGCTCAGGCTCCGTTCCTGCGCCGAGGCCCGCGAGAGCCGCTCCAGGAAGTGCGCCGCCAGCAGTGGAATGTCCTGGCGACGCTCGCGCAATGCCGGAATTCGCAAGCTCAGTACATTCAGCCGGAAATACAGATCCCGCCGGAACGTGCCCTGCGCCACCGCCTGCTCCAGGTCGCGGTTGCTGGCCGCCAGTATTCTCACGTTGATGGGGACACGTTTGGTGCTTCCTACTGGACGGATTTCCTTCTCCTGAATCGAACGCAATAGCTTGGCCTGGAGGTCCACCGACAACTCGCCGACCTCATCCAGAAACACCGTGCCGCCCTCGGCGATGGCGAGCAGGCCTTCGCGTGACTGTACCGCGCCGGTGAAGGCTCCTTTGACGTAGCCGAAAAGTTCACTCTCGATCAGAGTCGGGACCAGTGAGCCGCAGTCGACAGGAATAAACGGCTTGTCGTGGAATGGTCCCGAGTAGTGTATGGAGCGTGCCACTATTTCCTTACCAGTTCCGCTTTCTCCCAGGATCAGAACCGGGTGGTTGCTGTGCGCGGCCTTGGCGATGATCCGATAAAGTTTCTCCATCTCGGGCGCCCGTCCAACGATGCTCCCGAAGCCTTGTTTGGATTTGATCTTCTCCCGCAGCAGGCGATTTTCGGTTTTCAACTTCAAGTGCCCGGAGACGCGCTGCAACAGCAGCTTCAGTTCGTCCATACTGAAAGGCTTGGTGACATAGTCGTAGGCGCCATTCTTCATGGCCTGCACCGCGGATTGAACCGTTCCATAGCCGGTCACCACAATGACCACTGCATCGGCACGTCGTTCGCGGATCTGATGCAAAGCCTCGAGCCCTCCCGCGCCCGGCAATTTCAGGTCGAGCAGCACGACGTCGACGCCTTGGGCATCCAGCATGCGGTAAGAGTGCTCGGCCGAGTCGGCCACGCAGGTGTTGAAACCCAGGGATTGGGCAACTTCCCGGCAGGCTTCCCGAATAGCGCGTTCGTCATCCACGATCATCAGATTCAGCAGGTTCGCGCCTTCGAGTTGGGGCAGGATGGGCGCGCTAGCAACCACGGTTGTCATGTTGCATCACCTCGTCTTGAGTTCGGATTTCTACGATTCGGGCTCCTGGGCGTCTTTCTGGGCCAATTCTGGAGCAACCCGCGGTAGACGGACGGAGACCTGAGTGCCTCGGCCCGGCTCACTCTCCACTACAACGGTTCCTCCACGCTCTTTCACAATGCCAAACACGGTGGCGAGTCCCAATCCGTTGCCCTGCCCGGGTTGCTTGGTCGTGAAGAAAGGTTCGAACAAATGGGAACGCGTTTCTACATTCATGCCAGAGCCAGTATCAGTGACCGTGATCTCAACGCAGGGCGTCAGGCTTGATTTTTGATCAGTCGGATGAACGAGAAAGTCCGCGCAGTTTCGCGTCCTCACAGTCACGCGGCCGCCATCCGGCATTACGTCGCGGGCGTTCAGCACCAGGTTCATCAGGATCTGCTGAACCTGGGACGGATTGATCATGACCGAACCCAGATCATCAGCTAGTGACGTAACCAGTTCGATATTTTCACCGATCAATCGTGCCAGGAGTTCACGCATACTGCTCACGATGTCATTTACTGACAGCGCATCCTCCTTGACCGTTCGCGGACGCGCAATCGCCAGCAACTGCTGGATCAAGGCGGCACTCTGCTCGCCGGCCATTCGAATCTCCTGCGCATGGTGTCGCAAACGGCGATTGCCTCCCAGACCTGCGATCAACAGATCGCAATAGAGCATGATTCCGGTGATCAAGTTATTGAAGTCGTGAGCGACGCCGCCCAGGAGCCGGCCGACGGCCTCCATCTTCTGTGACTCCTGCAATTGCTGCTCGGAGCGCTTCTGCAGAGTGACATCGCGGACGCTGACAATCAGAAGATCGCGGTCTCTGACCCGGAAACCGGCGCACGAGACTTTGACACATATCCGCGTACCGTCGCAGCGCAGGCCGGTGAACTCCGCGGCGGGCCAGCCCAGATTGATGTCACTCGGAGTGCCAGCCTCGGGGCGATCCGCAATAACAAACTCCGGCCAGCTCCGGCCGTGGATCTCAGAGTTTTGCGAATACCCAAACAGCTGGACAAAGGCCGGATTGGCGTAACGGACGCGGCCGCACTCACCACGTTCAACCACGGCCAAACTTGCCGGGCAGGCTTCCATAGCCGCGCTTAACATCAACCAATCCGGCGATCCTTCCGGTTCTGTCCGAAACTGCGCCCTAGCGCTCATGGCTCAACCGAACTTTCCGTCCCTGCCGGGTCCGAATCAGGAAAGCATTGATCAGAATTAACTTTGGATGAAAGCAGAACGCACCGCCGCCCAGTATCGAAAGGCGGAATCGCCTCCCAAATCGGGAACACCGCTGCAACACCCAGCGCCTGTGGGCTCTCCCCATTGAGGAAGTGTAGGCAATCGTCCTATGCCCTGCTAAGGGCGCACGTCACATGCAATTGTGATGGAAGAACAATTTATGAGAGCACCGTCTGTGGAGAGGCAGGCAAACTTGGTCTGAGTCCTGCCGATAAAGAACTGAAGCAGCGGGTAATCAGGCGGAAGGTGAGATGCCGTTCCGGCTTAAGTGTCGAAGCTTCTGTGTCAACGGAGCGGCCTGACTGCCGCAAAAGAAAACGGAGGAGACGGCATTTTCGGCCGCTCCTCCATGGATTTGTGAAGGCCCTTCGGCAAACAGGCTAGTTGGACGAGTCACCCATCCCAGCCGCTGCGCTCTGTGGTCCGTTTTCCGGCTGAACGATCACGCCGTCGAACGGGGTAGCGGCCACGAAACGTCCGTGCACCACGCTGATGCGGCGCAAAGGGTACCCGGAGTCAGGCCCGCGGTGCCAGCTCCGCCCGCCGTCCTGGCTGGCGAAGACCACACCCGTGGCCGTGCTGGTAGCCAGCAGGCGCTTGCCGGTTAGGTCGTAGGTAATCGAGCTGATGTTCTTGTCGGGCAGTCCATTCACCATGTGTTCCCAGGTGGTACCGGAGTCCGTACTACGGAAAGCGCCTTCCCGCGACGCGACCAGGATCTCGCCATCAGGAGTGATCGCCAAGCCAGACAGGCTGGTCACATAAGAAGACAGTCCAGCCTGCTGCCAGGCGACTCCATCATCCAAGGAAAACAGGACGTTGGTGCGAGTGGCGGCAACCACCAGGGTGCCCTTCGCCTGCACGGAAACAAATTCAGTCTTGCCAGCCACCGGACCCCCACTCCAACTCTTGCCCTGGTTCGTACTAGTGAACAAACCCGCGGAAGTGGCAGCCAGCCAGCGTTTCGGCGTGATTTCGATTTCGTTCACCTTAGCGTCTAGCACCGAGCGAACTGCGGTCTTGGTGGCTACGGAAGTTTTCTTTGTTCCCTTCTTAACCGCGCGGACCGAGACTTTCTCGTTAACGATGGCGTTAATCGCATGCCATTCGGAACCATCGCGATCCAGCATAAAGATGCCGCGGTTAGTGCCGGCAATCAGAGCGCCATTACTGGCCTGCTTAAGCGCGAATACATCGCGACCACCGAGGCCAGAACTTTTCTGCTGCCAGCTTTGGCCGCCGTTATGGGTGGAGAAAACTCCGCCGAACTCACGGTCGTTTACTACTCCCACAAGCATGCTATTAGGATCACTTTGGTCGGCCAGAATCGCCGTGACGTAGCGGTGGGTGTAACCGTGGTTGGAAGCCAGGAAAGTCTGCGCGCCGTCCTCGCTAGCCATCACGCCGCTGCGATCGGTGGCCAACAGAACGCGGTTCGAGTTACGCGGATCCACCACCACGTCGTTCACTACGACTTCAGAATTGGTTACGTGCTTCCAGGTCTTGCCTGCATCCACGGTCTTCCATAGCCCTTCTGTCGTGCCGGCATAGACCGTGGCTGGATTGATCGGATCCTGCTTCAGGACGCGAGTACGCCGTGCTGAGAACGGAATTCCCTGCAGTTTTTGGAACAGGTCACCGGCGCTGTCACTCTTGTAGATTCCAGAACAGGCACTAGCGAATACTACCGACGAATTCGTGGCGTCGACGATGATCGAAAACACGTCCGAATCATCGATCATGCCTTTATTAATGTGATGCCAGGTGGCGCCGCCGTCACTAGTCTTCCACGCCAGATGCCAGGTGCCTGCGTATACCACGTCCGGATTCTTGGGATCAATGGCAGCGGATTCAATGTTCTTGATTTCGGGATTCGAGGCAGAGATTCGCTCCCATCTGTCGCCGCCATCCCGGCTGCGGAAAACTCCGTCGAGAGCGCCCGCCACCAATACCTTGGAATCGGAAGCAGAGAGCGCCATGGCACGAATCGATTTTCCGTGCATCGCGGGAAGAGCTTCCCAGTTTTTGCCGCCGTCATGACTGCGAAACAGGTCGCCGGCTTGCTGGTTTTCGACGCTCCAGGCTGAAACATATATATGTTTGGAGTTGTGGGGATCGATGGCGATGTGATCCAGCACGTAGTCGTCGCCACTACCCAGGTGCGCAAAGTGGAACCAGCTATGCCCGCCATCCTCAGAAGAGAAGATGCTTCCGCTGCTGGTACCGAGGAAAATATGATCAGGATTGCGAGGATCGTAACTCAAGCTGCGAACATCCCCTCCATCCGGCCCCAGAACTGTCCACTGATTGGCCCACAAAGTGGTGGCACAGAACAGTCCAATTGCTAATGTAATCAGATACTTACGAGAGATGCCCGAAAATGCTCTCGAATTCATAGGTGACTTTGCCCCTGGCGAAAAAATGTGCCTAACCGGGCCAGAGTGACAGCGTAACCCATTGCGATCAAGTTACGTAAGGGAGGTAGACAAAGGGCCAGTCGAGTTTCCGCCTCGACCGGCCTTGTCGAGTAGCAGTTAACTTGTTGCGCTATTGCGCCTTCGGTTTGGCCGCCTTTCTCTTGGGCGCCGCAGGGTGATCCGGAATCGCCTTCACCACTCCTTCATTCACTGGTTGCGTGCCCTCGCCAGAGAACGTGGCGCCAGCAGGAACCACCCAGTATTCGGCGGTTTTCGTTCCCCCGCTGCCGGTTCGCACCTCGATGCGGCTTGGGTCAATTCCCTGCTTGGCTTCGCCTCCCGTCAGATAAGCTTTGGAATCGACGGCACGCTCTGCCGCTAGATTCTTGCGCTTCTCGGTCGGCTCCACATTGCCGACAATTACGAGCTTGTTGTCAGCATTCTGCTGCAGATTCTTCGCCACGTCGTCGAGAATAGCTTTGCAGGTGTTGTCCACGCGCCAAGGTTTGTTCACGTTAGGGAAGTCGCATTGGCTCAGCTTGCTGGCCTGCGGCGGAGGCGGAGGCGGAACCTCGACGTTAACTTGGCTCGAAGACGAAGTCGTCAAACCACGGGAGTCAGTGCAGGTCGCACTCACGGTGATCGGACCAGCGGAAGCGCCGGTCGTGTCCAGGGTGGCCGTTCCTCCGCTGCCGGAGACACTGCCCCCGGTTGCGGTCCAACCACTGACCGTCACTGGCACGCCGTCCGGACTGGTGCAATTGCAGGTAAGAGTGGAAGACGTGCCCGCCTGAACGGAAGCCGGACTCGCGGAGCATGACATGGTAGGAGGATTCTTTGGCGGTTCTTTGACGGTGAAATTTGCCGTGCAGCTCGCCTCACCATTCTTCTTCATCTTGTGATCGGCAATATGCGCGGTCACGGTGTAGCTGCCGCCCGCGAGGCCATTCGTATCAATATTGGCGGTGTTGTCCTTGCTAGTGACCTTTCCGCCGCTGCTGCTCCAAGTGTAAGTAAGATCGTGCTTGGGATTGAAGTTGCTGCCGGTCGCCGTCGCCGTCACTGGCTCACCCACCATGACTTCGCTGGGTTGTACGGCACAACTGGCGGTAGGTGGAACCTCCGGCGCTCCACCGACGTAAAAGAGGATGCCACTTCGCAGGCGAACCCCGCCCCAATTTGGGCGCCTCAAGCCAGGCTGGCTCGGAGGAACTACGTTCGAAAAGTTCTCGGACACCCACTGATAGTCAGCTTCGAACAGACGAATTCCGAAGCCACGGCTCACCGGAATATCGATCCCCCCCCCGAGAATCGCTCCAATTCGGTTGTGGGGGCCACTAAAGGAATCATTTAGACGATTCCAACCAAGCAATGTATGGGCAAAGTAGTTGATGCCCTCCCCTCTCCAAGTCAGGCGGGGACCGGCGCTCACGGTCTCAATGTTCTTCGCCACTTTGCCGAAGTTCACTCCGGAATCTGCTTCCAGGGCAAGGTTCTTCGTGAAATTATAAGCGAAGGCAAAGCCAGCGCCCCTTGGCATACCCCCAACATTTTGGGACTGAACCGGAGTAGTTCCCGCGATCGGTACACTCCCACGCGGATCCAACCATTGATAGCCGATAAAAACGTCGGCTTTAGGCGTGGCTTGTTCCTGAGCCAGCGCGGCGACCGACAACAGAAACATTGCGACCACCGTCATCGCGATTGCGAGACACGGCACACGCCGACTGCTTTTCCTGCTACGAAGTGACATGCAATCCTCCGGAAACTGACGGGTCAACCTAGTGTTCATGGGCAATCTCAAGATCGCGGTAGCGTAGACCAATTCCCCGCATGGAAAATTCTCGAGACGCATGCCATCAAACCAACGAGCCTTAGAACCACAAACTCTAGCCCAACGATTGGCACCCGGCATATTATTCGCAGGGTTCCTGTAGAGTCAACTAGGCGAACCGCTAAGTTAAATTCAGCCGCGACCAATAATCCGAAAATCTCACATTGATATTTTCGCTTTCTGCCGTAACACGAAGCTGGGGTCAAAGCTGGTCAGGGGCTTCACAGGCTTGCAGGTAATCGGCTGAGCCTCAATAATGACTGCTGGCCGCAAATCTATGAACCAGGAAAAAGTACTGATCGTCGAGGACGAAGACAATGAGCGGACAGGTCTGGCTGAGCTAGTGTCCGCGTGGGGCTACCGCGCCGAAACCGCGAGAGATGGCGCGGAGGGTTTGGAGAAAATAGCTAGTTGGTCCCCTTCCATCATTGTCACCGATATGAAAATGCCGCGCATGGGAGGCCTGGAGCTTCTCGAAAAATTGGCAACCGATGACCAGACTAGAGCGGTCGTCGTAGTCACCGCTCAAGGCACGATTGACAGCGCGGTGCAAGCCATGCGTATGGGCGCTTACGATTACATCACCAAACCGATTGATACGGCGCGATTGCGCACTATTCTGCAGAATGCTTCGACTCTGCTGGGCACGCGGGTCGAACTCGAGGTCACCCGCCGTAAGTTGCGGGATGCAGGCTCTCTCGGCAGTCTTGTAGGTCCCTCTAAGAAAATGCAAGAAATTTTCCGCCTGATTGAAATGGTGGCTCCCAGCACCGCATCCGTCTTAATCACCGGGGCCAGCGGCACCGGTAAGGAACTGGTGGCGCGTACCGTCCACGAGCTCAGCCCTCGCCGGGGTAAACCTTTTGTTCCAATCAATTGCGCTGCCATTCCAGAAACCTTAATCGAGAGCGAAATCTTCGGTCACGAAAAGGGCGCCTTCACGGGCGCGCTGGAGCGACGTACCGGCTGCTTTGAACTGGCGGAAGGCGGAACCTTGCTGCTGGATGAAATTGGTGAAATGCCGGTCCCCACTCAAGCCAAGCTTCTACGGGTCCTTGAAGACCGCAAGTTGCGGCGGTTGGGAAGCAAAGTGGAGACCACGGTGGACGTTCGCGTACTCGCGGCCACGAATAAGGTGCCCGAAGATGCGGTGGCCCGCGGCGAGCTGCGCAACGACCTTTACTACCGACTGAACGTGTTTAACATCCATATGCCACCGCTGAGGGAGCACAAAGAAGACATTCCCGATCTGGTGCAGACCCTGCTCGGCGAAATGAGCGCCAAGCACGGGCGAAAGGTAGCGGCGGTGAGCGAGGCTGTGCTCAATCTATTTCGCAATTACTCTTGGCCCGGCAACACCCGTGAGTTGCGCAACACACTGGAGCGGGCTGTGATCGTCTGCGACGGTGCCGTGATCGAAACTAAGCATTTGCCGCCAGGGTTTGGGTTGTCGACGGTCCGGCCCCCGGTCGACGATCCGGACGCCATACGTCTCGGAGTGGGCACCACGGTGGGAGAGGCAGAGAAACTGCTAATACTGAAAACTCTTGAAGCCACCAGCAACAATAAAACCCGGGCAGCCGAGATTCTCGGCATCAGCCTGAAAACCCTGCATAATAAGCTCAAGGAGTACGGCAGCGCGCCCGCCGAAACGGCATCGGCCAAGGAAGGATGAACCTAGGCTGTCGCTTGGGCGGCTGGTTAGCATCGGGGTATCGGGCAGTTATTCGAACTAGCCCAGCCTGTCGAAGCGCTTGACGAGAGGGCATGCGCCGAAGAACAAAACTCGTGCTCGCCATCACTTTGATGGTGGTAGTGCTCGCGTCCGCGTTTTCCTACATCTATATCTCGGAGTTGCTGCGTCAGGGGGTTACGACGGCTAGTGAATCTGCCTCCCAGTTGACTTCCAATCTCGCCTACCTGGCGGCGAATGCTGCCCCGGACTTGAGCAGCACCAAGGTGAATACTGCTGATCCGAAAGCAGTGCGCCGGGCGATTGCTTACTATCTCAGCACCGATCGCAATCTGAACGATGCTTTGCAATCGGTAGTAAGCACCTGGCCGATGATTTACGACGCGGCGATTGTAGATGCCGACGGCAATGCGATCCTCCACACTAATCCGGACCTGGTGGGCAAGCGCATTCCTGTTCGGCCCGATTTCCAACTGGTAAAGAACGCCGACTTCCGTAAGCAATTTCGCCTGTTGTACAACTCCCCTACCGTCTACGATGTGCGCCTGCCGCTCACATTGGATGACGCTCCCTTCGGGAGAATCCACGTGGGTGTTTCCACTGTGTTTCTGAAAAGCGAACTCACCCCCCACTTGCGCCGGGCGGCCATCTTATCTGCTCTTGCCATTTTGCTTTCCATGTTATTAGCGGCGGGACTCTCCCGTCTGGCATTGGGTCCTCTGGAGCGCCTAAGCCGCAGCCTGGATAGCGTAACCGGAGGAAATCCGGAAGCGGTTACCGAGGACGCTGGGCGCGATGAATACGGGTTGGTTACGCTGAAGATCGCGCATCTTGGCCGCCAGATGCGTGACGCCAAAGAGATCTTTTCCGCCTTGAAGGACAACGTGGATCAGATCATGGGCAACCTGCAAGACGGTCTGATGTTGTTCACCCGTGATTCGCATGTCGTGCTGGTGAGCGCTTCCGTGGAACGCTTCCTCGGCCGGCCACGACGAGAGTTACTGGGCCGCACAGTGAAAGAGATTTTCTCTTCTGATTCGCCTCTGGGCGTACAGGTGCAGGAGGCCTTTCAACTGCGAAGCGCAATTCTGCAGCGCGAAGTGGAGTCGCCGAGCGGAAAGCGAGTGCAGATCTCGCTCGACTTCATTCAGGAAAGAGGAGCGCAGATCGGCGCCCTGCTTACCATGCGCGATGCTGAGTCGGTCCGGCGCATCGAAGATGAAATAGAGATGTCGCGCCGGCTTTCCGCCAGCGGCCGTCTCACCCGCGGTGTCGCCCACGAAGTCAAGAATCCCATCAACGCTATCGTGCTGCACTTGCAGTTGCTGCAAAACAAGCTGCAACAGATCGATCCTGATACGCGGCGGCACATGGATATCATCGGTAGCGAGATCTACCGTTTGGACCGTGTGGTTCAGATCCTAGTCGACTTCACTCGGCCGCGCGATCTCCGCCTAGAGGAAATCGACCTGCGGCGGCTGTTGGAGGACGTCACTACGCTGGCCACGCCTGATGCGGAACAACACGGAGTCACCTTAACTTGCGAATTACCGCCAGAGCCGCTATCTGTCAAGGTGGACGCCGACCTGATGAAGCAGGCCATCCTGAATGTGGTTCTCAACGGCGTGCAAGCCATGCCACAGGGAGGACTGCTGACGGTTTCGGCTCGGCGGGAAGACGAGATCGTGGTCACCGAGGTTCGGGACCAAGGCAGCGGTATTCCGCATGAACTCCAGGAAAAGGTTTTCGAGTTGTACTTTACTACCAAGAAAGCCGGCTCTGGCATCGGGCTGGCGCAAACCTTCCAGATTCTGCAATGGCATTACGGATCCGTAGATTTCCAGTCGGTGCAGGGTCAGGGCACAACGTTCCGGCTCCGCCTCCCTATGGCTGAATCCCGGTCGGACACCTTGAAAGAGGCAGCAACTCGCACCTAAGCAGTGGAAGAGTAGCGATGCCTCGCTCCGGAGCGTAGAATCGTCCCACTCGCCCGGAACGTCCCGGGAACGAAGTTTGAATATGTCTCTGGCCGCTGTCCTCATCGTCTGCGGGCTCGTCGCTTCGCCCTCAATGGGCGTTGCGGATAGCTCTGCAGTGCCCGTAATAGCAAAACAGAACCAGCGGGCACAGGATTCCCCTCCAACCGCTCCTCAGCCGGAAACACCTACGCCCCCAGCGCAAAGCAAGCCGGAGCCACCGTCAGCACCGCCACAAACTCCCGCTCCTGCTACACAATCTGAGAATCCGCAGCCTGACTCAACCGACAAGAAGCCTGCCGCCGCCGCTACCAAGAAGCGTCACCGAAAACGCAAGCCGACCGCACAGCCGGAGTCAAGCCCGGCTAAGACTGTGGTACCCAATGGCAGCACGACGGATCCCAAGGCGCAGATTGCTCCGAGTGTTACCGACGCACAGGCTTCTCATCAACGCCAGAACACTGCCCAGTTGCTGGACTCTACCGACGCAAATCTAAAAAAGCTTGCTGGCCATCAACTCACCGCCAGCCAGCAGGACACGATGAAGCAGATTCAATCCTACGTCGAACAAGCTAAGGTTGCTGACGCTGCCGGCGATCTGCAAATGGCACACAATCTCGCCTTCAAGGCTCGCCTGCTCTCGGATGAACTGGTGAAACCCTAAGGGAAGGCTTTCGGGCCTCAGGGTTCAGGTTCAATTCTTGCAACGACTATTTGCCTTTCGCGCGGGCCGCATTCACCTTCGCCAAGAGGTCCTGCGCGGGTTGTTGCGCCGGCCCCGAGATTCTCACGGCTTCGTTGAGCGCGTCTCGTGCTTCGGTCACACGATTGAGCTTGGCATAGGCAAAACCCAGACGGAACATCGTCAGAGCATAGGACTGATCATCCTGTCCCTTGAGCAAGGTGCCCGCAGTCTTTAACTCCGGAATGCCAGCCGCAGTTTTATCCTGCTTTAAATAGGCATAGCCGATGGTGTAGTGCGCCACGCCCGCTGACACTTTGTGGGAGCGATCGGCGTCGGGAGATTCAGCCTTGGCTACTGTTATCGCCTTTTCAGCGTATGTGATGGCTTTGCTCAAACTGCCCGGCTTTGGATCCTCAACATATGTGTTTGCGAGGAGCAGCAAAGCAGCCAGACTATTGGGGTTCGCCTGCAGAGTCTTTTCCCCATAGGCAACCAGCCGGGAAGTGTCCTTGAGTTCCGACAGTGAAACCATGGCGTACGAAGTTACCTGGTCTTCGAAGCGTGAGGTAGGAAAGGCCAGGGTGAAGCGCTCGATGTAGCTGATGCGCGTCTTGGCGTCGTTCTCGGTAGCAATCGCATTGAAAGCAGTGGCCTCGAGAAATTCGCACGAGCTTTTCGTTGAGTTCTTTTCGTCCTCCACGTGTGACGCGAACTCCTGGTCGCTCATTCCTGCCGGCTTAGGCTCTTTAGCAAACGAATTGCAGACCTCGCCCCCGCGCGTGGAGTAGTCCATCAGCTTGGCGTTATTCTTCATCTGTTGCGCTATGCCGGCCTGCGAGACAAGAATGTCCAGATTATGGGGAGATCCGATGAGGGCCTTGTCTCCGTATTCGAGCGCCTTCTGCAGATCTCCCGTAGCCTGATAAGACTGCGAAATCTGCCAGTTGCCGTAGGCCACCGCCGCGGGATTCGAAGCAAACTTCTGGACGAAATCTTGATACATGACCGCCTTCTTCTGTGCGTCCGGCTCGTTGGAGATCGCCTGCAAGGCCTGATCTTCCGGCGTGCCCGCGGGAATAATGATCCTGTCCACTTGTGCATGCATTACAAGAGAAGAGAACGCTGCGTAGAGAACGACCAACAGCGCGAGGGGCCAGCGACTGTGCCTCATAAAGCACCTCCGCATTTGTGCGGGGGCATCGTAGCTCCGAATGAAGTCGTGTGCAAGTTGTACTTAGGCTGACGGGGCTGATGGCACGGAATCTGCACATGCTGTAGTCTGGCCGCATGCAGGCTGGCGATGAGACAGACTTTCACCAGAGACCGCTCACTCCAGCGGGGTCTTTCCGGGGACAAGCCTGGCGGCATTCCCTTCCTTTGATCGTGCTGGTCGCGCTGTTCTTGCGATTGGCGGTTATCACGATAGGCCATACCTATCGCATCACGCCGCGCCGTGATCACTTCCAATTTGGCTGGGAGATGGGACGTATTGCGCGCTCCATTGCCACTGGGCACGGTTTCAGTTCCCCCACGGATCTACCAACCGGACCCAGCGCCTGGGCACCACCACTTTATCCGTATATCCTGGCCGGCATTTTCAAGCTCTTTGGTGTGTACAGCAACACCTCGGCGTGGATAATTCTGGCGTTCAATAGTATTTTTGGAGCGCTCACTTGCGTCCCGCTTTATCGCATCGCGGAAAGGATCTACGGAGTTGAAGTCGCCCGCGCTGCGGCCTGGACGTGGGCGGTATTTCCGTACGCAATTTATTGGCCCGTGCGCGTGGTGTGGGAAACCAGTCTGAGCGCGTTTCTCCTGAGTGTAGTCCTGCTACTCACCCTGCGCATGCAACACGAGCCACCCCGTCCTCGCGCCTGGATCGTCTTTGGACTCCTGTGGGGCGTCATCACGCTGACCAACACGGCTCTCCTGGTCATGCTCCCGTTCTGTTTGATCTGGTTACTGTATTGGATGCCGAATCGCTCCCGCCAACTCGCAGGAGTGCTTCTCTGCCTGCTAACTGCAGCTCTTGTCGTCAGCCCTTGGCTGGCGCGCAACCGCGCCGTTTTCGGCAGGCTGGTAATGATCCGCGACAACCTTCCGCTCGAAATGCACATGGCCAATAACGACCGCTTCACCGGATTGTGGACTCGTAACGAACACCCCGGCAACGATCCCGAAGCGATGAGGAGATTCCAAGAGCTGGGAGAACTTGGTTTCATGGACGAAAAACGGCAGGAAGTCGGGGAGTTCATACGCGAGCACCCTGGGAAGTTCATTTCGTTCAGCCTGGAACGGGCAGTCTATTTCTGGATTGGCACTCCACAAGCGACGATCATCGACGGCTACGATCTGATTGTGGCGCGCCATGTAACTTTTTTCTTAGGGAGCGCGCTTGCCTTCGCGGGATTGTGGCTGACGATCCGCAATCGTAAGTGCGGAGCGTTTCTTCTCTTTTGTCTCTTGGTCTTCTATCCACTTCCTTATTACCTGGTGAATCCATTTCCCCGCTACAAACACCCCATTGAGCCAGAAATGCTTTTGCTAATCGTGTATTTGTTCTGGGAGGCGCGACGGGTGCGGGTCCCATGGCCAAAGCTCTCTTCCCAAAGACCAAGAATAGCAAGACAGAGCGGCACGGTCACACCACGACCGACTGTTAGTGATGACCATCACAGACGAGCGGTCTATTTTGTGGATACTCTGGTTTCGCTGACCAGCTCCGAAGGAGCGTCATGAGAAAGCCCGGCACGGAAGTGCCGGGTAGGAACCAAGCAGAACCTAGTCCCGTAAGGGACACCACAATGGCGCACAAATATCCAAACGTTCTTATTCATTGCGTGTTCAGCACGAAAAATCGTGAAGATTTGATCCCGGACGAATTGCGCCTCACCCTGTGGAAGTATCTTGCGGGTATCGGAAAAAATCACGGGATCCCGGTGCTTTCCGTGGGCGGTATCGCAAATCACGCTCACCTGCTAATCGCGTTGCCTTCTGATATCCCTCTGGCCAAGGCCATCCAAGTACTGAAAGCAAACTCCTCGCGCTGGCTCGGTGAGCATGGGATCGACTTCGCGCGGCAAGAAGGCTACGGCGCATTCAGCGTGAGCTGCTCGAATGTAGCGGCAGTCAAGGAATACATCGAACGCCAACCAGAACATCATAATAAGCGCTCGTACGAAGATGAGTTTATCGCACTCCTAAACAAGTCAGGAGTAACCTACGACTTAGAACAGGTCTTTGGCTAGTGCCGTCCCTTACGGGACTGCTTCTTGAGCGCACCGTTACCCGGCACTGCCGTGCCGGGCTTTCCCATGTCGCCGCTGCGCGGCTGGAGCAGAAGTAATTTCCTATCAATCACAAAAAATACCAAGTAGCACGAAGCGAAACCCTTTAAGCTGTCACTCTTTCGTGCTACTTCGTGTCCTTTGTGGTTGATGAGTCTCCGGTTGGCGTCGTCGCCGTCATCGTTTAAATTGGAGTATGCGCGCCATCCTGCAGAAACGAGCGCTGCGCTACGTCTTCGGCGCCAACCTGATCTCCATGCTGGGCAGCGGCATGAACTCTGCCGCGGTGGCCTGGAACATTCTGCAGGCCACGCATTCCGAAATGGCCTTGGGCATGTTTGCCGTCTTGCAAACTATCCCGGCCATGCTGATGCTCCCTTTCACCGGAGTAATCATCGATCGTGAAGACCGCCGCCGGTTGGTCATGATGCTCGACGCGGCCCGCGCAGTCATCATCCTCACAGTTGCCATTCTTGCGTTCCTGGGCAAAACAAAAGTTTGGGAGCTGTACTTGATGAACACGCTGGTCGCAGCCGGCTTTTGGATGTTCTGGCCAACGATCACGGCGCTCATTCAGGAATTGACTCCAGGTGAAGAGTTCGTCCACGCCAATACGTTCTTGCTGGCGGGCATTCAGGGAGGCTGGCTGATCGCCGGATCGATCGTGGGATTCGTCTACAACCACATTGGATTGGGCGGCGTCCTGGTCATTGATTTTTCGACCTACGTAGTTTCGTTCCTCTGCTACTTTGCCGTGCGCAAAGGACGCCATGTGGTGCCCCGGCCGGCAGAGCTGCGTGCCGACATCGTGGCGGCCGAGACTGCGTTCGAGCGCTTCGTGCGTGAGATGCGCGAAGGCTTCCAGTTTCTCCGCGGCCATCCCAGCGTGATTCTGCTGGGAACGAGTTGGGCGTTGTTCCTGGGCGCCATGCTGACTGCGGTCGTGGTTACCGCTCCGCTGAGTGACCTAGTGTTCCACGCCGGCGCTGTCGGCTATGGCTGGCTCAACGCTGGATGGGGCACGGGCGCTTTTCTCAGTGCTTTGTACGCGCCGCAGGTCATTGCCTGGCTAGGTGCGCGACGATCCATCGCCATTTCCATGGGGATGCTGGCGATATGCATGATCGTCGCTCCTGTATCTCCTCGGCTGGCAATTGCCGTGGCAATTTACGGCTTGATGGGTTCCGGACGCGGGATCAGCGGTGTGGCCATGAATACCAGCATCATGGAGCAGGTGCCTCCGCATTTCATGGGACGGGTGCAGAATACGTTTTATTTTGCCGGCACCTGTCTGCAGATTATTCTGGGATTTCTAGTGGGTGCCGTAGCGCAACTCAATCTAGTCGCCGGATTTGCCATTATCGGACTGGTGTATGCGGTGGCGTTTGTCAGTGCGAGTTGGCCGGTGGGGACGTCGCAACCGTTCCCCGAGACGACTTCCGTGGAATAGCGATTTTCGAATTGACGGATTTTAGGATTTTTGGGGTTTCGCAGCTGGCGCGCTTCGGCTTTTGAATTTGTCGATGCGAAAATCCGGCAATCGGCGACTCGTCAGTGACTTGGTGTGGTAAATTCGCAGCCCTGGCTGCTATTCTTTCTCTTCAAATTTCATCAGGAGACCTGCATGTCATCCAGCCTTGAAGGTCGGATTGCCGTTGTCTTCGGAGTGGCCAACAAGCGCTCGATCGCATGGTCGATTGCGCAGGGACTACACAACGCCGGCGCCAAGCTCGCTATCAGCTATCAGAACGAGCGGATGGAAATGGAAGCCAAGGACCTGATTCTTTCCTTGCCCGGCGCCGAAGCCTTTATGTGCGATGTGTCGAATGATGCGGAAATTGGGCGCGTCTTCGGTCAACTGAAAGAACGGTACGGCAAGCTGCACGTTTTGGTACATAGCGTGGCTTTCGCGCCCGCCGATGAGTTAAAGGGAGAGTTCATCAACACTACCCGCGAAGGCTTTCGGATCGCTCACGACGTCAGCGTGTATTCGCTGATCGCGGTCTCCCGCGCCGCCGCTCCGCTCATGGAAGATGGTGGCTCTATTATCACCATGACCTATTACGCCGCCGACAAAGTAGTTCCTCACTACAATGTGATGGCGGTGGCCAAGGCTGCGCTGGAATGCTCGGTCCGATATTTAGCCTACGACCTTGGTAAGAAAAAGATTCGAGTGAATGCCATCTCCGCTGGACCGCTCAAAACCCTGGCAGCGCGCGGCATCTCTGGTTTGGGAGACATGCTCAAATCCCATGCTGAACGGGCTCCCCTCGGCCGCAATGTCGACGTGAGCGAAGTCGGATCAACCGGCGTGTTCCTGGCTTCCGATGCGAGCTCTGGCATCACTGGCGAGGTCATCTACGTGGACTGCGGATACAACATCATGGGATTCTGAATGGGTGCTGATCAGTTTCCGTGGCGTCTTAGCTGACCACGAAGGACACAAAGGAGCACGAAGGAAACCCCAAGGTTCACACCTTCGTGGAACTTCGTGTCCTTTGTGGTTGATGAACTTAGGAGACTGTCGCGGCTCGGATGAGTTAGAACCCGTGGGCAGCGTAGAATGGTTCTGTACTTCATATTCAGCGTGCAAAAAACATTCAGCACGAGCCGACGTATGATGTTCGCCTTCTTCGCTGCCGGCATCCTATTCGCGATGTTGCGGGAGTGGAACGCACCCGTGGCTTGCTGGCGACCATTCACTCATAAAGCCGGGTCTTCGAAATTGCAGTAACCGACCCCGCACATCCGCTTTCCTATTCTTTTTTCTTTTTCAATTTGCGGCGGATGTCCGGCCAGAATTCTTTGACTACGATTGTGAGCGTGTCGTATCCCACCTGCGAGCCCCATACGCTGAACGTGTTCCCAATGTTTCGATCGCTTCTGGGATGGTAGCTATAGGTGGAAATCCCGGCTGAGAGCGCGCTGCCGACTACTTCAGAGTAATTGAATTGCTGACCTCCGGAATCGGTGCGGGTCACGAAAATTCGGCTCACGGAGTAACCCGTGCGGTGCCAGAATCCTCCCTTGCCCAGCTGGAAATAGCGCGGGTCCTGGCGGAGGATCGACGGGAGGATGGCCCCGGTTAAAAAGTTCTCGATCGTTCCATCGACAAAGTACGCCCCGTAACGTTTTCCGTAACCCTCGGCTCCCTGACCATAGCCTTCCTCACTGTCTTCCGCCTGGCTTATGCCCGCCAGAAAACCGTACCAGGGGATCAGAATATAGTCGAATGAGCCGCGGGCCACTACCTTGAATTTTTGTCCGGTGGTGAGGGGCGGGACCTGGCCGGCATTCTCCAAGGTTAGAAAGTTCGGCAGGGCAAAAAAAAGCCGGTCCTTCGATGTGCCCTCGCTTTGGTCCGGGGCCGTGTTGTCCTTATCGCCCTTGCTCTTATCTCCGGACTGCGATGCCGGCGAGGCGGGTGGGTTGGACGTCGGCTTCTGCTGAGTTTGCTGAGCGTCAACTGCGGGCTGTTGTCCCGACGTAGGGTTAGCGTTCGGCGTCTGCGACTGCGGTACGGATTGAGTGAAGCAAAAAATACTAGTTAGTAACAGGCAGGCAACTGCAAGTCCCTTAATTCTCAATTTTGTCCAGGCTCCAAAATTCCGGAAAAGAAGAAATGCGCCCCGGTTCACGGAGTCAACGGGTAGTAAGTTGGATTCTCCGCCCGCTCTCTCCCACCCGCTGTAGCGCGATTTCCACATCCCGCTCGCGCTCTAAGTGTGGGAACTTCTCTCCCCACTCTATCAGGAGAACGCTGTCTTCGGCCACGAGGTCATCCAGAGCAAGAGTCTCCAGCTCGCGCTCGGTATCCACCCGATACAGATCAATGTGGTAGAGGTTGACCGAAGGTGCGCGATACTCATGGACCAGGGTAAAGGTAGGGCTAGTGACGTCTTCCTCGGAGGCGGCATGAAAACCTTCGGCGATGCCCTTGACCAGCGTGGTTTTGCCGGCGCCCAAGTCGCCGCGCAGCAGTACCAGCTTGGGAGGAGTCAGCATCGCAGCCAGCTTGCGCCCCAGGGCGACGGTCTCTTCGGCTGATTGTGTGGTGAATTCCTGCGTGCTCATCCTGATCGCGGGAGTTGACCCTGGCGTGAGATAGCCAGCATTTGGTTCAACGCCACCAAACCAGTATATCGAGGGTGAAACGCAGCGCGCAGAGGCGCGAGCAGCGGACAAATTTCTCAGTGCGATTTAGGAACTGCCCACTGACTAGATCGGATTCCCTGGAAGCTGCGGTCCGTTACCGAATCGACCACCATGCGCAGCGTGCGGTGATCATCATCGCCTAGAGCGATGAAGCGGAAGGGCTGCATGATTCCCTCGCTAGGCGCCCGCACGGGAGTCAGCATCTCGGCCATGCCATGAACTGGACCAGACTGCGTCTGAAAAGCGATCTCGACAAAATCGCCCTGTTCCAGACACCTGCCCAACCGCAGCAGGCCGCCGGTGACAGAAACAGTTTGGAGTTTGGCTTTAGCGCGCTGACCATCTTCCAACATGACCAGTGCTGCAATCGAGCCGCCGAGGTGGACTCGGGGAGCGCGCCGCTGAGGGTGGGGTTGGGGAAAGTGAGTCATAGCCCACATCAACTATGGCATTGCAGAGCGGCACGAGACAGGTTACGGAAGAACGTGTCCGGATTCTACTGCACGGAAATGCGGGGAGTCCGCTAATTACAAGGCTTGCAGGCACATACAGCCTAATGAGAATTAATTAATGTCTAACGATACTAGATTCAGATGCGGACCAGCTTTTCTTGCGCGGTTTCCCGCACTCGACGAAAGGCTTCGGGGAAGGCCTTAACAAGATCAGTCGCGACCAGGGAATGCTCCCCCATGCTTTCGCGAGCCACATCACCTGCCAAGCCGTGAAGATGAACCGCTGCGACTATGGCCTCTAAAACCCGCTTTGTATTTTGCGCAACTAAGCCCGCGGTCATGCCGGTCAAAATGTCGCCCGTACCGCCGGTCGCCATCCCAGGATTGCCTGTCCTATTCACCCAGACCGTCCCGTCCGGATGCGCAATCAAAGTGCGATGGCCCTTCAGCACTACGATCAATTCGTGTTCCCGGGCGAAACTTCGGGCAATGTTGATGCGATCGCGCTGTACCGCGCTGGTAATCGATCCGATAAGTCGGGCCATTTCCCCGGGATGCGGCGTGATCACGAGCGTCCGATCTTTGCCGTTCAGTTGCCCGGCGTGGTCCTCGAAAGCATTCAGGCCGTCCGCATCCAGGACGGTCGGCGTTTTGCGATTCTTCACAATGTTGCGCACGAACTCTGCAGTCTCCGTGTTTCGCGAGACGCCGGGACCCACCGCCAGCACCGTCTTACCTTCCACCAATCGGTCGACGCGACCATATTCCAGGGCGCGCAACGAGATGCTGCCGGCTTCGGTTTCCTCCAGCGGCTCGGTCATGAGCTCGGGATGAAAACCGGCCGCCGTGGGCAGCACAGACTTGGGAGTTGCGACGGTGGACAAACCTGCGCCCACGCGCAATGCTGCCATGCCAGCCATTGCAGCCGCGCCCGCCTTCCCCAGGGATCCGCCCAGAACGAGCACGTGCCCGAAGTTTCCCTTGTTTGAGTCGGATGGACGAGGTCCGATTAACGGCGCGACCTCCCGCGCCGTGGTCACGTTGAGATGTAGAGCAGAAACAATGGCCTCGTAGGGCGAGCCGATAGGCGCAACTACGATTGGACCGTGGGTGAGAAGTCCGAAAATATGCGCCGGCCGCGGTGCGGTAAAAGTAACAATTGCGTCGGCCCGCGCGACTGCGCCGGTCTGTTCGCCCATCACATCGGCATCTGCGCCCGACGGGATATCCACACAGACCACGGGCGCGTCACTGGCGTTCAATGCCGCAATCGCTTCGGCGTACAACCCCGTCACCGGGGGCCGAAAGCCCGTCCCCAGGATCGCATCAACCAGGAGGTCCGCTTGAAGCGCCGTCCCCGCCGCCCCACTCGCCAGTTCTTCCGAAGAACGCACGGACACGGGCTCAATGGGCAGCTTAGTGAACATTTCCGCCGCATCGCCCTGTAACTCCGCCCGGTCGGCCAGCAGAACGACGCGCACATCCTTGCCAGATTCGTGCAGCTTCCGCGCAATCACGAAACCGTCCCCGCCGTTGTTTCCTTTGCCGCAAATGACTGTGATGCGCTTGGCCGCGGGGTATTGAGTCAGCGTAAATTCGGCCGCGGCGGCTCCCGCATTTTCCATCAGAGTCAACGAGGGGACACCGAAGCGCTCACTAGTGACGCGGTCAATCTCGCGCATTTCGGCGGCAGTGACGATCTTCATGGTGGTCGCCGTTTGTTGCTTCTTAGTTAGATGAGATGTTCAGATTTTAGTCGCCGGTTCAATTAGGACCGCGTCAGTGAAATACGATCTTTGTGCGAAAAGACCAAAGACGAACGACCAACGACTGACGATCCCGACTATAAAGCAAAAAAGCCCTCCGCGTCCGTGCGGAAGGCCCATTTGGGTTGAGTGTAGGTCTCAGTCCGCCATGGAAGGTGCGGGTTTGGGCTCAACCGGATCGAGGATCGCCTGTACTCTGCTGTGATGCCGGCTATAACTGAAATAGACCACCAGGCCGATGGCCAGCCAGATAATCAACCGAGCCCAATTGACCCAGCCCAGCTTGTACATCATGTATCCGTTGGAGACAACGCCAAGTATCGGAACCAGCGGCACCCACGGAGTGCGGAACGGCCGCGGCTGGCCAGGATTGGTATACCGCAAGACCATCACGGAAATTGACACGATCACAAATGCCAGCAGGGTTCCGATGTTCACCATCTTGCCGATGTCCTCGATGGGAGTCAGACTGCCTACGATCGCCGCCAATAGTCCTACAAGAATCGTATTCTTCCAGGGGGTACGGAATTTGGGATGGACAGCGGCGAAGAATTTCTTCGGCAGCAGGCCGTCATTGGCCATCGCGTAGAGCACACGTGTCTGTCCGAGCAGCATCACCAGCATCACGCTGGTAAGCCCAGCCAGTGCACCCAGCGTAATAATGTGCGACGCGGTACCCAAGCCGCGGTCCAGAAATGCGCGCGCGACCGGGGCCTCGATGTTGATTTGCTGCCAGCGCACCATCCCCGTGAGCACGCCAGCCACGGCGATATACAAGACGGTGCAGATCGCCAGCGAGGCGATCATGCCGATAGGTAAGTCCCGCTGTGGATTCTTGGCTTCCTGTGCCGTGGTCGAGACTGCATCGAACCCGATGTAGGCAAAGAAAATGTATGCCGCGCCTGCTCCGATTCCCGCGAATCCATGGGGCGCAAACGAACTCCAATCAACACCCCAGTTGCTGCTATTGATGTACCGGGAGCCCAGCGCGATCACAAAAAGCACGACTGACACCTTAATCACCACAATCCCAGTGTTGAATCTGGCACTCTCCTTGATCCCGATGACCAGAATCGCGGTTATCACCAGAGCGATAAGGAAGGCCGGCAGGTTCAGGCCGATTTCCATTCCAAATAAGTGTGGCGCACCCAGCAAATCGTGCCCCCGCTGCAACAACTCAGGAGACTGCGAACTCACGATGGCGGTAACTTTGTCGAGGAACGGTTGCGAGCCTGGCACCAGGGATGGGTCCGAGACCTGGGCTATCTGGCGAGCAATAATATTCTCGGCGGTCTTCAATGCTGTCCAGTGATCATAAGCCAGCCATAGCGGTATCTTGATGTGGAAGATATTCAGCAGTTCGATGAAGTGGTTCGACCAACCAGAAGATACCGTGCTGGCGCCCATGGCATACTCGAGCGTCAAATCCCAGCCGATGATCCAGGCGAGTAACTCGCCAAGCGTAGCGTAGGCATAGGTGTAGGCGCTGCCCGCCAGCGGAATCATAGCCGCGAACTCGGCATAGCACAGACCGGCAAAAGCGCATCCCAGTCCTGACAAAACGAACGACAGCGTGAGTCCAGGACCAGCGTATTGCGCTCCCAGCCCGACCATGACAAAAATGCCGGCGCCAATAATCGCGCCCACACCCAGCGCCGTAAGTTGAAAAGGTCCGAGAGTGCGTTTGAGGCAGTGTTCGCCGCCTTCGCGCGACTCCTCCATCAGCAGATTTAGCGGCTTGGTGGCCAGCAGATTTGTCATCCGTTAGGTTGCTCCTTCGCAGCTAAGCTGAGGCGCTTCCCGCTGCCTGGCGAGAATGCCGCGACCACAGGTAATAGACCGGAATCCCCAGCAGCACGATGATCAGTCCCGGCCAGGTATATTGCGGTTTATAGCGCAATAGTACGACATCAATAAACAAAGCCATCACAATATAAATCGCCGGAAGTACAGGGTACCCAATCGCCCGATAGGGCCTGTCGACGGTGGGATGAGTGCGCCGCAGGACAAATAGTCCGAAGATAGTCAGGATGTAGAAAACCAGCACGGCAAAGATAATGTAATCCAACAGTTGCCCGTAACTTCCGGAGACGCAGAGGATGCAGGTCCAGACCATCTGTACCATCAGCGAAACCGCCGGAGTCTTATATGTAGGATGCAATTTGGCCACGTTACGGAAGAAGAGCCCGTCCTTGGCCATGGCGTAGTAGACGCGCGCTCCCGACAGAATCAGCCCGTTGGCGCAGCCAAAGCTGGAAAGCAAAATGGCAAATGCCATCAGGAAACCGCCCGCAGACCCTAACATCTGGGTCATGACGGCGGTGCCAACCCTATCTTCAGCGGCGTATTTGATGCCGCGTTCAAGAATGGTCGCGCCTGTGGGGCTACCATCCAGTGGCAGCACACTCAGATAGACGAAGTTGCACGCGATGTACAGAGCGATCACCACGCCCGTGCCCAGTGCTAACGACAGCGGTAGGTTGCGACTAGGATTTTTCACCTCGCCGGCGGTGAAAGTCACGTTGTTCCAGGCGTCAGCAGAAAACAGCGACCCGACTTGGGCGACGGCAAGAATCGTGAGCGTGCCCACCATCAACATCGGGCCGCCGACTCCTACCTGCACCCCATGCTGAGCGCCGAATCCTGCATTGTTCCAGAAATTTCCGTGGAAGTTGGCCGCTACAGCTTGCGCGTTCCTTCCGATAAAGAGCCCAAGCAACGCCACGCCCAGCAAGGCTGAAACCTTAGCCGTGGTGAAGATGTTCTGAATCAGCGCTCCGGTCTTTACGCCGAAGATGTTGATCACCGACAACGCGACCACGACCAGAATCGCCACCAGGTTCTGGGTATTCAGCCCCACATCCATGTTGCCCAGAACCATGGGTCCAATTCGAATAGGAGGCACTTTCCCGAAGTGAAGGACCCAGTTTGAAGATGAAACGGAAGGAATGAAGATGCCGAGGAACTTGCCAAATGCCACGCCGACGGCGGCAATGGTCCCGGTTTGAATGACGAGAAAGAGCGTCCAGCCGTAAAGGAATCCCCACAGCGGGCCCAGGGCCTCGCGGAGATAGACGTACTGCCCGCCCGCCCGCGGCATCATCGCCGCCAACTCACCGTAAGACAGGGCCCCGACAATGGTCAGGAAGCCGGTCACCGCCCAGGCCCCAATCAGCAAAGCTGGCGAATTCACTTCCCGCGCGATTTCCGCGGACACAATAAAGATGCCGGATCCGATCATGGATCCCATGACCAGCATGGTGGCGCTGGTCAAGCCCAGTGCCTTGACTAGTTCCGGGTCCTGGCGGCGGTGGGTCTCCCAGTCGCTAACCGCAGTCGCAGAGATGGGTTGCTTGGTCTCGGTAGTCACAGCCCTCCGGCGTTTGGTCTTTATCTGCCCCGACTTTACCTCAATATCCGTAGAAATTCTTCTGCTGATTTGCGGGGATCCCGTAACAAGTCAGATATCACCGCCACGGAGTCTGCTCCCGCCTCGATGACCGACCGGCAATTGGCACGAGTAATGCCTCCGATCGCCACCAGCGGTTTGCGCGTCAGCGCCCGCGCCTGGCGCACGCCATCAACGCCAATGACTGGATCGGGGTTTGCCTTGCTGGCCGTTGAGAATACCGGACCGATGGCAATGTAGTCGGCAGAAGTCTTGTCAGCTTCCGTGACTTCTTTGGGGTTATGGGTGGAAACGCCAAGCCAGAGACTCTCGCCGATCACTTTTCTCGCCCCTTCGGGGGACAAATCGTCCTGGCCAAGATGAATCCCGTCGAACTCAGCCGCGAGGCACAAATCGGCTCGATCATTCATGATCAGTTTGACGGAGTCTCCCAGTCGATGTTTGAGTTGCCTTGCCTGCTCGAGCATTTGCCGACCGTTGCCACTTTTGTTCCGGTATTGCAGCAGGTTGACACCGCCAGCCGCAAGTTCCTGCGCCGCGGCCAGGAAAGCATCGCTATTGGAGAAGAAGGCGGCATCCAAGATTGCGTAGACGTGGGGAAGCGTGATCATGCAGGGACTTGGCTTACATGCGCACCCGCGCCAGCGGGTCGATTCCTGTTGACTTGGTCTGAGGCGCCAGAGATTCCAGAACCTCAAGGAACACCAGAACATCGGGCACCTTGTCCGATCTAACGCTGATCGCACTGCGCCACTTTCCATGCCGCTTAATCTGCAGATTGCTGCGCACCAGTTCGGCTTTAGTGATTTCCGATACCGGGATGGAAGCGCCCTTCCAGGTGACAGCCGTTGCCGAGAGTGCGATGCCACCGAACTGCACTGTCTCTCCTCGCTGCAACCTCGCTTTTGTGTTCTGCACCATCGGAGGCATAATTCGTCCGAGAATAATCCCGATAGCCTCCTTCGCGTTGCGGAAATTCGATGTGACCTTCAGCTTCTTGCGATCATGGCCAATCAGTTCCAGTGTGAGCTGTGCGGCGCCGGACTTGCTCGACATGGCGAGCACAGCGCCCAGCAATCCGAAATGCGCGTATACGTTGGTTGGAACAACGCGGTAGCGCGTCTCCATAATCTGGCTCCAGGCAATTTCCTGCTGGCCGAGCGCGGACTCCCGCCGCACTCCAGAATCATTGATGATCAGAACGGACTTACCCGGGACAACCCACAAGACAGGCACCGTCAACAGCAGTCCGATAGAAACCCACAGCAGATTTGGATGTGCTGAGGCGCGCGGGTCAGCCTGCGCGGACCAGAGTCCCACGACCAATCCAACTACTCCCAAAGCCAAAAAAATGCGCGCCGCGTAAGTTGCACCGAACCGACGCTCCCCATACGCCATAGCTGCAGAAGCCATAAATGCTCCATGATGGCTGCTGTCCCGACCCGCAGCCGCGATTTGCCACGATTATCGTAGGCGCAAGAATCGAGTCACGCTAATTACCTCTGTAATGTCAGGCTTTGGAGGTCTTCGTTGTGGGCAGCAGCGACTATCTGACTGACGTAAACGGCGAGCACTCATTGAGGGTTTTGAGTGTAACGGCGATGTTACGTCAATTCACTCGAATGCACAGCCATTTCAGGCCGCTTTTGCCGATGCGGTAAATGCCGCCGCATTCTTTCGGACGAAATCTTGCACACTCAGCGGCCCTTGCCCCGTCAGTGTACGCACGTCGTCCGACATCCGGTCGAAGCGCCCCGCGCGATGCAGATCGCCCAACGCTGCCAGGTGGTTCACCAGGTGAACCGGCAAGCCCCGCTTGAGCAGCTCGTCCCGCCACGGCTCGACGGGGATGTCCTGAAAGGTGATTGTGCGGCCCAGCGCCTTCGAATACTCCTGTGCAAAGAAATGCATGTTCTCGGACTGCGGACCGGTCAGGTGATAGATCTTGCCGATGTGCGGCTGCGGATTGGCGAGCAGCGCGGCAATCGCACGTGCAACGTCTTCCACTGCCACCGGCGAAGTCTTGCCCTCCCCGAACGGTAGCCTGATCTGATCGGATTCCCTGACTGAATCCGGAGTCAAAGTCAGGAAGAAGCCTTCGAGAAACACTGTCGGCCGCACGTGCACAACCGGCAGACCGGACCAGTTCAGCGCCTGCTCGGCGAGCCAGTGCAGCTTGTGCTGCGGGCTCGGAGTAGTTTCGGTAATGCTCATCTGAGAGACCGTCATCTGCGACATATTGATGAACGCCTTCACGCCGTGGTGCTTCGCCACCGCCGCCGTGTTGACGGTCGCGGCCAAATAGTCATCCGAAACCGACATCCCGAAGTACATTGTGTCGCAGCCGTCGATCGCCCGATGCATCGAATCGAGGTCGAGCAGATTGCCGACCACAACCTCTGCACCCATGTCGCGCAATGTCCGCGCCCGTTCGTCCTCATTTCGCACCATGGCACGCACTGCCTTGCCTTGCTGCAACAGCAGTTCGGTGACGGTACGCCCTGTCCCGCCGACGCGGCCTGCGGCGCCGGTAACCAGTATGAGGTTTGCCATGTGCTTTGCCCTTTCTAACGCAGCCAGTCCGATCCAGAGAATCTCACAAAGCAATCGTTAATTCTACGCTGAGTGTTAGTCCCAAATGGCGTTAACAGCGTTAGCGCTCATCACACGTTTCGGCCGGTGGCGGGCGAGTTTGGCGAGGGATTTCGGCGAGGTAACCCTACGCTGCTGGTTTCTTGTTCCCCTGCTTGGACAGAAAGCGCTCAATAAACGTTGTATCCACTCTCCCGGCGCGGAAATCGGGATCGGCAAGAATCTTTCGGTGCAGTGGGATCGTCGTGTACACGCCTTCCACAATGAACATCTCCAGGGCACGGGCCATGCGGGAAACCGCTTCTCCCCGGTCCTTGCCGCGCACGATGAGCTTGGCAATAAGCGAATCATAGTAAGGCGGGATGATTCCTTCCGCATAGGCGGCGGTGTCGATACGCACCCCGGTTCCGCCAGGAGGATGAAAAGACGTGATCTTGCCCGCCGACGGCGTGAACTTCTCCGGATGCTCAGCGTTGATGCGGCATTCGATGGCGTGTCCGCGATGCACGATGGGGCCATGCAGAACGTTCTCGAGGCGTTCGCCAGCGGCCAGCAGAATCTGGCTCTTCACCAAATCGACGTCGGTGACCATCTCCGTGACCGGGTGCTCCACCTGGATGCGGGTGTTCATCTCAATGAAATGCATCCTCCGGTCTTCGTCCATGAGGAACTCCACCGTGCCGGCGTTGACGTAACCGATTCCGGAGAGGGTTTGGCACAGGACCTGCCCAATCTGGGCGCGGAGTTCCGGCGTCACCTCCGTGGAAGGAGATTCCTCCAGCAGCTTCTGATGACGCCGCTGGATGGAACATTCGCGCTCGCCCAGGCTCACCACGTTGCCATATTGGTCGGCGAGGATCTGAAACTCGATATGCCGTGGACGCTCGATGAACTTCTCCATGTAGAGATCGCCATTGCCGAAGGCAGCAGCGGCCTCCGATTGCGCCGCTGTGAACAGGCTGGGGAGCTCCTGTTCACTGCGCACAATGCGCATGCCGCGGCCGCCGCCCCCGGCCGACGCCTTGATGATCACCGGAAAACCGACCTGGCGCGCCCATTCCAGCGCTTCGCCGTCGTTGGCGAGGATTCCTTCGGAACCCGGCAGAATGGGTACGCCCGCCTTCTTCATCGCCGCTCGTGCCTTCTCTTTTTCGCCCATGAGCCGGGTAATTTCCGGCGGTGGCCCGATAAACTTGATATTGCAGGCCTCGGAAACCTCGGCGAAATTGGCGTTCTCTGCGAGCAATCCATAACCCGGGTGAATGGCGTCTACGTTGGCGATTTCTGCCGCGCTGATGACGGCAGGGATATTGAGATAGCTCAGCGCCAGTTGGGGCGGGCCAATGCAGATGGCTTCATCGGCAAAGCGGACGGGCAGCGAATTGCGGTCCGCTTCGCTGTAAATGGCCACGGTGCGGATCCCCAGTTCTTTGCAGGCGCAGATTACTCTCAGGGCAATCTCGCCGCGGTTGGCGATCAGAATTTTTTTGAACATCGACTGCTACTAAGCACAGCTCCCCAGACACAAAAAGGCGCGTCAACGCGCCTTAAGCTTTCCCAGTTCTTTACTTCTTCGGCCTGATGGCAAACAGCTCCTGCCCATACTCAATGGGCTGGCCATTGATAACGAGTTTTTTCACAAGTTCACCGGCCACGTCGGACTCGATCTCATTCATCAACTTCATGGCTTCGACAATGCACAGCACCTGTCCGACTTCCACCGTATCTCCTGGCTTCACAAAAGGTGGAGATCCTGGCGATGGCGATTCATAGTACGTCCCCACGATGGGCGAACGCACCATGTGCAAGCCTTCCTCGGAGGCTGCTACACCTTCTTTCGAAACCGCAGGGGTTGGGGATGGGCTGGTCACGGCCGGAACAGCACCGAGCTCCGGTGTTGGAGGAGGCGCGGCATGCACCGCAATAAAGCGGGTGTCGGGCCCCGGGCCGGACGGTTCCGAGGCGCGCTTAATGCGCACCTTCACGTCACCGCGTTCCAGTTCGAACTCCGCGATGTCCTTCTCAATTAAGAAATCGATGAGTTCCTTCAGTTCTTTTTGGTTCATCGTGCGGGAGGACCGGTTTCTGCTTCTCGCGCCGACCTGGAAGGCACGGCAACTGCCGGGCGTCATTTTCCATGCCCGGTCAGGAAAACCTCAAACCACAATCAGTTCTTTGCTGGAAGGCGTTAAGACTTCGCACCCTGCTTCGGTGACCACAACCATATCTTCGATCCGAACGCCCCACTTCCTTGGGATGTAGACGCCAGGTTCGATCGTTATAACCATTCCGGGCCTAAGCAGCTCGGACTGCTGCGCGGCCAAGCGCGGCGCTTCGTGAATTTCCAGGCCAACGCCGTGCCCGGTTGAATGCGTAAAATACTTGCTTAAACCTTGTTCTTGCAATAATTTGCGTGCCGCCTGATCGACTTCGCTTACCCCCACGCCAGACCTGACGGTTGCAAGCGCCGCTTGCTGCGCGTCCCGCACCGCCTGGTAAGCCTGCCGGGCTTCGCGCGTAGGACGGCCCACGTGCACAGTGCGGGTCATGTCCGAACAATAACCTCCGAGTATAACACCGAAGTCGCAGACGACGAATCCGCGAGCCGGAATGGCAGCTTCTGAGGCCCGGCCATGGGGCAAAGCAGAACGCTCACCGGAAGCGACGATCGTCTGGAATGACATCTCCGAAGCGCCAGCCTTTCGCGCCGCGTACTCCATTTCAGCGGCCACGTCGGTTTCTCGAACACCAGGGCGGATCACTTCTAGCGCGACGTCAAACAAACTCGCTCCCAAGACGACCGCGGCGCGAATTAGATTAAGCTCGTCGGCGTCCTTCACCATGCGGGCCTGTTCGACGAGAGGTGGTGCTTCCTGCAGTCTGAATTTAGACGGCAACATCTCAGCCAACTGTCGGCGATGAGCAACAGTTAAGTGCTCTCCCTCGATCCCCGTCCTGAACTGTGCCTTACGGCCGAGGCCCCTTCGATTTGACCTTAAGTACTCCGCAGCCGCAGCGAGGGGGCTTTTGCGCCCAATAACTATCCGTGCTCCCTGCACTTCGGCGTGGGCTTGCGCGCTGTATCGTCCATCGGTCAAAAACACGCACTGAGATTCAGTGAGGAGAAGTACGGCGGCGCTGCCCGAAAATCCGCAGAGATAGCGGATGTTAGGTAGATGCGTGATCAACAGAAGATCCAACCGCTGGCCAGATAGGCCTTCCTGAAGACGTTGCTGGCGTCCTACATGATCCATTCAGGCCGAGTGTAGCAGGCTGCTCCCTCGGTGCTTTTGACTATGATTCGCGTGAGCTTTGGTCAAAAACCAAACCGCCGGTCCTGACAGGTTCTTCAGGTATCCGGCGGCCGTCTTACTGCTAACTTGCTCCTGGAGGGTCAGCCCTAGGTCTGAATAATGCGTGGCGTAATGAAGAAGATCAGCTCCTGGTTTGATGTGCTGACGGTCTGGTGCTTGAACAGATTTCCCAGGTACGGGATGTTACCCAGCAACGGCACCTGAGCAATATTGACTGAATTCTGGGTCTGGATCACGCCGCCGATTACGACTGTACCGCCGTCCGTGACCAACACCTGGGTGGTTGCCTGTTGGGTGATTAGAGTGGGGTTGCCTTGAACGGTGCGGCCAAAGTCTGGGGTCGTGTTCTCCACATCCACGTTCAGAAAGATTGTGTTCTCCGACGTAATCTGCGGTATCACGGTCAGCCGCAAGAAAGCGTCGACATAGGTCACAGTGGGCGGACCGCCCAACTGCGCCTGGGTCACGATCGGAACCCTGACGCCCTGGCGAACCAGCGCCTGAATGTTGTTCTGGGTTACAACCCGCGGACGGGACAGAATCTTGAGCAGTCCTCGTGACTCGGCCGCGGTCAGAATGGCGTCAATTCGCACGTTGTTGCTGGCATTGATGAAGCTCAGACCGCTGGTAGGCGCAGCGACTCCCAGATTCGAGAACAGCGGAATCTGTTGACTTGTGGACCCGCTGCCGATGGTTATATAGCCCGGGGTCAGGCCATTGGTAAACAGAGGCGAGGTTCCCACGGCGCCGGCACCGCCCGCAGCAGTGTGCCCATTGCCCCAGCCGAAACCTAGCTGAGTGCCCAGGTCTCGTGCGAAGCTGCGGGTCGCAGCCACCACGCGTGCTTCAATTTCCACTTCCTGGGTTTTGCGATCGAGTTGTGTTAACAAGCGGTCGATCCCTGGCATCACTATCGGAATGTCCGAAATGATCAAAGCGTTGGTTCGGTCATCGGCGATCACATCTCCGCGCTGGGTGAGAAATTTCTTGACCGTCGGCACCACATCTTTGGAATGGGCATAGCTCAGGAAACGGGTGACCGTCTGCTTTTCCACGGCCATAGCCTCAGCTTCTTGCTCGGCGCGCCTTGACTCAGCTTCCTTTCGCATGGTGTCTACGGTGGCGACGCGCAGCACATTGCCTTCGAGCTGCCGTCCCAGGTCGTTGTTCTTTAAGACGATATCGAGGGCCTGGTCCCATGGCACGTCATCCAGAACGATGGTTAGTGTGCCTTTGACGTTGGGATCGAGCACTACATTCAATCCGCTGATCTCGTGGATCAGGCGAAAGAAGTCCTTGAGATCTACGTCCTTGAGGTTGACCGAAATCGGCTCACCCGTGTATTTGGGGCCGGTGGCGGCGGGCTGCTGCTGGGCCTGCGCCTTCTGCTCGGCAGCCATGTTGACCGCGGGTTGCGGGGCCGCGTTGCTGGCCTGGGCCTGCATAGCCGCACTCGGCTGGGGTAGCAAGTTGCCATCTGGTTTCTCGGAGAATCTCTCGGCAGCGGCTTGTGCCCGAGCCGAAGGCTCGATTACAGCTTGCTTAGCAGCTTCGATCGTCGATGCGTCCTTCGCCTGATAGGAAGGTTCAACAAACACAAAATCGGTAGCAGAAGAAGGGGCCGGCTTCTTTTCTGAGGCCATGACCAGAGTAGTCTGGTTGGCGGGGACTGCTGCGACTTCCTTCGTCGCAGTCTTCGGCGTCACAACCTCAGCCGTTGTGGTGTTGTGGATGGCTGGAATCGTGGGCTTCGGGCTTGCCTTGGCAAGAGTAGAGCCGGAGTGCAATTTCAGAACCAATGTATTGCCCACGCCTGGCACCAGTTCGTACCGGCATTTGTGTTCCAGATCAATCACCAGCCGCGTGGTAGGAGGCGTACGGCCGTTCATGCCAACGCGCACGTCCTTCACGCCGTTGCTGTCCACATTGATCTGGCTTCTGGAAGTGGCCGCCACGGTGTTGGGCAGGTCGACCACCAAACGGGCGGGACGGTCCAGTGTGCTCACTTGTGGCGTCACTTGCCCGCGAGACGTGACCTCCACGCTGATCCCGTCAACTCCGCGGACCACGTTCACTCTCTGCAGTGCGGAGCTCTTGGTTGTCTCGGTGCCCGTGCTCGGCGTCTCAGCCGCGGCTGCAATCATTACTAGAATCAGCAGCGGTAGAAAAACACTCAGCAGTTGCTTTCGCATTTCCCTTCTCCCCACGGTTGCGCTTCGGCTCGCCCCGTGATCTTTCTTTCAGAATTCTTTTGCCAGATCGGATTGACCAATCTGCTTGCTGCCGCCTAAACTGCCGGCGTCGTAATCTTCTTGGTCACTTCCTTCGTAAATGACTTGCCCAGCTTGTCCTGAAACGTCTCTTTAAAAATGATGGAGTCCCCCGTTATCTTCACCACGTATCCGTTAAAGACGGGGTCGTTCTCATGCAGGAAATATGCTTTATCCAGGGCATTGACCACGACCGCGATCATGCCCGTATCCGACTTGACCACCCCCTTGAGGTTAATCTGGTCAATCGCTAGGCAACGCTTGCCCCCGGTATTACAGCCCGAGCCCAACATGCTGCGATTCACCACCGGACTGACGAATGGATCCCGCTGTCCGGTCAAGTTGATCTTCTTGGTGTCTTCCTTTTTTGGGTCGGCAGGTTTCTTCTGGTCCGCGACTGCGATTTTCTGCTGCGGTTGTGACGTCTTCTTTACGGCCCCGACCTTGGTTTTGCCGTGGCCTGCAGTGGGCTTCGCGACTACCTTGGGCTGGGCGGCCACGTGTACAACCGGCGCGGCTTTTGATTTACTGACGGCTTGGCCCTTACTGGTAGCAGGCGCCGCCGGTTTGGTGGCCGGCGCGGTTGCCAGGGCGGCGTTCTCATCCATCGCCTTTTTCTGCTCGACGTTGTTGACCGTGTTCTTCGTGTTTTCGATGACGTCCGGGTTCTGCCCCCAGGCAGTTCCCGCCGCCATTCCTAATACCAGAATTCCAGTCGTCAGCTTCATAAGCTCCTCTATCTCTTGACCGGCGCGGCTGCTGCAGGCGGTGCCATGTCATGACTGAAAAATGTGGTCGCCGTGCAGGTGGCTACAACGCTCTCATTCGGCGCGTACTGATAGGTATGCTTCGCCTTCGCATCCGTGGGCTTTTTGGTATTCGCCACCAGCAAGCCCGAAACATTCACGATGCGCTCCAACTTGCCTACGCGGTCAAAGAAATTCAACATCGAGTAATAGGGGCCATCCAGTTCCATCTCGAAAGGCAATTCCGTATAGAAGTCCTTCGATGCCAGCGGCTTCGCGGTATAGCGCCGGAGCTCGATGCCAGCCTTCATGGCTTCTGCATCCATCATCTTCATGAAGCCGTCCACTTCCTTCTCGTCGGGAACGATCTTGCGTTCGATCTCGAGTTGCTGCTTGAGGCTGGCCAACTGGCGCTCGATTTCAGCCAGTTTGGGACGGTACGCTTCCAGTTCCGCGTTTTCGCGCCGCTTGGTTTCCAGATTCTGTTGGGCGACCGCGTTCGCTTCCCGCTGGGACTTGAAGAGGGTGAAGTACAGACCGCCGGTGATCAGTGCCGCCCCTGCTAGCAGGGCTGCCCATTGTTTGAGACCCGACATTTCGTTGAAGTTCGCCATAATTTTTCGCCCTTAGGACTTCGCCTTCTCGCAGGTCAGAGTGAATTGGAAGGCCTGCAATTCCTTAAAGGTATCGTCCTGGAAGGTCTCTTTGATTTCAATATTGCGGAAATATCCCGTCTTTTGCAGGTTGGCAATGAGGTTAGCCACGGCATCGGTGCTCAATGCCATGCCTTCAATATCGACGTTACCGCCCAAGTCCTTCATCGAGTTCAGCCACACGGCTTCGGTGCCATTGACTGTGGTGCCGATGGTATTGAGGAGGTTCACCGGACCGGCCTGATTGGCCCGGAGCTGATCAATCACGTCGACGCGGCGCTTGTAGCTCTCGGCTTGACGCTGCCGCTCCAAGTAACGCGCTTTCACATCGGCCAATTCCCGATTCTTCTGCTCCGCAACTTTCATTTGCGAGGCAATCTCCTGTTTTTGCTTGTCCAACCGGTACCAGTAGACGAGGTTGAGTGCAGCTACCAGAGCCAGCACCAGCAGCACCTTCATTTTTGGTGAGCCAACATCACCCACTTCCATGACCGGCGCGGAGGAAGCAGCGCTGCCGCGTTTGCCCTTTGATTTCGACGTTCCCAGCAGGTTGATTCGGATCATAGGTCTTCAAAACTCCTTAAGGCCAAACCCACGGCAACTGCCAACTGGCCAGCGTTCTGCTCGATCAGTTCTATCCCCGGTCCTTCCACCGGAGGCGCAATCTTCTGAAATGGATTGAAGATTTCGACCGGCAGCGAGAATTCCTGCCGTAGGGCATCGACCAGTCCTGGGACCTTCGAGGATCCCCCCGCCAGGTAGATCTTCTCGATGTGCTCGCCAGCCGCGCTGGCGCGAAAGAAGTCGAATGTCTTTTGAATCTCGAGCACGATGATCTCGGTCACTTGCTGCAAGATGGGCGTCTTGGCGTCTTCGCTGACGGTGCCGACCTTGCGGCCCAGCTTCAACGACTCGGCGTCATCAAAGCTGAGATCCAGTTCCTTCTGCAAGGAGTCCGTATACTGGTGCCCGCCCACGCTGACATCGCGCGGAAACAACGGCGTTGTCCCCTTCACGATGTTGATATTCATGACGCTGGCGCCCAGGTTCAACAGAGCCACCACCTGGCTCGGCGCAGGTTCATAGTTGTACTCGTAGCAGTTCTGCAGCGCCAAGGCATCGATGTCCACAATAGCGGGTGTCTTGCCCGCCATCGAGAGTACGTTGGTGTAGTTGAGAATCTTGTCCTTCTTGACGGCGACCAGCAGAACATCCATTTGCGGGTTGCCGGCGTCTTCGGAAAGGATCTGGTAATCGAGGTTCACATCGGCTAGATCGAAGGGAATATGCTGTGCCGCTTCTTTCTGTATCGTCTCGGCCAACTCCTGATCGCTCATCGAAGGCAGCGAGATCTTCTTCACGATCACTGAGTGCCCACTTACCGCCGTGGCCACGCTCTTGGACTTGATCTGGTTCTCAGTGAACAGCTTCGAAATCGCGCTCGACACGGTGCCGGAATCCACAATCATGGAGTCCACGACAATATCTGGAGCCAGCGGTTCCAAACCGAGGTGCGCCACTTCGATCCCATTGCGACCCTTCCTCAGCTCCACCGCCTTGATGCTGGAAGAGCCCACATCCAGACCAACAATCGTTTTCGATCCGAATCCAAACATGTGCCCGCCTTTTACTGTTGCCCAGCGGCTTTGGCAGCCGCCTTCGGTTTCCTCTTGCCTTTTGCTTCCATCTGGCTCGACTTCTCTTCCATCCACTGGTCCAGCCTCGACTTCTTGAAGCGCCAGCGGTTGCCAAGCTTGAAAGCGGGGATTTTCTGTTCCCCTACATATTTGTAGAGCGTGTCCGGACTCACTCCCAGGTACTGCGACGCCTGGCGAATGTTCATGACTTCTCGCGAGTCGGCCATAGTTCGTGTTCCTTCCACAGAATCAGGCCCTGACGCAGCCGGTATCTCCGGCCCGCAGAGCAAACTTGAGAGAAAATTCCTCGCCCCAAATCAGCGTTCGAGTGAATTTTGGTGGACTGAGCATATATCAACCCGGAAAGACATGAGGTCAAGGCATATCTCCGAGTTTTACTGGGTTTTATACCTGTTTTCTGGAAAGTAACTTCTGCGAACTTGCGGATCGCTGCTATATACCGTAGACGGATGATTAGTACCTACCATATGATGTGGTGTTTATACACTCGGTTCAAAGTTTGCTGTCGAGGCATAACTAAAGTACTAGAGACGTTACGAGGGTTCTTGAACGGGTGGGAAAGCCAAAAGAAACTGGCTGCGGCGTAAGTCCAACGCTGATTTATCAGCAGGTAGCCAGGTTCCGCCGTACGAACCTTGCACTACGCACCAAAAACCCTGGGTGGTTTGCTGAAAAACGTGAATGACGCCCGAAGGATAACTGGCAATTGCAGCCGGTAATCCGAAACTCAACAAGAATTGGGCTATCGGAACCTGATGTGCGACGTGTAACCTGTTCGGACTTCAGTGGAGGAAGCCTTGCGCTATTTCGATCGTCTTCAACCCCTGGCGCTGTTGGTTCTGCGCTTGGTATTAGGCGTCATCATGGTTGGCCACGGGTATCCCAAGATTTTTGGCGGGCTTTCGCACCACGTTCAGTTTGTCGGCAACCTCGGATTGCCTGGATGGCTGGCGTATCTCTCTGCCGCCGCTGAATTCTTCGGAGGCATCTTGCTTATCGCCGGGCTCTTTACCAGCTGCGCCGCACTGGCAATTTTGATCGACCTGAGTGTGGCGATTGTGAAGGTGCACTGGAAAAATGGGTTGTTGGGGAACGGTGGCTATCAGTTTCCCCTTGCTCTTGCCGCCATTGCCTTCGCTCTCATGTTCTTCGGGGCAGGCCCAATCGCGCTGGAGAGCATTCGTCGCGGCGCCGGCGGAAGGTCTAAAGGGTCCTAAACTCTCCACCGAGAGAGCAGAACTCTCGCCTGTGATGCTCGGACTTCCAATTTGCCCAGCGCATAAACCAATGTGACAATAGCTTCATGCAAAAATACTTCGCCTTCACTGTACCTGCATCGGTTGGGATGCTGCTGCTATTTAGCATCTGGTCTCAGGCGCAGCAGACCCCGCCCACGAGCAATGCCACCAACCCTCCGGCAAAGAGTCGGCCAGCAACTGCAGCAAAAAGCTCGACTGTGCTGAGCCTCAAGACGCAAAAAGATAAATTCAGCTACGCCCTGGGGATGAATCTGGGGAAGAACCTGCACCAGCAGGCAGTCGCCGTCGATCCGAATATTTTGGCCCGTGGTTTGAAAGATGCCCTGACGGGTGGCAAGACGCTACTCACCGACGATGAGGCCAGAGCCGCGCTTACGGCGGCTCAAGCCGAAGTCCGCGCGAAGCAACAGGAAAAGATGCAACAGGCCGGCGCCGAGAACAAGAAAGAAGGGGAAACATTTCTGGCCGCCAACAAAGCGAAAGACGGTGTGGTGACTTTGCCCAGCGGTCTGCAGTATAAGATTTTGACGGCAGGAACTGGACCCAAACCTGCTGCGAGCGATACCGTGGTCTGCGCCTACCGAGGCACGCTGATCAATGGCACTGAGTTTGATAGCTCCTACAAGCGGGGCCAGCCCGCTACTTTCCCGGTGGGCGGCGTCATCAAGGGATGGACCGAAGCCCTTCAGCTCATGCCTGTCGGATCCAAGTGGCAACTATTCATTCCAGCAGACCTCGCCTACGGTGACCGCGGCGCGGGCGCGGACATCGGCCCTGGCGCCACCCTGATTTTTGAGGTGGAGCTGCTTTCGATTCAGGGTAAGGACCAGGACAAGAGTCAGGAGAAGAAATAACCGAGAGACGCTTCCTGGTCTAGATTGGATCGCTGACGAAGGGGACTATGCGGATGATGACAAGAGTTGTGGTGTGCTTGCTTTGGCTCGCTGGTTCTCTGGCCGCCCAGAGTTCCACTGAGTCCCCACACGGTAACGAGGCTTTGCTGCTTGCCCTCGAGAATGCATGGAACAAGGCACAGTTGAACCACGATTCGAAGGCACTGGGAGGTTTGGTGGCTGATAGCTTCATCAGCACCGACAACGATGGTACTTTCATGACGAAGGCCCAGTTCCTGGCCGACAATATGGACCTCTCTTACGCTCCCAGCCTTATGGCAAACAAGGATGAACGGGTCTTCATGTATCAAAACGCAGCCGTGGTCGCCGGAATCTATCACGCCAAAGGGCTCAACAAGGGTAAGCCTTTTGATCACTACGGACGATTCACGGACACTTGGGTCTATCTGAACGGCAAATGGCTGTGCGTCGCCACCCACACCAGCGCTCTCAAGAAATAGGATTGGGAGTTACCACGCCGCTGACGAATGTGATCTCTGCCTGGTTAGTTCCAAGGTCAATGACCTAGAACCATTTGCCTATTTCGAGCCAGTCGTCAACTCCTCTGCTCTCATTGACTTGCCCTCAGCGCCCCGCCTACCATGGTGCGACTTCATGATCGGCCAGACCAATAAAACCGTTGTGCCTCGTTGTGTTTCAGTCGATTAGAGCACACTCAGACACACGACTTTTGATGGTTGAGACATGAAATGAGCTACGATTCGCTCACTTTTTGATACATGTTTGAGACATAGACAAGTCTCAGAACATTCCTGATTCACGCGATTCGGCTCACATGCTTTTTCGATCCCCGGGCGGCCTGGGCGCGTTTTCGTGAAGTTGTCGGCCTCTTCGCAATACTTGATGTAGCCGGAGGGCATCATGAATCGAGACAAGGCGCTGAGAATTCTGTTGGTATTATTTGGATTGATATTTGTGGCCGGTATTTATCCCTTGATTACGTCTGTACGCAGTGGTTGGCAAGCGAACAGGGAGGACGCCGAGCCGATGGGGCTTAGTCTCTATGTCACCATGGGGATTTTCTTGCTGATCGCAGCGCGTAATCCATCGGCGAATCGCGGCGTGATCACCTTCGCCGGATGGTTGAATATTGCTCATGCCGCCGTCATGGCGGTCATGGCAGTTCACCTTCCGAACGAACGCGAAGGTCTGCTGATCGCAGCGGCTGTGTTTGGTGTCATCGGTGCACCCCTGATCTTGCTGGCTCCGGAAAAGCAGCTAGGCGAGCGGGCACACAAGGCGTTGACTTCGGCCCTTACCTGAAACGCGTGGTCGATGTCGTCAGACGGAACTGGTATGAGTTGATTCCCGAGTCGGCACGCGCGCCGGTTAATAAAAAAGGAAAAGTCGTCGTCGAGTTTGCCATTACCAAAGAGGGCCGAGTGGCCGGCATGCAGATAATCGGCCCTTCCGGTGACATTGCTCTTGATCGAGCGGCCTATCGCGGCATTACCTCCAGCAGCCCCTTCCCACCATTGCCCAGCGAGTTCAGCGGACAGTATGTCGCCTTACGTTTTCACTTCTACTACAACCCAGATAGAAGTGACCTTGCCGCAAGTCCGACAAGTCATCGATCTCCGTCGAAGTCGGGCATTACCCCGACAAGTCATCAATCTCCGTCGAAGTCGGGCATCACCATCAGCATCGTCCCGGACGACAGTGTATTGCCTGTGGGAGCCTCGGAGGTGGTTATCGCTTCGGTGAACGGCACCAAGAATCCAGCCGTAATCTGGCGCATCGAGGGATCGGGCTGTTCCGGTACAGCTTGCGGAACCATAGATGACGAGGGTGGATACCACGCCGGATACCACGCCCCGAGTGCCCTGCCTGATCCACCCTCGGTGACGTTGACGGCCGTCTCGCAGGCCGACCCCACCGCCTCAGCTTCTGTCACAGTTCATCTGATTCCCGCACGCAAGCCATAATCGCGGTCGCTGCTGCTGTCGAATGGGGCAGAGCGCATTATGCGAAAGATTGACAATGTGTTCGGGCACTCTTGAAAGTGGCACAGTACAATTGAACCGCTATGGCAATTCCTGATTTATTTTCGGCGCGTCAGAAAAAGGAGCGTGGCGAGACTCCTGATGTTTACGTCTACGACAAACTCCCCCAGCCGCTTCGTGTACAAATAAATTATATCTTGAGGGACACAATCGGCCCCGCCACCGAAAGTCAATGTGGATATGCAACGGCTGCGGCGAAAATCTACGAGAGCGTGAATGACGATCTCCTTCGTCATCTCGGACGCCTAACACTGGTGTCGGGCGGTGGTTACGCCGATGAGCAGTTGGCTAACTTCTTGCTGTCGGAAGCCAACGTCGAATACTGTCTTGATGCGATAGAACTGTCATGCCGCAGAATCGAGAAGTTAGACCCTCAGCACCTGTACCAATTATCCGACCTAAAGCCTGCTCAGGCCATTAGTGACTTAAATCATCGATTCCTAGAACACGGAATTGGATATCAGTATGTTTCGGGCAAGATTATCAGGATCGACTCTCAGTTTCTTCACCATCAGGTTGTAAAGCCTACACTGACTCTGCTGCAGGACAAGCGCTATAAAGGTGCAAATGATGAGTTTCTGAAGGCGCACGAACATTACCGCAAGAGGGAGGCGAAGGACTGCTTAGTCTACTGTCTCAAGGCGATGGAGAGCACGTTAAAAACAATCTGTAAGATTCGCGCTTGGGCCTTCCAGCCTACCGATACGGCGAAAACGTTGCTGGATGTCTGTTTCAACAATGGCCTTATCCCGCCGTTCCTCCAGTCGCACTACTCGGCCCTCAAGAGCACATTGGAAAGCGGCGTGCCAACAGTCCGAAACAAGTTAGGTGGACATGGGCAGGGAACACAAGTCGTAACCGTGCCGCCGCACTATGCGGCATACGCTCTGCACATGACAGGATCAGCCATCCAGTTCTTGATTGAGGCTGAAAACGCTCTTCCTTGATGTTACGTCTTGGCAGGTTTCTCCCGCTGTTTTCGCCATAGCAGCATCGGCCCGCCGTAGTTGCTACTTCGATAGCTTTTTCAGCGCTGCCATCGTGGCGGCGGATGGATCTTTCCGCCGACCTGACTTGTTACGGCGTTTGGGTTTGGTCTTTGAGTGACTCTTCGACATGTGCCCTCCCCGAATTCCTTAACGTCTCCCGGAAAAGCTGCCTAGTGCGGCCCCCGCGCCTTGTCTTTCGCTCTGACCTTCGCCCAACGTGCCCTCTGTGCGGCTGCCATTTTCCTTCTTGATGCCGCTGAGACATACCGATTGACACCTGCCCGACCCGAGTTTCGCTTCGCCCATCGTGCTTTTTGCGCCAGACTGATTCTTCTCCGAGCAGAAGCCGACATTTTTCGACGTGTTCTAGTGGGTGTGATTGAGTTCGAGCCGATCCCCGATAGGGCAGAAACAGCAGCCTCCAACCGACCTAACTCGAATGCAGCTTTGTCCCTTGCAGCCTTCAACTGCGCGAGTATGTCCATGTGTCCCCCTCGGGCTGGGATTGTAGCAAACGATTATTCGGTTTCCGGGCAACAAAAGAGGGCGCGGTAGCCACTTCTGTTCGAAGTGCGCCGTTATGGCTACTCGTAAGACCTTTGATGCTGGACGCAGGATCGCGAATCCCTTGCGAAGCGGTCAGCCACGCACGGCAGCATAAGCAGGCCATCCAGAATTGGAAACCTTCAGACCTACCCAGGTGGCTCACCCGCGATGTGTACGTGAAAGAAGTTCAGCCAGCACTGGCTAGTGTGCCGAAATCTCGAATACGTTCAACCCTTGAAGTGAGCGAACCGTACGCATCAAATATCCCATCCGGCAAGCGTATTCAGCACCAACGGCATTGGCAGGCGTTGGTGCAACTCGTGGGAGTTTCGGCGCGTGGTAGCTCACGACGCATTTTCCCTTGTCCCCAATCAGGTCAAAACAGAGCAACGGCAGGCTCCAGCGCTAGAACGCGCAGGCTCTAGTGCTAGAAAGTGATACGTAGTCCGAACTCGATCTGGCGGGGGGCGCCGAGCGAATAGACCCCCGTTCCAACTCCTACTCGACTTAGATTATGGTCAGTGCGGGTGGTTCCATTGATCCGCCCCGGAGTTCCCGTTAAAAGCCCATTCAACGCGTTACCAGGCAGATCAAAGTTCGCGAAGTTAAACAGGTTGTAGAAGCCGACGCTCGGTTGCAGAGTGAGATTCTCGTGAATCCCGTGAGACCAGGACACCTTCAGGTCGAGGGCGCGCAGCCAGGCTAAATTGACCTGACCAGTTGGGGCCAGGGGTACCAGAGGAGTGATCGCGCACAGCGAATTGACCGGCAAGCTGTTGGGGTTGCTGTAACACAACGAATCTCCGACACCAAGTTGAGCCGTCGTAAACAATCCGTTTTGAATCAGAACTTGCCCCGCTGGCGTCAACTTGAGGGCAGCCGTATCGTTGTAGTTCGTGAGCACTTTATTGATATTCGACGCGTTGATGCCGCGGTCGAAACTTCCGACGTGGGTTCGGGGGATTAGATCCTGGACCGTGCCGTCGCCAGTGAAATCGGTGCGAAAGATTTCGCCTGGGCCGAGGCTCGTAACTGGCGTCACCAACGAAGTCGAGAGTGGGCTCCAGAAATGCGACAGGATGCTGAGTTGGAATCCTGCCGGCAATTCTGCATATCCACCAAACGACAGCTGGTGGGTGCGATCCAATACCGAGGGTCCGAAGAATCGGTTGGGTCGGACATTGTCAATCGCTTGGACCCCAAAGTCCTGGTCGGATTGAATCGGGACGACCGGTACATTGCCGCCGGAATTCTCGAATCTGGATAAAGCATACGACGCCTCGAAGTTCAGCGATCGCACGCCGCGGAATGGATGCTGCAGGTTCTGCGTGAGCTTGGTTTGCAATCCGTTGTAAACGGAGCGTCCAATAGGCCTAAAAAAAAACAGCGGCGGTGCATTGGGGTTGATTCCAGGGAATGCACATCCATAGTTGCTGCCGGATACAGTGGGAGACGGGAATGAGCAGACTGAATTGAAGTCGAGGGAGGAGGTCAAGCCGTTCAGCGCGAAGTCTGCCATGGTTGCCGGCCTTGGTTTATACCCTGTCTGGTCCGGTCCCATCGGGTTTGTTGGGCAGAGTACGATAGCCTGATCGATGGAGCTAGCGCCACAGAGGCTGAGCGTCGCAGCAATGGCTTGATGCGCCGCAACCTTGCCGAAGTATCGCGCATCCCCCGTATGATTTTCATCGATTGCGAGGAAGTATTGCGTCTGCACGTTGCGCACGAAATCGGCGCTGAGAATCAGACCGGGACGAACCTCCCGCTGCACTCCAATGTTCATCTCGACGGAACGCGGGGTACGGTAGTCAGGATCAAGCGGCGCGCCGTTATTGAATCCGAGTCCCTGGCTCAGCAACGACCCTAGGTAGTACGGGTTCGGCGCAGTCAAATCAAACGGAAAGTGGGATTGATACTGTTTCTGAAAGGCGGCAATCTGGTTGCCAACAACTCCGATGGCTACTGGGCCGCCACCCGGTGTTCCGCAGAACGTTGGTTTAGGCAGTACACCTCCAGGGGTGTGTATGGTCTGCGGATTTGCGCTTCCGTTGCAGGCAAGCGGTGTCTGGACGAAGACGTTGCCTAGTGGCGCACGGAACAAAGGATCAGTCGGCGCTACGGACGTGAGCACGTTTTCGTAGAAGAGCCCGATGCCGCCGCGTATCGCCGTCTTGCCTTTACCGTTCGGATCCCATGCAAAACCCAGTTGTGGCGCGAAGTTCAAATTCGGTTGCCGGACCCGGTTGCCCAACCCTGGTATCAGCGAGTTGAGTTCCGGAATGCCAGGAAACTCGCTATCGCTGCGACCCGACTCCCGCGCGTATCGCACGCCATAGGTCAGGGTAAAGTTTCTTTTCAATCTTGAACTGGCGCCCACGTAAGCGGCAAGGCGATGGTAAAGAAAATTCCCTGCCGGAAGTCCTGAACCCGGGAACGGCGTCGTATAACCAAGACCGTTGCTTACCTGAACGAATTCGACAGGATAGTTGAGCGGGTTAGTATCGCCACCGGGGAAGGGACCTGTTTGTGCGAAAACATCCTCCGAGGGGCCGGTAATAGTAAACAGCGAGGGCGCGAGGCTGCCGAACGGCACAAAACTGGCGATTGTAATACGGTTGAAGTTGAAACCGTAACGGATGATGTGCGAACCCGAAGTTTTGCTGCCGTCGTACTTGGCCTGGTAGTTGCTCTGTCGAAATACAAAGGGCGCATTCGAGGTGGGCCCGATCATCAGTCCCGTATTCCCCATCGCTATGTTCAACGGGTAGTCAGCGAGGGGCACACCGCTGCCTTTGTTTCCATCCGCCAGGTTCCGTTCCGTTTTCAAGTACCCAAATCGTATGCTGTGAGTGAAGCTTCCCGTATTGAAATCGAACCCAGCTACGTGTGTCCGGGTGATGTTCTTACCGTCATACAGGGAAAAGCCGAAGCCTCCGTTTGCCGTGAATGAGTCCTGGAAGTAGCCAAAACGATAGAACGCATGCGACGATCCCGGGAGCTGATAGTCAGTCTTCGCCATGAGGTTGGTCTCGCGGAACGGCGAAGTAAAGCTGCCGGAATATTGCTGAAAAGGACGGGCTATCAGTACCGGCGCCTGCTCATGTTGCAGAGTGCGCTCCCCATCAAAAAGGTAGAAGAATCTACTCCGTACGATGGGCCCGCCCACGCGCCCGCCATACTGAGAGCGCTGAAAGGGTTCCTTGAGTCCGAGTGGCGACGGTAACGCCGCGGCAAGAGAGCTATCGCGGAAGAAGCCGAAAGCTTCGCCATGCACATTGTTAGTCCCCGAACGCGTAGTCACGTTCACCGCACCCGACGTAGTCAGCTCTGTGGAAAGATCTGGATTCGATTGGCTGAGTTGAAACTCCTGGATTGCGCTTGCGGCAATGTTCGCAGTTGACGAGCCGAAATGCTCGTCCGAGATGTCGATGCCGTCTACCTCAATGCGGGCCGTACGACCGAAACGGCCGCCAAAAGAGATAGACGAATACCCATCCTGGAAACCAAAACCAAAACTGGCGGCGTCTTGAATCTGGACGCCCGGCTCCAATTGTGCCAAATCCAGGAAGTTACGGCCGTTTATGGGTAAGTTCTCAATCTGCCGTTCGTTCAGGACACCTTGCACCGTTGCCTGCTCCGTGTTCACCCGCGCGGCGGAGTCTTGTACCTGGATTACCGTCTTTTGTGGTCCGACCGGCAGAGTCATATTCACGGTTGCCGTGTTGCCCACAAGTACAACCAATACCACGGCAACGGTGCTGAAGCCTTTGGCCGAGACCTGCGTTTTGTAATTGCCCGGAACCAGGGCCCCGGAGTTGAACACTCCGGAAGCATTGGTGGTGAGACCAATCACCTGACCGGTGGAGACATTGGTGATAGTTACTTCCGCCCCCCTGATCACTGCACCTGTAGGATCGTTCACGATACCTACAACGCTACCCGTATCTATCGTCGTTTGGGCAAGTAACGGACGGGAAAGAACGGAGAGCGACAACACGGCCAAGAATGTCAAGCATGGGATCCGCCTAGATTTTGTGGCGGCCGCACGCGTAATTTGGAGGAACCCGCTTACAGCGCGGGGTGGAGGGACAGGACTCACGGAAGCAGCCCCCAAACTGTGCCGGGAGCATATCACCGAACTTTGGGGGGAGAAAAGGTTCAAAAATTCGCTGCGCTGGACCAATTGTGGTGCGGTCGAAGCGGGTGGCTAATCGGGCAGCCCTATGCGCTTCAACAAGGTCGAAAATCTGGGGTCTCCACGGAGACTCTTGTAATCCGGATAGGAATTCACAAGAGTGATGTTTCCGTTCCTTTCCTCGTAGGCTTTCTGAAGCCATTCCAGGGACTTCTCCTTATCGCCTACTCTCGCGTAGGCACTCGCCAGCTCCAGTGTTCCCGTCCCCCCATGCTCCTGCTCCCACAGTGTTCCCTGAAGACTCTTCTGCCAGTAGCCGTTTGGGCCACCAGTGCGAAATGCTTTAAGAAATTCAGCCGTCACCGCCGACGCCTGTTCGGGACTTGCGCCGCTCAGCAATGCGCCTCTCTCTATCTCTTCTATGGCTTGCTCATACTTCCCGATTTCAGTCAGAGCGGAAGCAAGAAAGAAGTGCGCAAGTGGGAATGTCGGATCCAGGTCGATCGTGTGCTGCAATTGCTGAACTGACTTCTGGTAGTCCTCAGCGAGCAGATACGTCATGCCCATGTAATTGTTCAAAGGTGACGAAAGCGGGTCGAGTTCCAACGCTTTCTTCATCTCAGCGATAGCTTCCCCGTGCCGACGCATCGGCGTGAGATAGCCGCCAGCATAGTAAAGGTGGGCGTTGGCGTAGTTGGGATTGAGTTCGATTGCCTTCAAAAACTCTCTTTGTGCGCCGGGGAAATCAAAGTCGTAGTGCGACTTCACTTGGCCGAGGACCGCGTGAGCTTCCCCGAGCCGAGGATCCAGCACCAAAGCTTTGGTGGCTGCTGCTTTAGCCTCGGGCATGCTTTCTCGGGGTGTAAAGACGCCGATGTTGTTGCCCATGTTGTACGCATCGGCGAGCCCGGCATACGCCAGCGCGAAATCCGGGTCTTTTTCGGTCGCCTGCTGAAAGAGTTCAAGGCTTTTCTTAATGCCAGCCGGAGTTCTCTGGTTCCAGTGATAGCGGCCTTGCAGGTAAAGCTGATAGGCCTCCGAGTTGTCCGTTGCAGGCTTGGCTAATCGAGTTTCATCGGTGCTGTTCAACCGTAGCTGTAACTTGTCCGAAACCGCTTTCGCTAGTTCGTCCTGTGCCCGTGGAAGGTCGGAACTTGAATAGTGGAACTTCCGGCCCCAGATTCGACTTCCATCGCTCACATTCACAAGTTCCGCACTGACGCTAACTGCATCCCCTTGGTGCACAATTCGACCGGTCAAAACCGCCTGTACTTTCAAATCTCGTCCCACCGCTTGTGCGTCCGCTTCTTTCCCTTTGAATTTGAAAGCTGAGTTGCGCGATATGACTCTTAAGCCTGGAATCTCCGAAAGCTTGTCGATCACTCCCTCAGTGATGCCGTCCGTGATGTACTGGCTTGACTCATCTTTGGACTCGTCGAGCAGAGGCAACACCGCAATCGAGCGGCTGAGATTGAAATAAGTGGTCCGAAGAAAAATCCACCCAATTATCAAAATTGCGAGTGCGAGCATAGGAATTGCTGCCCAAAGAAACCAAGCGACCCTGCCGAATCGCTTCGGCCGACTCGCAACTAATCGCTGGGATACCGACGAAGGGGACGTCATTCGCCGAAGATCGACAGCAATCTCTTTGGCGGTCTGGTACCGGTCTTCCGGGTCCTTTTCTAGACACTTCAGGATGATTTCTTCCAACTTCGGGGAAATCTTCGGATTCACCTGTCGCGGCAGCGGGGGCGGACTGTTCAAAATGTCGTCGATGAGCTGTGGCGATATCTCTGCGGTGAATGGCCTCCGGCCAGTGGACATCTCATAAAGCACTATGCCCAATGCGTAAATGTCGGTGCGCGGGTCCACCTCTCGCCCGCGCAGTTGCTCAGGTGACATGTAGGGGAGTGTGCCCGTCACCGTATGGCTTTCGGTAAGGCTGACTGTTGGCGCGTTTTCGCCTTGCGAACCAATCAGTTTGGCCAATCCGAAGTCGAGAACTTTCACCGGGCCCGACACGGTAACGACGATATTTCCCGGCTTGACGTCGCGATGAACCACTCCTTTCGAGTGAGCAGCCGAAAGCGCCTCGGCAATCTGAATCCCCAGCTTGGAGATCTCATCACTGTCCAGCGTGCGCCCGAGGATGTGGTCCTTGAGAGCGCGGCCGTCGAGGTACTCCATCGCGATGAATGGGTGACCCTGGTACTCCTCAATGTCATAAATGGTACAGATATTCGGATGATTCAATGCCGAAGCGGCCCTCGCCTCGCGTTGGAACCGCTCCAACGCTGAGGCATCTCTCGCCAGAGTCTCCGGCAGGAACTTCAGTGCGACCAGCCGGCCAAGTTTGGTGGCCTCGGCCTTGTACACGACCCCCATGCCGCCAGCGCCGAGTTCCTCCAGCACCCGATATTGGCCGATCACGGCGCCTACCGTGAAGGGCACGGCCCCTCCAGATTTTGAAGAGGACTGTTCCGAACTTGAAGTTGGCTTCGCCGTGGCGAACGCCGGTGTCTCAATGAAGGTGTCGGCTTTTTCGTGGTGGGCTAAAAGTGATTCGACTTCGAGGCGAAGGGACTTATCGTCTGCACACGATCCATCCAGGATTGCAGCTCGGCGCTCTGGCTCCGCTTCCAACGCAAGGTGAAAGATGCGCTCGATTTTCCGCCACCGATCAGAATCCATCGAGCCTCTCCCGGCTCAGCTCGCGTAGGAGCCAAGCCTTGGCCAGCCTCCAGTCGCGCACCACGGTATCCGGCGAAACCTCTAGAACCGCAGCCGTTTCTTCCACGCTGAGTCCGCCGAAGAAACGCAACTCGACGACTTGACTCTTGCGTGGATCCACTTTTCCCAGAGCGTTGAGTGCGTCATCCACTTCCAACAGCTCGGGATGGGAATGCAGCGAAACCGTTGGAGCTGCGTCCAGCGAGATCGGTTGTGCCCCGCCACCGCGCTTGTGCGATTGGCGGGCACGAGCCTGATCGGTCAGAATGCGCCGCATCTGGCGGGCACACAGCGCAAAGAAATGAGCTCGGTTCTGCCAATCAATTCGCTTCAGAGCCGTCAGCCGTAGATACAGTTCATTGATCAGGCCTGTGGTTTGGAGAGTATGACCACCCCGCTCGGCCTTCATGCAACGTTTTGCGGCTCGATGAAGCTCCCGGTACACCTGAGGCGTCAGCTTCTCCAAGGCGTTCTCGTCCCCCAGTCGCCATGCCTGAAGCAATTCCGTGATGTCGTGTCCGACGTCTTTAGCCATTGAAAACTCGTGAGTTACGAGCGACAGGCTACGTTAGTCGGGGGCAACATTAGCACACCCGAGAGGCGCTTTCCATGCTCTAGGCCTGGCAACTCGGCCAATACTCCATCAGAACGGATTACGTATTTCGTCCGCCATTTTCGCTAATAAGAGTAAGGGCAAGAACAGGCTGCCCGTTAACGACAAATGCTTCGAAGGCACTGGCATATGCAACTGAGGCCTTCTATGGGAGGAAAAAACAAAATGAGACAAAGCCGAGAATCAAAAGTGAAACGTGGCTTTTGGCTGATTGCAGTTCTCGTCACCTTGGGATCGATCACCCTGCAGCGTGGATATGCACAGCAGGACAATCCGACAGCCTGCACACTGGCCACTCTTCACGGCCGGTATGTATTCGACGCAACGGGGTACAACATCGTCAACGGAATTGCGATACCTAAAACCGTAGTTGAATTCTTAAAGTTCAAGGGAGACGGTTCTTTGACCAGCATCGCGACGGTGGTCGTGGGCGGCATCAAGATCCAAGACGATGCTCCCGGGACCGGCAGTTACACAGTCAACGACGACTGTACGGGAACGCTCACGTTTGAACCATCAGGGTTTACCTTCGACCTCTTTATTGCACGTCATGGAGGTAGTTTTCACATGATCCAGACCGTCACCGGCCAGATGATCGCCGGGGAAGCCCGCAGAGTGCCGCGCTAAGAGAGTGTCATTGTGGGGCGAGGGGACGAGCCTTGCGGGAGCCTCCCCTCTCCCCAGTGTTTACTATGGTGGGACGCATGTCGCGTGCGTTCTAGACAATGTTTATGCTAGTACGCGATAGGTAGGCAAATCGGAGTGCTGGCACTTGCTGCACGCTATCATTATCCCCACCATTGCGTTGACGGGGTTAGAGAGAGAAGAGGGGTTAGTTCCCCACCCCAGCGTCGGCGCTGGAGTTAAAGATCGGTGCGGGCGTGGGCGTGGGGCGTGGCGTTGAGCGCGCGGGAAGTGTCGGCAAGGGGAGTGAGATGAGACTCGCAGAAACGCGTTCACTTCCTCAATAAGCGCGATTCTCGCCTCTACCTTAGAAGAGGTGTCAATCCCGCTTCACGAACGTCAATCGGTATGGAATTCTTAAACAATGCGTGACCGATGAACATCGCCAAATTCTCGAAAAGCCTTTATTTCCCTGCGTGCTGGTTTTTCCACAGTGATTGTGAAAAAGCCGGTGACAAGCGTGTGGAAACGTAGTACCGATGCGCTCTTGACCTGTTTGCACAGAAACCGATTCAGGAATGCTGAAACTGTTCAAAAGAGTACAGTTTTAGCGAATTCTCAATGGCGGAACTGTGCAAAACAGTACAGTTTGAAGCAGATTACTTTCAGTAGGAAACTGTGCAAAAGAGCACCGTTTTAAGCGGATTTTTCGGTAGCGAAAACGTCAATCGTGGAGCACGACATCGAGCAGAGAACTGTGAACTTCCAAGCCACCGTTGTAATCAATGAGACCCAGCTGTCTGAACCGATTCATAAAGAAGTTAACTCGCGCTCGCGTTGTACCGACCATTTCCGCGAGAGTTTCTTGGCTTATCTTGGGGATTACGTTCTCGGTTCTGCCTTCCTTTCCAAAGCGGGCCAACAGCAACAGCGTCCGTGCCAAACGTTTCTCAGCAGAGTTGAAGAGCTGGTCAACCAAGTCGGCCTGGGTTTGACTGTTGCGGGTAACCAAGTATGCGACAAACAGGTCCGAAAACGCGTGCTCACGATGGAGTACGTTCAGCATTTCCTGTTTTTCAATTCTCAGCACACAACAATCTGAAATTGTGGTAGCAGAGGCCACGCGCAGAAGCTGGTCGGAGGTAATACAACTTTCGCCCACGAAATCCCCTGCTCCGAGCAGTGTAATGGTCGCCTCTTTGCCCCGCGTGGATAGGACCGTGAGTTTAGCCCGACCTTCTTGAATATAGAAAACCGCATCACTCGGTTCTCCTTGCGTGAAGATCGCTTTGTTTTTTCGATATTGCAGCATGGTTCTTCCTACTCCGGCGTGAGTCAGGAAAGTCTTGGGATCGAATGGCCTTGCTTTACCGGAAAACATAAAAACCTCCGGGGGGGACACTCGCGACGCAAATCATGTGCTCACGGGCACGATCAATGACAAAAATACTACTTTTGTTACGAAAACAGAACAACAGCACGGGCATTTTGTTGCCAGTTGGGAGGCAAGGGACAAAGAACTGGTCTCGGCAGTGCCGATGGATCGCTTAGTTCCCGTATTTCCAATCTATAGCGGCCCCAGTCTAGAGGAACACCTCGACGTTGAGCTGGAATAGATTCAGGAGGAAGAACATTGCTAGAAGGGAATCTCTATGAAGGAACTTAGTCAAAAGGAACCAATTGTGTCAACCTGTTTATGCACCTAAAACTGTGCAATTTTGAACTGACAGGGTTGAGGGACTTCCGCTACCGTTTAGCAAACTCCAAGGGAAATGCTTGCTAGGAGGGAGGAAGGATAAATGCCAACACCTAGAGTTTTGCTAGCTGAGGACGACGACGCTGTTCGCGGTATGTTGCAGGAAGCGCTGCAGCGCGACGGGTTTGAGGTAGTGGCCACAGCGGGCGTAAGGGAAGCGCTCAGTCACATCGCGGCCGAAGACTTTGACGTCCTACTCTCCGATTTGCACATGCCGCAGGCCGGTGATGGTTTCACCGTGGTCAGCGCCATGCGCCACACCCACCCGCACGCAGTGACGCTGGTGGCCAGCGGCTATCCAGAGCTGGAGGAGGCCTTGTCAGCCATCCGCTTCCAGGCTGACGAAGTCCTGGTGAAACCGCTCGAAATCGCCTCTCTCAGGAAACTTATCCGCGAAAAGCTCGCGAACCCTGTAGCCCACAGGTCGCCGCTGCCAGAGAGCGTCGCCTCCATTCTGGAGCATGATCTCGATACAACGATTCAAAACTGGATGGCGCTAGTGGAGCACAACGAGGAACTGACCTGTGTTCCACTAAGCTTTGAGGACCGCACCGGCCATCTTCCCAATCTTCTCGCCGACCTGATTGGCCGCTTACGGCTCCCCGCACCGACCCAAGCCAACTTCTCCATTGCCGCACACGAGCATGGAAATCTGCGACGTAATCAAGGCTACACCGCCGCCATGATCGTGGAGGAGTCGCGAATCCTACAGATGAGCATCTTTAACACGCTACAGAACAATCTGTCGAGAGTGGATTTCAGCAAGGTACTGCTGGATGTTATCACCATTGCAGATGAAGTGGATTCGCAATTGAAGCAGGCCATGCTCAGCTACGTTGAACCCGGACGCGCGTTCCCTTGGTCGGCGGCCTAGGCCCAGGTGACGCATCTGTTCCGTCGTGTGCGCCGCAAGTCATTTTCCGTCGTCTGATTGCTCCAGAATTAATTGATCTCAGCTATCTTCGCTAGCACCTTCACAACATCTGGGTTTCAGGCGCGTAACTTTATTGGGGTCCGTCAGAAGACGAGGGTCTTTCCAATGGAGGAGTTTGCGGATATTTTCTTTGGTCAGGTGAGCGCGTGCTCCGACTCAGAATCGCTTTTGACGCCCTTTAGCTTTCTTCTCCCGAAGCATAAGATCTCGCAATCCTCCGCCGTTCTTGTAATCGCGGCGAGACCCTCTTATAGCGTCCCGAGCACTCTTCAGCGCTCCGCATTGCTCAGCGTTGATCCAGAGTTTTTTCAATTCCATCAGTGCAACCAGCACTTCTCTTCGAGCTAGGTTCCCGTCGCGAACACTTCTTAGAGTATGTCTATCGACTGCCGCATGATAGGAAACTAAATCTAGCGGGATACGCCCGAGCCACCGCCGCAACTGCGTGGAGGCGACAGTATGAGTTGCATGCTTGCGCCTATCTCCCATGCGAACGTACTTCGGTCGCGGTTGAATCGGGTTGCTCCAGGTCATAACCTTGCAGGATGCTCGGATCGTTACCTCCCTCCCAGCGCCTATTGCTCTCTTTCCGAATCGGAATCTTGAGCCCAATTTGCACATGTCGCCGCTGTAGCAAGCCACGTGTGTTCCGCCCGCAGGGCTGGCCGTCTCGTCCGCAGAATTTGCGCTCAGGGTGGAAACGATGCTGCTCAATGATGCCTCCATAGCGCATCGCATCAATTTGGCCAGCTCTGGTGGGTGAGTCTTCATCATAGAGGGTGTATTCGTCGCCGGTTGCGATATCCCGATAGATTGCAGTTTTCCAAGTGCTTCTGTCTTTCGTAAATGGAGTGACTAAGCACAGTTTCGATTGCGACCCATTGGATATTTCTCCCATGAGCTGAACCGCGAGCATGAAGTTAAGTGGGCGAAACCCGTTCTGCCCTTTGAATCTCGCTAAGACGGCTGGGGTCGTGATTGCAATCTGCATCATGGCGGGCAGATCAAAATACGGCTTGCGCTTGGCTCGGGCTGCCTCGGGGCCGTCCAGCTCCAGCGCCAGGATGTATTCCCAAGCGTCCCAAATCCATTGATGCTCTTTGTGCTTGCGCTCTTTATCTTCGAAAGGAGGGTAGAGAAATCCCAGGCCATGGGCGGAAGCTTTGACAATCTCTCGCCTGCCATTTCCATCCTCGATAAACATGCAGTACCGCTTTGAACTCACGCTGTAGGCGAACAGTTGTCGCTGTGTGCCATCAGGATTGAAGTTTTCTTTTTCGATCTTCAGCACGCTTTCCTTGCCAGCGTCGCCACGGTAAGGATTGAGAGCCCTGAGCGGTTCGACCACGCTTGCTCGCACTTCCTCCCAACTAAGCGCATAAACAGCCTCACGACCATCAGGCATATGGTTTTTGCCGCCCGGACATGGAACCAACCCGCCGGTTTCTGTGGCCACGATTGCAGCGCTATCGGTATCCATGAGGGCCCAAACTCCCTCCGCCTCTGTGACAAGCCGCTCTACGAGAGCAAGAAGTAGATGTGCGCCCGACGTAATCCAAGAAGCCAGGACCGGAAAGTACCAACTCCCGCCTCGTTCCGTGTTGACCGTTGCGGAAGGGAATGGATCGGCTGAGCCCGAAAATACTTCTACGATCAGTTCCTTCGCCTCTACACGGGGATCAATCTGGGCGAACAGACCAAAGGCTCCGCCGTTGCCAACACATTTGAGGAACTCGGCAAGGGGCTCATTCGTTTTCTTGACCTTGGCTCTTTCTTCCGTGACGAACTGGTAGAAATCATCTTCCATAGGGTTAACCGGAACTTCGCCTCTGATGTTTATATTTCTCAAGCCAGCCTGCTTTCCATGCGGGACAACCTTGAATGCCGACTCGATGACAGGAGCTTTTCCGGTGAGCAGAACGGAAGCGGCCAGATCGAATCCGGTGTAGTAAATGCAATCGCTGCCGTAGGCGTAATTGAAGCCAATGTTTTGGCTCTCGTCATCGTACTTGGCGCGGAGGGGCAAGATGTCGCCATTCGGCTTAATTGGCGCGAAGAACCGAAGCTTAGGCCATGTACTTTTATCCAGCAGTACCCTTACCGGATCACGCGCTATTTTCTCAAGCAGTTCGCGCGCTTCCTGTGCGCAGTCTTCGATGCTGAGTGATTCTGCCGTCAGAATGTCCCAATTTCCCTGGAGTGCATTGCATGTCGGGTAGGCACTGAGTAGGTCACAGTAAACCACAGGCACCTTCGTCCTGCGAATCTTGCACTCTGTGCGCCCAGCGTAAAAGCCTTCCATCGCCGAGCCCAGAACGCTCGGGGAAACATCAAATTTCTTCAGCGGATAAACCACTCCCATATCGCGAAGATATGATTTGGCCAGACTAACGGGAGAATACGCTCGATCTGGATGCAAACTGAGATCATTGTGTAGATCGAACTCCTTTCTCAGGGCATTCAGACACCAAACCGTGGCAGTAACATCCCGCCGACAATACCTAATTTTCTCCGGGCTTACTGGGCCGGAGATGTATTCAGATTTTGTCAGCTCTGCCGGAGCATCGAGCGTTTTGCATAATGATTCCAGGCTACGACTTCTGTTCGTAAGCACGAAGGCTAGTGTCCGCACGTCCAGGAATCGACCACGCCTGTATTCTCTGGTCTCTTCCTCAGTTCCTTTGGTGAAACCGATTGAGTAAAAGCTCTTCTTGCTGTCAATCGAAGTGCGTGCGATACCAGGTCTGAATCGGTTAACTTCCCAACGCTGACGCTTTTCACTCCAATAGTCGCTGAGATAGAATGTGAACCCTTTGCCATCTTTTCGATCACTCCAATGCACGGCGATGCGGCTGATATCGAATCCGAGATTGAAGGCTACGAGTGCTCCGCCTGCCCGAAGGGTAGGCCACACCATGCTCTCGACGAAGTTTCGCCGGGAGCGGAGCCTAAGGTTATGTTCCCTGGAATACGCTCGAAGTACTGACAGCGACTTCTCATCAAGACTATCAGCGGAAATCAGCCCTTCTTCTTCGATGACGTAGCCATCCGGTGTAAGGCGGCAGAACTGGTAAGCACCAAATTCGAGCGCTAGCTCCAGGTCCTCGGTTGTCTCCGTATCGAAGGCCAGGATGTATAGAGGATGTTTTGGAACATCCACTGCGTCGCCTGTACTTCTGCTGGCTGGCCTTGTCGGTAAGACGGTGTGGCATCGGGTCAAGATGTCGAGCGTGGTTAGTTCAGACATAAACTGTTTCCCCTTTGAGAACGGTCTGGGCAGATCATGGTTCGATATCCTCCTGCCCAACGACGTAACGCCTGGGCTTGTGATTCATGAGACTCGGCAAGTCCAAGCAGGCGAAGACGTGTGATTTCATTTCTTGTGAGAACAGGAGTCGTGCGAATTCCGTTCCTCGTCAACCCGAGCACATCTCGACGGAATTCGATCTTGCGGTGACAGTTACGGCAGCGAATCTCGGTTAATGTCGAATCCAGCTTCTTACCTACCACATGGTGCAATTCCAGGCATTCGATTGAAGTTTCATCGCAATAGACACATATCGGAGTACGCGTGCCAAGCCGGGTTAGTTGCTGCTCCCGCTTCACGGCAATCTGCACCGTGTCGGTTATAATTGCCCATTCGATCTTGCGCTGACAGATGCGGCAGCGAATCTCAGTCAATTTCGGAATGAGTGTTTCATCCACAACGTGCAATTCCAGACACTCGACTGCTGTTTCCCCGCAATAGACGCAGATGGGCGTGCGCGTGCCTAGTTCAGCCAGTCGCCGCTCTCGCCTCAAGGCAATCTGCGCCGGTTCGGTCATCCCTCGCCCCCAACGCTTGCGTAAAACTGTTCAGGCTTGATTGCGCCTTGTTCCGCAAGAGCGCTAATTAGCTCTGGGTCAGTGAGCAACTCAACGCCGTCAATTGACGTTCCGTGAAAAGGCGTAAGAAGAGAGTCGTCACCCTTGCGCAGGTAGTGCAGCACCGCCCTCCGATGTGCTGCGTTGAGGCTTGCGTTCTTAGACCCGTGTATTTTTCTAGCTACATCGCCTAACGCTGTGGTCACCGGCATCTCGCGAATCCGGCGGTCTTCTTTGGTGACACGGAGGCGTTGACCCGGCTTGGAAGGGAGAATCTCAGAACCAAGATACTTATGGAAGGTTCGCGCAGAGGCACCAGCTTCGTGCAGTGCATCCTCTAATGCGTAGCCTTTACGACGAACCAAATTCAAAGCATGAAGGGTGCGGTTGCGGGCCTGCCTTTCACGTTTGTTTCGTGGAACAGCTTTGCGGCTGCGCATTACCATACCTCCGTGACCCGGGTTCGGTCTCTATTTCTCGGAGGTGCAATGAGCATGCCAAACGATCCGCTAACTGTCACATAACAATTTACTTAGCAGAATTTACCAGCAA